>Ga0207657_10000331_pt1 | contig 50115 bp, 56 predicted proteins | sample KBSC33metaG_FD_184316 | JGI IMG/M metagenome (GOLD analysis project Ga0207657, IMG submission 184316) | Corn rhizosphere microbial communities from Kellogg Biological Station, Michigan, USA - KBS C3-3 metaG (SPAdes) (version 2) | ecosystem: Host-associated > Plants > Roots > Rhizosphere > Soil ... | reverse complement strand
TCGAGCTGCTCGTGGATGTCCTTCCAGCGGATGATCGTCAGCGGGTCGGCGCCGGAGCGGAAGAGCTCGGCGATGGCCTCGCGCGAGAGGCGGTCGCCCTCGTCCTCGAGCTCGCGCAGCGCGGCGAGCTGCCGCGCCGAGTCCTGGAAGCCCTCGAGCAGCTCGACGGCCTCGTGCAGGCGTCCCGCCGCGCGGTAGATGACCTCGGCCTGCCGGTGCGCCGATTCGGGGACGTCGCGCACCTCGTACGCGTCGATGTTGTCCGCCGCCTCGTCGACGTGGTCGCAGATGTCGTCGATCACCGACGCGAGCCGGTACATGTCGTCGCGGTCGAACGGCGTGACGAAGGTGCGGTTCAGGAGGTTGATCACCTCGTGGGTGAGCCGGTCGCCCTCGTGCTCGAGCTCGCGGATGTCCCGCAGTCGCTCCTTGTTCTCCGGCCAGCCCTCGAGCAGCTCGACGAGGGCGCGCGCGATGTCCCGGACGTTCGCCGAGGCCTTCGTGAAGAGCACGAAGAACTCGCGCTTCTGCGGGGTCAGGCGGAGTGGCATCTCAGCGGTCGACGGCCCGCCGGCGCCAGACCATCGCAAGGAGCGGATCGGTGGCACGCTCGACGACCCGGACGAGCAGTGCGATCACCGGCCGTGCGAGCCGGATCACGACCAGTGCCGAGACGGTGCCGATCGCGGCACCGGCGATCACGTCGCCCGGGTAGTGCTCCCCGACGACGACGCGGCCGATCGCGATCAGCACTGCGAGCACGAGGAAGATCGCCCCGGCGAGCGGATCGAGGACGGCGACGGCGACCGCGATCCCGAAGGCGGCGCTCGCGTGGTCGCTCGGGAACGAGGCGTCGGTCTTGCGCGGGCCCCAGACGTGCGCGACGTCGTGTGTCTGGAACGGCCGGTCACGGTGCCAGGCGGAGGAGATGAGCCTGTTCACGAGCAGGCCGAGCGCCGCAGCACCGAGCGCCGAGCCGGCCGCGAGCTTCCACTTGCGGTCGCCGCCGGGGCGCGCGAGCAGCCACAGGCAGACGGCGGCGATTCCGATCACATACGTGCCGTAGGTCTCGACGACGCGGAAGCCCGACCCCAGCCACGTGTGGTGCGAGACGAACGTGTTGATCGCGTGATAGACGCGCCAGTCCACCGCGGGGCAGCCTACTGATACTCGTAGAAGCCGCGGCCGGACTTCCGGCCGAGCCGACCTGCCTGGACGTACCGGCGCAGCAGCGGGCACGGCGCGTACTTCGGGTTGCCGAGACCCCGGTGCAGCACGTCCATGATCGCGACGCAGGTGTCGAGCCCGATCAGATCGGCGAGCGCGAGCGGGCCCATCGGATGCGCGAAGCCGAGCTTCGCGATCGTGTCGATCGCCTCCGGCTCGGCGACGCCCTCGAGGAGCGCGTACGCGGCCTCGTTGATGAACGGCATCAGGATCCTGTTCGAGACGAAGCCAGGGAAGTCGCGGGCCTCCGCGGGCTCCTTCCCGAGGTCGCGTGCAAGCTCGACGATCGCCGCAGCCGTCGCGTCCGAGGTCTGCTCGGCACGGATCACCTCGACGAGCCTGAGCACCGGGACAGGATTGAAGAAGTGCATGCCGATCACGTCCTCGGGCCGGCCGGTGACCGCAGCCAGCGACGTGATCGGAATAGAGCTCGTGTTCGAGGCGAGGATCGCGCCCGGAGGGAGTATCCGGTCGGCGCGGCGGAAGAGGTCTTCCTTCGCGACCGCATCCTCGCTGATCGCCTCGATCATCAGGTCGGCGGCAACGAGCTCGTCGCAGGGCGCGACGCGGGCGACCGTCCCGTCGACGTCGGCCCCGAGCCTCGCGAGGCTCTTCTGCATCGCGGCCAGCCCCTGCTCGACGGCGCCCGGAAACGGGTCGTGGAGGGAGACGCGCCGGCCGGATGCCGCGACGACCTGGGCGATCCCGCCGCCCATCTGCCCGGCGCCGACGACGAGTACGTGCTCGAACTTCACGGCGGCGCAGCCTACCCTTCGCGGCATGGAGGTCCGGAAGGCAACCGCGGCGGACGCGGTCGCGATCGAGACGATCCGCGTGAACGGGTGGCGCGTCGCGTACCGGCACGTGCTGCCGGTCGACGAGCTCGACGCCATGGTGGTCGATGCGACGCGCTGGCGCAGCCGGCTGGAGAAGCCGCCCGCGGGCTGGTCGACTGCAGTGGCCGTGAACGGCGATCTGGTCGTCGGCTTCGCCTCCATCGGGCCGAGCCGGGACGAGCAGGGGATCGGCGAGCTCTATGCGATCTACGTCGACCCTGCGCACTGGTCGACCGGGGCGGGCCGCAGCCTGCTCGACTGGGGCGAGGCGCAGCTCCGGTCGGAGTACGCCGAGGCGACCCTCTGGGTGCTCGAGGAGAACCCACGCGCGCGTCGCTTCTACGAGCGGGCGGGCTGGGCCCCCGACGGAGCCCGCAAGGCCGAGGTGCGCTGGGGCGTGCGTGCCCCCGAGGTCCGCTATCGCAAACGCCTGGCCGGGCGGCCCGGTCCCGTGACGTAGGATGCGGCCATGGTGAGCTGGATCGTCATCGGGGTGCTCTATGCCGTGGTGATCTTCGGCTTCCGACTGCTCGGCGGTATCTCCTCGGCGATGGACGCTGTCCGCCATTGGGGCAGCGCGACCTCCGCGGGCGCCGGGCCGACGGCGTCGAGCTAGCCGACCGTCGTCAGCGGAAGCGGCTGAGCACGGCGCGGTCCGCGTCGTAGCTGAGCAGCGCGCGCGCGTCGTCGAGAGGCGCGAAGCGGACCGCGTCGACCTCGTCGCTGACGTCGGGCTCGCCGTCGGCGGTCATCCGCCACCAGCGAACCTCCTTCGCCTCGCCGTCCACCTCGTAGAAGGTCGAGCCGAGCGGCTCCTCGAGCACGCAGCGGAGGCCGGTCTCCTCGCGCACCTCGCGTAGCGCCGCCTCCTCCCACGTCTCCCCCGGCTCGAGCTTGCCCTTCGGCAGCGTCCAGTCGTCGTAGCGGTCGCGGTGCACGAGCAGCACTGCGCCGTCGCGCACGACGACTCCGCCCGCAGCGCGAAGCATCGCGCTCAGACCTCGAGCAGGAGCGCGTCGCCCTGGCCGCCGCCGGAGCAGATCGCAGCGAGACCCAGCCCGCCGCCCGAGCGGCGCAGCTCGTGCACCATCGTGGCGACGATCCGCCCGCCGGACGCGCCGATCGGATGCCCGAGCGCGACGGCGCCGCCGTTCACGTTCACGTTCGCCTCGTCCGCGCCGAGCAGCTTCGTCGAGTTCGACGCGACGGAGGCGAACGCCTCGTTGATCTCCACCCGCTTCACGTCGCCGATCGTCTTGCCGGCACGTTGGAGCGCCATCGCCCCGGCATTCGCCGGCGTGCGGGCGAGGTAGGCGAAGTCGTCCGCGACGTAGCCCTGCGACAGGATCGTCGCGAGCGGCTCGAGCCCGCGCCCGGCGGCCCATTCCTCCGAGCAGACGATCACACAGCTCGCACCGTCGTTGACCCCGGGCGCGTTGCCGGCGGTCGTCGTCCCCTCGGGGTCGAAGACCGGCTTCAGCGCGGCGAGCTTCTCGACCGTCGTGTCGCGCCTGATGCCCTCGTCGGCCGTGACCTCGCCGACCGGCACGATCTCGTCGTCGAAGCGACCCGAGTCCTGCGCCGCGGCCGCGCGCTCGTGGGAGCGGGCGGCCCACGCATCCTGCACCGCCCTCGTGATCCCGAGCTCGCGCGAGACCTTGGAGTTCTGCGCAACCATGTGCAGCCGGTCGAACGTCGACGTCAGCCCGTCGAACACCATCGAGTCGATCACCTCGCCGTCTCCGAGGCGATAGCCGAACCGCGCCTTCTTCAACAGGTAGGGCGCGTTGGACATCGACTCCATGCCACCGGTGACGACCACGTCGACGTCGCCGGCGCGGATCATCGAGTCGGCGATCTCGATCGCCCGGATCGACGACGCGCAGACCTTGTTGATCGTGTCGGCCGGCGTCTCCTTCGGCAGACCGGCGTCGATCGCCGCCTGGCGCGCGGGCGCCTGGCCCGCGCCCGCCTGGAGCACCTGCCCCATGATCACGTACTGCGGCTCGCCCGGCTCGACGCCGATGCGCTCGAGCGCCGCCCTGATCGCGAGGCCGCCGAGCTCCGTCGCCTGGTAGGAGGCGAGACCGCCGCCGAGCCTGCCGAACGGCGTCCGCGTTGCGCTGACGATGACGCTCCGCACGGCCATCAGCGAAGGAACGACTGCTCGGGGGACAGACGGGCTGCGAAGGCGACGAGGAGGCGGACGATCGACTCCACGTCCTCGAGGTCGCACAGCTCGTTGGGGGTGTGCAGGTAGCGCGTCGCGATCGAGACGAGCCCCGTCGGCACACCGGAGCGGGCGAGGTGGATCTCGTCCGCGTCGGTCGAGGTCGTCCGCGAGTAGACCTCGAACGCGTGCGCGATGCCCTCCGCCTCCGCAACCTCGGCGAGGAGCTCGGTGACGTGCTTGTGCAGGGTCGGGCCGCGCGCGATCATCGCGCCCATGCCGAGCTCGACGCGACCGAAGCGGCGCGGGTCGCCGGCCGGGACGTCGGTCGCAGGGGTCACGTCGACCGCGATCGCGACGAACGGATCGAGTCCGTAGGCGACCGTGCGGGCGCCGTAGAGGCCGATCTCCTCCTGCACCGCCGCGACGGCGACGACGCCGACCTCGGTCGCCTGTGCCTCGGCGATGCGGCGGGCGGCCTCGAGCGCGATGTAGGAGCCGAGCCGGTTGTCGAGCGCACGGGACAGCAGGCGGTTTCCGGGTAGGTCGACCGGGGCGCCGTTCCACACCCCGCAGTCGCCGACCCGCACGAGCTCCATCGCCTCCTCGCGGCTTCGCGCACCGATGTCGAGGTGCAGGTCGGCGAGCTCGAGCTTCGGCCGGTCCCGCATCTGCTCGGGGTAGATCCGCTTGCGGCCGACAGCCGCCGGGATGCGCCCGCTCCGGGTCAGCAGCTCGAGCCGCTGGCCGTGCAGGGTCTCGGCCGCGATGCCCCCGATCGTGGCGAACGAGAGCAGGCCGCTCTCCTCGATGTTCGTGATCGAGACGCCGATCTGATCGATGTGACCGATGATTGCGAGCGTCGGGCGGCCCTCCGGGCCGCGCACCCGCGCGAAGGAGCTGCCGAGCGTGTCGGAGGTCACATCGGCGAAGGCGGCCGCCGCCTCCCGCCAGATCCGCGCGGGCTCCTCCTCGTGACCTGACGGCCCCGGTGCGGTGAGAAGGTCGGTGAGCAGACGGGGAGCTGCCATGAGCTTGCGCATTGAAGCAGGAGCGCCTACCCTGACCGCTCATGAGCTTCCCCGCCTCCAACTGGTGGCATCGGCGCCACGAGCGGGGCGGGAGCCTGCGTGTGTAAGAAGCCGACACGCCGACCGCACCGAACCGCTCCACCGACGACCCGCGAGGGTCGTTTTTCGTCTCCATGAACATCTCGACAGTCCTGAACACCGATCTCCTCACCCCGCTCGGGGCCTACCTGCACGTACGCGAGTCCGGTCGCGGCGCCTTCCTGCTCGAGTCGGTCGAGCAGGGCCGGCTGGGCCGCTATTCGCTCGTCGGCTGCGGCGACCGCCTCGTCGGGCTCGAGGAGGCAGAGTCGCTCGAGGAGCCGGTGGTCGGGTACCTCGCCTACGACCACGTGTCGAAGCTCGAGCCGAGCGTGCAGCTTCCTGCCGCCGGCAGCGACCTGCCGGAGAGCCGCTTCGTCGTCGCGGACATGCTGGTGCGCTTCGACCACGCACGCCTGATCGCCGAGGTGCTCGCCGGCGATCCCGCCGAGGTGACCGCGCTCCTCGAGGGCCGGGTGCCGTCCCTCCCGCGCGAGGCCGGCGGCAGTCGCGGAACGACCCGCAGGCTGCCGGGCCGCTTCGAGTACGAGCGCGGCGTCGAGATCTGCAAGGAGCACATCCGTCGCGGCGACGCGTTCCAGATCGTCCTCTCGCAGCGCGCCGAGCGACGCACCAGCGTCTCGCCGCTCTCGCTCTACCGGTCGCTGCGCCGCGTCAACCCCTCGCCCTATCTCTTCCTGCTCGAGCTCGACGGGCTGGCGCTCGTCGGCTCGTCGCCCGAGACGCTCGTCAAGCTCGAGGGCACGCGCGCGTCGGTCAATCCGATCGCGGGCTCGACGAGCCCGGGCGACGGGGACGCCGAACGCCTGCTCGCCTCGGAGAAGGATCGCGCCGAGCACGTGATGCTCGTCGATCTCGGCCGCAACGACCTCTCGCGTGTCTGCGTGCCCGGCACCGTCGCCGTCGAGCGCTTTCTCGAGGCAGAGCGCTTCTCCCACATCACCCATCTGGTCTCGGAGGTCGCCGGCGAGCTGCGCACAGGTGTGTCGGCCTTCGAGCTCCTGCGCGCGACGTTCCCCGCGGGCACCGTCTCGGGCGCGCCGAAGGTGCGCGCCATGCAGATCATCTCCGAGCTCGAGCAGCACCGTCGCGGCCCGTACGCCGGCGCCGTCCTCTACTCGCTGCCCGGGGGTCCGCTCGACGCGTGCATCGCGATCCGCACGGTCGTCATGCACGACGGACTCGCCCTCCTCCAGGCAGGCGCGGGAATCGTCGCCGACAGCGACCCCCGTGCCGAGCACGACGAGTGCCTGCGCAAGCTGGCGGCGCTCGAGACCGCGATCGACCTCGCGGAGGCGCGCACGTGAACGCCACGATCCTGCTCGTCGACAACTACGACTCGTTCACCTACAACCTCGCGCATCTCTTCGGCGAGCTCGGCGCCGCCGTCGTCGTGCGGCGAAACGACGAGGTCTCGCCGGACGGCGCCGAGGAGCTCGCTCCGACCCACCTCGTCATCTCTCCCGGGCCGGGCAGGCCCGAGGACGCGGGCGCAACACCGGAGATCCTGCGCCGGCTCGCGCCGCGCATCCCGACGCTCGGCGTCTGCCTGGGGCACCAGGCGCTCGTGCACGTCCACGGCGGCACCGTTGGGCAGGCGCGCGAGCTCGTCCACGGCAAGGCGACAGCGATTGCCCACGACGGCCGGGGCATCTTCGCCGGCCTGCCGCCCGGGTTCCTCGCCGGGCGCTACCACTCGCTCGCCGCCACCTCGGTGCCCGACGTGTTCGAGGTCTCGGCGACCGCAGGAGACGGCGAGGTGATGGCGGTGCGGCACCGCGAGCTGCCGGTCGACGGCGTGCAGTTCCACCCGGAGTCCGTCCTGACGCCCCACGGTCGTGACATCGCACTGAACTTCCTGCAGGGTGTGACGCGGTGATCCAGGACGCGCTCGCCCAGCTGCTCGACGGCAACGACCTGAGTCGCGCCGAAGCGCGCCGCGTCATGGACACGATCATGTCCGGCGGCGCGACCCCCGCCCAGATCGGCGGGTTCCTCGTCGCGCTGCGCCTGAAGGGCGAGACGGCCGACGAGATCGCGGGCTCGGCCGAGGCGATGCGCGCGCACGCGATCCCGGTCCACGCCAGGCGGGACGACCTCGTCGACACCGCAGGCACCGGAGGAGACGGCGGGAGGACCTTCAACATCTCGACCGCCGCGGCGCTGCTCGCAGCGGCCGCCGGCGCCGGCGTGGCGAAGCACGGCAACCGCTCGGTCTCGTCCGCCTCGGGCTCCGCCGACGTGCTCGAGGAGCTCGGCTTCGAGCTCGAGCTCGCGCCGGAGCAGATCGCGCGCTCGATCGACGAGCTCGGGTTCGGCTTCATGTTCGCCCCGGTTCACCATCCGGCGATGCGGCATGCCGGGCCTGTCCGCCACGAGCTCGCCGCCCGGACGGTCTTCAACGTGCTCGGGCCGCTGACGAACCCGGCCGGTGCGCGCGCACAGGTCGTCGGGGTCTACTCGGCCGCACTCGTCCCCGTGATCGCAGACGTGCTCGCGCAACTCGGAGCGCGCCGCGCGTTCGTCGTGCACGGCGCCGGCGGCATCGACGAGCTCTCGCCCGTGGGACCGAACCTCGTCTACGAGGTCGTGGACGGCGCGGTGCGGCACCGCGAGATCGACCCCGTCGACCTGGGGGTCGAGCGCTGCGACCCCGCCGAGCTGCGAGGAGGGACGCCCGCCGAGAACGCGCAGAGAATCCGTGAGGTGTTCGAGGGCGGAAACGGGGGTCGCCGTTCGGCGGTCGTGCTCAACGCCGCCGGCGCAATCGCCGCGGGCGGTCATGCAAGCGACCTGAAGGAGGGCATCGGCATCGCGCGCGAAGCGCTGGACAGCGGCGCCGCGGCCGCGAAGCTCGAGGAGCTGGTCGCGTTCTCCCGCACCGCGGCGGTCGCGACATGAGATTCCAGAGCGCGCTCGAAACCGACGGCCTCGCGGCGATCGCCGAGTTCAAGCGCCGCTCGCCCTCCGCCGGAGACATCCGGCCCGGCGCGAACGTCGCCGACGTCGCGCGCGCGTACGCCGAAGCGGGGGCGCACGCGATGTCGGTGCTCGTCGACGAGCGCTTCGCCGGATCGTGGGACGACCTGCGCGCCGCTCGTGCGGCGACCCCGCTGCCGCTCCTCGCGAAAGGGTTCTTCTCGACGGCGGCCGAGCTCGAGACCGCGCGCGACGCCGGGGCGGACGCCGTCCTGCTCCTGCTGCGCGACCTGGCCGACGCCGAGGTCGCGGCACTCATGGTCGCCGCGCGCTCGCTCGGCCTCGACACGCTCGTCGAGGCGCACGACGCGGACGAGCTGGCACGAGCGATCGCGCTCGACGCGCCGGTCGTCGGGATCAACGCCCGCGACCTCTCGACGTTCCGGATCGACCGGCAGGCGCAGCTCCGGCTGCTGGCGCACGCGCCGCGCGACCGCGTCGTGATCGCGGAGAGCGGCATCGAGACGCGCGCGCAGGCCGCGCACGCCGAGCTCGCCGGGGCGAGCGCGGTACTCGTCGGCTCGACGCTGATGCGCGCTCCGGATCCCGGCGCGAAGCTCCGCGAGCTGGCGTCGCGCCCGCTCGTCAAGATCTGCGGGCTGACCCGGCAGGACGACGTCGACGCGGCGGTCGAGGCCGGCGCCGACCTGGTCGGGTTCATCCTGGCGGCCGAGAGCCCGCGCCGCGCGGCAGCCCCGCTTGCTGCACCCGACACGGTGTTGCGCGTCGCCGTGTTCGTCGGCGAGACGGAGGAGACGGACGCCGATCTCGTGCAGTTCTACGGCCGCGAGAACGGCCACCGCGCGCGAGACGCCGTGCTGCTGCGCGGAGCCGAGCAGGTCGGCACGGTGGTCGACCTGCCGTGGGGCGAGAGCGACCCGGGACACCTCGACCGCGCCCGGACGGCGTCCGGTCGCGTGATGCTGGCGGGCGGGCTCGGGCCGGCCAACGTTCGCGCGGCGATCGAGCGCGTGCGGCCGTGGGCGGTCGACTCCGCACGCTCGACCGAGCAGGCTCCCGGGATCAAGGATCATGCGGCGATGCGCGACTGGGTGCGGGCAGCCCGATGAGCGACTTCGGCGAGTACGGAGGACGGTACGTCCCCGAGACGCTGATCCCGGCGCTCGACGAGCTCGACGCCGCGTGGACCTCGCTCCGCGACGACGACGGCTTCCGCGCCGAGCTGCACGAGCTCGCGACGAGCTACGCGGGCCGGCCGACGCCGCTGACGAGGGCGGCGCGCTTCGCCCCCGGACAGCGCGTCTATCTCAAACGCGAGGACCTCATGCACACGGGCGCGCACAAGCTGAACAACGCGCTCGGGCAGGCCGTGGTCGCGCAGCGGCTCGGCAAGCGCCGGATCATCGCCGAGACCGGTGCCGGCCAGCACGGGGTCGCGACGGCGACCGTCTGCGCGCGGTTCGGCCTCGAGTGCATCGTCTACATGGGTAGTGAGGACATCCGCCGTCAGGCGCCGAACGTCGAGCGGATGAAGCTGCTCGGCGCGGAGGTGCGCCCGGTCGAGTTCGGCACGCGGACGCTGAAGGAGGCGACGAGCGAGGCGATCCGCGACTGGATCGCAAACGTCGAGGACACCTACTACCTGATCGGGTCCTGCGTCGGGCCGGCGCCGTATCCCGAGCTCGTCCGCGAGCTCCAGCGCGTGATCGGCCGCGAGGCACGCGAGCAGTTCCTGGCCGCCGAGGGCCGGCTGCCGGAGGCGGTGGTCGCGTGCGTCGGCGGCGGTTCGAACGCGATCGGGATGTTCTACGACTTCATCCCGGACGAGGACGTGCGCCTGATCGGCGTCGAGGCGGCGGGGGCTGCGTCGCTCGGCAGCGGGCGTGCCGGTGTGCTGCACGGCACGCGCTCGTCGCTGCTTGCCGACGCGGACGGGCAGATCATGGACGCGCACTCGATCTCCGCGGGCCTCGACTACCCCGGCGTCGGCCCCGAGCACGCGGCGCTCCGCGACTCCGGCCGCGCGGAGTACGTGACCTGCACCGACGACGAGGCCCTCGAGGCCTTCCACGCGCTCTGCCGGACGGAAGGGATCCTCCCTGCGCTCGAGTCGTCGCACGCGCTCGCACGCGCGCTCGACTGCGGCGCGGACCTCGTCGCGGTCTGCCTCTCGGGCCGCGGCGACAAGGACCTCGCCGAGGTGCTCGCGCAGTGAGCTCCGTGTGAGAAAGACGCTCGTCGTCTACCTGATGGCGATGCCCGACACACCCGCGCTCGTACGGGTCGCCGTCGAGGCGGGAGCCGACATCATCGAGCTCGGGTTCCCGTTCTCCGACCCGCTCGCCGACGGGCCGGTGGTCCGCCGTGCGGGCGAGCGCGCGCTCGCCGCCGGGATGAGGACCGGGCGGTGCCTGGAGATGCTCGCGGAGACGCGGGCGCTCGTCGACGTGCCCCTCGTCCCGATGACCTACGCGTCGATCTTCGACGCCTACGGCTGGCAGAGGCTCGAGCACGACGCGCGGGCGGCGGGAGCGACCTCGTTCATCGTCCCCGACCTGCCGTGCGACGTCCACGAGGAGCTCCGGCGCGTGCAGCTCGTCGCCCCGACCTCCACCGACGAGCGGCTGCGCCTCGCCTCCGCGGGCACGGACGGCTGGCTCTACCTCGTCACCGTCACCGGCACGACCGGCGCGCGCGCCGAGCTCTCCCCCACGCTCGCGCCGCTTGCCGCGCGCGCCCGCGCCGCGACGAGCCTCCCGCTGTACGCCGGGTTCGGCATCTCGACCGGCGAGCACGCGCGCGCGGCGGCGGAGCTCGTCGACGGGATCGTGGTCGGCTCGCGCGCGGTCGAGGCGGCCGAGTCCGGCCCGGCCGGGCTCGCAGCCCTCGTCACGAGCCTGCGCACGGCCCTCGACGCGTAACCCGACGCCCCTGCCGCCGCCGATCCGCGCGCGCCCTGCCCCCGGCCGGACCACGGCTCGACGGCGCGTGACGGTGTGGGATCGACGCGCATTCGGGCGTAGGCTGGCAGCGTGCAGGACGTGGCCCGCGTGGCGTGCATCCAGGCCGAGCCGGTCATCTTCGAGCGGGAGGCGACGATCGAGAAGCTGGCCGCACTCGCGCGCGAGGCGGCGGGCGGGGGCGCGCAGCTCGCGCTCTTCCCCGAGACGTTCGTGCCCGTCTACCCCTCGAACCGCTGGGCGCGGCACCTCGCTCACGGGTCCGAGGGCGCGAAGCTCTGGGCGCGGCTCGCGCAGCAGTCGGTCGAGCTCCCGAGCGAGGGGCTCGAGCGCGCAGCACGCGCGGCCGGGATCTGGCTCGCCGTCGGCGTGAACGAGCTCGAGCGCGGCACGATCTACAACACCCTGCTGCTCTACGCGCCGGACGGCACGCTCGCGCTCCACCATCGCAAGCTCGTGCCGACGAACCACGAGCGGCTCGTCTGGGGCCAGGGCGACGGCCGCGGGCTCGAGACGGTCGGGACCGCAGCCGGGCGCGTTGGCGGGCTCATCTGCTGGGAGAACCTGATGCCGCTCGCACGCTTCGCCCTCTACGAGCAGGGCGTCGAGACCTACCTCGCGCCGACGGCTGACGACGGCGACGGCTGGCAGGAGTCGATCAGGCACATCGCACGCGAGTCGCGCGCGTTCGTCCTCTCCTGCTGCGTCCTGCAGCGAGCGTCCAGCTATCCCGCCGACGTCCCGCTCGCGGACGGCGACGAGCTCCTCGGCCGCGGCGGCTCCGCGATCGTCGCGCCAGACGGGTCGTACCTCGCCGGCCCGCTCTGGGACGAGGAGGGCATCCTCTATGCGGACCTCGACCCGGCAACGCTGTACGCCGCACGGCAGCGATTCGACCCGGCCGGTCACTACCATCGGCCCGACGTGCTCTCGCTGACCGTCACGCCGAACTCGTGAGCTCCGTCTGCGTCGTCGGCGCCGGCGTGTTCGGCGCCGCGACGGCGCGCGAGCTCGCGCTCCGCGGCTGGGACGTGTCGCTCGTCGAGCAATACGCGCCCGGCACCGTCCGCTCCGCCTCCGGCGGGGACACGCGGCTCCTGCGGATCGCCCACGGCGGCGTCGACTGGTACGCCGAGCTTGCCTGGCGCGCACGCTCGCAGTGGATCGCGCTGCAGGAGGAGACCGGGACGCGGATCTGGGAGCCGATCGGCGTCGCCTGGTTCGCGCAGCGCGACGACGGCTTCGAGGCCCGCAGCCGCCCGGCGCTCGACCGGCTCGGCGTTCCCCACGAGTGGCTGACGCCGGACGACGCCCGCTCGCTCTATCCCTCGCTCGCGACGGACGGCCTCGTGGGCGTCCTCTACGAGCCGCAGGCGGGCGTGCTGCGTGCGCGCGCCGCGACCCATCTGCTCGTGGAGGACGGGGTGCGGCGCGGCGTGCGGCTCGAAGGCGGTCGCATCACTCCCGCCGACCCGCCGGCGGCCGACGTCGTCGTCTGGGCCTGCGGCCCGTGGCTCGCGAAGCTCTTCCCCGAGCACGTCGAGCTGAAGGTGACGCGACGCGACGTCTTCTTCTTCGGGGCCGACGCACCGTGGCAGGGAGCCCCCGGCTTCTGCGAGTACGACGCGCCGTACTACGGCCACGGTGACGTCGCCGGCCTCGGCGTGAAGGTCGCACCCGACCTTCCGGGCGACGAGATCGACCCGGACACGGTCGAGCGGCTGACACTGCCCGCGCGCGAGCGCGACGCCCGGGCGTACGCCGCGCGGCGGTTTCCCGCGCTCGCCGACGCGCCGGTCGTGGGAGGCCGCGTCTGCCAGTACGACCTCTCGTCCGACACGCACTTCATCGTCGACCGCCACCCCGAGCGCGCCGACTGGTGGCTCGTCGGTGGAAGCTCGGGCCACGGCTTCAAGCACGGGCCGGCGCTCGCCGAGTACGTCGCGGACTGCGTCGAGGGCGGCCGCGAGCGCGAGGCCTTCCACGCGCTCGGCGCCCGCTCCGGCGACGCCGGCCTGCGCACCGGCAGCGTCGGCTAAGAAGGCTTTCAGCCCGCGGCAAAGCCGGCCGGCGTCAGGGGCCGGCCGCTTCGCGGTCCTCGAACGCGAGCATCAGCTTTCGCAGCAGCGCGTTCAGCTCCCGTTGCTCGTCCTTCGAGAGCGCCGAGGCGAAGAAGGCCTCCCGGCGCGCCTGCACGCTCGCCGCCCGGTCCCACGTCTCGCGGCCCGCGTCGGTGAGCTCGACCATCACGCCGCGGCGGTCCTCCGGGTCGGGCAGCCGGCTGACGAGACCGGCCTCCGCGAGACGGTCGAGCCGGCTCGTCATCGCGCCGCTCGAGAGCTCGAGCTCGGCCGCGAGCGCGCCCGGCGAGCTGCGGTGCTGCTGCCGCAAGCGGAGCGAGGTGAGCACCTGCCAGTCGGGGTGCGTGAGCTCGTGCTCGGCGAGCGTCCGCTCCATGCCGCGCTTGATGCGACGGTTGATCCCGCCGATCCGGTCGACGATCGCCTCGACCTCGAGGTCGATCTCCACCTCCCGCGGGAGAACGGCGAGCTGTCGTAGGAACCGGTCGATGTGGTCCTCCCGCGGCTCGTCCATGTACCTGCGCATCTTGACAGCGAAAAGCTTGACGTCAAGAGATTCGCCTGTTATTCTTTGACATCGAGATATTTGAGGCCGAACGAAGGGAGTGACCATGAGGCCCTCGGATCCATTCACGACGAAGATCCTCAGCGACGCCCGCATCGAGCAGCTCCGCGGCAGCCGCCGCCCGACGCGCCGCCCGGCACCGCGCGGGAACTGACGCTGAGACGAGCAAGGGGATCGCGCAGAACGCAGCCGCCAGGCGCCTGGTAGCCGGCGGTCGATGAGCGAGGTGCCCGGCGTGTTGGCGCCGGGCACCGTTCCCCTTCCTCCTCGGCCCTACTCGGGCCAGAACCCGTCGAGCGTCTCCGTCTCCCCTTGCGGGTCGTCGATCCGGGTCGAGACGATCACGAGCTCGGCATCCTCGCGCTCGTCGTTCCACACCCCCCGCCACGTCTGCGGCGCCACACGGATCGCGTGGTGCTTCCCTAGCTCGACGATCTCGTCCCCGAGCTTGAACTGGAGCTTGCCGCTCAGCACGAGGTACAGCTCCTCCTGCGTCTTGTGCCGATGCCCGTACGAGCCCTTGCTGCCCGTGTGCTGCGGCATCCGCCGGTAGGTCAATGCCGCCTGCTCCGCGCCGATCGCGTACGTGATGCCGCGCATCTCGCCCGGGTAGTCCCCGAGCCAGTCGTCCACGTCCTCGAGCTTCACGACCTGGTAGTCGCTCATTCGCCGGCCTCCTTCCGTCTGCGAGTATCGAACACCTGCCAGACCGCACTCGCAACCGGTTGGTGCTCGTCGCCTGCATCCTCGGATCGGTCATCGTGTTCGTCGACTCGACGGTGGTGAACGTCGCACTGCCCGCGATGCAGCGCGACCTGGGCGGCGGGCTCGCGCTCCAGCAGTGGGTGGTCGACGCATACCTGCTCACCCTGGGATCGCTGCTCCTCGTCGGCGGCTCGCTCGGCGATCTGTTCGGCTCCCGGCGGGTCTTCATGATCGGGATCGCGGGCTTCGGGGTCACCTCCCTCCTCTGCGCGGTCGCCCCGGACGGCACGCTCCTGATCCTCGCCCGCGGGCTGCAGGGAATCGCCGGCGCGATCCTCACACCCGCCGGCCTCGCCGTGATCACGGCGACGTTCAGCGGCGAGGAGCGGGGCGCCGCGATCGGTACCTGGACGGCGTGGACCGGTGTCGCCTTCGTGGTCGGCCCGCTCGTCGGCGGGTGGCTCGTGACGAACGCGTCCTGGCGCTGGATCTTCCTGATCAACATCCCGTTCGTCGTCGCGACGCTCGCGCTCGTCGCGTACGCGGTGCCGAAGCGCGATCAAGGGAACGAACGAGCGCGCGTGGACGTTCTCGGCGGTGTGCTCTGCGCCCTCGGACTCGGCGGGCCCGTGTTCGCGCTGATCGAGGCGCCGACGCGCGGCTGGTCCGACCCGCTGATCGTCGGCTCCCTCGCGGGCGGCGTGACGCTCTTCGCATTCTTCCTGATCTGGGAGCGGCGCAGCAGCGAGCCGATGCTGCCGCTGCGGCTCTTCTCGCGCCGGAACTTCTCGTTCGCGAACATCGAGACGCTGACCGTGTACGCCGGGCTCTCGACGCTCACGTTCTTCCTCGTCCTCTTCGTGCAGCAGATCGCGGGCTACTCGGCGCTGAAGAGCGGGCTCGCGCTCCTTCCGGTCACGATCGTCATGTTCCTGCTCTCACCGCGCGTCGGCCGGCTCTCGATGCGGCATGGGCCACGCCTGTTCATGGGCGTCGGCCCGTTCGTCGCGGCCGTCGGGCTCGTGGCGCTGATCAGGCTCAAAGCCGGGTTCTCGTACTGGTTCGAGCTCCTGCCGCCGCTCGTCGTGTTCTCGATCGGGCTCTCGATGATCGTCGCACCGCTGACGGCGACCGTCCTCAGCGACGCCGGGGAGCACGACGCCGGGATCGCGAGCGGCGTCAACAACGCCGTCGCGCGGGTCGCAAGCCTGCTCGGGATCGCCGTGGTCGGCGCGGCGGTCGCCGGCACCGACAACCGCCTCGACCAGTCGGGGTTCAGGCTCGCGATGGTGATCACCGCCGCGCTCGTCGCCGCCGGCGGCGCCGTCGGTCTCGCCGGGATCCGGAACGCCAAGTGAGCTCGGCCTCCGCAGAGATCGTGTTCGACCACGTCACGAAGCGCTACGCCGGCAGGGAGGCGGCGGCGCTCGACGATCTCTCACTCGAGATCCCCGCGGGCACGTTCTGCGTGCTCGTCGGCCCCTCGGGCGGAGGCAAGACGACCGCGCTGAAGATGGTCAACCGCCTGATTCCGTTCGACTCCGGCGAGATCCGCATCGACGGGCGGGACATCCACGAGCTGCCGTTGACGGAGCTCCGCCGCGGGATCGGCTACGTGATCCAGCAGATCGGTCTCTTCCCGCACGTCACCGTGGCGGGCAACATCGGCACCGTGCCCGGGCTCCTCGGGTGGCCGAGGCAGAAGGTCGCGGCGCGCACGGCCGAGCTGCTCGAGCTCGTGGGCCTCGAGCAGGCGGACGGCAAGCGCTACCCGGCGCAGCTCTCGGGCGGCCAGCGCCAGCGCGTCGGCCTCGCGCGCGCTCTCGCCGCCGATCCCCCGGTGCTGCTGATGGACGAGCCGTTCGGCGCACTCGACCCGATCACGCGCTTCCGCCTGCAGACCGAGTTGCGGCGCCTGCACAAGGAGGTCGGCAAGACCGTGATCTTCGTCACGCACGACGTCGACGAGGCGATTCAGATGGGCGACCGCATCGCGCTCCTCCGCGAGGGCGGCGTGCTCGCCCAGTACGACACGCCCGACGCGATCCTCGCGCGCCCCGCCGACGACTTCGTGAAGCAGTTCGTCGGCGAGGACCGCGCCCTGCGGCGTCTCGCGCTGCGCCAGCTGAAGGACGTGGCGCTCGAGCCCGGATCGCCGGACGAGCCGGGTCCGCGCGTCGCGGCCGAGACGACGCTCCGGAATGCGGTCAGCCAGATGCTGGAGACGAACACCGACCGGGTCGTCGTCGTCGACGGCGACCGGGTGCTGGGCGTCTTCAGGCTCTCCGACGCGGGAGCGTTGCTGTAGGCGGCCCGGTCGTCATCCCGAACTTCGGCCAGGGGAGCGCCTGCGTCACGGGCGACCACACCTTCTGCTGGGACTGGGTGCAGGGGCACTGGGGCGACACGCTGCAGCCGGCGCTCGTGCAGCACGTCGAGCTGACGGCGATCGCGGTCGGAATCGGCTTCGCGCTCGCGTTTCCGCTCGCCCTCCTGGCGCACCGGTACCGGCCGCTCGAGCATCCGATCGGCGTGCTCTCCGCGCTGCTGTACACGATCCCGAGCCTCGCGCTCTTCCAGCTGCTCGTGCCGTTCACCGGGCTCACCTGGACGACGGTCGAGATCGCCCTCGTCTCGTACACGCTCGTGATCCTGTTCCCGAACATCGTCGCCGGCCTGCACAGCGCACCGGACGAGGTGCTCGAGGCCGCGCGCGGGATGGGGCTCACCCGCCGCCAGGTGCTCCTGAAGGTCGAGCTGCCGCTCGCCGTCCCGGCGATCGTCGGCGGCCTGCGCATCGCGGTCGTGTCGACCGTCGCGATCGCGACGATCGCCGCGTTCCTGCTGCCGGACGGGCTCGGGTACCCGATCTTCCTCGCGCTCAAGGAGCCGACGCCGTTCAAGACGGAGATCTACTCGGCGGGCGCGCTCGCCGTCGCGCTCGCCCTCGTCTGCGACGGCCTCCTCGTCGCGCTGAAGCGCGCACTCGTGCCGTGGGCGCGGAAGGGGCTCGCCTGATGCTGATCGCCGACACGGCGAATCTCCACACGTTCGTCGACGCGTTCCGGTTCATCGGCGACAACCCGCAGTTCCTCGCGACGAAGGCGCTCGAGCAGCTCGAGCTCTCGGGCGCCGCTCTGCTGATCGCGACCGCGGTCGCGCTGCCCGTCGGCGTTGCACTGGGGCATCTCCATCGCGGCTCCGGGATCGCGATCGGCGCGTCGATCCTCGGCCGCGGGCTGCCGAGCCTCGTGCTGATCGCGGCGTTCCTGACGCTGCTCGGGATCGGCTTCGTCAACAACATGGTCGCGCTCGCCGTCCTCGGCTCCGGCCCGATCCTCACGAACGCCTACGACAGCGTCGAACGGGTCGATCGCGACGCCGTCGAGGCCGCGCGCGGGATGGGCCTGACCGAGCTGCAGATCCTCGGGCGGATCGAGTTGCCGCTCGCACTCCCGCTGCTCTTCGCCGGAATCCGCGTCGCAGCCGTGACGATCGTCGCGACGGCGCCGATCGCCGCGATCGCGGGCGGCGGGGGCCTGGGAGACGTGATCGTCAACCAGGCCAGCTACAGGCTCGCCGGCGTCCTCGGCGCGTCGATCTGCGTGATGGCGCTCTCCGCGGTCGTATTCCTCGCACTCGCGGCGGTTCAGGCCGCCGTAACGCCCAGGGGCCTTCGCGGTACTAGTCTCATCGAGATCCAATCCCGAAAGGAGTTGCAGTGATCCGTAAGCACACGCGCCGGGCGGCCAAGGCGGCGTTCGCGATCAGCCTCGGCGTCGCGATCGTCATCGGCTTGCTCGCGGCCGTCTTCGCACGGCCCGCCCAGTCCGCCGGCACAACGGTCACCATCGGCACGAAGAACTTCCCGGAGGAGTTCATCCTCGGCCAGCTGTACAAGCAGGCGCTCCAGTCGAAGGGCTTCACCGTCAAGTACAAGGAGAACATCGGCTCGACCGAGCTCGTCCAGACCTCGCTGACGAGCGGCAAGATCAACTTCTATCCCGAGTACACGGGCGTGATCGTGCAGGACGTCTTCCATCACACCCTCTCCGCGAAGACCGCGCACGCGACGTGGTTGCTCGCGAAGAAGCTGGAGGCGGCGAAGGGCTACACCGTCCTCAACCCCACGCCGTTCTTCGACACGGATGTCGTCGCGGTGACGAATGCGACCGCGAAGCGCTACGGGCTGAAGTCGATCGCCGACCTGAAGAAGGCACCCAAGTTCAAGTTCGGCGGCTTCCCGGAATGCAAGACGCGCAACACCTGCTTCGTCGGCTACACGAAGCAGTACGGGATCACGAACGCAACCTTCACGCCGCTCGCCGGCATCTCGGCATACGCGGCGCTCGACGGCGGCCAGGTGCTCGCGGCCGACGTGTTCTCGACCGACCCGCCGCTCGGCAAAGGGTCGAAGTACACCGTCCTGGACGATCCGAAGCACGTGACCGGGTTCCAGAACGTCGCCCCGATCGTGAAGACCTCCGTCGCGACCGCGCTGGGCGCGAAGTTCACGCGCACGGTGAACGCGGTCTCCGCGAAGCTCTCGCAGAATGCGATCGTCGCGATGAACAAGGCGGTGATCGTCGACAAGCAGTCGGCAGCGAAAGTGGCCAGAGCCTTCCTGAAGGCGAACGGGCTGCTCTAGATGCACATCGTCGTTCTCGGCGGAGGGTCCTCCGGTGAGCACTTCGTCGGAGCCCTCCGCCGGCTCGACACGGACGCACGTGTGACCGTCGTCGAGCGGCGGCTCGTCGGGGGCGAGTGCTCCTACTGGGCGTGCATGCCGACGAAGACGATGCTGCGTGCGCCGGAGCTCGTCGCCTCGGCACGGCACTCGGACGGCGCGATCACGGTCTCGGAGGTCGACGTCCGGCGGATCTTCGCCTGGCGCGACCGGGTCGCCGAGCGCGACGACTCCTCGCAGGTCGAATGGCTCACGTCGATGGACGCCGGCCTCCTGCGCGGCGATGCGGTCGTGACGGAGCCGGGCAGCCTCCGCGTCGGGGAGACGGAGCTTCGCTACGACCGGCTCGTGATCGCCACGGGGTCGTCGCCGGTGATACCGCCGATCGAGGGCCTCGAGAACGTCGACTACTGGACGAACGTCGAGGCGACCGAGGCGCTCGAGGCGCCGGGGCGGCTGGTCGTGCTCGGCGGCGGGCCCGTCGGCTGCGAGCTCGCGCAGTTCTTCGCGCGCGTCGGCTCCGAGGTGACGCTCGTGCAGGGCGACACGCGGCTCCTCTCACGGGTCGACGCGGAGGCGGCGGCGCTCGTCGAGGACGCCCTGCGGGAGGACGGGGTCGACATCCGCCTCGACGTTCGAGCCGAGCGTGCGACAGCCACCAGCCTCGTCCTGGCCGACGGCTCCGAGCTGCCGTTCGACCGGCTCCTGCTCGCGACGGGCCGCAGGCCGAACGTCGGGGGCCTGGAGGCGCTCGGGCTCGAGATCTCGCGGCGCGGAATCGAGGTCGACGAGCGGATGCGAGCCGCCGAGAACGTGTGGGCGATCGGCGACGTGACAGGCATCGCACCGTTCACGCACGTCGGCAAGTACCACGCGCGGGTCGCCGCCTACGACATGGACGGCCGCGCCGTACGCGCCGACCACCGCGCGGTCCCGGCCACGATCTTCACCGACCCGCAGGTCGCCACGGTCGGCGACACCACGGGTGGGGTGAGCTCGCGCTGGGAGCTGACGTCGGTGCCGCGGCTCTCCACGTACGAGCGCCCGAAGCGCCCGGGCTTCGTCAAGGTCGTCGCGGACCCCGAGCGGCGCGTCCTGACGGGTGCGGTCGCCGTCGGCCCCGAGTCGGGCGAGTGGCTGCAACAGCTGACGCTCGCCGTCCGCGCGGAGACCCCGATCGAGGTGCTGCTCGACGTGATCCAGCCCTACCCCACCTTCAGCGAAGGCGTCTTCCTCGCGCTGCGCGAGCTGAACCTCGATCTCTGAGCCTCGGGCGCGCAAGGACGCCGGCGTACCCGAGCGCCCTTCGTCGCCTCGTGTTGACTCGACACAAGCTCGGTTCAAGGGCCGCGAACCCAACCTTGTGTCGATGCACCACCAAGCCCGACCGCTCAGGGTGGAACACCGTGGAACACCGCGGACTACCGGCCCGGGCGTAAGTCACAGGCCGCCTTAACCCGTGAGGTGGCCCTTCACGTCCCACGTCCAGCACTCGACGACGTTGCCGTCGGGATCGGCCACGTACAAGGACCGGCCACGATTATCGTCGTCGAAGAGGACGATCTCGGGGTCGTAACCGTGGTCCCGCAACCGCGCTACCGCGGCATCGAAATCTCCGTCTTCGATGTGCAACGCGAAGTGAACGTGGAGACCGCCGCGTCCGCTTGCGATTCCAAGTTGCGGCCGCCAGAGTCCGATTCGCGTCTGCGTTCCGGCCATGAGCCAGATCCGGCCACCGTTCTCCCAGCGGTCGACCACGGGGAACCCAAAGACGCCGGCGTAGAAGGCCTCGGCGGCCGCGAGGTCGACGACCTCCAGAACAAGTTCGCTCACACCATCCACGCGAATGGGCTCACCGTGCATGCCGTCTTTCATTTGCGTCTACTCGAACAACGGGTCGTGCTCAAACCTCATTCCCGATCTGCGGCTCAGGCTCGAGCCGACGCGATGACTTCCCCGACGCTCCGTTCCGTGTCGCGTGCGAGGAGGGGCACGATGTGCTCGCGCATCCACGGCCCTCCGACCTCGCGTGAGATGCGGGCTGCGTCTTCGGCAAGGGCGAACATGAGGACGAGGATCAGGTGCGTGTCGTCGACCTTCGCAAGGTGCGCCGCGAGGCCGCCCGCGTCGACCACACGCTGCACGCCCTCGCGAGCGACCTGCACCGTCGCGTCCGTGACCGGCTCGCGCAGGTGCAGGTGATTGACGACGACGTGCACGAGCGCAACCGTACGCTCTCGGGCCACCGCGTTGTTCTGACATGTCCCTTCGGGACATGTCCAGGGGACTGTCCCCTGGACAGGTCTCTGCGGGACAGGTCTCTTCTGGCGGTGTCGCCCACTCGCGATGCTGGGTCACGTTGATGACCGCGCCGTTGGGGCCCCACTCCGTTGTCCGCGGAAGCGCGCGGGCCCGGCGCACCGTCCCGGTGCGGCGGGCCTGCGCGCAGCGCGGTCTATTCCTCCGAAGGCTGGACGACGATCAGCGAGTTGCCGTCCGGGTCGCGCAGCCAGAACATCGGCGGCACCGGGCCGCCCCAGCGGGTGACCTCCTCGTCGACGTCCGCGCCCGCTGCCTTCAGCGCCGCGTGGTCGGCGTCCACGTCGGTCGTATCGAGGCAGATACCGGTCTGCGATCCGCCTGCTTCGGTGCCCTGCGGCGGCGGGGCGATCGCAATCGTGGTCGGGGCGCCGGGGAGCGCGACCTCGACCCAGCGCATCCCCTCCCCCATCGGGACGTCGACGACCTTCTCGAAGCCGAGCGTCCCGACGTAGAAGCCGATCGCGCGGTCGGTGTCGGCGACCGTCACACAGACGCGTCCGACCTGCGTCAGGTTCAACGTGGACGCCGGAGCACTTGACTTGGACATCTGGAGCCTCCTCCTCGCGGGGTTTCCCGTCGGTCGTTTGTCAGTTAGACCTCACGCGGCGCGGAAACTCATCGCCGCCGCCGCGAGGTCAACGGCCTCGCAGCGCGCGACGAAGGACCGCGTCGTACTCGTCGAGGCCCTGCCGGTACAGGCGCGCCTCCGGCCCGGCGGCGATGCCCACGCGCTCGGGGATCACGCCCCAGATCGGGACCTTCTCCGCCCGCCACCACGCGATCGTCTCGTCGAGATCGTTCGTCCCGAGCCGCGCGGCCGAGATAACGACGCCGCGGGGCGTTCTCGCCGGGATCATGTTGAGCGTGACCACCACGCGAGCGAACTCGACCCCGCCGGCCCGCGTCGGGATCACGACCGCGTCGGCCGCGGCGACCGCGGACTGGACGAGCCGCTCGTCACCGGGCGGCGTGTCGACGATCCCGATGCCGTCGTGCTTGCTCATCGCCCGCGCGAGTGTCCGCTCCGACGGCGCCTCGACGATCTCGACGCCGTCGACCGGACGCTCCTCGAGCCATTCGGCGGACGAGGCCTGCCGGTCGGCGTCGATGACGACGACCGGGTCGTAGCCCTTGGACGCTGCGACGGCGGCGAGATAGACGGCCGCGGTCGTCTTGCCGACGCCACCCTTGAGATTGCTGACAACGATGTTCATCGAGGTCCGCACTCTAACCAGCGCTCACCGCGCACCTCCGCGCACCCCGCCCAGACCCGCCGTGCCGAGTAGGGTTTCCGCCGTGGGCTCGCCGACGATGAATGCCGAGGATCTGCGGCGCCTCCAGACGGTCGGGGGCGAGTCCCGTTTCGGCGCCGGTCACGTGCTGATCGAGCGCGGCCAGACCGGCACCGGCCTGTACGTGATCCTCGAAGGCACGGTCGTGGTCGAGGCGCCCGAGGGCAACCGGGAGCTCGGGCCGGGCGCGTTCATCGGCGAACGAGCACTCTTCGCAGCCGACGGGAAGCGGACCGCCCGGGTGCGGGCGGCCACCGAGCTCCGGGTGCTCGCCGTCGACCGCGCGCAGTTCAACCGCCTCTGCGCCGACGACCCGGAGTTCGCGCGCCGCCTCGCGGACGCCTAATGGTCGAGCGCGCAGCGCCACTCGCTGCGCGGGAGCACGGCGTACCCGACATCCGGCTCCGCCTCGCCGCCGGTCGCGTCGAGCACCGCCTGGGCACGCGACTTGCGCGCGGGCAGGCCGGGCCGGCGATCGACCTCGCCGACGAGCTCCCAACGGCCGCCGCCGACCTCCTTCAGCACGACATAGCCCGGCTTCATCCCGTCGGAGGCTACGGCAGTCGCTCGCCCGTCAGCTGGGCGGCCCCGAGCGAGCCGAGCAGGAGCAGGGCGGCTGCGCCGACGAACCACGCAGAGATCTCGCGGTTCGACTTGCGGTGCGCGATGCTCTTGCCGAGCTGCTTGTAGATCGCGTCCACCTTGGAGGCACTCGACGCGCGGTAGGTCTGGCCGCCGGTCTCCTGCGCGATCGCCGCGAGCGTCACCGGGTCGGGACGCACGGGGAACCGCTGCGACGGCCCCTGGCCGAAGCCGCCTCCGAGCCCGTAGCCGCCGCCGAACGGCCCGAACCCGAGCGTCCCGTGATTCGTGCCGAGCGCGATCGTGTAGACGCGGATCCCCGCGAGGCGCGCCCGGTCCGCGCCCTGGAGCGGCGTCAGAACGCCACGGGTCTGCGCCCCGTCGGAAAGGAGCACGATCGCACCCGGCAGCTTGCCGTCCTTGCCGCGGGGTGCGTCCTGCACCGCTGACTTGGCGACCTGCACCGCGACGCTGAGCCCGTCGCCGATCGCCGTGCCGGCCTCCGGCACGAGCAGGTCGATTCCCTCCTGCAGCAGATCGCGGTCGACGGTCGGGACGACCAGCACGTTCGGGCCGGTGCTGAACGAGACGAGTCCCACCTTCACGTTCTTCGGCACCCGGTCGGCGAACTCGGCCATCGCATGTTGCGCGGCGCCGAGCCGCGTGGGCTTCACGTCGTTGGCACGCATCGAGCCGGAGACGTCGACGAGCAGCACGACCGTCGCCCGGCTCGAAGGCACCGAGATCGTCGCGCGCGGACGGGCGAGCGCCGTCGAGGCGGCGGCGAGCGCGAGCAGGAACAGCGCGAGCGGGATCCAGCGCCGCACCGGGCGCCGGTGCCCCTCGGCGACGGATGCGAGCAGGTCGAGGTTCGTGAACGCGACCGGGTAGCGCGCCCGTCTGCCGTCGAGCCACCACGCCAGGGCGAGCACCGCCGGGACGACGAGCAGCACGAGGAGCAGCCAGGGAGACGAGAAGCTCACGGCGCGCACACCGCCCCCACCTGCACGATCGCGTGGACGTCGATCGAGAGCGCGTCACCTGCCGACGCCGTCAGCACCACCTTCTTCTTCACGACGTGATGCGTCGCCTTGACGAACACGGCGTTGCCGATCGCAGGCGCCTGCTTCGTGCGGAAGGCGATCGCATCCCACGCTCCGATGAGCTGCTCGGAGGCGCGGCACGCCACGCTGCCGAATCTCACCGTCCCCGGGCCGACGACGACGATGTGCGAGCGGTCCTCGATCGACGGCCCGGGCGGCGTGACGCGGGCGGAGACGGTCGAACGACCACCGCCTCCCTGCGCCGGAACGCAACCGAGCAAGGGCTGGAAGAGCTGGGCGTGCGCCGAGGTGGAGAACGCTCGAAACATCGCGTAGCGGGTGGTCGACACGCCCGGTTGGACGGGCGCGCCGAGGCGCGCGTCGAACTCGACGTGAACCGCCCGCGACGTGACCTGCGCGTCGAGCCCGGCGACGACGCTTCGCCCGCCGGGGCACGTGAGCACGAACTGCGCGCCGCCGTGCGGAGGGACGACGACCCACGGCCCGGGCACGCGGATGCACGACTGGATGCCGTGACACTCGTTGGTTGCACCCCCGACCGGTGCAAGCGCGGCCGCGACGGCGAACGCGGCCACGACCGAGACCAGCAGCGCTTTCACGGGAACCTCCTGAACCAGAGCCCCGAGAGCACCGCGCCGGCGAGCATGAAGGCGATGCCTCCACCCGCCGCGGCCGCCGTGATCTCGACGCGCTCGTTCTTCTTGCCCACGCGCGAGCCGAGCTCGGCGTAGGTCGTCTTCGGGTTGACGTCGGCGAGGCCGCGCACGTACCGACCGCCGCTCGCCTGCGCGAGCGACCGGAGCGAGGCCGGGGCCACGGGCACCTCGATCCGCTCGACGAATCCGCCTTTGAGCTTCTGCAACACGACGCCGTCGGGCGTGCCGACGCTGACCGCGGTGATCGGGATCCCGAACTGCCGTGCCCGCGCCGCCGCCTGGCGCAGCGTCACGCGGCCGGCGGTCTGGCCGCCGTCGGAGAGCAGGACGATCACGGCGGGCGGCCGCCGTCCCGCCTGCGCTCCCTGCACGGTATGCGCGACATTCGAGGCCTGCAGCGCCGCGTCCGCCAGCGCCGTCCCCTGCGGCCCCGACTTCGCCTTCTGGATCGCCGAGCGCACGAGCACGAGGTCGTGGGTCGGCGGGACGCTCACCGCGACGTGGTCGGAGAACGTGACCACTGACATGCGGTAGCCGTGAGGCAGCCTGCTGACGAACCGCATGGCGAGCCTCTTCGCAGCCGCGAGCCGCGTCGGGGACGAGTCGCGCGCCAGCATCGAGCCGGACACGTCGAGCACGAGCACGACGGTCGCATCTTCGCGTTTGACATCGAAGGTCGCGTGCGGGCGGGCGAATCCGACGAGCAGGAGCGCGAGGCCCACGAGCAGGAGCGCGGTCGGCAGCCGGCGGCGCCAGGCGGGCGGTCGGGTGACCATGTTCGGCACGAGCGCCGGCGCGGCCCAGGCGCCGGCGCGCTGCTCGCGCCGGCTCTCGAGCCACCACCAGGCGGCGGCCGCAGCCGGGATCGTCAGCAGAAAGAGCAGCAGGAGCGGCGACGAGAAGCTCATCGCGTCCGGCGTCCTCGCCGCAGGAAGCCCGCGAGCGGTCGCAACCAATCGCCTTCGGTCGAGAGCGCCACGTGGCGGACGCCGACCGTCGCGAGCGACGAGACGAGCGCGCGGCGTTCGTCCGCCGCGGCAGCCGCAAAGCGCTCGCGCAGGCGGCTGTCGCCGGTGTCGACGCGCAACTGCCGCCCGGTCTCGGGGTCGACGAGGCGCAGCTCGCCGACGTCGGCGAGCTCCTGCTCGCGCGGGTCACGAACCTCGACCGCGAGCACCGCGTGGCGGCCCGCGAGGCGCAGCATCGGCGCGCGCCAGTCGGCTCGCCCGCGAAAGTCCGACACGACGACGACGAGCGCGCGCTGCTTCGCCACCCGGTCCGCGAGCTCGAGCGCGTCTCTGAGCGACGCCGTACCGGTCGGAGGCAGCTCACGCAGCAGGTTGAGCGTGTCCAGCAGCGCCCGCCGGCCCTGCCGCGGCCGTTCGACCGTCGGCTCGGAGCCGAATGCGATCGTGCCCAGCCGGTTGCCGCGCCGTGTCGCCGCGTAGCCGACCGCAATCGCCACTCCCTCGGCGACGTCTGCCTTCCGCCGCTCACTCGTCCCGAACGCCATCGAGGCAGACGCGTCGAGCACGAGCCACGTGACGAGCACACGTTCGGCGAGCTCGACCCGGACGTGCGGCTCGCCGGTGCGCGCGGTCACGTTCCACTCGATCCGCCGCACGTCGTCGCCCGGCTCGTACGGACGCACCTGCCACAGCTCGCTTCCAACGCCTGCAAAGGCCGAGCGGTAGTCGCCCGCGAGCAGCCCGTCGACGCGACGGCCGACCGCCAGCTCGAGCGCCCGCAACGACGACGCCGACAGCGGCCCCGGGCCGGGCTCGCTCGGCGTGCGGATCGGTGCGAGTGGATCGGCGGCGCTCATCTAGGCAGCGTTCGTCCTCCCGAGGTCGATCTGCGGCATCGGCACGGCGGCCAGCACCTGCTCGAGAATCGCGTCGGGCTGCACCTCCTCCGCAAGTGCACGATACGAAAGGACGAGGCGGTGCCGGAACGCGTCGCGGACGAGCGCGTCGAGGTCGGCCGGAACGACGTAGTCGCGGCCGCGGATCAGCGCGAGCGCGCGCCCGGCGGAGACAAGGCTGATCGGCCCGCGCGGGCTCGCGCCGAACGAGACGTAGTCGGCGATCTCGCCCAGGCCGTGGTCGCGGGGCCGGCGCGTCGCCGTGGCCACGTCGACCGTCCAGCTGATCAGCGCCGGGTCGACGTAGACCGCCCTCGCCTCCTCCTGCAGTCCCTGGAGCGACTCGAGCGAGAGCACCCGCGCGAGCTCGGGCGGCGGCTCGAGCGAGCGGGCGACGACGGTCAGCTCCTCGTCGTGTGCCGGATAGTCGACGAGGATCTTCAGCATGAACCGGTCGACCTGGGCCTCCGGCAGCGGATAGGTGCCCTCGGATTCGATCGGGTTCTGCGTCGCCAGCACGAGGAACGGCGACGGCACCGGATAGGTGACGTGGCCGATCGTCACCTGGCGCTCCTGCATCACCTCGAGCAGCGCCGATTGCACCTTGGCGGGCGCGCGGTTGATCTCGTCCGCGAGCAGGAAGTTGCAGAACACCGGTCCGAGCTCGGTTTCGAAATCGGTGCGGTCGGGGCGGTAGACCCGGGTGCCGACGAGGTCCGACGGCACGAGGTCCGGCGTGAATTGCACGCGGCTGAAGGACCCGCCGAGCACCGCTGCCGTCGTCTTGATCGTCAAGGTCTTCGCAAGACCGGGCACGCCTTCGATCAGCACATGTCCGCCCGCGAGCAGGCACACGAGCACCCGCTCCAGCATCTCCTCCTGTCCGGCGATCACGCGCCGGATCTCGAACAACGCTTGCTCCAGCCTGCCCGCGACCTCTTCCACGCACGCCTCCTCGCTCGGTGACCCCGTAAGAATGCCCCGCCTGCCTAAGAAGTTCTCGTTAAGTTCGCGATCGGTTCAACGCGGTCGCCCAGGCGCCCCGGCGGCTCTCCACCTGGTCGCGCGAGGCTGCCGGCTCGTAGACAGCCCCGACGGCGACCCGGGCTCCCCGGCCGGCGGCGAGCGCCGCCGCACCGAGTGCGGTCGTCTCGCGCTCGGCGGCCACCTCGACCGGAATCCCGAGCAGGTCGGCCTGGAACTGCATCAGGAACGCGTTCCCGGTCGCGCCGCCGTCGGCGCGCAGCACCGAGGGCCGCACGGGCAGGGCGTCGACGACATCCGCGACCTGGTGCGCGATCGCCTCGAGTGCCGCGCGCACCAGGTGGGCCCGCGTCGTCCCGCGCGTGATCCCAGTGACGAGGCCGCGCGCCTCTGCGTCCCACCACGGCGAGCCGAGCCCGGCGAGCGCCGGCACGAACACCACCCCGCCCGTCGAGTCGACGCTCGTTGCGAGCGCCTCGCTCTCGGCCGCGTCGCCGAGCAGGCCGAGCCCATCCCGCAGCCACTGGATCGCGGCGCCGCTGACGAGGACGGCACCCTCGAGCGCGTAGCCGTCCGCGGCAGCCGTCGTCAGCAGCCCGTGCGGCGGCGGCGGGGCGTCGTCGCCGGTATGGACGAGCACGAAGCTGCCCGTGCCGTAGGTCGCCTTGCCCTCACCGGCGGCGTGGCAGCCCTGGCCGTAGAGCGCGGCCTGCTGGTCGCCCGCGATCCCCTCGATCCGCACCGGAACGCCCGCGAGCTCGCCCTCGCCCACGGTCTCGTCGGACCGCACGATCCGCGGCAGCAGCGCGCGGTCGACGCCGAAGAGCCCGAGCAGCTCGTCGTCCCAGGCGACCGGGTCGAGCGCGGCGAGCATCGTGCGGGACGCGTTCGTCCGGTCGGTGACGTGCACGGCGCCGCCCGTCAGCTTCCAGACGAGCCACGTGTCGACCGTGCCGAACGCGAGCCCCGCAGCGTCGTGCTCGCGCAGCAGCCATTCGAGCTTCGTCGCCGAGAAGTACGGGTCGGGGACGAGGCCGGTTCGGTCGCGGATGAGCGCTGCGTCGAGCTCGCGGCAGCGGGCGGCCGTGCGCCGGTCCTGCCAGACGATCGCCGGTGCGACGGGCCGGCCGGTCGCACGCTTCCAGAGCATCGTCGTCTCACGCTGGTTCGCGATCGCAACGGTGTCGACGCCGTCGAGCCCCGCCGCGGTCGCGGCGGCGAGCACGCTCTGCCAGATCTCATCCGGATCGTGCTCCACCCAGCCGGGGCGCGGGAAGCGCTGGGGCAGCTCGGCATATCCGCGTCGATGCACGCGCAACTCCTCGTCGACGACCAGGCACGTCGTGCCCGTCGTCCCCTGGTCGATCGCCAGGATCAAGTGTTGGCTTCGATGAACGCGAGCGTGCGGCGCCACGCGTCGTCGGACGCGTCGGAGAACTCCGCCTGCTTGCGGTCGAAGAAGCTGTGCGGCGCGCCGTCGAACGTGACGATCTCGTGCTGGACGCCCGCACCGGTGAGCGCGCGCTCGAACGCGGCGTTGTCGGATGCCGTGATGTTCTTGTCGTCACCGGCCTGCAGCGCGAGGATCGGGCACTCGATCTGTGCGGCCCGCTGGACGGCGCTCGCCCCGCCGCGCTCGCGGGTCGGCGAGCCGTAGAAGCCGACCGCGCCCGCCAGGCCGAGCCCGGACGCGGCCCCGACCCAGGATGCCCGGCCTCCGAAGCAGAAGCCGACGCTCACGATCGAGCTGCAGCCGAGCTCGCGCAGCGCGGCGATCGACGCCGCCGCGTCTGCCTGCACGCCGTCGTCCGTCGTCTGGTCGACGTGCGGCGGATAGTCGAAGTCGTCGTCACGCTTGCCCGTCCCGGCCGAGCGGCCGAAGTAGTCGAAGGCAACGGAGGCGTAGCCTCGCTCGGCGAACCTGAGCGCGAGCTCCTCGTAGAACCGGTAGAGGCCGCGCACGTCGGGATAGATGACGACGCCGGCCGTGCCTGCCTCGTCGGGCGTCGCGCGGAACGCGGCGAACTCCGTGCCGTCTGCCGAGGTCAGGACGAGGTCGTCGTGCGAGACGGCGGCGCCTGCGAGGCGCGGGACCGGCGGCTCGGAGTCGATGTCGAAGCACATGACCCGTATTCAACCTCAGCGGGTGGCATGATCGCGCCGACCAAGCGATCGGAGGGAACATGGCAGTGAAGCTCCATCGGTGCAGCAATACCTGGGTCAAGCTCGAGGGGCACCCGTGCTGGAAGGTGCAGCACGCACTCGACGACATGGGCGTCTCCTACGAGGTGGTCACCGGCCCCTGGCCGGGTCGAAAGAAGCGCGACGCGGTGATCGCCGGCACGGGCCAGTCCAAGTACCCCGCGATCCAGTTCGAGGACGGGACCTGGTACCGCGAGCAGTCGAAAGAGATGGCTCGGACGATCCGCGACGGGAAGCTGATGGACAAGCAAGGCAGCGCGCCCGCGTCAACGCCGTAGGAGACGCCGCGTCTCGCGCGCGGCGACGAGCTCCTCGCGCGCGACCACGACCTGTACGCCGAACGAGCCCAGAAACCCGAGCCTGCAGGCGACGGCGTCGCGGACGCGCGACGAGTGCTCGCCGATCCCGCCGCTGAACGCGAGCACGTCCACGCCGCCGAGAGCCACCGCGCACGCGGCAGCCGCCTGTGCGACGCGATACGCGAAGAGCTCGAGCGCGAAAGCTCCGCGCGGGTCGCCCTCGAGCTCGCGCACGTCACTGGAGAAGCCCGAGAGCGCGAGGAGCCCCGACTCGTGCTCGAGGATTCGTTCCGTCTCGTCGAGGCCATGCTGTCGAACGACACGAAGGACGGCCGCGGGGTCGACGGAGCCCGAGCGCGTCGTCATCGGGACGCCTTCGAGCGGCGTGAACCCCATCGACGTCTCGATCGAGCGCCCGTCGCGCACCGCCGTCACCGAGCACCCGCCCCCGAGATGGCAGACGACGAGGCGCGGCACCCGCACCTGTTCGGCGACGGACTGCACGGCCAGCCCGTGAAACCCGAATCGCCGGAGGCGAAGCGACGGCGGCACCGCATAGGTCGTGGCGATCTCCGGCATCGTCGCGTGGAAGGCGGTGTCGAAGACGGCGACGTGCGGCACCTCCGGCAGCGCGCGACGGGCGTCGGCGAGCGCACGCAACGCCGGCCCGTTGTGGAGGGGGGCGAGCTCGCTCAGCCGGTCGAGCTCGACGACGACCCGGTCGTCGACGACGACCGGCTCGCGGAAGACCGTGCCCCCGTGGACGATCCGATGCGCAACCGCGTCGGCCGGCTCGAATGCAGAGACGACCCTCGACTCGTCGCCTTCGACGAGCGACAGCTTCAGGCTCGTCGAGCCGGCATTGACGACTAGTACGGCCAAGTCCAACCGGAGATCGCGGGATCGTCCTCCCCGTGCTCGCGCGTGTACGCCCGCGCCCGCAGGCGCGCGTCGACGAGCTCCTGCCGCAGCGGCGCCGCACGGGCAGCGAGCCCCGGGACGCGGTCGATCACGTCGATCACGAGGTGGAACCGGTCGAGATCGTTGAGCATCACCATGTCGAAGGGGGTGGTCGTCGTTCCTTCTTCCTTGTAGCCGCGCACGTGCATGTTCTCGTGGTTGCGGCGGCGGTAGGTCAGCCGGTGGACGAGCCACGGATAGCCGTGGTAGGCGAAGACGACCGGCCTCGACGTGGTGAAGAGCGCGTCGAACTCCGAGTCGGTCATCCCGTGGGGATGCTCGCTCTCGGGCTGCAGGCGCATCAGGTCGACGACGTTCACCACCCGCACCTTCAGGTCGGGCAGGCGGTCGCGCAGAATCGCGGCGGCGGCGACCGTCTCGAGCGTCGGCACGTCGCCCGCGCACCCGAGCACGACGTCCGGCTCGCCGCCCGTCTCGCTCGACGCCCATTCCCAGATCCCGATGCCACGCGTGCAGTGCACGATCGCGTCGTCCATCGACAGGTAGTCGAGCTGTGGCTGCTTCCCCGCCACGATCACGTTCACGTACTGGCGCGAGCGCAGGCAATGGTCGGCGACCGAGAGGAGCGTATTCGTGTCCGGCGGCAGATAGACGCGGATGATCTCCGCCTTCTTGTTCACGACGTGGTCGATGAAGCCGGGATCCTGGTGCGAGAAGCCGTTGTGGTCCTGTCGCCAGACGTGCGAGCTGAGCAGGTAGTTGAGCGACGCGATCGGGCGGCGCCACGGGATGCCGTCCGTCACCTTCAGCCACTTGGCGTGCTGGTTGAACATCGAGTCGACGATGTGGATGAACGCCTCGTAGCAGTTGAACAGGCCGTGCCTGCCGGTCAGGAGATATCCCTCGAGCCACCCTTCGCACTGGTGCTCGGACAGCACCTCCATCACGCGACCCTCCGGCGCGAGGTTGCGGTCGACGGGCAACGTCTCCGCCTCCCACTGCTTGGCGGTCTGCTCGTAGACGGCGTCCAGCCGGTTCGAGGCGGTCTCGTCAGGCCCGAAGATGCGGAAGTTGTCGTCGTTGCGGGCGATCACGTCGCGGAGGAACGCCCCCAGGACCCGCGTCGCCTCGTTCAGCGACCGTCCCGGCCGCTCCACCTCGACGGCGTGGTCGCGAAAGTCCGGCAGGTCGAGGTCGCGCAGCAGCAGGCCGCCGTTCGCGTGTGGGTTCGCACCCATGCGCCGCTCGCCGGTCGGGGCGAGCGCCTGGAGCGCGGGCACGAGCCGTCCCTGCTCGTCGAACAGCTCCTCGGGGCGGTAGCTGCGGAGCCATTCCTCGAGCAGCTTGCGGTGGCCGGCGTTCTCCCGCGCCGCGGTCATCGGCACCTGGTGGGCGCGCCAGGTTCCCTCGACCTGCTCGCCGTCGATGACCGCCGGGCACGTCCAGCCCTTCGGGGTGCGCAGGATCAACATCGGCCACGTCGGACGGGCGGTCACACCCTCCACGCGCGCGCCGTGCTGGATCTCGGCGATGCGGTCGAGCATCCGGTCGAGCGTCCCGGCGAGGTCGGCATGCACCTGCGCCGGGTCGTCACCGGCGACGACCTCCGGCGCCCAGCCGTACCCGCGGAACAGCGCGTCGAGCTCCTCCTCCGGGATCCGGGCGAGCACGGTCGGGTTCGCGATCTTGTACCCGTTCAGGTGGAGGATCGGCAGCACCGCGCCGTCGGTCTTCGCATTCAGGAACTTGTTCGAGTGCCAGCTCGTCGCGAGCGGGCCCGTCTCGGCCTCGCCGTCGCCGACGACGCAGGCGACGAGGAGGTCGGGGTTGTCGAACGCGGCGCCGAAGGCATGCGACAGCGCGTAACCGAGCTCGCCCCCCTCGTGGATCGAGCCGGGTGTCTCCGGCGCAACGTGGCTCGGGATGCCGCCGGGAAACGAGAACTGGCGAAACAGGCGCGCGAGGCCCTCCTCGTCCTGCGAGATCCCGGGGTACACCTCGCTGTAGGTTCCCTCGAGATACGTGTTCGCGACGAGACCGGGGCCGCCGTGGCCCGGTCCGGTGACGAAGATCGCGGAGAGGTCGCGCTCGCGGATCGCGCGGTTCAGGTGGGCGTAGAGCAGGTTGAGCCCCGGCGTCGTCCCCCAGTGGCCGAGCAGCCGCGGCTTGATGTGCTGCGGCTGGAGCGGCTCGCGCAGGAGCGGGTTCGAGAGCAGGTAGATCTGGCCGACCGAGAGGTAGTTCGCCGCGCGCCAGTACGCGTCGAGCAGCGCGAGCTCGTCTGCCGGGGTGCTCACCACGTCTTGGCGGAGTGTGCCCGCTCGACGCGCGCCAAACGCACACGTGCGTCGACGGCGACGCAGCCGTCCGCCTGAGCGAGCACCGGATTCAGGTCGAGCTCGGCCAGCTCCGGGACGTCGACCGCGAGCCGCGAGAGGCGGTGCAGCAGGTCTGCGAGAGCCGCCCGGTTCGCGGGCGGCGCGCCGCGCCAGCCGTCGAGCAGCTTCGACACCTTTCCGCTCGAGAGCGCGACGTCGACGTCGACATCCGTGACGGGTGCAAGGGCGAACCGCGCGCCGCCGATCAGCTCGGCGAGCGTCCCGCCCGGCCCGAACGCGACGAGCGGCCCGAAGACGGGGTCCTGCACGAGCCCTGCGAGCACCTCGACGGAGCCGGTGAGGAACGGCTGGACGACCACCGGCCCGCCGATCCGCCGGGCGGCTGCGCGAACCTCGTCCGCCGTGCGCAGATCGAGCGCGACGCCGCCCGACTCGGTCTTGTGGGCACCGGCCACCGCCGACTTGACGACCGCCGGCAGCCCGAGCTCGAGCGCGGCCGTCACGGCGTCGTCCGGCGTCGGGGCCGTGCGCTCGGGCACGAGCGGCACGCCGTAGGCCTCGAGGAGGGAGCGCGTCTGCTGCGAGTCGAGCCAGACGTCCGACGCAGCAGCGAGAACGCCGTCGACGATCGCGCGCGCGCACGGGTAGTCGATTCCGGGCAGCTCCGGCACGACCCCGGCGGGCCGCGAGAGCCACTCGGAGCGACGGGCCGCGAGCCCGAGCGCACGTGCCGCGGACTCGGGATAGGCGAAGCTGCCGGCCGGCGCGCCGTCCGCGCTCAGCACGACCGGGACGACCGGCTTGTCGGCTCCCGCCGACCCGCGGGCGATCGCTGCGCAGACGTCGGCGGTATCCGAGACGACGGTGAGCACGAAGAGGACGAGCACCGAGTCGACGCCGGGATCGGCGAGCAGCACGGGGAGCGCGCGCTCGTAGACCGAGCCGGTGGCGGAGCCGAGCAGGTCGACCGGGTTCTCGAGGCTCGCCTCGCTCGGCAGGATCGCCGCGAGCTTCTCGCGGGTCTCGTCCGCGAGCGACGGCAACGTGAGCCCCGCGTGCTCGCAGGCATCGGCCGCGAGGATCCCGAGACCGCCCGCATTGGTCACGACCGCAACCCGGTTTCCGCGCGGCAGCGGCTGCGACGACAGGAGCACCGAGGTGTCGATCAACTCTTCGAGCGTCGAGGCACGCAACACGCCGGTCTGCCGGAAGAGTGCCTCGACGGCAGCGTCAGAGCCCGCCATCGCGGCCGTATGCGAGCTCGCGGCCCGGGCTCCCGCGCGGCTCGTCCCGCTTCGCATCGCGAGGATGGGCTTCGACCGCGCGACCCTCCTCGCGATGCGCGCGAACTTGCGCGGGTTCCCGAAGCTCTCGAGGTACAGCAGGATCAGATCGGTGTCGGGGTCGTCTTCCCAGAACTCGAGCAGGTCGTTCGACGACACGTCGGCCTTGTTGCCGATCGAGACGAACGAGGAGAGCCCGAGCCCGCGCGCGTCGGCCTGCTCGAGCAGCGCGATCCCGAGCGCACCGCTCTGCGACGAGAACGACGCACGGCCCGGCGGGAACTGCCGCCCGGCAAAGGTGGCGTTCAGCCGCTGCGACGACGAGGCGATCCCGAGGCAGTTCGGCCCGATCATCCGCGCACCGTGAGCGCGCACGAGCGCGAGCAGCTCGTCCTGCCGCCGGCTGCCCTCGGCACCGATCTCCGCGAACCCGGCGGAGACGACGCAGAGCGCCTTGACGCCGCCCCGCAGCGCACGCTCCGCCGCCTCGAGCACCGCCGCTCCCGGCACGCAGATGACAGCGAGGTCGACGACCACCGGTACATCGTCGATCGAGGCATAGGCCGGCACGCCGCCCACCGGCACGGCCCCGGCGTTCACCGGATAGGCCGCCCCGGCATAGTCGGCGGCCAGCAGGTTGCGAAAGAGCTCGCCCCCGATCGTCCCCCGCCGGGCGGACGCGCCGATCACGGCCACGGACTCGGGCGCGAAGAAGGGCTCGAGCGACCGCGCGACCGCGATGTGGTCCCGCTCGTCGAGCGCCAGGCGGTAGCGCTCGGTCTCGGCGATCTGCAGCCGTACCTCCACGACGCCGCCCTCGAGATTGCGGGTCGCGGCGAAGCCGGCGTCCTCGAAGAGCCGCAGCATGGGGCCGTTCTGCGGGAGGACCTGGGCGACGAACTCGTCGATGCCGGCATGCGCAGCGTGTGCGGCGAGCCGGTCGAGCAGGCGCGTGCCGACGCCGCGGCCCTGCAGGTCGTCCGCGACCGCGAACGCCACCTCGGCCCGCCGCGGGTCGCGCAGGCGGATGAAGGTGGCAAGGGCGACGACCTGTCCGCCGAGCTCGCCCGCGAGGGAGACGCTCTCGCGCCAGTCGGTGTGCAGGTACGGCTCGACGGTCCGGGCGTCGACCGTGCCCGCGCCCTGGAACCGCAGGTAGCGGCTCTCCGGCGAGAGGCGCTCGAAGAAGGCGACGAGCGCGCCCGCGTCGCCCGCGCTGGGGGCACGGAGACGCAGCGTCGACCCGTCCCGCAGGACGACGTCCTCGGGAGCGGTCGGGGATTCGGCGAGCTCGGACATCACGCCCCGATGGTTGCCGAGGCTGCGCCGGGCCGAATCGGGGTTTTCCCGAGGACCGATCGTCACGTCCCCGGATTCGAGGGGCGAACGCGCCCGGGACACTGAGCTCGAACCGGATCGAGCTACGTCAACAACGTCACGTCGACAAGGAGGTCGTCATGAGGCCCATCCTGCTCGCAACCGACGGCTCGCCGTCCGCGGCCGAGGCGACTCGCGAGGCGATCGAGCTCGCCCGAGTCCTGGATACCACGCTCGTCGCGGTCGCGGTCGAGCACGTGGGCATTCCCATTTACGGCTACTACGGCTACGCGGAGGTGTATACGGAGCTCCATCGCACCGCCCGCGAGCACGTGCGCACCCTGCTCGACGAGGTCGCCGCCCGCTGCGCCGAGGCCGGCGTCCCCTGCGAGGTCTTCGCTCCCGAGAGCCCCGTCGCGGAGGCGATCTGCCGGATCGCCCGGGAGCAGGACGCAGGGATGATCGTGATCGGCGCCCACGGCTGGGGTGCCATCCGCAGGCTCGCGTTCGGGAGCGTCTCGCTCGCGGTCCTGACGAACGCACCGTGCCCGGTGCTCGTCGCGCGGGGCGTCCCCGACGGCGAGACGACCTGGGTCGACGACCGGCGCGTCGCGGCAGCGGTCGTCTAGGAACTGCGCGGCAGGTCGGCGCGGAGGCGCGTCCCCGCTCCGCGCCGACCCTCGAGGTGGAGCTCCCGTCGAGCGCGGCGACCCGGTCGGCGACCCCGTGGAGCCCGCTCCCTTCGTCGGGTCGGAACCAACGCCGACGTGGGGAGGTAAGCTCGTCACGCGGGGGGAACTGCGGTGGACGACTACGAATATGAGCTGCGGCGCGAGGGCGTCGTGATCGCGACGGGCCGGATCCAGCTCGAGGACCCGCCGTCGCCCGGCGAGACGCTGACGCTCGGGCCGCACGACGCCCGTGTCGCGGACGTCCTCAACCTCGGCCGCGCGCGGCGCCTGATCCTCGCGGTCTAGTTCAACTGATAGGGAAGCTCGATGCCGCTCGGGTCGATCCCGAGCGACCTGGCGAGGCGGATCCCGTTCTCCAGGTCGTCCCGGAGCATCCGGATGTCGGTCTCGCGCATCAGCGCGCCGATGAACTCCCGGGCCTTCGGTCGCCAGAGTGCGTGCTGCGCGAAGATCGGGAGCAGCCGATTCGCGGCCACGACGAGCGACGTCTTGACCTTCGTTCCCGCGCCTTCGAGCAGCACGCGCTCGTAGGCCATCCCCGCCCCGTGGTGGATCCCGTCGTCGATCGCGAGCCGGTTGCAGAGGTCCTCGAGGACCGTGCCGCGCGCGGAGCGGGCGATCATCCGGAAGCGCGGGATGATCAGCCGCTCGTAGAACACCTGCATCAGGAAGACCTTCTCCTCGAGGGTGTCCGCGTCGAGCACCTGGCGGGCGAGCTGGTCGAGGTAGGGGTCGCGCTCGGCCATGCCGCCCGCCTCGTGGATCAGCTTCAGCCATGCCTCGGTGTGCCTCGACTCGTCCTGCACCATCGTCGTGTAGTAGAGCTTCGCCTCGTGGTCGGGCGCGATCGCGAAGAGCTGCGTCGCCATCTCGACGGCGAGCTCGTCGGCCTGCAGCTGCTGCGTCACGACCGACCGCCAGAGGTCCTGCCGCCGCGCGAGCTTCTGGGGTGAGCCGCGGTACTCGGGCACCGGTGGGATCTCGCCCCACGGCAGATCCTTGATCTGCCATTCCGCGCGCTTCGCGAGCTCGTAGTAGCGGTAGACGCCCTGCAGGTCGCGCTGCTCCTGCACTGCCTCGAGGCGTTCGTCGACGTCCATCGCGCAACAGCCTAACGGTCAGCGTCGAAGGGCTTCGAGGCTCGACGTGGCGAGGAAGACCCCGGTCCCGGTGAGCACGATCGTCCCCCCGGGCGGCAGGTTCCCGTAGTAGGACACGGTCAGCCCCGTCAGCACCGACAGCAGCCCGAAGCAGATCGAGAGACCGATCGTCGAGCGGAGGCTCCACGCGACCCGCTGCGCCGCGATCACCGGGAGCACCATCAACGCCGCGATCAGCAGGATGCCGACGATGCGCATCGAGACGCCGATCGTCAGGGCAGCGAGCATCGAGATCAGCCCGTTCAGGGCGGCGACGGGCAGGCCGGCGACACGTGCGCCCTCTTCGTCGAGCGACACGGAGACGAGCGCGCGCATCAGCACGGCGACCACCATGAGCGCCCCGATCCCGAGCACGGCGATCACCACGAGGTCGCTGCGCGTGACCGTCAGGATCGAGCCGAAGAGATACGAGAACAGGTTCGCGTTCAAGGCACCTGCGGCGGAGATGAGGACGACGCCCCCCGCGATCCCCGTGTAGAACACGATCGCGAGCGCCTGGTCGCCGGCCGCGCGCCGGCGCGAGCGCAGCCATTCGATCCCGGCCGCGCCCACGATCGCGGCGGCGAGCGCCGTCCACACCGGCGAGACGCCGAGCAGGTACCCGGCGGCGACGCCGGCGAAGGCGACGTGGCCGATCCCGTCGCCGATCAGGCTCATCTCGCGCTGCACGAGAAAGAAGCCGACGGTCGGCGCCAGCACGCCGACGATCGCGCCCGCGGCGAAGGCGAGTCGCATGAACTCGAGATCAAGCATGTGTGTGCGACGGGTCGTGCCAGACGCCCGGCAGTTGCGACGGCGGGCCGTCGAAGACGATGCGCTCGCGGACGAGCACGAGCCGCTCCACGAACTGCTCGACGGCGCCGAACTCGTGCGAGACGTACAGGATCGTCACCCCGAGCTCGCCGTGCAGCCGATTCAGGAGCCCGCCGAGGGCGTCCTGCGCCTCGACGTCGACGCCGGTCGTGGGCTCGTCGAGCACGAGCAGAGCGGGCCGCGCCGCGAGCGCCTTCGCAATGAACGCACGCTGCTGCTGCCCGCCCGAGAGCTCGCTCAACGGGCGTCGCGCGAGGTGCAGCATCCCGACGCGCTCCAGCGCCTCCTCGACCGCCTCGTGATCCTCGCGGCGCAGCCGGCCGACCAGGCGGAGCGCCGCGCGGCCCGCTTCGACTACCTCGCGCACGGTCGCCGGCGCGTGCACGCCGATCCTCGTTCGCTGCGCCAGGTAGCCGATCGCCGTGCGGTTGCCGAAGCTGCGCGCCGGCTCGCCGAAGAGCAGCACCTCGCCGCGCGACGGCCGTTCGAGCCCGAGCGCGAGGCGAAGCAGCGTGGTCTTACCGCCGCCGTTCGGGCCGGCGATCGCGACGAACTCTCCTTCCGAGACGGCGAGGTCGACGCCGCCGAGGACGCGTGGCCCCTGCCCGTACGAGAAATCGACACCCTTGAATTGCAGCGCTAGCGACATCCGAGCTCGTCCCGCAACTCGTGGAGGTTGTGCCGCATCAGCGAGAAGTACGTTGCGCCGCTTCGCACCTCGTTCGGTGTCAACCCTTCGATCGGATCGAGGACGGCGGTGCGAGCGCCGGCCTCGCGCGCGATCGTCTGGGCGAGCCTCGGCGAAGCGAGCCGCTCGAAGAAGACGGTGCCGACGTGCTCGCGGCGGACGAGGCGGACGAGGGAGGCGAGCTTCCGCGGTGCGGGCTCCGACTCCGGATCGATCCCGGTGATCGCGATCTGCCTCAGTCCGTACCGCGCGGCGAGGTAGCCGAATGCGGCGTGGCTCGTCACGAAGTCGCGGCGTGCGCAGTGGGCGAGCCCGCGCCGATACTCGCGCGCGAGGTTCGACACGCGCCGCGCGAGCGCGGCGGCAGCCGACGGCCGGTCGAGCGCTCGGCCGACCCGCCGCACGATCCGCGCATAGAGCACCGGGTCGAGCCACACGTGCGGGTCGGTCCTCCCTGCCTTCGCCTTCAGGTCGAGCCCGGCGAGCACGTCGACCCGCTTCCCGTCGGCATGAGCGACGGCGTCGGCCACGGCCGGTTGGAAGCCGTGCGAGAGGTAGAGGACGACGCCCGCGCGCTGGATCTCCGCGACCGACCGCGGCGTCAGCTCCACGTCGTGCGGCTCGGCCCCCGGCGGGGTCAGGTTACGGACGTCGAACGCCGGGCCGCCGACCTGCTCGGCCGCGTAGGCCAGCGGGTAGAAGGCCGCGACGACCGAGCGCGGGCCGCCGGCGGGGCCGCACCCCGCGCAGGCGCTGCCGAGGCAGGCGAGCACGATCAGGGCGAGAACGATTCTCATGAACGCGCAAACGATAACGATTCTCGTTATCGTTTGCGCGATGACGTGGACCGAGCAGGCGCGGAGCGAGCTGCAGCAGGCGGGCTACCGCCCCGGCGCGGCGGGCGCCCGCGTCCTCGACTACCTCGAGGCCGAGCGCTGCTGCCGCGGCGCGCAGGAGATCTTCGACGCCCTCTCGGCGGGCGGACGCAAGGTCGGACTTGCGAGCGTCTACCGGATGCTCGAGCGGCTCGACGAACGCGGCCTCGTGCAGCGCATCGACCTCGGTGACGGCATCGTCCGCTACGAGGCGGCGCGGGACGCCGGCCACCACCATCACCTCGTGTGCGGCGAATGCGGCAAGGTCGAGCCGTTCGCGGACCCGCGCCTCGAGCAGGCGATCCACGCGGTCGAGCGTTCGAGCGGCTACGCGGTCGTCGCGCACGACGTCGTGCTGCGCGGCGCCTGCGCGAGCTGCCGCGACTGATCGCGGATCTTCATCGGCGGCGAGGACCGCGAATCGGCAAGCTCTCCGAGATGACCCCCGACGAAACGCTTCGGCTGCTGGTCTCGCGGCTCCGGGCGGTCAGCCACCACGACCTCGAGCAGCTCCGCGTGCCCGACAGCCCGGCCGCACGCGCGGCCGAGGAGCTGAGCCGCGGCGCCTCTGCCCCTGCACTTCTCAACCACGGGTTCCGGTCGTACGCCTGGGGTGCGCTGCTCGGCGTGGCCGAGGGCATGTCCTTCGACGCCGAGCTCTTCTACGTCGCGGCGCTGCTTCACGACATCGGCCTGACGCCGGCGTACGACCACGGCGGCTGCTTCGAGTCGGACGGCGCCGACGCGGCGCGCGACCTGCTGAACGGGCTCGGCTGGGGGCCCGACCGGAGCGAGCGCGTCGGGCGCGCCATCTACCTGCACATGCACGAGGTCGCAGACGACGAGCCGGCCGAGGCGCACCTGCTCGCCTGGGGCACGAGCGTCGACGTCTCGGGCACCCGGCTGACGGACATCGACGAGCCTGCCCGCGACACCGTCCTCGAGACCTACCCCCGGCTCGGCTTCAAGCGCCACTTCCTGGAGCTCTTCACCGACCAGGCGGCACGGAAGCCGCACTGCGTCGTGCACGCCTACCTCTACGAGCAGGGCGGGGTCGAACGCATCCTCGGCGCGCCGTTCGACGACTGAGTCGCCGCCCCGCGCCGCACGGCACCGCACGGTGCACAGCGCGGCGCGGCCGCCTGCGATCATTCCCGCGTGGAGCAGGTTCGCGTCGACAAATGGCTGTGGGCGGCGCGCTTCTTCAAGACGCGCAGCCTCGCGACCGAAACGGTCGCCGCCGGCCACGTGCAGCTGAACGGCGTGCGGGTGAGGCCCGCGAAGGACGTGCGCGTCGGTGACGTGCTCGCGATCAGGATCGGGACCGAGTCGTGGACGGTCGCCGTGCGAGGGCTGAGCGACAAGCGTGGCCCGGCGAGCGTCGCGACCACGCTGTACGAGGAGACGCCGGAGTCGAGCCGCGCTCGCGAGGACCAGCGAGCCCAGCGCAGGCTCACCCGTCCCGTCGGCGCCGACCTCGGCATGCGCCCGACGAAGCAGGACCGGCGCAGGCTCGACGCGCTGCGGCGTGCCCAGCGGCGCGGCGGGTGATCGAGGGCCCGAGGCCCCTCGGCGAGGCCCGCGCGGTCGGCGGGCCGATCGCCGCCTCGTTGCTCGCGGGGTTCGACGCCGTCGCGCTGCTCGCCCTGGCCGCCGCGGCCGTGACGACCTTCCTCGCAGCCCCGGACATCGCGGCCCGCCGTCCCTTCGCGTCGCTGCCGCTCCTCGCCGTGCATCTGGTCGGCCTCGGCTTCCTCCCATTCGCCGTCACTGCCGCGTCGTTCCACCTGCTGCCGGTGATGCTGCGCAACGACATCCCGCACCCCGGGCGGCTCCAGGCGGCGCTCGTGGTGCTGGTCGGCGGCGTCCTCACGGCTTCCGGGATCGCGTACGGGAAGCCGAACCTGCTCTGGCCGGGAGCGGCGCTCGTGACCGTCGGCCTGGCGCTCGTGGTGGCCGAGCTGTCCGGTCTCGTCCTCCGGGCGCCGCAGGGCCGCACGCTGATCGTCGGCCGCGTCGGGCTCGCGCTGTCGGCGCTCGGCGCCGTCGCCGCGCTCGTCATCGGTGGGATCGCCTTCTCACCCGCCGACGACGGTCGGGTGATCCTCGTCCACCTCCACCTCGCGCTGCTCGGGTGGCTGACGATGCTGATCGTCACCGTGGGACGAACACTCGGCCCCATGCTCGCGCTGGCGCCGGCCGCTCCGCCGCGTCGCGTTCCGCTCGTCGAGTCGTCGCTCGGCGTCGGCGTCGCACTCGTCGTCGCGGGTCTCGCCTCGTCCTCGAATGCGACCGCGCTCGCCGGAGGGATCGTCGTCCTCGCAACGCTCGGCGCCTTCGCGCGGCTGATGGCCCGCGTGGCGCGCACGCGCCGGATCCCGCTGGAGGCGCCGCTCGCGCATCTCCTCGCCGGTATCGCCTTCCTGCTCCAGGCGGCCGTGCTCGCCGGACTGATGCTGACCGGGATCGTGCCGGCCGGCCGTGGCGTCGTCGCCTACGTGATCCTGCTCCTCGCCGGCTGGGCGGGAGGCGTCACGCTCGGCCACCTCGGGAAGCTGCTCTCCCTCTCCGTCTGGGTCTGGTGGCCGCCGGGGCCGCGCCCGAAGCAGGGTGCGCTCTACCCGCGCGCCGTCTGGCTCGGCGAGGCGACGGCATTCGCAGCGGCGGTCGAGTTGCTGGCAATCGGCTCGCTCGCGGGCTCCGTCCCCCTTGCCCGCACGGGCGGCGCGCTCTTCGTCGTCGCCGCCGCGCTCGCCGCGACGGGGGCCGCGCTGACGTGGTCGCGGCGTCCGGTGCCGCAGGTTCAATCCGCCCACTCGACACCCAAGACAGGAGAAACCTGAATGCCCCTGACTCAGTCTCAGCTCGCCGATGCCGTTGCCGAGCACGCCGATCTCTCCCGCGCAGACGCCAAGCGCGCACTCGCCGCGCTCGAGCAGGTCGTCCTCTCGGAGATCGGGAACGCGCAGAAGGTCAAGATCGGCAACCTGGTCCAGCTGACGGTGCGCCTGAAGCCTGCGACCAAGTCACGCCTCGGGCGCAACCCCGCGACCGGCGAGGAGATCACGATCGCCGCGAAGCCGGCCTCGGTCGACGTCCGCGCCCGGGCGCTCGCGAAGACGAAGGCGGCGCTGCCGTCCGTCCAGAAGGCGAAGAAGACGCTCGGCGCCTGAGCTCGAGGGGTGCGGCGCAGGCCCCGGCGACGGGGCCTGCGCGCGTCACTCCGAGGCGGGGTCGGCGGGCAGCCGGTTGGTCGCGCTCGATCTGGTCGAAACGAGCGCAACGCGGCATCTCGGTTTCAGCATGGATCGTCGGCTCGGACGAAGGTCGGCTACGGTGGACGAGAACCGGCTGTGGCGGCGCCTCAGCGCCGCGCCGGACTCCTAGCGAAAGGGGCGCGGCACGCCCATGCGCACCGCGATCGTCTCGACCTACCCTCCGCGCGCCTGCGGGATCGGCGCGTTTGCCTTCGACGTCCGTACCGCGCTGCTCGGCGTGAAGGGGATCTCTCGCGTCGAGAAGGTCGTCGTCGTCAACGAGCCGTCACGTCCGCAGCGCCCGGGCCTCGTCGCCACCGTTGCGCACGCGGTACGCGGCGACTACGTCCGTGCGGCGCGGATTCTCGCGCGATCCGACATCGACGTCGTCCTCCTGCAGCACGAGTACGGGATCTTCGGTGGCACGGACGGCGAGTACGTCGTGTCGCTCGCCGAGGAGCTCTCGCAGCCGCTCGTCGTCACCCTGCACACGGTGCTGTCGGAGCCGACACCACACCAGGCGACGGTCCTCGGCGCCCTTTGCCGACAGGCGGAGCGGGTGATCGTGATGACCGACACCGCCCAGCGGCTGCTCGTGGAGGGCGGCACCTGCACCCCGGACAAGATCCGCGTCGTGCCGCATGGTGCGCCGCCGATCCTGAGCCAGCGCGCGAAGGCGGTCGCCTGCACGCACGGGAGCTACGGCGCGTCGAGCGAGCGATTCATGCTCTCGACCTTCGGGCTGATCTCGGCAGGCAAGGGAATCGAAACAATGATCGAGGCGATGCCGTCGATCGTCGAACGTCATGCGGACGTGCTGTACGTCGTCGCCGGGCGCACGCATCCCGATGTCGCGCATCGCGAAGGCGAGCGGTACCGCCTCTCGCTCGAGCAGCTCGTGCTCGAGCTCGGCCTCGAGGATCACGTCGAGTTCGACGATCGCTTCCTCGGTGTCGACGAGATCGCCGATCTTCTCGCGGCGACGGACGTCTTCGTCACGCCCTACAAGAACCGCGAGCAGATCGCATCCGGCGCGCTCACGTTCGGCATCGCCGCCGGCTGCGGCGTCGTGTCCACGCCCTATTGGTACGCGCAGGACATGCTCGCCTCGGGCGCGGGCGAGATCGTGCCGTTCGCCGATCCTCCAGCGCTCGCGGACGCGGTCTGTCGGTACATCGACGAGCCCGAGCGCCTGGCAGCCGCGCGCGCGGAGGCGCGGCGGGTCGGCGCACGGCTCGCCTGGCCGTCGGTCGCCGAGGCGACCGCGGTCGTCTTGCGGGAGGCGGTGCAGCTTGCGCCGCGGAACCGTCGACCGATCGCGCGGCTCGACCCAAGGCTCGTCAGCATGCGTACGGACCACCTGCTCACGCTCGTCGACGATGTCGGGATCATCCAGCATGCGCACGGCGCGATCCCGAACCGTGCGACGGGCTACTGCGTCGACGACGTCGCGCGCCTCGCCGTCGTGGCGCTCGAGTTGGCGCGCCGCGGAGACGAGCAGGTCTGGACCTCGATTCTCTACCGCTCGATCGCGTTCCTCCAGGACGCCGCCGACCCGCGCGGGATGCGGAACTTCATGAGCTACGACCGTCGCTGGCTCGACGAGCCCCACACGGGCGACCACGTCGGCCGCTCGATCTGGGCGCTCGGCGAGATCCTCTCCACCGCTTGGGTGCCGGCGGTCGTCGAGCCCACGCGCCACCTGCTCGACACGCTCGTCGGCAGCCTCGGCCCCGAAACGTCGCTCCGGACGGCTGCCTACGCGACGCTCGGACTGGCTCGGGTCGACCCCGACCGGCTGCAACTACCGGCGCGGCGCGTCCTCGAACGCCTGGCCGACCAGCTCGCGACGTCGTTCGCGACGCATTGCTCGCCCGAGTGGTGCTGGTTCGAGGACCGGCTCACCTACGACAACGCGCGCCTGCCGCACGCGCTCATCGTCGCGGGCGTCGCCCTCGGCCGCACCGACCTGACGGACGGCGGACTCAAGGCGCTGCGCTGGCTCGGCGACGAGTCGGGCCTCGCGGCGGGGATGCTCCGGCTGACCGGTCACCTCGGCCGCCATCGCAGCGAGCCGGCACCGGGCGGCGGCGACGAGCAGCCGCTCGACGCGTCGGCCTTCGTCGCCGCCGAGTTGGCGGCGTTCGCCGTCACCGGCGACGCCGACCACGCGATGCGGGCACAGAGTGCGTTCGACTGGTTCCTGGGGCGGAACCGCCTTCGTCGTCCGCTGTACGACTTTGCGACGGGCGGGTGCAGCGACGGGCTCGGAACGGAGGCGACGAACGACAACCAGGGCGCCGAGTCGACGATCGAACTGCACCGTGCCGCGCTGCTCGTCGACGCCGCCGGCCTGCCGGCCGTCCTGCGCCAGCGGACACGAGAGACCGTGGCGGCATGACACAGCGGGAGCTGTTCACCCGTCATGAGGCCAACCCGATCCTCACTGCGGCGGACTGGCCGTATCCGGTCAACGTCGTGTTCAACCCTGCGGCCGTGGCCGTCGGGGACGAGACCGTGCTGCTCGCGCGCGTGGAAGATCTCCGCGGCGTCTCGCATCTGACGGTCGCGCGCTCGGCAACCGGCGTCGACGGCTGGCGCGTCATGCCGGAGCCGCTCCTCGCGCCCGCGCCCGGCGTCGAGAGCGAGGCCTGGGGCTTCGAGGACCCACGCGCCGTCTGGGTCGACGAGCTCGGCCGCTTCGTCATCACGTGCACCGCCTACGGCCCTGCCGGCCCGGCCGTCTTCCTTGCGACCACGGCCGACTTCTCCACCGTCGAGCGCCACGGCATCGTGATCAACGCGGAGGACAAGAACGCCGCGATCCTCCCCGAACGCGTCGACGGGAAGTTCATCCTCTTCCACCGTCCGACCACCGGCTTCGGCATCACCCACCCCGGCATCTCCCTCTCGCGATCCTCCGACCTGAAGAGTTGGAGCCCACCAGAGTCGGTCATGCGAACGAGGCCCGGTGCGTGGTGGGACTCGCTGCGGATCGGCATCGGGCCGCCCCTCCTCAGGACGAGCGAGGGCTGGCTGCTCGTCTACCACGGAGTCAAGGAAACGGTCTCCGGTGCGATCTACCGGGTCGGGCTCGCGCTGCTCGACCTCGACGAGCCGACCCGGGTGATCGCGCGCAGCTCGAACTGGATCTTCGGGCCGTCCGCCGATTACGAACGGAGCGGCGACGTGCCGAACGCGGTCTTCCCGTGCGGCCTGATCCACGACGAGCCCTCGGGCGAACTGCGTCTCTACTACGGCGGCGCAGACACGTCGATCTGCCTCGCGACGGCGCAGATCGACGACCTGCTCGCCGCCGTCCGCGTCTAGCTTCTACGACGTTCGGGCCGGGGCCAGGGCGACCCGGTTACGCGGGCCTGTTCTGCTTCTCCGCCGCGCGCTTCTCGACGCGCCGCTCCTTGAGCGTCTTCTGCGCCGGCTTCTTCGCCATCTTCTTCGGCTTCTGTGAACCCTTCACTATCGTCTCCTCCGCTTCCGGGGAACGCGGCATTCTCGCATGCGGGACGGACGGCCGTTCGATGATTTGCCGGACCGGGCAGAGGGCCTGCTGAGCTTCAAACGAGGAGGATCACCATGGGCAAGCTCGTCGTGACCGAGTTCATCACCCTCGACGGCGTGATCGAGGACCCGGGCGGCGCCGAGGCATTCGACCGGGGCGGCTGGGCGTTCCGGTTCGACCGCGGCCCGGAGGGCGACAAGTTCAAGCTCGACGAGCTGATGGCAGCAGACGCACAGCTCCTCGGGCGCATCACGTACGAGGGGTTCGCGCAGGCGTGGCCCGCGAGGACAGGGCTGAGCGAATTCGCCGAGAAGATGAACACGATGCCGAAGTTCGTCGTCTCACGGACCCTCGTCCGGGCCGAATGGGAGAACTCGACGATCATCGCCGACGACGTCGCACCGCGAGTCGCCGAGCTGAAGGCGGCCTACGACGGAGACATCCTCGTGGCCGGCAGCGCGCAGCTCGTCCGGTCGCTCCTCGCGGACGACCTCGTCGACGAGCTCAGGCTCATGGTCTTCCCCGTGGTGCTCGGCGCGGGCAAGCGTCTCTTCGGCGACGCCGCGTCGACGGCCCCGTTCGAGCTCGCCGAGACGCAGCAGACGGGCAGCGTGGCGATCCTGACGCTCCGGCGCCCCGCCGAAATTACGAACCCCTGACGTTTCTCTTACGTACGGGACGCTGGTTTTTCTCTCTGCGGGCATCTCTATCTACGTCGTCAACGAAAGGAAACGCATGAGGAAGCTGATCGTGCTCGCGACCGCGGTCGCGGCGCTCGCACTCGCCGCCACCGCCGCCGCGGCGCTGTCGCCGTGGACGTTCGATCCCGGCAATACCGGCTGCCCGACGTCCACCTGGAGCAACGGCGTGCTTCATCTGGTCAAGAATTGCCCGACCCCGACAAACGCATCGGCCGGCGCAAGCATCACCGGCGCCGAGGGACAGGCCTTCGCATCCGCGTCGTTCACGCTTGCGAACTCGAGCCAGTGCCAGGGCGGTTCGCCGCGCTTCAACGTCGTGACGTCGAGCACGACGTTCTTCCTGGGATGCAACAACGTCATCCCGACGGCGAACGGCGACGGCACGGCGACGTATACGTTCGACGCTGCCTCGATCGCCGCAGGCGGCAACCAGGTCCCGGTCCCGACGGGGACGATCACGTCGGTCGACGTCCTGATCGACGTACAGGGAACAGCCGACCTGAGCAACATCACGTTGAACGGTCAGAGCGAGGTGCCGGTCACCTCGACCGCGCCGACCTCGAAGGCCCAGTGCAAGCACGGCGGCTGGAAGACCTTCACCTCGCCGCACTTCAAGAACCAGGGCCAGTGCGTGAGCTACGTCGAGCATCATCGCTCGAAGCCCGCGAACCACCACCACAGCTAGGAAGAAAGCAACCTCTCCCCGGGGGAGCGCCCGCGGGCGCTCCCCCGTTCAGGCACCGGGCCGCAAGTGCGGGACCGGGGACCGGTCACGAGCTGTGCCGGACGATCCACTCCTTCAGAAACGGCTCGACGATCTCGACAGCGCCGTCCGGCCGGCGCGCGACGAGCTCCTCTCCCGCGAGCGACTGCACCGCGCGCTGCACGGTCGACGCACCAGGAAGGCCGTGCCTCGCCCGGTACGAGCCGGACTGGACGCGGCCCGGCTCGTCGGCGAGCGCCTGCAGCACCAGGCGCTGCGCGCGGGCGGCGTTTTCCCAGACGAGCGTGAAGTGCGCATTCTCCGCCCGGACGACCGCCTCGATCGCACGCTCGAGGTCCCCGCGCGAGGCGGTGAATCCTGCTGGCACTTCTTCCCAGAGTGCGTACGCGAGCTCTTGTGTGGCGTACGGATGCCCCCGCGTCACGTCGAGGAGCCCGTCGAGCGCCGAGTCGACGATCCCGCGATCCGTGATGTCGAACCGCTTTCGGATGAACGGCGTGAACAGCTCCGGGGCGATCTTGCCGATCTCCATCACCTTGGCGCTCTTGTAGAACGGCTCGTTCTGATGGTTGAAGAGCCGGTGCATCATGTCGCGCTTGCTGCCGGCGTAGATGTGCGCAACGTCCGGCTGCTCCTGGAAGACGGCCCGCATGAGCGACGGCAGCTTCGGGTCGATCGCCACGACCTCCTGGAACTCGTCGAAGTACACCACGACCCGCTTGCGCTGCTCGGCGGCGAGCTGTGCCGGTAGCTCGAGGAGGCGCTCGATCGTCGCGTCGATGTCCTCCTCGTCGTGCGTCGGCGTGAAGCTGAAGCTCGTCGAGCCGTCGCGGGGGTTGATCGTGATCGTGGGCGTCACCCTGAGGTTGGCGAAGATTCGCAGCTGCTCCTTCGCCTTGAAGAGCACCGAAGCCAGGTCGGAGTGAATCGCCTTCGCCAGGGTGCCGGCGAACTTTGCCTTCGTCGGCGTCTTCATCAGGTCCACCTCGGCGACGAGGACGCCCTTCGAGACCAGGTGCTGCGAGGCGCGGCGAACGAGCGACGACTTGCCGTAGCGTCGGGGCGCGATGATCGCGACGTTCAGCCCGTTCAGCATGTCCGCCTCGAGCGCCTTCAACTCCGCCCGCCGGTCGGTGAAGGCGTCGTCGAGCGCCAGGTCCCCGTAGGAGAAGGGATTCGTCGTCCGCGGCTCCACGAGCTCATGGTAGGGCAACCGGCCGTCGATCACGCTACTTTGCGTCACGCAAAGTTGCATCATC
>Ga0207657_10000329_pt1 | contig 50461 bp, 36 predicted proteins | sample KBSC33metaG_FD_184316 | JGI IMG/M metagenome (GOLD analysis project Ga0207657, IMG submission 184316) | Corn rhizosphere microbial communities from Kellogg Biological Station, Michigan, USA - KBS C3-3 metaG (SPAdes) (version 2) | ecosystem: Host-associated > Plants > Roots > Rhizosphere > Soil ... | reverse complement strand
AGACGTCGTGACTGCGCAGAGCACGTCACCGACGCTCGTCACGCACGCGGTGGCGACGCCCGCATCGGGTTGATCTATTGCGCCTTGCATGATTGCGCGACGCAGGTTTTGTGAAGCTTCGTCGTCCCCGCGAAGGCGGGGACCCAGTGGCGCGTTCCGGCGAAAGACGCCGGTTCCCGCTTCCGCGGGAACGACGGTGCTTTGCAATTGTCATCGCGTTACGTGACCCCCGGTAAACTGTCCCGGATGAAGCCGCGCATCGTCAAATGCCCGCAATGCAACGCGCCGGTCCCGTGGACACCCGAATCGAAGTGGCGGCCGTTCTGCTCCGAGCGCTGCAAGCTGATCGATCTCGGCGCCTGGGCGAGCGAGCGTTATCGCATCGAGACGCCCGACACACCGGACGGTTCGGGCCGCACGCCGGATCAGCGGGGAGAAGATCTGTAGCGGATCAGGCGGGCGGCCACGCGTGCCGGCGCATCGCGACACCGTGCGCGCCGTGCCGGATCGCCACGTCGATGTCGTCGCGCTCGAGCCCGCCCAGCGCATAGACCGGCACGTGGCTGCCCCGTGCCGAACTCGCGAACCCGTCCCAGCCAAGGGCCGTTGCACCCGGATGGGTCGGCGTCGCAAGCACCGGCGCCAATACGGCGAAATCGACGCCGAGCTGGGACGCGCGCAGCAGGTCGGCGCGCGTGTGACAGGCGGCCGCGACGACAAGATCGTGCGGGCGCGTCGCGGCCACCGCAAGTGCTGCGGCCGTCCAGTGCACGCCCGCGCAACCGAGGCTTCGTGCGTCCGTGGCGCTGCCATTCCAGAGCACGCGCGCGCCGAAGCGGTCGGCAAGCGCAATCATGCGCACTGCGAACGCACGACGGCGCACTTCATCCCACGTCCGCTCGCGCACCTGCACCAGCCGCACACCGGTGGCGAGCGCACGCTCGGCACGCTCGAGAAACACCGCTTCGCCGCAGTCTTCGGCGCACGTGATCGCATAGATCGGCGGCAGGCGCAGCGCGGCCATCACGCGCGCATTCGCGGGCAGCAGCGGCGTGACATCGATCGCCGACGGATCCTGCCACGTGAATGCCTGTCCGTCGTGGCCGACGAATTCGCCTTCCCATTGGCGGACCCGGAAGAAATCGAGCTCGACGTGCGCATGCGGGTACACGAACTCCTGGACGAGCCACGGCGACGCGTCGCGCACCGTGATGCCGAGCTCCTCGTGCAGCTCGCGCGCCAGCGCCGCTTCGGCCGACTCGCCCGGCTCGAGCTTGCCGCCGGGAAACTCCCAATAGCCTTCGTACGCCTTGCCCGCGGGGCGCTGCGCCAGAAGCACGTGGCCATCGGCGCGCTCGATGACGCCGGCGGCAACCTTGACGAGATGACCTCCGTCCGCTGCTGCCGCGGACGCCGCTGCGTCCCGCTTCACGTGCTGCTTGCTTGCAGCCCGAGCCCGCCCGCCCAATGGCGCGCGAACTGCCACGCAACGCGGCCGCTGCGCGAGCCGCGCTGCAACGCGAACTGCAGCGCTTCGCGCATGCGTGCTTCGGCATCGCCTGCGGTCGAAGGCTCGGCCACGCCGAAATGCGCGAGCCAGCGGTCGACGGCGGCGAGGTAGTCGTCCTGCACGAACGGATAGAACGAGACCCACAGGCCGAAGCGCTCGGACAGCGAGATCTTCTCCTCGACCGACTCGCCGGGATGCACCTCTTCGCCGACATGGCGTGTCTCGAGGTTCTCGGCAAAATACTCCGGCAGCAGGTGGCGCCGGTTCGACGTCGCGTAGATGAGCACGTTGCTCGAAGCACCGGCGATCGACCCATCGAGCATCACCTTCAGCGCCTTGTAACCGGCCTCGCCGGCATCGAACGTGAGATCGTCGCAGAAGACTACGTAGCGATAGGGCTCTGCCGCAATGCGCTCGGCGATGTCGGGCAGATCGACGAGGTCGGCCTTGTCGACTTCGACAAGTCGCAAGCCCCTTGCGGCGTAACGCGCGAGCATCGCCTTGACGAGCGACGACTTGCCGGTGCCGCGCGAGCCGGTGAGGAGCACGTTGTTCGCCGGCAGTCCGGCGACGAACTGGCGCGTGTTGCGGTCGATCGCGTCCTTCTGCGCATCGATGGCGACGAGATCGTCGAGTGCGATCGCATGCGGATGGCGCACCGACTGCAGGAAACCCCGGCCGTTGCGCTTGCGCCAGCGCGCCGCCGTGATGCTCGACCAGTCGGGGTCGGGCTCGACGGGCGGGAACAGCGCCTCGACGCGCGCGAGCAGCGATTCGGCGCGCGCAAGCAGCGGCTTCAGCTCGTCGTTCATCGCTCAACCAGTCACGAGCGGTAGTCGGCGTTGATCGAAACGTATTCGTGCGACAGATCGCACGTCCAGACGGTGGCGCGCGCATCGCCGCGACCGAGCTCGACGCGCACCGTGATCTCGGCCTGCTTCATCACGCGCTGGCCCTGGGCCTCGGTGTAGCTCGCCGCGCGGCCGCCATGCCCGACGACCAGCACGTCGTCGAGCCAGAACGACACGCGTGCGGGGTCGAGGTCGGGCGATGCCGCATTGCCGATCGCGCACACGATGCGGCCGAGATTGGGATCGGAGGCGAAGAACGCCGTCTTGACGAGCGGCGAATGTGCAATCGCGAACGCGATGCGGCGGCATTCGTCGACGTTCGCACCGCCCTCGACGCGGATCGCGATGAATTTCGTCGCGCCCTCGCCGTCGCGCACGATCGCCTGCGCGAGCTCGACCGCGACTTCCTCGATGGCCCGGTGAATGAGCGGGATGCGCCGATCGGTCGAGTCGACGAGCGGGGCGACACCCGCCTTGCCGCTGGCCGCCACGACGAAGCTGTCGTTCGTCGAGGTGTCGCCGTCGATCGTAATGCCGTTGAACGAGACGCCGGCGATCTCGCGCGTCATCGCGTCGAGCAACGCCGCGCCGATCGGCGCGTCGGTCGCGACGAAGGCGAGCATCGTCGCCATGTCGGGATGGATCATGCCGGCGCCCTTCGCGATGCCGGTCACCGTCACGTCGACGCCGTCGATCGCCACACGCCGTGAAGCGCCCTTCGGCACCGTATCGGTCGTCATGATCGCCTGGGCGGCGCCGAACCACCCGCCGGGAGATGCATTCGCACGCGCGGCCGGCAATGCAGCGATGATTCGCTCGACGGGCAGCGGCTCCATGATCACGCCCGTCGAATAAACGAGAACCTGCTCCGAAGCGCATTGGGCGAGGCGCGCGGCCGCGTCGCAGGTATCCCGGGTTGCGGCGACGCCGGCGTCGCCCGTACCCGCATTCGCATTGCCGGCATTGATGACGAGCGCGCGAAAGTCGAGCCGGCGCTGTCGTTGCGCCTGCAGGTGCTCGCGGGAGACGGCGACGGGCGCCGCGCAAAAGCGGTTCTGAGTGAACACGCCGGCAGCCACGGTGCCGGGTTCGGCGACGACGAGCACGACGTCGTCGCGGTTCCACGTCTTGATCTTCGCCGCCGCAGTGCCGAGCGCGATGCCCGTTACCGGCAACAGCGAATCAGCGGTGGGCGGCGTGGAGTTGACCGGCATGGGTTGCCTTCGAGGCCAGCGCCTACCCCGAAATCAGCCAAGCCGACCGTGGCAGTGCTTGTACTTCCTGCCCGATCCGCACGGACACGGATCGTTGCGACCGACCTTGTCGCCGGCGCGCACGAACGGCGGTGCAACGGCCACCGCCGTGTCGCCGCCGTCGCCGTTGGGTGCGAGCGCCTGCTCGTAATCGGCGTGCTGGTACTGCACGTTGCTGACCGCCGGTTCCGGCTCGACCGCCTGCACGTCGGCTTCGGAACGCACCTGCACCGTCAGCACGACGCGCACGACATCCTGCTTGATGCGATCGAGCATGTCTGAAAACAGCTCGAACGCCTCGCGCTTGTATTCCTGCTTCGGGTTCTTCTGCGCGTAGCCGCGCAGGTGGATGCCCTGCCGCAGATGGTCGAGCGATGCGAGGTGCTCGCGCCAGTGATGGTCGAGCGTCTGCAACATGAGGCTGCGCTCGAACTGGCGCATGAGCTCGACGCCGACCGCCGCCTCCTTGCCGCGCCACGCGTCGTCCGCGAGCTTCTCGATGCGCTCGCGCAGCGCGGCGTCGTCGAGCTCGGGCTCGGCCTTCAGCCACTCGCGCACCGGTGCGGCGAGCTGGTATTCGGAGCCGAGCGTCGATTCGAGAGCCGGGATGTCCCATTGCTCCTCGACCGACTCCGGCGGGATGTGGCGCTTGAACGTCGCGTCGATCTCGCCGCGAATCATGCTGGCGATCGTGTCGGCGACTTCGTCGCTTTCGAGCAGCTCGTTGCGCTGCTGGTAGATCACGCGCCGCTGATCGTTCGCGACGTCGTCGTATTCGAGAAGCTGCTTGCGGATGTCGAAATTGCGCGACTCGACGCGGTTCTGCGCCTTGGCGATCGAGCGGTTGACGATCGAGTGCTCGATCGGCTCGCCTTCCGGCATCTTGAGCCGCTGCATGATGCCGGACAGACGCTCGCCGCCGAAGATGCGCAACAGCGGATCCTCGAGCGACAGGTAGAACCGCGACGAGCCCGGGTCACCCTGGCGTCCGGAACGGCCGCGAAGCTGGTTGTCGATGCGCCGCGACTCGTGCCGCTCGGTGCCGACGATATGCAGGCCGCCGGCCTTGATCACCGCGTCGTGTCGCGCCTGCCATTCGCCACGCAGCGTGCTGATCTGATGTTCCTTGTCGGCGGGTTCGAGCGTCGCATCCTCGCGCAGCTTGAGCAGGTGCGGCTCGATCGTGCCGCCGAGCACGATGTCGGTGCCGCGGCCGGCCATGTTCGTCGCGATGGTGATCACGCCGGGACGGCCCGCCTGCGCGACGATCTCGGCTTCGCGCTCGTGCTGCTTCGCGTTCAGCACCTGGTGCGGGAGCCGCTCCTTGTCGAGGTGCATCGACAGCATCTCGGAGTTCTCGATCGACGTCGTCCCGACGAGCACCGGCTGCCCGCGCTCGTGGCAATCCTTGACGTCTGCGACGATGGCCGTGACCTTTTCGGCCAGCGTGCGGAAGACGAGATCGTTCTCGTCCTTGCGCACCATCGGCATATGCGTCGGGATCACCATCGTCTCGAGGTGGTAGATCTGCTGGAACTCGAACGCCTCGGTGTCGGCGGTGCCCGTCATGCCGGCGAGCTTCGCGTACATGCGGAAGTAGTTCTGGAACGTGATCGACGCGAGCGTCTGGTTCTCGCGCTGGATCGGCACGCCCTCCTTCGCCTCGACCGCCTGGTGCAGGCCGTCGGACCAGCGCCTGCCCGACATCAGCCGGCCGGTGAACTCGTCGACGATGATCACCTCGCCGTTCTGCACGACGTAGTGCTGGTCGCGATGGAACAGCGCGTGTGCGCGCAACGCCGCGTACAGGTGATGCACGAGCGAGATGTTCTGCGCGTCGTAGAGGCTGGTCCCTGGCGCGGTGAGCCCCGCCGACGCGAGCAGCTGCTCCGCCTTCTCGTGCCCTTCTTCCGACAGCAGGACCTGGTGGCCCTTCTCGTCGACCCAGTAATCACCCGGTCCTTTTTCCTCCTGCTGGCGCGTGAGCTTCGGCGGCAGCTCGTTCAGCTTGTAATAGATGTCGACGTTGTCGTCGGATTGACCCGAGATGATGAGCGGCGTGCGCGCCTCGTCGATCAGGATCGAATCGACCTCGTCGACGATCGCGTAGTTGAGCCCGCGCTGCACGCGCTCGCTCGTGGCGAACACCATGTTGTCGCGCAGGTAGTCGAAGCCGAATTCGTTGTTGGTGCCGTACGTGATGTCGGCGGCGTACGCGACCTGCTTGTCCGGGTGCGACATCTGCGACAGATTGACGCCGACCGTCAGCCCGAGGAAGCGATAGATGCGCCCCATCCAGTCGGCGTCGCGCTGCGCGAGGTAGTCGTTGACCGTGACCACGTGCACGCCCTTGCCCGACAGCGCATTCAGGTAGGCGGGCAGCGTGGCGACGAGGGTCTTGCCTTCCCCCGTGCGCATTTCCGCGATCTTGCCGTTGTGCAGTGCAATGCCGCCGATGAGCTGCACGTCGAAGTGACGCATGTTGAGCGTGCGCTTGCCCGCTTCGCGAACGACCGCGAACGCCTCGGGCAGCACCTCGTCGAGCGTGGCGCCTTCGGCGACGCGCGCCTTCAGCTCTTTCGTCTTCTCGCGCAGCGCATCGTCCGGAAGGGCGGAAATGGCCGGCTCGAGGGCGTTGATTTCACGCACCTGCTGCGCATACTGCTTCAGGAGCCGTTCATTGCGGCTGCCGAAAATACGGGTGAGGATATTGATCATCGCGGAGAGGGAAGCTTGGCGCCGGACGGGCAAAAAGCAAGGGGTGAGGACCGCCTCACCCCTCGTATGGCCGCCGGTTCCGGATCGGGAAGCGTCAGCGCGTGGCTTGCAGGAATCGCGCCGGACAGCACGACGCGTCCTTCGACCGCACGCCGGTCGCAGCAAAACGCGCCACGACCGCGACGGGGCTTGCGCGTACGACCCATCTGGCCACCTGCATGTTCAATCGCGACACGGGCGACCGCGTATTGGCATGGTCGATCGGCGCGCATTTTATCATAGGCGGTCGCTTTTCCCTGTCCGAGCGCCCGCCGCGTGACCCGCAAGACGCCACACCAGACGCTCGCCCGCGTGCTCGATACGGATGCGACGATCGCCGCATGGACCGCGCGCCAGCGGGAAGAGGCGGCGCTGACCGCCCTCGTGCGCCGCCTGCTGCCGCGGCCGATCGCCGAACGCGTCCGCGTAACGGACGCCCGCAACGGCGTGCTGGAGCTCGCGGCGACGGCCGGCGCCATCGCCGCCGCCGTACGGCAGCGGGCACCCGATCTGCGGGCGGCGCTCGGCCGCGAGGGCCGTGCGTTCGCCGAAGTGCGGGTGCGCGTGCAGGTGACCGGATCGGCGATCGTGCGCGACAAGGCCGCGGCGCGCGCATGGGACAGCCGCGCGGCGGCTCCGCTGTTCGATCTCGCCGATCGCCTGCCCGAGGGCCCGTTGCAGCAGGCGCTGCGCCGCTGGTCGCGCCGTGCGCGCGGGCGTTGAGCGCGCCAGCCACCGTTCCGTCATCACTCGCCCTCGTAGAGGCGCTCGACGAGAATGACGACGACGGTCATCAGCGGGGTCGCGAGGATCGCGCCGAGAAATCCGAACAGCAGCGCGAAGACGACGACCGACAGCACCGCGAGCGCCGCCGGCAGCGCAACCGCCCAACGCTGGATCAGCGGCTGCAGCACATAGCGAAGTGCTGGATGCCGAAACAAAGCAACCCGGCTCCGACTCACATTGCCGCCGTTGGGGATGCTCGCGTTGCGGCGATAATGCGACATCGACGCCCGGTCGGCTGGCGCGTCGACGCTTCCATGGGATTCACCCGATGAATCGCAATGCGCCGTGCCCGTGTGGCAGCGGCAGAAGATTCAAGCACTGCTGCGGACAGGACGGCATTCGCGCCGAGGCCGTCGCGCCGGCGCGCGATCGTGCGCTTGCGGCGCATCGTGCCGGTGAGCTCGGCAAAGCCGAATCGCTCTACCGGCTTGCGCTCGACGACAATCCGGCCGACGTCGATGCGCTGCACATGCTCGGAATCGTCCAGTTCGAGCGCATGCGCTACCGCGAGGCACTGCAGCTCCTCTGGGATGCGGCCGAGCGCACCGGCTGGGCAATCGCGCCGGTCCGCCACAACCTGGGGCTCGTGCTCGGCAAGCTGCTGACGCGCGAAGCGAACGTGCAACAGGCCGACCTCCTCGCGACCTCGATCGCCCGCGCGGGGCGCGAGCGGCATGCCGAGACGTCGCCGCGGGTGAGCGTCGTGCTGCCGGCTTTCAACCACGCGGCCTACGTCGCCGACGCGCTCGCCTCGGTCGCGGCGCAGACGTACGCGAACCTCGAGCTCGTCGTCGTCGACGACGGCTCGAGCGATGCCACGCCGGCGGTGATCGCCGAATGTCTCGCGTCGTTTCCGCGGCCGTCGCGCTTCATCCGCCGCGAAAATCGCGGCGCGCCGGCGACGCTCAACGAAGCGGCCGCGCTGGCGAGTGGACACTATCTTGCTTTCCTCAACTCCGACGACGCGTATGCGCCGGAGCGCATCGCGGCACTTGTCGATGCGATCGCCCGGCGCGGTCAGGCGTGGGGGTTCTCGCTCGTCACGCATGCGCTCCCAGGCGAGCCGGCGCGTACCGCCGCGGCGCCCGATATCCTGCAGAAGCAGCGCAATTTCCTGGGCACGCAGCCGGCGAGCTTCACGCTCGTCGAATTCAACGTCGCGGTGTCGAGCGGCAATTTGTTCGTCGAGCGCGAATTCTTCCGCTCGCTCGGCGGTTTTCGCGACTATCGGTACAACCACGACTGGGATTTCTGCCTGCGCGCTGCAGCGCTCGCCGAGCCGGTCGTCGTCGAGCAGCCGCTCTATCATTACCGGCGGCACGCAGCCAATACGATCGCCGAATCGAAGCTGCGCGCAACGCAGGACGCCGACTCGGTGTTCGCCGATTTCGTCGCCGCCGCCCTTCGCGGCGAGCCGGGCGCGCGCAACGATCTCGGCCCCTGGTGGCCCGCCAACCGCACGCTGCTGCTCCGCCAGCTGCTGCGCAACGGCCAGGGCGCGCTCGTTCCCGTCGCCGTGCTGCGCGCGCTCGCCGACACGTGGCGCAATGCGCCGGTGCCCGCCGAACGCACGGCCGCCGCGCAGCCGGTCGCGGCCGCACAGCGCAAGAGCGCCCTCGTCGTGCTCGGCATGCATCGCAGCGGCACGTCGGCGGTCGCGCGCGTGTTGAACCTGTGCGGCGCATTCCTGCCCGCCAAGGTCAAGCCGCCGAAGGTCGGCGTCAATCCGAAGGGCTTCTGGGAGCCCGAAGCCGTGCTCGATCTCGACGTGCGGCTGATGCGTCAACTCGGCGGCGACTGGAGTCACGTCGACTTCGCGCTGCCCGAAACCGGTGCCGTCGTCGACGAGTTCCTGGCCGATGCCGGCGCATTGCTGGCGTCGGAATACGAGGACCACACGCTGATCGCGATCAAGGATCCGCGCATCTGCGTGCTCGCGCCGCTATGGCATCGCGCACTCGAAGCCGCCGGCTATCGCCCGGTGTATGTCGTTCCGGTGCGCAACCCGCTCGAAGTCGCGCAATCGCTGCAGGCGCGCGGCGACATGTCGATCGACGAAGGTCTCGCGCTGTGGCGCGCGTACATGGAGCGCGTCGTCGCGTTCACCCGTGAGCGCGCCGACGTCGTGTTCATCCGCTACGCCGAACTGCTCGACGACTGGCAGGCGGTCGTCCAGCGGATCGCGCAGCGGCTCGACGTGCCCCTCGATATGCAACGCCACGCCGGTGAGGTGCAGCGTTTTCTCGACAAGGACCTGCGCAACCAGGCGGCCGACGAACACGCGCTCGACCGGCTATTGACCGGGACGCGGGGCGAGGCGATCCGCGCGCTGGATCGCATGTGCGTCGCACGCTGCGAGCGCGATGCGTCGGCGACGGCGCAGGCGCAGCCAGACCGCGACATCGGGCGCGACGCGCTTCGCGCTGCCGGACCGGGCGACAGCGCGTGCTTCGTGCTGTGCATCGAGAACAACGGCATTTGCGAGCAGGCGCTGCTGCTGTGCCGGAGCATCCGCGAGTTTGCCGGGCGCTTTCGCGATGCGCCGATCCTCGCGTACGCGCCGCGCCCCGGGCTCGGCGTCGGCCCTTCGGTGCGCAAGGCGCTCGCCGAGCTCGGCGTCGAGTACATCGACGCGCCGCTCAACACGACATGCCACGAATACGCGCCGGCGAACCGGGTATTCGCGGGCGCCCACGCCGAGCGCCACGCCGATGCCGACTTCCTGATCGTTTGCGACAGCGACACGGTGTGGCTCGGCGAGCCGGAGTTGCCCGCCGATGCCGACGCCGGCGTGCGTGCCGTCGATTCGAAAGGCAGCGCAAGCGGCGGCCCCGGTGATCGTTTTGACGCGTACTGGGCGGCGCTCGCGCAACGGGCGGGCATCTCGCTCGACCGCTTGCCCTATCTGCGCTCGACGATCGGCAACGAGCGCATCCGTGCGTCGTACAACGCGGGCTTCACGATCGCGCGCCGGCGCCTCGGCATGCTGACGCGCTGCGCCGAGCTCTTCGCCGCGTCGCGCGATGCGGGACTTCGTCCGTATCGCGACAGCGGCCTCGACATCGTCGCGTCGACGGGGCGCGTCGGGCGCGAGGGAAGCGAATACTGGGGCTCGAGCCAGGCGGCCCTCACCCTCGCCATCTGGGCCACGACCGATCGCGTGACGCTCTACCCCGATTGCTACAACGTTCCGCTGCACCTGATCGCATCGGAAGGCGAGATCGACCCGCGCTGGCTCGCGCGCCCTCCGGTGCATCTGCACTATCACTGGATGTTCGACGAACGCCACCACGAGAATGGCATGGAGCTGCTTGCACGGCTCGGCGTTCCCGCCGATCGGCGTGCATGGCTGCTCGAACGCACGCCCTTTCGCGCCCAGGCAGTGAGCGAGGCCGACGCCCTTACGAACCGGGCGACGCCGCGCGCGCTCACGCCGCGATGATGCCGAGGCGGCGCAGTTGCTCGATGATCCGCTCGACGGCTGCGGCCGGATCGCCGGCCGCTCCATCGATCGTCAACTCGGCGTTTTCCGGCGGCTCGTAGGGCGAGTCGATGCCGGTGAAGTTCACGAGCTCGCCGCGGCGAGCCTTGCGATAGAGGCCCTTGGGGTCGCGTCGTTCGGCCACCGCCAGCGGCGTGTCGACGAAGATCTCGAGAAAGTCGCCGTCGGGCAGCAGCCCGCGGGCCATCCTTCGCTCGTTGCGGAACGGCGAGATGAACGCGGTGATGACGATCAGGCCCGCGTCGGCCATCAGCGCGGCCACCTCGGCGACACGACGAATGTTCTCGACGCGATCCTCGGCGGTGAAACCGAGATCCTTGTTGAGACCCTTGCGCACGTTGTCTCCGTCGAGCAGATACGTGTGCCTTCCGAGCGCGTGCAGCCGGCCTTCGAGCAGATTCGCGATCGTTGACTTCCCCGCACCCGACAAGCCGGTGAACCACAGCACACAAGGCCGCTGCGACTTGAGCGAGGCCCGGGCCGTGCGATCGATGTCGACCGGCTGCCAGTGAATGTTCTGCGAGCGACGCAGCGCAAAACGCAACCTTCCCGCACCGACGGGGTCGCCGGTCAGCGGATCGACCAGCACGAAGCGCGCGTTACCGTGACCCGCCGTGAACGCGATCGGCTGCCCGAGCGTGAGATCACCGACGCCGACTTCGCCGTGCTCGAGCCTGTCCGCCGCCACATGCTCGAGCGAGTCGAGGCCGATCCGGTATTTGAGCGGCGCAATCGTCGCATTCACGCTCGTCGTCGCAGTTCGCATCACGTACCGGCGCCCGCGCAACAGCGGCGCATCGCCGAACCAGGCAATCGACGCCTCGAACTGGTCGGCGTCGGGACTCGGCGTAGTCGTCGCGCCGAACGGGGACTCGGCCGCTTCGTCGCCGGGGCCGCTCTCGAGATGCGCGACCAGCGAAGGTCCGGCATACCAGTGCATCGCCGCAGCGTTTTCGGCGACGTTGTCACCGTGCAGCGCCGACAGGGGAATGGCGGCGACGCGCGCAAGCCCGAGCTCGTGCGCGAGCGCCTGGTAGACGGTCTCGATCGCAGCGAACGCCGATTGCGAATTGCCGACGAGGTCCATCTTGTTGATTGCGAGCACCACGCGCGGCACGCAAAGCAGCATCGCGACGAAGTTGCATCGGTGCGCCGGGGCGAGCAAGGCGCTGCGTGCGTCGACGACGACGATGCCCACGTCGGCCGCCGCCGCTTGATCGACCATGCGCGCCGCGTCGCGGCGTTGCGCCGGCATGTCGACGACGACGAACCGCATTCGCGATGCCGCGAGCGCGGGCGGGCACCGGATCGCAACGGCGGGCTCGCGCGCGGCGGCGAGCCGCGCGAGCAGCGTCCGCTTCCCCTGGTGCGCGCCGCCGCACAGCAGCACCTGCAACGGCGCCCGCCTGGCGTGCAGTGTGCGCGCGCTCGTCATGATGCCCGTTACAGCAACGGCCCGAGCATCGGCGCGAGCAGCCGTTCGGCCGCGAACCAGAGCAGGATCGCGAGCAGCAGCAGCACGGTGAACTTGAGCGTGAGGCCGATGAAGCGCAGATAGCGCGGATCGCGCTTGACGAGCCAGAGCAGCACGGCCGCACCGACGGCAGCGAGTGCCGCGAACAGCAGCAGGCGAACGATGATCATCCCGCCGCGCCCGCGGTTTCGCCCGTGCCGTGCGCTCGGGGGCGCGGATGAGCGTCGCCGAGCGGTCCTTCGGCGCTCGAGCTCAAGCGGCGCCGATGGCTGCCCAGTCCTGGAACGCGGACGGCAGTTCGTCGCCGGCATCGAACGAGACGATCTCCCAGGCGTCGGTCCGCGCGAGGAGCGCGCGGGCGAGCGCGTTGTTGAGCGCATGGCCCGGCTTGAACGCCGTGTACTGTCCGATCAGCGGACGCCCGAGGAGGTAAAGATCGCCGATCGCATCGAGCACCTTGTGCTTGACGAACTCGTTGTCGTAGCGCAGCCCCTCGCTGTTCAGCACGCGCGTCTCGTCGAGGACGATCGCATTGTGCAGGCTGCCGCCGAGTGCGAGGCCGGCGGCGCGCATCGCTTCGACGTCCTGCATGAACGCGAACGTGCGTGCGCGCGCGACTTCCTTGACGTACGAATGCTCGGCGAAGTCGACGACCACGTGGCGGCTCTCGGTGCCGAACACCGGGTGCGGAAAATCGATCGTGAAGTCGATCTTGAAGCCGGCGAACGGATCGAAGCGTGCCCACTTGTCGCCGTCGCGCATCTCGACGGGTGCACGCACGCGCAGGTACTGCTTGGCGGCGCTCTGCTCGACGATGCCGGCGGATTGCAGCAGGAACACGAACGGACCGGCGCTGCCGTCCATGATCGGCAACTCGGGCCCCGCGACGTCGACGTGCAGGTTGTCGATGCCGAGGCCCGCCAGCGCCGACATCAGGTGCTCGACCGTGGAGATCGATGCGCCGTCGAAGCCCAGCGTCGACGAGAGCCGCGTGTCGCCGACGTTGGCTGCATGGGCTGGAATGGCGACCGGCTGCGGCAGGTCGACACGATGGAACACGATGCCGGTGTCACCGGGTGCCGGCCGCAGCGTCAGCTCGACGCGTGCGCCGGTGTGAAGGCCCACGCCCGTCGTGCGAATCGTCGTCTTCAGCGTCCGCTGTCGCAGCATGGTTGCGAGAGAATGAGGACGGGCACGCGCATCGGCGCGCGACCGTGCACTTGATCGACCGATCATTTTAGCATCCGGGCGCTCCCTGAACTGCGGGGCGCATCCCTCTCCCCGCCGCGGGGGAGAGGGAACGCGGTTGCATCAATCCGCCTGCTTGCGCAGGAAGGCCGGGATCTCCGACGGATCGAACGCCGGCGACGGCACGCTTGCCGCATGCCGGCCGCGGCGAACGACCGCCGGCTGGTCCAGCTTGTCGTAGTCGATCGTTTCGACGCGCATCCCGACGTTGTCGGTTCCCGTGCGCTCGACGACGGTCTCCAGCACCTCGAGCTTCGGCGGCCGCCGCGTCGCCACCACCGCGCCACCGAGGCCGGTCGCGATCATCGTGACCCGCAGCCGATCCTCCATCGCCTCGTCGAGCACCGTGCCGACGATCACCATCGCGTCTTCCGCGGTGAATTCCTTGATGGTGTTCATCACCTCGTGATACTCCTTCATCTTGAGCCCCGCGGACGCGGTGACGTTGACGAGCACGCCGCGCGCACCGGCGAGGTTCACATCCTCGAGGAGCGGACTCTTCACCGCCTGCTGCGCGGCGCTGCGCGCACGATCGGCGCCCGACGCGGTGGCCGAGCCCATCATCGCCATGCCGACTTCACTCATCACCGTGCGCACGTCGGCGAAGTCGACGTTGACGAGGCCCGGATTGTTGATCACTTCGGCGATGCCCGACACGGCGCCGTGCAGCACGTCGTTTGCCGCTGCGAATGCATCGAGCATCGACACATCCTCGCCGAGCACTTCCATCAGCTTGTCGTTCGGGATGACGATCAGCGAGTCCACCTTCTTCGTGAGCTCCTCGATCCCGGCCGATGCGACACGCTGGCGCTTGCCCTCGAACTTGAACGGGCGTGTCACGACGGCCACCGTCAGGATGCCGAGGCTCTTCGCGATGTCGGCGATCACCGGAGCAGCACCGGTGCCGGTCCCGCCGCCCATGCCCGCCGTGATGAACAGCATGTCGGCGCCCTCGATCATGCCTGCGATGCGGTCGCGATCCTCCATCGCCGCGTCGCGCCCGATCTCCGGTCGCGCACCGGCGCCCAACCCGCGGGTCAGCGTCGAGCCGAGCTGCAACTGCGTGCGCGCCGTCGAGCGCTTGAGCGCCTGCGCATCGGTGTTGGCGCACATGAAGTCCACGCCCGAAAGCCCGCGCGTGATCATGTGCTCGACCGCGTTGCCGCCGCAGCCGCCGACACCGATGACCTTGATGATCGCGCCTTCGTCCGGCGCTTCCTCGATGATTTCGAACATGGTGTTTCCTTTCGCCTGTCTGGATTTCAGGTATCGGGGATCAGGTATCAGGTATCAGCTGGCCGAAGCCAATTGACACTTGACGCCGCGTTCCCCTGTCGTTTGCTTCATGGATTGCCGTTCCCCGTTCGCGCTGCCATTTCCACTCTCGTTGTGCCTTGCCTGATCCCTGATCCCTGATCCGTTCTCAAAAATTCGCGGTGAACCACTGCCGCATCCGTTCCGCGATGCCGCCGATGCCCGCCACCTGCGCACGCGCCGCCTGCCCGCGCAGGAACTGCTCGCGTCCCTCGAGCAGCAGCCCGACGGCCGTCGCATAGCGCGGGCTGCGCACCACATCGGCCAGACCGCCCGCGTATGTCGGCACGCCGATGCGCACGGGCAGGTGAAACAGCTCCTCGCCGAGCTCCGTCATCCCCTGCAGCAGCGCCGAGCCGCCGGTCAGCACGATGCCCGACGACAACAGCTCCTCGAAACCCGAGCGGCGCAGCTCCGCCTGCACCAGTGAATAAAGCTCTTCGATGCGCGGCTCGATCACCTCGGCCAGCATCGGCTTGCTGAGCTTTCGCGGACCGCGATCGCCGACGCCCGGCACCTCGATGATTTCGTTCTTGTCGGCGAGCTGGCGCAGCGCGCAGCCGTGGCGGACCTTGAGCTCCTCGGCCTCCTTCGTCGGCGTGCGCAGCGTCATGGCGATGTCGTTCGTCACCTGGTCGCCGGCGATCGGAATGACTGCCGTGTGGCGGATCGCGCCGCCGGCGAACACGGCGATGTCGGTGGTCCCGCCGCCGATGTCCATCAGGCACACGCCGAGATCCTTCTCGTCGTCGTTCAGCACGGCCTTCGCCGAGGCGAGCGGCTGCAGCATGATGTCGCGCACCTCGAGCCCGCAGCGGCGCACGCACTTAGTGATGTTCTCGACGGCCGAGACGGCGCCGGTGACGATGTGCACCTTCACCTCGAGCCGGACGCCGCTCATGCCGAGCGGCTCGCGCACGTCCTCCTGGCCGTCGATGATGAATTCCTGCGGCAGGATGTGCAGCACCTGCTGGTCGTTGGGAATGGCGATCGCCTTCGCGGTTTCGACGACGCGGTCGATGTCGGCCTGCGTGACCTCCTTCTCCTTGATCGCGACCATCCCGCTCGAGTTGAGGCTGCGGATATGGCTGCCGGCGATGCCGGTGACGACTTCGCTGATCCGGCAATCGGCCATCAGCTCCGCTTCCTCGAGCACGCGCTGGATCGACGCCATCGTCGCCTCGATGTTGACGACGACGCCTTTCTTGAGACCGCGCGAAGGCTGCGTGCCGAGGCCGATGATGTTGAGCCCGCCGTCGGCGAGCACCTCGGCGACGATCGCTACGATCTTCGAGGTGCCGATGTCGAGGCCGACGATCAGGTTGGTGTTGTCTTTCACGATTCCCCTTGACTGCGTCCCGGTGAGGTCCTGCGGCGACGGCGAAGACACGCCACGCGATTGCGGCGCGACACCATCGAGGCTGTGCAATGGCTCATGACGCCTTGCGCCCCGGCTTTTCGCGGAAGCCCGGCATCCGTGCGGCGAAGCCGTTGCGATAACGAAGGTCGACGCGATCGACATGCGTGCCCGCATGCGCGAGCACGCCCATCGTGCGCGCGTAGATCGCGACAAAGCGTGCAAGGCGCCCCGCGACATCGTCACGGCCGACGTCGAGCGTGAGCGCGCCCGCATCGTCGGCGGCGTGGATTTGCCAGCCGCCCCGTGCCGACAGATCGAGCCCGGTCATCTGCAGTGCGAGGGGCGCGAGCAGCGCGGCCCACTCGCGATAGCGCGCGGTCATCAGCGCCGCCTGCCCGTCGGGACCGTGGAACTGCGGCAGGTCGCCGGCGTAGCTCGCGACGAACACCTCCCCGTTCGCATCGACCAGCGCGTTGTCGTTCCAGCGCGCGAACGGCGCGTGCTCGTCGACCTCGATCTCGAGCCTGCGCGGCCACTGACGGCGCAGCGCGACGCCGCGTACCCAGGGCACGCGCGCCAGCGCCGCGCGGGCACGGTCGAGATTCATCGTGAAGAACGTTCCCGACAGCTCGCTGCGGATCACCGACTCGAGGTGCGCGCCGCTCGTGCGTGCAAGCGGTGTGGTCACGACGACTTCGCGAAAGGCGAACGCCGGCAGGCGCGTCATCCAGCCGACGACCGCCCAGCCGAGGAATGCGGCGGCGATCAGCGCGAGCGTCACGGCCATCGCGTTGAGCTGGCGTGCGTCATCCCACATGCGCGCCTCGCAGGATGTCGACGCAAAGGTCGGGAAACGACACGCCGGCCTGCCGCGCCGCCATCGGCACGAGGCTGTGTCCGGTCATGCCCGGCGACGTATTCACTTCGAGGAACGAGTAGGTGCCGTCGGCACGCAGGATCAGATCGAGCCGGCCCCAGCCGGTGCAGCCGACGACGTCGAACGCGGCGAGCGCGCTCGCGCGGATCGCGTCCTCCTGCGCCTGCGCAAGTCCGCTCGGGCAGAAGTACTTCGTCTCGTCGGAGAAGTACTTGTTGTGGTAGTCGTAATTGCCCTGCGGCGCCTCGATGCGGATCAGCGGCAACGCACGACCGTTGACGATCGACGCGGTGATCTCGGTGCCCGCGACGAATTCCTCGATGAGCACGAGCTTGTCGTGACGCGCCGCCACTTCGTACGCGAGCCACATCTCGTCGTGGTCGACACTCGTCACTTTCGTGATCCCGATCGTCGAGCCTTCGCGCGCCGGCTTCACGATCAGCGGCAGGCCGAGCTCGGCGATCACGCGCTGCCAGTCGGTGCTCGCGTCGACGATGCGATAGCGCGGCGTCGGAATGCCGCTCGCGAGCCAGACGAGCTTCGTGCGCCACTTGTCCATCGCGAGCGCCGACGCCATCACGCCGCTGCCGGTGTACGGGATGTGCAGCGTCTCCAGTGCGCCCTGTACGGTGCCGTCCTCGCCGAAGCGGCCGTGCAGCGCGATGAACACGCGCGTGTAGCCTTCGCGCGCAAGCTCGGACAGGCTGCGTTCGGCGGGGTCGAACGGATGCGCGTCGACGCCGCGCTCGCGCAGCGCCTTCAGCACGGCGTTGCCCGACAAGAGCGAGATCTCGCGCTCGGCCGACGGACCGCCGAGCAGCACGGCGACCTTGCCAAAGCTCTCTTGAGGATCGGTCACGCCGATTCCCCCAGGATGCGCACTTCGGTCTCCAGCATGACGCCGGTCCTTGCGTGCACGGCCGCCTGCACATGCGCGATCAGCGCCTCGATGTCGGATGCGCGCGCGCGGCGCTCGGCATTGACGATGAAATTCGCGTGGCGCTCCGATACGCGTGCGCCGCCGATCGCGTGACCCTTGAGGCCGCACGACTCGATCAGGCGCGCCGCGTAGTCGGCTGCCGGGTTGCGGAACACGCTGCCCGCGTTGGGCAGCGCCAGCGGTTGCGTCGCGATACGCCGCGCAAGAAGCGCCCTGATCTGCGCGCGGGCCGCGACGCTGTCGCCGCACGGGAAGCGGAACCATGCACCGGTGAACGGCTCGGCCAGCGCGCCGCCATCGGAATTGCGCACGCTGCGATAGCCGATCACGAAGTCGGCCGGCGTGCGGATCGCGAAGCGGCCGTCACGGGCAAGCGTTTCGACGCGCGCGACATGGCGCCATGCTTCGCCGCCGTAGCAGCCGGCGTTCATCGCCAGCGCGCCCCCGACCGTGCCCGGTATGCCGGCGAGGAATTCGGCGTCGGCGCAACCATGCAGCGCGGCGAAGCGCGCGAGCTTGGGACTGGCAACACCGGCGTCGGCGTAGATCATTCCATCGGCCACCGCGAGCGCCGCACCCGGGTTGTGCATCAGCACTACCGCGCCGCGAATGCCGGCATCGCGAACGAGGACGTTGCTGCCGAGTCCGAGCAGCGTGACCGGCATGCCCGGGGGCAGTCCGCGCATGAAGCCGGCGAGGTCGTCGCGATCCGCGGGGGCGTAGAGCAGATCGGCGTTCCCACCCACGCGCCACGTGGTATGCCGGGCGAGCGGCGCGTCACGCATCAGTGCACCGCGCAGGCCGGCAAACGCAAGCGGCTCGAGCATCATCATGCAGAGCCCGCTGCCGCGCAAAGCTGTGCGGGAACGCCGCCGATCGATCCGGCGCCCATCGTCAGCACGACGTCACCGTCGCGGGCGACGTCGCGGATCGCGTCGGCAATGCCACCCACCGACTCGACGAATACCGGCTCGACCCGACCGGCCACCCGGACGGCGCGCGCGAGCGCACGTCCATCGGCGGCGACGATCGGGGCTTCGCCGGCCGGATAGACGTCGGCGAGCACCAGCGCATCGACGCCGGACAGCACGTGCACAAAATCCTCGAACAGATCGCGGGTGCGCGTGTAGCGATGCGGCTGGAAGGCGAGCACGATGCGCCGGCCCGGAAAGCTTTCGCGCGCCGCGCCCAGCGTGGCGGCCATCTCCACCGGATGATGTCCGTAGTCGTCGATCAGCGTGAAGGCGCCACCGCCGGCCAGGGCAACCTCGCCGTGATGCTGGAAGCGCCGGTCCACGCCCTTGAATTCGGCAAGCGCGTGCGCGATCCGATCGTCGGCCACGCCCACTTCGCGTCCCACGGCGATCGCCGCCAGCGCATTGCGCACGTTGTGGGTGCCGGCGAGCGCAAGCTCGATCGGCAAGGGCGTCATGCCGTCGGCGTGCGCGACGAAATGCATGCGTCCCCCGGCATTGACGACGTCGGCAGCGCGCAACTGCGCGTCATCGGCCAGGCCGTACGTGACGCGCGGCTTCGCGATCTCGCCCAGGATGGCGCGAACGTGCGGATCGTCGATGCATAGCACCGCCACGCCGTAGAACGGCAGGCGCTGGACGAAGTCGACGAATGCGCGTGAAAGCTTCGCGAAATCCTGGCCGTACGTTTCCATGTGATCGGCGTCGATGTTCGTCACGACGGCGAGCACCGGCGTCAGGTACAGGAACGACGCGTCCGATTCGTCGGCCTCCGCGACGAGGAATTCGCCGTTGCCGAGGCGCGCGTTCGCGTCGGCGCCGAGCAGGCGTCCGCCGATGACGAATGTCGGATCGAGCCCGCCTTCGGCGAGCACCGAAGCGATGAGACTGGTCGTGGTCGTCTTGCCGTGCGTGCCCGCGACCGCGATGCCCTGCTTGAGGCGCATCAGCTCGGCGAGCATCAGCGCGCGCGGAACGATCGGAACGCCGCGCTCGCGTGCGCAGACGACCTCCGGATTGTCGGCGGCGATGGCGGTGGACACGACGACCGCGTCGGCACCCTCCACATGCGCGGCCGCATGGCCGATCGCGATGTCGACGCCGAGGGCGCGCAGGCGCCGCGTCGCCGCGCTTTCGTGCAGATCGGATCCGGAAACGCGATAGCGCTGCGTCGCGAGCACTTCGGCGATGCCGCTCATGCCGGCGCCGCCGATGCCGACGAAATGCACGCGCTTTACCTTATGTCGCATTCGAGTCTTTGCCCGCCAGCGCGAGACACGCATCCGCGACGCGGTCCGCCGCGTCGCGCTTGCCCACCTGGTGTGCGGCGATCGCCATCGTCAGGGCGTCGGCGCGGGTGAGCGCACCGAGGACGCCAGCGAGCGGCTTGTCAGCCGCGGTGAGCTCGGCCTGCGGCATCACGATCGCCCCGCCGGCATCGAGGAGAAAGCGCGCGTTCGCGCTCTGCTCGTCGGCGATCGCGCCGGGGAGCGGAACGACGATTGCGCCGAGGCCGACCGCCGCGAGCTCGGCGATCGTCAATGCGCCGCCACGGCATACGACGAGATCGGCCCATGCATAACGCGCGGCCATGTCGTCGATGAACGCGACGCATTCGGCACTGACCCCCGCCGCTGCATAAGCCGTTCGTACCGTCTCGATATGCCGCGCGCCGGTCTGATGCACGACGTGCGGCCGACGCTCGGGTGCGATCGCTGCGAGCGCCATCGGAAGCGCGCCGTTGATCGCCGCCGCACCGAGGCTTCCGCCGACGACGAGCACGCGCAACGGGCCCGTACGATCCGCAAAGCGTTGTCCGGGTGCTGGGAGCGCCACGATGTCGTCGCGCAGCGGATTTCCGACCCACGTTGCTTGCCGCGCCGCGCGCCCGGACAGCGCGCCGGGGAAGCCGAGCAACACGCGGTCGGCACCGTAGGCAAGGATGCGATTGGCGAGGCCGGCCACCGCATTGGCGTCGTGCACGATCAGCGGCTTGCCGCTCGCCACGCCCATCAGTGCGCCGGGAAACGAGGCGAAGCCGCCGAACCCCAGCACGACGCTGGGGCGACGGCGCCGGATGACGCGCGCGCTGTCGATGCATGCGCAAAGGAGCGCGAACGGCCCGAACAGCAGCGTGCGCAGGCCCTTGCCGCGCACGCCGCGAAACGAGACGCTCTCGAACTCGACACCGTGTGCCGGCACGAGCCGCGCTTCCATGCCGTCGCGGGTGCCGAGCCAGAAGACGCGGCAGCCGCGCGCGACGAGCTTGGCCGCGACGGCGAGCCCCGGGAACACGTGCCCGCCCGTGCCGCCGGTGGTGATCATCACCGTCGCCGTCATCGGGCCCCCGCGCTCGCGGCCCGAATGAGCGATTCGGCCGCTGCGCCGCCCGCGGAGTCGGCGCGAATTGCGCTCATTCGACGTATCCCTTCAGGATGCGCCGGTTCTCGTAATCGATGCGCAGCAGGATCGCGACCGCGATGCAGTTCGCGACGATGCCGCTGCCCCCGAACGAGAGCAGCGGCAGCGTCAGGCCCTTCGTCGGCAGCACGCCCATGTTCACGCCCATGTTGATGAACGTCTGCACGCCGATCCACACGCCGATCCCGTGCGCGACGAGCGCCGCGAACGGGCGCGAAAGCCGTGCCGCCTGCCGCCCGATGGCGTAGGCGCGAAACAGCAGCCACGCGAAGAGCGCGATCACCGCGACGACGCCGGCGAAGCCGAGTTCCTCGGCGATGACCGCGAGCAGGAAATCCGTGTGCGCTTCGGGCAGGTACAGCAGCTTCTCGACGCTCGCCCCGAGTCCCACGCCGAACCATTCGCCACGACCGAACGCGATCAGTGAATGCGACAGCTGATAACCCTTGTGCAGCGGATCGGACCACGGGTCGAGGAAGTTGGTGAGCCGTTGCACGCGGTACGGCGCGGCGATCAGGATCGCCGCCAGTGCGACAGGCAACAGCACGGCAAGTGCGAGGAAGAGTCGCCAGTCGAGGCCGCCGACGAAGAGAATGCCGAACGCGATCGCGAGGATCACGACGAACGCGCCGAAATCGGGTTCGAGCAGCAGCAGCCCGCCGATCAGCACCATCACCGCGGACAGCGGCGCGAAACCGCGCAGCAAGGTCTTTCGCAGCGGCTGTTCCGCGTGCAGGAACGCCGCCTTCCGCACCGCGTAGCTGGCCGCATAGAGCACGGCGGCGAGCTTCATGAATTCCGACGGCTGGATGTTGAGCACCACGAACGAAAGCCAGCGCTTCGAGCCGTTCACCGACTTGCCGATGCCTGGAACGAGCACGAGCACGAGCAAGGCGGCGCCGGCGATGAAAAACCAGGCCGCGCCGCGCTGCCAGACCTTGATCGGGATCTGGAAAGCGAAGAACGCGGCGACGAGCCCGAACGCGAGAAACACCGCGTGGCGCGCGAGGAAATACCAGGCGCGATAACCGGTGTGCGGTGAAGCCTCCGCCATCGCGATCGATGCCGAGTAGACCATCACCAGGCCGAACGCGAGCAGGATCAGCGTGCACCAGGCGAGCGACACGTCCCACGTGAGCATCGTGCGCGGGTCGCGCGGCAGCGCATGCAGCGGCGGCCGGACGACGGTTGCACTGTCGGTGAGGCGCTTACGCATCGATGTCGGCCGCCACACGGGCCCGGACGAATTCGGCGAAGCGGCGTCCGCGCTCCGCGTAATCGCGGAACTGGTCGAGGCTTGCGCATGCGGGCGACAGCAGCACGGCGTCGCCCGGCACGGCAAGATCGATCGCGCGCTCGACGGCCGCGCCCAGCGTCCCGGGCATCTCGACGCGCACCGCGCTGCCTTCGAGCGCACGCGCGATCTGCGGCGCATCGCGTCCGATCAGCAGCACCGCCCGGCAGGTGCGCTCGACGCTCGCGCGAAGCGGAGCAAAGCCCTGACCCTTGCCGTCGCCGCCGGCGATCAGCACGACCGGACGCCCGATACCCGCGAGCGCCGCCTGCGTCGCCGCGACGGTGGTGCCTTTGGAATCGTCGACGTAAAGCACGCCCTCCGCCTCGACGATCGGCGTCATCCGATGTGCCAACCCGCGGAATCCGGCGAGTGCTTCGAGCATCGGCCGTCCGATGCGTGCCAGTGACGACGCGAGCGCGAGCGCGGCGAGCGCGTTCTGCGCGTTGTGGCGGCCGACGAGCGCAAGGCGCGACGCCTGCATCAGCAACTCGCCGCCGCGCGCGAGCCACGCACCGTCCGCGCGTTCGACGAGGCCCCATTCCTCCTCGGACAGCGGCACGCTTTCGCCGAACGTCTGCGCTGTGCGTCCTGGCCAGCGCATCAGCCGCACGATCGGATCGTCCCGATTGAGGACCTGCACGTTCGCGCGCGCGAAAATGCGCGCTTTCGCCTCCGCGTAATCGGCGATGCCCGCGTAGCGGTCCATGTGATTCGGCGACACATTGAGCACCGCCGCTGCGACGAGCCGCAGGCTCGTCGTCGTCTCGAGCTGGTAGCTCGAAAGCTCGAGCACGAACACATTGGGCCATGCCGCGCCCGCTTCGATCGTCGCGAGCGCATCGAGCACCGCGTGGCCGATGTTGCCGGCGACGATCGTCGACAGGCCCGACGCTTGCGTGAGCGCGCCGGCAAGCGACGCGACGGTCGACTTCCCGTTGGTGCCGGTCACGGCGAGCACCTTCTGGTCGGCGGGCAACGCGCGCGCGAAGAGCTCGATGTCGCCGACGATTTCGACACCCGCCTCGACGGCCGCGCGAATGGCCGGGTGATGCTGCGACACGCCGGGGCTGATAGCGATGATGTCGGCGCCGTCGAACGTCGCCTCCGAGAATTCGCCCGTTTGCAGCGGCACCTGCGGCAATGCACTGGCGAGCGCGGCGCGGTTCGGTGGGTCGCTGCGCGTGTCGGCAACGCGCACGTCGGCACCGTGGCGCGCGAGATGGCGCGCGAGCGACAGGCCCGTCATGCCGAGCCCCAGCACGACGGCGCGACGGCCCTGGTAGTGGCGTTGCACCGATTTGCCGCTCATCGCAGCTTCAGCGTGGAAAGCCCGAACAGCACGAGCAGCATCGTGATGATCCAGAAGCGCACGACCACCTGGTTTTCCTTCCAGCCCTTGAGCTCGTAGTGGTGATGCAGCGGCGCCATGCGGAACACGCGCCGGCCCGTCGTCTTGAACGATGCGACCTGGATCATCACCGACAGCGTCTCGACGACGAACACGCCGCCCATGATGAACAGCACGATTTCCTGGCGGACGATGATCGCGATCGCACCCAGTGCCGCGCCCAGGGCGAGCGCACCGACGTCGCCCATGAACACGTCGGCCGGATACGCGTTGAACCACAGGAAACCGAGACCCGCCCCGCCGATGGCACCGCAGATCACGGCGAGCTCGCCCGCGCCCGGAATATGCGGAAAGCCGAGATAGCGCGCGAAGATCGCGTTGCCCGTGACGTAGGCGAAGATGCCGAGCGCCGAGCCGATCATCACCGTCGGCATGATTGCGAGACCATCGAGTCCATCAGTCAGGTTGACCGCATTGCTCGTACCGACGATGACGAAATACGACAGCGCCATGAACCCCCACACGCCGAGCGGATACGAGACCGTCTTGAAGAAGGGAACGATCAGGTCGGCCTTCGGCGAGAGCCCCGCGGAGAATCCGCTTTCGACCCACGCGAGGAACAGATGCCCGAACGTCGCGTTGTTCGGTGCCGACACCGAGAACGCGAGGTAGACGGCGGCCACGATGCCGATCATCGATTGCCAGAAGAATTTGGCGCGCGCGGGCAGGCCCTTCGGGTTGCGCGCCACGACCTTGCGCCAGTCGTCGACCCAGCCCACGGCGCCGAAGCCGAGCGTCACGAGCAGCACGACCCAGACGAAGCGGTTGTCGAGGTCCGCCCACAGCAGCGTCGTGATCGCGATCGAAACGAGGATCAGCGCACCGCCCATCGTAGGCGTGCCGGCCTTCGTGAGGTGCGTCTGCGGCCCGTCGTTACGCACCGACTGGCCGATGCGCATTCGCGTGAGCCAGCTGATCATCCGCGGTCCGACCAGGAACGAGATCACGAGCGCCGTCATCGTCGCGAGCACCGCGCGAAGCGAGATGTAGCCGAAGACGTTGAACATGCGCACTTCGCGCGACAACAGCTCGGAAAGCCACAGCAGCATCAGTGACGATCCCCCGTGTGCTCGCCGGTGAGCGCTGCGACGACGCGCTCCATCCGCATGAACCGCGAGCCCTTGACGAGCACGCTGACGCCGGCGTGCGCCGACGCTGCGACGCTTGCCGCGAGCGCGTCGACGCTGGCGAAGTGCGATGCGGCGCTGCCGAACGCGTCGGTGGCGTCGCGGGCGAGCGTGCCGGCGGCAAAGAGCCGCTCGATGCCGGCGTCGCGCGCGTAGAGGCCGATCTCGCGATGAAACGCAGGACCGGCATCGCCGACTTCGCCCATGTCGCCGAGCACGAGCCAGCGCGGCGCTGCGCGCGTGGCGAGCACGTCGATGGCGGCGCGGACGGAGTCGGGATTGGCGTTGTAGCTGTCGTCGATCACGAGCACGCCGGCTGGCGTCGTCGTGACCGCGAGACGGCCACGCACCGGCCGGAACGCCTCCAGTCCCTGCACGATTGCGCTGAACGGCACGCCCGCGGCATGCGCAGCGGCGGCGGCCGCGAGTGCGTTTTGCGCCATGTGCCGTCCCGGTACGCACAACCGCACCTTCGCGTTGCCCGCCGGCGTAGCGAGCTCGAGCATCGCGCCGTCGGGGTGCGGCGCATGGCGTCCGCTGATATCCGCGGGTGCGTCGATGCCGAACGTGACGATCGCGTCGCCGCCCGCCGACGCCGCATCGCGCCACGTTGCGAGGCGCGCATCGCCGGCGTTGAGGATCGCCGTGCCCGGATGCCGCAGCGCACGCACGGCGTCGGCATGCTCTTCGGCGACTTCGTCGACGGAGCGCATGAATTCCTGGTGCTCGCGCTGCGCATTGGTGATGACGGCAATCGTCGGCTGCGCGATCGCCGCGAGCTCGCGCGTCTCGCCCCGGTGATTCATCCCGATCTCGAAGACCGCGAGCCGGTGCGGTGCGCGCAGCGCGAGAATGGCGAGCGGCATGCCGATGGCGTTGTTGAAATTGCCCGGCGTGGCGGCGACCGCGTCGCTGCCCACGGCCGCGCGGAAGACCGCCGCGATCATTTCCTTCGTCGTCGTCTTGCCGTTGCTGCCCGCGACGACGGCCACCGGAATGTCGAACCGGCGGCGCCAGAAGGCGGCGAGTGCGCCGAGCGAGCACCGCGGGTCGTCGACCGCGATCAGGTTGCCCGGCAACACCTTCGCGCGTTCCCGCTCGACGAGCGCTGCGGTGGCGCCGGACGCGAGCGCCTGCGCGACGAAGTCGTGACCGTCGAAGCGCTCACCGCGCAACGCCACGAACAAATCGCCGGGGGCAAGGGCGCGCGTATCGGTCGTGACGCGAGAGAAAGACACCGACGTGCCGATGATGGACCCACCGACCGCGCGTGCGGCCATCGCCGTATCCATCATGGACTCCTCCGACGCGAAAGCACGTCCGCGGCACAACGGACGTCGGAGAAGGCAATCCGCTTGCCGTTCGCTTCCTGATAGTCCTCATGGCCCTTCCCCGCGACGACGACCACGTCGCCTGCGCCCGCGTCGCCGATCGCCCGCTCGATCGCACGCGTGCGGTCGAGCTCGATGCTCCAGTCGGTGGCAATCGGCGCCAGCCCTTCCGCGATCGCGTCCGCGATGGCCTGCGGATCCTCGCTGCGCGGATTGTCGCTGGTGACGATCACGCGATCGGCGAGGCGTCCTGCGACGTCGCCCATGGGCGCCCGCTTGCCGCGATCGCGGTCGCCGCCGCAACCGAAGACGCAGACGAGCCGCCGCCCGTCACGCACCGCCGGCCGCATCGCCGCGAGCACCTGGGCGAGGGCGTCGGGCGTATGCGCGTAGTCGACGACGACGAGCGGATCCGCGCCGCCCCCCAGCCGCTCCATGCGTCCTGCGGGCGGCACCAGCGCCGCAAGTGCCGCGAGCGCGTCGTCGAACGCGACGTCGCTCGCGAGCAGCACCCCCAGCACGCCCAGCACGTTCTGCACGTTGAACGCACCGGTCAGCGGCGTCGACAGCGTCGCCGACCCATGCGTGGAGCGGATCGCGATCGTGGTCCGCGCGTCGCCGACGTCGACATGCGTGGCGGCGATGTCCGCGTCATCGGTGCCGTACGTGATGACCCGCACCCCGCTCGCACGGGCACGCTCGATCAGCGCGCGGCCGAACGCGTCGCCCGCGTTGATCACCGCCGTCTGCAGTCCGGGCCACGCGAAAAGGCGCGCCTTCGCGTCGCCGTACGCGGCCATCGTGCCGTGATAGTCGAGATGGTCGCGCGTGAGGTTCGTGAACAGCGCGACGTCGAACGCCACGCCGTTCACCCGGCCCTGGTCGATTCCGTGCGACGACACTTCCATTGCAACGGCAACCGCGCCTTCGCGGCGCGACTTTGCGAGCCACGTCTGCAGATCGCATGCGTCGGCGGTCGTGTTGATCGACGGCGACAGCGCATCGACGAAGCCGTTGCCCAGCGTACCGGCGACGGCGGTGCGGCGCCCGCAGCGCGATAGTGCCTGCGCTATGAAGTGCGCCGACGAGGTCTTGCCGTTGGTGCCGGTGATGCCGATCATCCACAGCGCCGCCGACGGATGACCGTACACCGCGGACGCGATCGGCCCGGCGTTCGCCTTGAGCCCGACGACGCCGGCGTTCGGAACGTCCCGGCGCGCGTTCCATGCAAACCCGTGCGCCTCCCAGACGACGGCCGACGCGCCGCGCGCGATCGCATCGTCGATGAAGGTGCGCCCGTCATGCACGGCGCCCGGGTACGCGGCAAACGCGATGCGTTGCGCGACGCGCCGGCTGTCGGCGGTGATCCCGTCGAGCGGCGGCAGCGTCGCGACGAGCGCGTCCGCGTCGGCGGCGGTCATCACGCTCGCCTCGCCCGCCGCGCTCACCAGTCCCGGCGCGCTCACGACTCCTCCTGCACTTCGCTGCCGGGGGGCGGCAGCACGACGTTGTCGACCGGTGCGTCGGTCGGCACGCCGAGCATGCGCAGCGCAGCGCCCATCACGCTCGAGAAGATCGGACCGGCCACGCTGCCGCCGTAGTAATCGCCTCCGGTGGGCTCGTCGATCATGATCGCGACGATCAGCCGCGGGTTCGACGCGGGCGCCATGCCGACGAACGACGCGATGTACTTGCGCGTGTATTCGCGGCCCTCGACCTTGCGTGCCGTGCCCGTCTTGCCTGCGACGTGGTATCCGGCGACCTGCGCCTGCGGCGCGGTGCCGCCCGGCTGCGTCACGAGCTCGAGCATGTGCCGTACGCTGCGCGCGGTGTCGACCGAGATCACCGGCCGTCCTGCGACGGCCCCATCGGTCTTCATCAGCGTGACCGGCTTCAACTCGCCGTCGTCGGCGAAGATCGTGTAGGCGCGCGCGAGCTGCACGAGATTGACGGAGATGCCGTGACCGTACGACATCGTCGCCTGCTCGATCGGCTTCCACGTCGACGGCGCGCGCAGCCGCCCGGACACTTCGCCCGGATAGCCTGTCGACGGGCGCGTGCCGAAGCCCGCCTCCGAGAACATCCGCCACAGCGTTTCGCGCGGCAGCGACAGGCCGATCTTCGCCGCGCCGATGTTCGACGATTTCTGGATCACCTGCGCGACGGTGAGCGGTCCCGCGCGATGCGCGTCGTGGATCGTGTTCGGACCGATCGTGAGCGTACCGGCTTCGGTATGGATGACCGTGTCGGCCTTCACCTTCCCGGCCTCGAGCGCCGCCGCGATCGTGAACGGCTTCATCGTCGAGCCGGGCTCGAACGTATCGGTCAACGCGCGATTGCGCATCCGGTCGCGCGCGACCTTGTCGCGCCGGTTCGGGTTGTAGGTCGGCCAGTTCGCAAGGGCGAGGATTTCGCCGGTCTTCGCGTCGAGGATGCAAAGCCCCCCCGCCTTCGCCTTCGTGCGCTCGATGCCCGCCTTGAGCTCGCGAAAAGCGAGATACTGCAGCCGCGAGTCGATCGACAGCGCGATGTCGCGCCCCGCCTGCGGCGCGCGGATGGCGGCGACGTCCTCGACGATGTCGCCGCGGCGGTTGATGATGACGCGCCGGCTTCCGGGCGTGCCGCCGAGCCACGGCTGCTGCGCGAGCTCGATCCCTTCCTGCCCGAGGTCCTTGTCGCCGGTGAACCCGACGATCTGCGCCGTCACCTCCCCGCCGGGGTAGTAGCGGCGGTATTCGTTCTGCTCGTTCAGCCCCTTGATGCCGAGCTTCATCGCGCGCTCGGCCGTCTCCGGCGCGAGCTGCCTCGCGACGAACGCGAATTCGCCGTTGCCGGCGAGACGCGAGGCGAGCTCGCGCGGCGACGTCTCGAGCACGCGCGCCAGTGCTGCGAGTTCCGCCGGAGTCGCATCGATCCGGTCGCGGAACACCCATAGCGAGTTCACCGGCGTCGAGATCGCGAGCGCCGCGCCGTTGCGGTCGACGATGCGGCCGCGATGCGCGGGGACCTCGATCTCGCGCGAGAACCGCGCAGCGCCCTGTCCTTGCAGGAAATCGTTCTCGACCCACTGCAGGTACAACGAACGCACGACCAGCACGAAGAAGAGCAGCGCGAGTGCACCGAACAGCACGAGCGCGCGGGTGCGGGTGAGCTCGACCGGTGCTGCAATGGGCTTTCGCGCCGCGGTTCTCATCGCCCGCCCACGCTCGCGGCCGCCGCCAACGCCGACTCGCCCACCGGCAGCGCGCCCGGCGCGGGCGTCGCGTCGGGTGCGGCCGGCGATTCGATGACCTGCACGCGCGACGGCGCGGGCAATTGCATGTGCAGCGATTCGCGGGCGATCTTCTCGACGCGCGCGGGCATCGCCCAGGTCGACTGCTCGAGCGAGAGCTGGCCGAACTCGACGTCGAACTGGCGCGCTTGCGAGCGCTCGCGCTCGAGCTCGACATAAAGGCGGCGCGCCTGATGGCGCGACGTGACGAGCGACAGCGCGCAGGCGACGAGCACGCAGAGCAGCAACAGGTTGACGCGCGTCATCGGCGACGGCCCCTATGCCTCGAATCCACGCGGCCAGCCTTCAGGCAGCGGCGCCTGCGTGCGTTCCGCAATGCGCAAAACCGCACTCCTCGCCCTCGGATTGCGGGCGAGCTCGGCGTCACCTGGCTTGACCGCACGCCCGACGAGCGCGAGCGGCGGTACCGGCAGCGATGCATCGGCGATGGGCATCCGCCGCAGGCGTGCGTCGCCGCCGTACGGCTTCGACGCGAACGCGAAGAAGCGCTTGACGATACGATCCTCGAGCGAATGGAAGCTGATCACGGCGAGGCGTCCGCCGCTGGCGAGCAGCCCGGTGATCCGGGGCAATGCGACGGACAATTCGTGCAACTCCCGGTTCACCGCAATCCGAAGGGCCTGGAACGTGCGCGCCGCCGGATCCTGACGCCAATCACCCCGCGTTCGCGCGCCGATGGCTTGCGCGACAATCGCGGCGAGCTCGCGTGTCGAGTCGATCGGCCCGCGCTCGCGAGCCTTCGCAATTGCTCTTGCAACCGATTGAGCAAACCGTTCCTCACCATAGTCGCGGATGACCTTCGCGAGTTCGTCTATCGTTGCGCGCGCGATGAATTGCGCCGCGGTTTCGCCGCACGACGTGTCCATGCGCATGTCGAGGGGCCCCTCCGCGCGATACGAGAATCCGCGTTCGGGCGCATCGAGCTGCGGCGACGAAACCCCGAGGTCGAGCAGCACGCCGTCGACGGCGTCAATGCCGAGCGATGCCACGATGTCGGGAAGTGAGGAGAACCAGCCGCGGCGAAACGTGAAGCGCGCATCGTCGATCGCGCCGGCCGCGGCCTGCGCCTCCGCGTCGCGATCGACGCCGACGAGCCGGCCGCGGGCGCCGAGTGCCGCGAGGATCGCGCGCGCATGTCCGCCGCGGCCGAACGTCGCATCGACATAGACGCCGTCGTCATGAATGGCGAGCGCCGCGACAGCTTCGGCAAGCAGGACGGGCGCGTGCCCGCCATCCGATGTGTTACGCATGCGCCGCTCAAAGGCTCAGTCCCTCGAGACCAGCAGGCAAGCCGTCGGGGAAGCTGATCGTCTGAGCGACCTGCGCCTGCCACTTCGCGTCGTCCCACAGCTCGAGCTTCCTGCCCTGGCCCACCAGCACGACACGCTTGTCGAGTCCGGCATAACGGCGCAGCGCGGGCGGGACGAGAACGCGTCCGGCCGCATCGATGTCGACTTCGTCGGCGTGACCGACGATCAGCCGCTGCAGGCTGCGGATGCGGTCGTTGAACGACGAGAGCGCCATCAGTCGCGCCTCGATCGGCGCCCATTCGACGAGCGGATAGATGAGCAGGCACCCGCCATGGTCGGCGGTGATGATCAGGCGCCCGTTGCCGCCGGCGGCCAGTCCGTCCCGGTGGCGCGCCGGGATGGCGAGCCGTCCCTTCGCGTCGAGGACGAGTTCGGAGACGCCGCGAAAGACGGTCCGCCGCTCCGGGCTTGCCACCGCCGCCGCTTCCGTCATGTCCCCGTTGCCGCCGCCTGCCACCGACCGCCCTCCCGCTACCGGAGTGAGCGCTCATGGACGTCGCCGGAAACGCTTCCGACATGCCGCACCACGCTCGCCGTTTCGCCCACTTCAACCCACTTTTTACCACTTCGGCGAACTATACGTGCTTGCCGCAGCCGCGGTCAACGTTTTTTTGCTTCGTTAACAAGGACTTACGCGAAAAACGCAACAAACGATTTTCCTTGGATAAATAGTGACTTACGACGAATACTGAAACCGATTTCCCACTTCGGGGGCAATTCAGGGGGCCACACGTACGTTCGTTCGCCCGTCGGCCGCTGCCGGCCTGTTGTTTTCCTGCACGTTATGACATTGCGCTAGTCGGCGATGGCTGGCAGGCGCCCGACGACGGCGGGTAGACTCGCGGAAAGCGCATCTCGCTTCCCCGATCGAAGCCGGGAACCGGACGTGCGCAACACGATTCAGACACCCTTGCAGGAGGTCCTGTGCGACTTACTGGCATCATGTTGGCGATCGCCGCGGGCAGCGTCCTCGCGGGCTGCGCACTACGCGATACCCGCGACGATTACGCCTACTCGCGCGCCACCGACGGCTTGTGGGGCGATACCCCGTTCGAGCTCATCGATTGGAATTTCCCGACCTCCCGCAACCAGCCGCCGATCGAAGCGCCGAAGCGCATCCGGCTCGATCGCACGGCCATTGGCGTGACCTGGGCGACGCGAAACCCGCTGCCGCTGTCGGACAATCTCGCGCCGCGCGATGCGCCGCCGATGCTCGAGGGCAAGAGCAGTGACGCCGCGCCACCCGCGCCGGCGGCTCGCGCGGATGACCGCGCTCCTGGCAATACCGCTGCTGCTCGCGAGCCGCGCGCCGCTCGCTGATCCGCCCGCTTCTCCGGCAACTTCCGATGTAACCGCAGCCGGGCCCGCGCAACGCGCGGCTCCGCTGCGCTATCGCGTGGTCATCGACGCGCCGCGCGCGCTGCGCGATGTCCTCGCCGCCAGCGTCGATCTCGTGCGCTGGCAAACCTATGACGAGATGACCGAAAGCCTGTTCGAGGCGCTGCGCACGAAGGCGATCGACCAGGCGAAGGAAGCGGCGGCGACCGAGGGCTTCTTCTCCGCGGATGTCAACGTCGACGTCGATCGTGCGGCATCGCCCGCCGCGGTCACGCTGCGCGTCGTGCCCGGCCCGCAGGCGACGGTCACGGCGGCGAATATCGGCGTTACGGGTGCCGCCACCAGCGACACGGAGGGCGAAGCCGCAATCGCGCGCATCAAACGCGAATGGCCGCTGCCTCCCGGCACCGCCTTTCGCCAGTCGGTCTGGCAGGATGCCAAGTCGCGTGCCGTCACGACACTCGCCGGCAGCGCGTTCGCCGCAGCGAGGCTCGCGTCGAGCGAAGCGCGCGTCGACCCGAACGCGAACAGCGTGGACATCGACGTGACGATCGACAGCGGCCCGGTCTTCCACGTCGGCGATCTCGACATCGAGGGATTGTCGCGCTACCCCGCCGATCTCGTGCGCCATTATCGGTCGCAGAAGCGCGGCGACCGCTACAGCGTCGCAGCACTCGACCAGTTCGTACGGCGCCTGAACGGCACCGGCTATTTTGCGAGCGTGCACGCGGCCGTCGACGCCGATCCCGCGACTGCGGCGGATGCGCCGGTGCGTGTGAGCGTCATCGAAGCGCCGCCGAAGAAGCTCGAGGCGGGCCTCGGCTATTCGACCGACACCGCCTTTCGCGCGAACGTGAGCTACCGCGACGTCGACGTGTTCGACCGCGCATTGCAGATGTACGTCGACGCGCGCATCGAATCGAAGCTGCAGAATGCGTCGCTGCGCTTCATCGAGCCGCCGGCGGCGAACGGCTGGTCGCGCACGACGTTCGCACGCGTCGAGCGCACCGACATCAGCGGCCTCGTCACGCAGACGGCGGCGACCGGATTGCGCATGAGCTCGCTCGACGAGCGCAATCAGTGGCAATACGGCGCGGCGTTCTACGTCGATCGCGAGCAACCGACCGGATTCGCGCCCGACGATTCGCGCGCGCTCTACGTCGACGTCGAGCGTGCGTGGCGGCGCGTCGACGATCTCGCCGCACCCACCAAAGGATTCATCGTTCTTGCGCAAGCGGGCGTCGGCATTCCCGGCGCATCGACGCGCGGATTCGAGCGCGTCATCGTGCGCTCGGCGCTCTGGCAGCCGCTCGGTCCCCGCTGGTCGTTCACCGCGCGCGCCGAAGCCGGCGCGGTGATCGCGGGCGATCGCGTGGATATCCCGTCGGAGCTGCTGTTCCGCACGGGCGGCGACACCAGCGTGCGCGGCTACGCGTTCGAAAGCCTCGGGCTCAAGCGCGGTGACGTCGTCCTTCCGGTGCGCTACTACACGGTCACGAGCGTCGAGGTGACACGATGGATCAACGACGCGCTCGGCATTGCGACTTTTGTCGACGCCGGCAATGCATTCGACGAGGTGTCCGATTTCCATCTGGCCGTCGGCTACGGCATCGGCGCGCGCGTGAAGACGCCGATCGGCCCGTTCCGGCTCGACGTCGCGTACGGCGAGCAGTCGCGGCAGGTGCGATTGCACTTTTCGGTCGGTCTCGCGTTCTGAGATGAACATCCCCCCACGCTCGCTCCGCTCGCTGCCCCCCGGGGGGCGGGCCAGTCGGTCGGGGCGGCCCTTCCCGACTGACGCGGCAGAATGAACGCGGCAGAGCCCACCGCGAGCAAGCCCGCGCGTCGCCGCGGCGCATGGATCGCGCTTGCGATCGTCGCGCTCGTCGTCATCGCCGTCGTCGGTGTGCTTGGTTGGGGCCTGAGCGAGCGCGGCCTCCCGTTCATCGTGGATCGCATCGTGGCGCGCTCGGGCGGGCGCGTCAGCGTCGAAGGCGCGAGCGGATCGATCGCGGGCACGATGCGCTTTCGCCGTGTCACCTGGCACGGCGCCGATGCGACGCTCGTCGCAGACGACGTCGTCGTCGACTGGAATCCCGGCACGCTGCTGCACCGGCACTTGTCCATCCACGGCCTTGGCGCACGTCGCGTCGACCTCGCGATCAAGCCGTCGCAGGGAGCACCCACGCCGCCGCCGACCGATCTGCGCTTGCCCCTGGCCGTCGACATCGACCGGCTCGCGATCGGAGAGCTCGACTGGCATACCGGTCCGCGATCGGGACGCATCTCGGGGCTCGAGCTTGGCTATTCGGGTGATGAACGCGCACATCACATCCGCGATCTCGCGCTGGTTTCGGAGTATGGCGCGTTGCGCGGGAGCGTCGACGTCGGTGCGCGCGCGCCGCTCGACGTGTCGGGTCGTGCGACGCTCGACGGCGACGGAACCATCAAGGGCGCGCACGCCGACATCACGCTCAATGGTCCGCTCGCGCGACTCAACGTCGCGACGAGTGGCGCGTACCGTGACGCGGCACTCTCCCTGCAGGCCGTCGCGACGCCGTTTTCCGCGACGCCCTTCGCGTCGGCCACCGCGGAACTGACGGGTGTCGACGCGTCGACGTTCGACGCCGCGCTGCCGCACACGCGGGCACGCGTTCACCTTGCCTTCTCGCCGCAGGGTGAAGGCATCGCCGGCGCGCTCGACTTCGTCAACGAAGCACCCGGCCCGATCGACGCGAATGCCATTCCGATCGCGCAACTCGCGGCCCGATTCGCGCTCGACCAGGACGCGCTGCGGCTCGACGCGATCGACGCCGTACTGGGCGGGGGCAGCGCGCACGGCGAGGCGCGCGTTGCGCTGGCAGGCGCCGCGCGCTCCGTCCATCTTGCGCTGTCGATCACCGACCTGGACCTTGCGCGCATGCAATCCAGGCTCGTCGCAACGCGGCTGTCGGGACGCATCAGCGCCGACGCCGACCGCGAGCGGCAGGTGGTCGAAGGCGACATTCGCGAAAAGGACATGCTGCTCGCGTTCGCTGCATCGATTGCAAACAACCGCGTCGACGTCTCGCGATTTCGCGCGAGCGCCGGTGCAGGCTCGGTTTCCGGCTCGGCGCAACTCGCGCTGAACGACAGCAACGACTTCACGGTCCGCGCGACGATGGAGCGGCTCGATCCGTCGCGTTTCGCCGCGGTACCGAAGGCATCCGTCGATGGAACGCTCAATGCGACCGGCGCCGTACATCCGCGGTGGCGCGCAGCCGTCGACGTCGGTATCGCCCCGTCGAGCCGGCTCGAAGGTATCGCACTCGCCGGCAAGGTGAAAGGCGCGCTCGCACCGGGCACCGTATCGGGACTCGTCGCCGAGGTCACACTCGCCTCGGTGCATGCAAGCGTCAGCGGGGCAGCGGGCTCGCCCGGCGACCGCCTCGCGTTCACGCTCGACGCGCCGCAACTCGGCGATATTGCCGCGCTCCTTCCGGCCAGCGTTCCGCATCCGGTCGCGGGCTCGCTGAACGCAACCGGGCACCTTGCGCTCAGCGGCAGCAGCGCCGGCGGCGACATCATGTGGCGCGCGCAGGCGCTGCGTGCCGGCGACTACCACGCGGCAACGCTTGCCGGACACGCCTCGCTCGCACCTGCTGCGATGACGCGCGCCACGCTCGACAACCGCGCGCTCGCGTTCGACGTCGAGGCCACGGGGCTCGCGCTGGCCGCGAGAACGATCGATACGCTGCATGCGAGTGCCACCGGCAGTCTCGCGCGCCATCACGCCACGCTCGCGCTCGGCGCCACCGACATCGCTACGACGCTCGCGCTCGACGGGTCGCTGCGCAACGCCGACCGGCCGGCGGATGCCACGTGGAGCGGCACGCTCGCATCGCTCGACAATCGCGGCGCGGTCCCATTGCATCTCGACGGCACCGCCGCACTGACGTTGCGCAGCAATTACGTGCGCATCGAAAGCGCGCGCATCGGCGTCGCCGACGGCCGCGCCGATATCGGCGAATTCATCTGGAACGACGGGCGCATCACCACGCGCGGCTCGTTCACCGGCATTCCGGTGACATCAGCCGCGCGTCTCGCCGGACAGAAGCTGCCGCTCGATTCGACGCTCGTCGTCGGCGGCGACTGGTCGATCGCGGCGGCGCCGCGCCTTTCGGGACGCTTTTCGCTCGCGCGCGAGCAGGGCGACGTGTTCGCCGACGTCCCGTCGGGCGCATCGACCAAGCGCGAGGGAATCGGCATCAGCGAGCTGCGCATTGCCGGGACGTTTCACGACGACGCACTCGACGCGCACGCGTCGTTCGCGTCGGCACGCGCGGGCAGCGCCAGCGGAAGCGCCAGCATCGGCAGCGTCAGCGGCGCCACGTCGGGAAAGATCGATCGCGCGGCACCGCTGCGGCTCGCGTTGCGCGCCGAGCTTGCGTCGCTCGCGGTGTTCCAGCCGTGGTTCGGCACGCTGGCGGCCGTCGACGGCCGGGCGCAGCTCGACGTCGCGGCAGCCGGCAGCGTCGGCACGCCGCTATGGTCGGGCACGCTGGCAGCAAGCGCGCTGTCGGTCGACGCACCGCAGTATGGCGTGCATGTCGGCGACGGTCAGTTGCACGCGCACCTCACGCCGGAAGGCATCGCGCTCGACACGCTGCGCTTCCGTGGTGGCGACGGCACGTTCGAAGCGAGCGGGCTCGTCGCGCTGCCGGGCAAGAAGGCGCGTGCAGCCACACAGGTGAGCTGGAAAGCCGAGCGCTTCCGCCTTGCGAATCGCCCGGACCTGCGCTTCGTCATCAACGGCAACGGTTCGGTTGCGCTTGCGGACCAGCGCCTCGCGCTGCGCGGCAACATCACGGTGGTCGAAGGCCATGTCGAGTACGAGCAATCGCCGACGGGCAAGCTCGCCTCGGACATCGTCGTCGAGGGCGAGACGTATGTCGATCGCCAGTCGTCGCCAGGCAAGGTGCCGCTCGCGCTCGACATCGACGTCGATCTCGGGTCGAAGCTCACGTTCGTCGGCGAGGGCGTGGACACGCGGCTCGCCGGCCGCATTCGCGTCACCACCGACGCGAACGGGAACGTGCGCGCCAACGGCACGATCCGCTCGGTGAACGGCACGTACATCGCGTTCGGGCAGAAGCTCACGATCGATCGCGGGCGTCTCATCTTCGACGGCCCGCCTGACAACCCGGCGCTCGACGTCGTCGCGCTGCGCAAGAACCTGCCGGTCGAAGCGGGCGTCGAGCTGAGCGGCACGGTGAAGGTGCCGCAGGTGCGGATCACGTCGAATCCGCCGGTGCCGGAAAACGAGGCGCTCGCGTGGCTCGTCACCGGACAGGGCCTGAACGGCACCGGCCGCGTCGACTATGCCGCATTGTCGGCGGCGTCGGCAGCACTGCTCGGGGGCCACGGCCAGCCGTTCACCGCAGGCGTCGCGCATCGTCTTGGCCTCGACGATATCTCGCTGCAAAGCAGCAGCGCGAGCACCAGCGGCGCGCAGGGAACGGCGAGCCAGGTCGTCGTGTTCGGCAAGCGCATCAGCGACCGGCTGTCGCTCGGCTACGAGCAGGGACTGTCGCTCGCGAGCAGCGCGGTGCGGCTCGAATACGCGCTGTCGCGGCAGGTGACGCTGCGCGCGGAGGCAGGGACGACGAGCGGCGTTGCGATCGTGTATCGGCGCAGTTTCCGGTAGTGCGCTCCGCGCAGTGCCGGCGCAATCAGTGAGTCAGGCGAAACAGCGCATTCCCGAGCACTTCGTAAAGCGCATAGTAGCTCGCCTGCATGCCGGCCGCGCTCGGTAACCAGTCGCCGATCGCATCGGGGGCGCGCGGCGGGATCCTCGTGGGTGCCGGAATCACGTCGACCCCCGCGAGCCGGAATTCGGCGGTCACGCGCGGGATGTCGAAGCTGTGCGCGACGAGGATCGCGCGCGTCACGCCGCTCGACTTCAGCATCGCCGCGGAAAAGGCGGCATTCTCATGCGTATCGCGCGAGCGCGACTCGATCCAGCGCACCGGGACGCCGAACTCCTGCACCAGCGCATTGCGCATCAGGAACGCCTCGACCGGGCCGCTGCCGATCGCGCCGCCCGAAACGAGCACCGGCAAGCCGGTCATTCGCGCCACGCGCGCGCCGTAGCGCACGCGTTCGAGCGTGAGCGTGCCGAGCGTGGGGCCACCGTATTCGGGCGCATGTCGGCGGACGCCGCCACCGAGGATGACGATGGCCTGCGCGGTGGCGGCGCGCTCCGGATCCAGCGGAGGCGACTGGTCGAGACCGCGCACGAGCAGTGCCGCAATCCCGGGCATCGCCAGGAGCAGCAACAGCACGAGGCCGGTGAGCGTGACGGCGCGCCCACGTCGCGGATACCGGGGAAGCAGCGCCATGCCGACGAATGCGATCAGCAGCGGCCCGGCCGGTGGGAGCACCAGCGACTTGACGAGCGACCGGATCCAGACCGGAATCATCGGGGCGCTGCGGCGGGTCCGACGATGCAACGCCCGCCGCCCGTGGACGTGCGTGCGTTGCCACGGCCACTATTTACCGGCCGCCTTCGTGCTCGCATTGGCCGACAGCAGATCCTGCAGATGACGCGCGGGCATCGCGTACGTGATGCCGCTCGGCTGCGTCAATGCCGATTCCCGGGTTCCCTTGATGAACACCATGTTGACGACGCCAAGGACGGCCCCGGTGGCGGGGTCGTAGACCGGGCTTCCGCTGCTGCCGGGGTAAGCGGTCGCATCGAGCTGGAATACGGGAAAGGTGCCGCGCACGAGGCGGTGCACGACGGCCGCGTCGAGCTCGTTGGCCCGGCGCTGCGGGATGGCAATGGGCGTGATCGCAGAAATCATCCCGCGGTGCGTCACCGGGAACGGCCCGAGGACGGCGCCGATGGGGAAGCCGGTGATCAGCACTTCCTGGCCTTCCCGCACCGCATCGGAGTCCATGATCGAAAGTGCGGGCAACGGCGCGCCATCGATGCGCAACAGCGCGAGGTCGGCGCCGCTGTCGATGGCGAGCGCCTTGGCTTCGCGCACCTGGGGTTCTGCGCTTCCCCGCACGCTGACCAGAATCGCGACCGATTCGTTGCGCGCCGGGTCGACGATCTCGGGCAGCACATGCGCATTCGTGACGATGATGTTTCCGTTGCCGGCGACGAAACCGGTACCGCGAAACTCGAAACCCGGGGTGCGTGCACGCTCGTAGGTGCCGACGGCAACGATCGAGGCCTTGACACGAGCGATCGTGTCCCGCGCGTCGGCGGCGAGCGCGCCGTGGCATGTGAAGGCTGCTGCCGCGGCGACGACCGCGCATGCGCGGCAAATGGCCTTCGAGGGCGAAACCCGAGACATGAGCAGCCGCTTCAGTGAGTACCGGCAACCGCCTGCACGGCGATCGTCGAGGGTTCGACCACGCTGGGATCGTACGGGTGCCGGTCGCTGCGGAACAGGCGGACGATGCGACGCACGTAATCCCGTGTCTCGGGATAAGGCGGCACGCCGCCATAGCGATCGACCGCGCCTTCGCCGGCATTGTAGGCAGCGGCCGCGAGACGGACCTGCCCACGGTAGTAAGCAAGCAGCCAGCGAAGATACGCAAGGCCGCCGCGCATGTTGTCCTGCACGTCGAAAACGTTGCGCACGTTGAATCGCGCTGCCGTCTGCGGAATCAGCTGCATCAGCCCGCGCGCGTCCCTGACCGAGCGCGCAGACGCGTCGAAGTTCGACTCCACGGCGATGACGGCCAATGCGAGGCGCGGGTCGATGCCGTAGCGCGGTGCCATCCGGCGCACGAGATCGGCGATCTTCCGCTTGTAGGGTGGCAGGTCGCTGAACGGGTCGGGACCGAAATCGGCATCGTCGGCGTCACCGGCGGGAAGCTGCGCCATTACCTCGGACGGGTGCATGCAGTCGGGCAGCATGCCCGGCGCATCGCCGATGCGCTGCAGCGTGCGCTGCGCGTACTCGTGGCCCGCCTGCGCGGCCATCCGGAATAAAGCGGCAGCAGTGGCGTCGTCGTGTGCAACGCCGCGTCCATTGGCATACATCCACCCGAGCTTGAACGCCGCCTCGGCACTGCCTGCGCGAGCAGCATCGCAATAGATCGCGGCCGCGAGCGGCTGATCCTTGGTTACGCCCTCGCCGTTTTCGTATGCGACGGCACGCGCGAGCTGCTCAGGCACCGTCGGGGGTGCGCCCTGCGCGGCCGCGGAAACTGTCAGCACGCCGGCCGCGACGGCGCTCGCGATGGCCGGCCAACGCGAAGCCGCATGGCTGAGTGGATGCTCATCCGGCGCGGCGGGCATCGCAGGTATCGCTCACGATCGCTTCGGTCCTCGACAGATGCCGCTCGTACCACGACAGGGCTTCACGCAGGCCGCTTCTCACGTCGTCCGCGGGCCGATAACCCAGCAGTCGCCGCGCCTTGCTTATGTCGGCCTCGGAATGCCTGACGTCACCGGCGCGAAATGGCGCGTAACACGGTGCGGGAAACCGCAACTCCGGATGCCGTTCGCCGATCAGATCGCGCAACGCAGCGTGAAGTTCATTGAGCGACGTGCGTTCGCCGACGGCCACATTGTAGACTTGCGACACCGCGCGCGCATCGCGGATGGTCGCTGCGAGGAGATTGGCCGCGACGACGTTGCCGATGTAGCAGAAATCGCGCGATGTTTCGCCGTCACCGTAGATCGTCACCGGCGTCTGCGACAGCATCGCCGCGACGAAACGCGGAATCACCGCCGCGTACGCACCCGCGGGATCCTGCCGCGGGCCGAACACATTGAAATAGCGCAGGCCGATCGCCTGCGTGCCGTAGCAGCGCGCGAAAACCTGCGCGTACAGCTCGTTGACGTACTTGGTGACCGCATACGGCGAGAGCGGCGCGCCGATGGCATCCTCGACTTTCGGCAGCGCCTCGTGATCGCCGTACGTCGAGCTCGACGCCGCATAGACGAATCGGCGCACGCCGGCGTCGCGCGCCGCGACCAGCATGTTGAGAAAGCCGGTGGCGTTTGCGGCATGCGTGCGCAGCGGATCCTCGATCGAGCGTGGCACGGAGCCCAGCGCCGCCTGGTGCAGCACGATGTCGATACCTTCGCACGCGCCGCGGCACGCGACCGGGTCCACGATGTCGCCCTCGACGAACCGGTAGCGCGCCGCGCGCTGTGGTCCTGCGAGTGCCCGCACCTCGTCGATGTTGCGGCGAAAGCCCGTCGCGAAATTGTCGATGCCGACGACCTGCTGATCAAGCTCGAGCAGCGCCTGCACGAGATGCGAACCGATGAATCCGGCGCTGCCGGTGACGAGCCAGCGCAGCGGCTGCGCGCGGAGGCGCTCGCGGACGCCGAGGAGTGGGTCCTCCGCGTTGCCATGCGTCGCCATCACAGGCGCCAAACCGTCACGCCGTGCTCGCGCAGTGCCGCCGCATCCGCCTGGCATTTGACATCGACGTATACGCCGCCGGGCTCGAGCTTGTCCACGAATTCGCGTACCGGGCGCGTGGCGTATTCGCGGTGCGCGACCGCCGCGACCAGCGCGTGCGCCCTGGGCAGGCGCTCCCATGACGTCAGCGTTACGCCGTATTCGTGCACCGCCTCGGCCGCGTTGGCCACCGGATCGTGAACGCACACATCGGCGCCGTACGAGCGCAATTCGTTGATCACGTCGATGACGCGCGAATTGCGAAGATCCGGGCAATCCTCCTTGAACGTGAGCCCCAGCACGTTCACCTTCGCGGCCTTGACCGGGAACCCCGCCTGGATCATCTGCTTGATCGTCTGCTCGGCGACGTACTTGCCCATTCCGTCGTTGATTCGCCGTCCGGCGAGAATCACCTGCGGGTGGTAGCCAAGCTTGTCTGCCTTGTGGGTGAGATAGTAGGGATCGACGCCGATGCAATGCCCGCCGACGAGCCCAGGACGAAACGGCAGAAAATTCCACTTGGTGCCCGCCGCCTTCAGCACTTCGGTCGTGTCGATGCCGATCTTGTGGAAGATCAGTGCGAGCTCGTTCATCAATGCGATGTTGAGATCGCGCTGCGTGTTCTCGATGACCTTGGCTGCCTCGGCGACCTTGATCGACGAGGCGCAATGGACGCCGGCCTTGATGATGCTGCCATACATCGCTGCGACGTGCTCGAGCGTCTGCGCCGTGTCGCCCGAGACGACCTTCATGATCTTGGTGAGCGAGTGCTCCTTGTCGCCCGGATTGATTCGCTCAGGCGAATAGCCGACGAAGAAATCGCGCCGCCATTGCATCCCGGAATGACGCTCGATCACCGGCACGCAGATCTCTTCGGTGGCGCCCGGGTATACGGTCGACTCGTACACGACGATCGCGCCGCGCCGCAGGTTCTTTCCCACCGCTTCGCTAGCACCGAGCAGCGGCCCGAAATCGGGCTGGTGCGCGTCGTCGATCGGCGTGGGAACGGCCACGACGATGAAATTGGCGCGCGCGAGCGCGCTCGCGTCGCTGGTCACCTCGAGCAGGCCCGCCGCCGTGAGCTCGTCGCGGCTGACTTCACCGGTGGGATCGGTGTGCTCGCGGTACGCGTCGATCTTGCGCTGCGACAGATCGAAGCCGATCGTCGGGTAGCGCTTGCCGAATTCGACTGCAAGCGGAAGACCTACATAACCGAGTCCGACAACCGCAACGGTTGTTGATGTCATCATGTCAGCAAACGCTTCCGGGAAACGTGGCACGCAGGTGTCATCGGCCAGGATCAAAGGCTGCCGAGGATCTTTTCGGCTTCGACTCGTACCGCCGAATCCTTGTCGAGCTTCGCGAGCCCGGTGAGCTCCTGCCGGGCGCCAGCCCTGTCTCCGCTTTCGAGCAGTGCCTTTGCGAAATGCAGGCGTATGGTTCCCTGCGCCGGTGCAAGGCTCGATGCCATCCGGAGCAGTTCGGCTCCGCGCTTTGCCTGACCGCTTTGGGCAAGGGCCCACCCCAGCGTATCGAGCACGGTCGGATTGAATGGCGCCAGACGATGGGCGTGCTCGGCGTATTCGAGCCCCTTCGGATCCTTGGCTTCGCTCAGTATCCACGCGAGATTGTTGAGTGCGACCATATTGTCGGGATCGATCTTCAATGCGCGCTCGTATCCGGCCCTTGCGGCCGCGACGTCCTTGCGCTGCAGATCCAGCTGCGTCAGAAACAGCAGCATCGTGGTGTCCTTCGGATGGTCGCTCATCCACTTCTTTGCCATTGCCCCCGCCTCGGCGGTCTTGCCCATTTCCTGCAACAGCGCATAAGTCCGCGTCGCGATCACCGGCTGCGGCTCATGCGCAAGCGCCTTCTTGAATGCAGCGACGGCTTCGGCACTCTTCTTCTGTGCCGCCTCAATCTCGCCTTCGAGCGCATATCCCATTGCCTTCGACGGCTGTTCCTTTTGCAGCTTGCGCGCCTCGATAATCGCATCCTCGGGCCGTCCCGACTGCAGATACGTTTTCGCAAGAAAAACGTACGCCGGAGCGAGATTGGGATTCAGCGCCAGGGCCTTGCGCTCGCTGACGATCGCGCCCGAAAAATCCTTGAGCGCGACCTGCGATTCGGCGAGACGCAAGAGTGCAAGCGCATTTTTTGGCTGCATGTCCACGAGTCGCCTGAAGGTATCTGCCGCCTGGTTCGCGTCACCCGCTGCAAGTTGCGCCCCGCCCAGCGCTTCGGTAAGTTGGGCGTCGTTCGGTATCGCAGACAGCGCAGCCTCGGCAGCCGCGACCGCGCCCTTCGCGTCGCCGTGACGTGCGAGCCAGGTGATGAGCGCGAGCCTCGAGCGCAGAGAATTCGGGTTCGCGGCAACCGACTTGTCGAGCGCTGCCCTGATCTGCTCCGCCGATGCGCCGGTGACCGTCAGCAATTCGGTGGATGCGAGCAGGAGTTGCTCGTTCCTGGGGTCCTTGGCAAGCAGCCGCTCGTAGCGCTCGCGCGCGAGCTCCGGATGCCCTTCCTGCATGTCGATGAGTCCCAGGTCATACGCCGGCGCATAAGCACCGGGATGCGCCTTGAGCGCCGCCTCGAAATTTGCACGGGCATTCTTCAAATCGCGCTTCAGGAAATAAACGGTGCCTCGAAGATAGGGAGCGAGACCGGGCTCCGGCTGCTTCTTTTCCAATGCCTCCACGTCAGCCAACGCCTTGTCGAATTCGCGCCTCCGCAGGTGCCCGCTGAACAAGGCAAGGTCAGCCTGATACTTGGTCGAGTCGCTCGTGGCAAGCGACTCGAGATCGCTGAACGCCCGCGCCGTATCCCCGGCCGCAAGGCGGACCTGGGCAAGGCGAACCTGATTGCCCATGTCCGGCTTATCGACCTCGTTCGCACGCGCATAGGCAGCCTCCGCACGCGTCGCATCGCCCGAGGCGAGGTATGCCTCACCCGACATGCGCAACAGCGCGGGATCGTCGGGCGTGTGGCGAAGCGCCGGCTCGAGTGCCTGCAACGCCTGGGATGCACGGCCGGTGCGCAGGTAAAGCATCGCCAGTGCATGCGCGACGGAAGGATCGTTAGGCACACGTGCATCCACCTTGCGGAGAGAATCCTCGGCGGCGGCATAAGAGCCAAGCCGATAATTGATGAGGCCGGACAACAGCAGGCTTGGCAGGTGATCGGGGCTGCCCGCAAGCACCTTTTCGATGTCCTCGCGCGCCCGCGCATTGTCGTTCTCGGCATAAGCGACCAATGCACTGGCGTAGAGCGTTCGGCTGTCGGCGGGCGCAATTTCATTCATCTTCGCGACCTGCGCCTTGGCGATGTCGCGCTTGCCCGACCGCATCGCAAGCGACATCAGCGCGAATCGCGGCGCCAGCAATGCCGGATGCTTGTCGATCGCCGTTTGCAATAGCTTGTGCGCCTCCGACGCATTGCCCGATGCGAGTTCGAGCTGTGCACTCATGAGCAGCGCATCGGGATTGTCCGGACTGCCCGCAAGGGCCGATTTGACAAAACCCTGAGCACTCGGCAGGTCGCCGCGCTGCGCCGCAAATTGCGCTTTCATCAGCAGCGCGCGCAAATCGCCGGGATTGTCGGCCAGGGAAGCATCCAGCAATGAATTCCCCTTCGCGGCATCGCCCTGCGCAAAGTAGGCGGCCGCCAGCGAAGCGCCGAGGTCCGCGCGAGCGGAGGGACTTTCCAGTTTTCGAGTGGCGGCCTCGCTGATGACGTTCTCGAACTTGCCCTGCGCGACAAGCGCGCGCGCGAGGAGAGGATACGTTTCGTCAGCCGATACGTGCAGTTCGATCGCCTTGCGGACCTCGGTTTCAGTCCCCCGCGCATCCCCGATTGCGAACAAGGCCTTGGCGAGCAGGATGCATGCTGCGCCGTTGCCGGGTGCCTGCTGCAATGCGTTCTTGAGCTCGATGATGGCCGCCTTGTAATCGGATTGGGCGATGTAGGCGTTGGCCGAGGCGATGTAGCTTGCGGCGTCGCGATGCGAGCAACCGATGACCAGAGCGGCCATGACCATCGCGAAAATGCAGCGGAGCGTTCGAACGTGAGATTTGATCATTGCGGTTCCATGATGACCGATCATTCGTCATTTCAGTGCGAAGCGATGCATCAGATCGTACAGCGTCGGGCGGCTCACGCCGAGCAGATCCGCCGCCCGGCTCAGATTGCCATTGGCACGGCCCAGCGCGCGCAGCACCGCGCTTCGCTCGGCCTGCTCGCGAACCTGCCGCAAATTAAGCGCCTGCGGATCGGCACCGGCGGGCGCGAGGCCGAGTTCGGCCGCACCGATGCCGGCCGTATCCGACATGATGACCGCGCGCTTGATCACATTTTCCAGCTCGCGAACGTTTCCGCCCCACGCGTGGGCCTCGATTGCGTCGATGGCATCGGGCAATAACGCCAGAGCACTGCGCCGCTGCTCCGCGCCGAACCGGCGCACGAAGGCATGTGCGAGCAATGCCGCGTCTCCCTGACGCATGCGCAACGGTGGAATCTCGACGACGATCTCGGCAAGCCGGTAGTACAGATCCTCGCGGAATTTTCCTTGTGCGATCAGGTCCTTGAGGTTTTGATGCGTGGCGCAGGCGATGCGGACGTCGACCGCGACCTCCTGGCGACCGCCGATCCGCTCGATAACGCGTTCCTGCAAGAAACGCAGCAGCTTCGCCTGTAGCGACATCGGCAGGTCTCCGATTTCGTCGAGGAAAAGCGTTCCTCCGGCTGCCGTTTCGATCTTTCCGAGCGTCTGCTTTGCGGCGCCAGTGAAGGCACCCTTCTCATAACCGAAGAGTTCGCTCTCGAGCAGGTTCTCGGGAATCGCCGCGCAGTTGATCGCCACGAAGCGCTCGGCGCGTCGCGGAGAAAGTTCATGCAGCGCGCGCGCAAGCAGTTCCTTGCCGGTCCCCGACTCGCCGAGAATCAGCACCGTCGCCGACGTAGGTGCCACCTTTTCGATCGTGCGGCAAACGTGCAGCATCGCCGGGTCGCGGGTGAGAATTCCGGACATCGCCGGCGTTTCCCGCGAGGCGTGCAAACGCGCGTTTTCCTCCTGCAATTCGTGAACCCGGAACGCGCGGTCGATCGTCCAGACGAGCAGTTCCGGCTCGAAGGGTTTGGTGCAGAAATCATGCGCACCCAGGTTTATGGCCTGCAACGCGTTCGCCCGATCATTCTGCCCGGTCAGCACGATGACTTTCGTCCCGGGAACAAGTGCGTGCAATTCAGCGAGCAGCTTGAGCCCCTCGGAAGCATCGTCGGGTTGCGGCGGGAGTCCGAGATCCATGGTGACGACAGCGGGCTCGAACCGCCGAACCTGCGCGATCGCGCTGGCGCGATCGCTGGCCACGATCGTTTCATATTGGTCGAACGCCCACAGCATCTGCTTTTGAAGTGCCGGATCGTCCTCGACGATAAGCAGTGGCTTGCGCGTCTCCGTCATGATCTGGCCATGCGTGCGCGGGTCACGGCGTCGCGGCAAATAGAGTTGAAGCTCATGCCACGTGCTCGTCGAGGACCGCCGGACCCGGCGTCGCCTGCGCCGCCGGCAGAAGCACGCGAACGCGGGTTCCCGCGCCCGGACTGCTGTCGACCCGTATTTCACCGCCCAGCGCGTTCACATACTGCGCGCTTTCATATACACCGATGCCCATGCCGGAGGGCTTCGTCGTCTGGAATGGCTTGAACAGACGATCACGGACGAATTCGGTGGTCATGCCAGCTCCGTCATCCGCGACGGTGACTGAAACGAATTGCCCGGCGGTTTCGACACTGACCCTGACGGATTGTCCCGGCGTACTCGCATCCAGCGCGTTCTGAACCAGGTGTCCCATGACATGTTCGAGTCGTTGCTCGTGCCCGAATGCCGCGGCCTGCGCAGTCGATTCCAGCACTATTGGCACGGGCTGACCCGATTTGGCTGCACACGCGCGCCTTACGACTGCGCCAAGATCAACCAGGCGCGCGTTCTCGACGGGGTCGGCGCCGGTACGCAATTGAAGCATCAGCGCGTTCATGCGTTCGACGACATGCTGCACCGTCAGTAGCATATCCGACTGAAACTCCGGATTATCCCGATGGCGCTGTGCATTCTTCAACATCAACGACAGCTGGGACACGAGGTTCTTGAGGTCATGCACGACGAACGCGGACATGCGGTTGAACGCATCGAACTTCCGCGCCTCGAGAAGCGCTTCCGATGTTTTTACGTGTCCGAGATAACTGGCCGCCTGCCTGCTCGCTGTCTTGAGCAGGTCGCGGACTTCCCAGTCGACGTCGATGACGGCCCGCGACGCCGTCAGCAGGACAAAACCGACGAGATCCTGCCCGGTCACAAGCGGCACAATCAACCACGCCGAAGGCAATTCCGCGATCCACTCCGGAAGCGCGAGATCTCCGTAGCGACCCGGCTCGGTGCGCAATTCCGGAATGTTCAATACCCAGCCGGTTCGCTCGAGAAACGACGCGAGCGCGCCGTCCGACCGCTCGCACGCGTCAATCGCAGCGCAGTTCCAACGTGCGGCGGCAACATGGCCGCGAGCCTCCTCCTTGAGCCACAGAATGCCGCCTGGACTCTCGACAAGGTTGGCCAACGCCATGATTGTCCGTTCCTGAATGTGCTGCGCATGGCGTTCCATCGAGAGCGTTCGCGTGAAGCGAAGCCACTCCTCGCGGTAATCGTATCGGTATGAGAAAAAATGCTTGCTGATGAAGACCTTGAGATTAGCCCGAAATCGACCCGATGATCCGACGAGCACGACCGCCAGCGCCGCCGTGAACAGTAGTTCGATCTGGAATGCGCGGCCCCACGCGCCACCAAAATAGCGAACGAAATAGCCGGCGCCCGCCACCAGAAGCAGAAACGCGCCCGACACGAGCAGGGCCGACGAGTGGAAGACCACACGCCGCGAGAGGTGCAGATCGACGGTCCAGCCGGTGTTGCGCGCCGTCGCAATGGCGAGAAACGGGATGGCGATCACGTTGGCAAAGCCGCGCGATGCCCAGAGATCGGCATTGAGCTGCCCGAACAGCACTGCATCTGCATAGAGGTAGAGATCGAGACAGAACACGCCGCCCAGGCCAACGACGAGCGGCTTGATGCTCCAGCGCATCTGCGGTTCAACGCGACGAATGACTTGCTCGAGCAATATGAGCGCAATCACGGCGATCCCGAGACGCAGGAAGTAGCCGCCGCGCAGTCCGCCCAAGCCAGCCGCGCCGGCCGCGGTAAACCCCTCGCCCACCAGCACGCTGGCGAGCAGGATTGCGCCTACCAGGAGGAACGCACTTCGCGTTGTTCGATTGAACGTGCTTACGCGGGTGCCCGAAGGAATCAGCAGATATGACAGGAACACGAGCCACGCAGCGTAACGCAGCGCTTCCGAACCGCTTGCCAGCAGCGCCGTACCGATTGTCGGCTCCACGGCGAGCGGGATCGACAGCGCTGCCCATAACGTCGTCGCAGCGAGCGCCACGAGTAGCATGCGCGCGCGCTGGCTGCGCCGTGACCCGACCGATACGCGAATCGAAAACATCGCGTATGCGGCGACCGCGAGTCCGTAGCTCCAAACGCTGACGTTGGCGAATGCGCTTGCTGTCACGGCACCAATTCGGCAGTCGGCGGGTTGAAGCCTACACGGCGGTCCCGCGATGCATGGTCATGCACTTGCGAAACCGGCTCGAGACGGCCGGGATGCCCGCATCGGCACGGTGCACCCAACCGGTACGGTGAGCAGGCGGCGTGCGCCGGCCCGGCTCGCCTAACGGGCACCTTCCCCGAGCAGGACGACTCGCAGCGTCTCCAGCATGATGAAGAGATCGAGGAGAAGAGTGTGGTTCTTCACGTAGTAGAGGTCGTACTCGAGCTTGCGGACCGACTGCTCCACCGTCGCGCCGTAAGAGTACCGCACCTGTGCCCAGCCGGTGACCCCCGGCTTGACGCTGTGCCGCACTGCATAGAACGGGATCTGTTCGGTCAGCATCGCGACGAACTCAGGTCGCTCCGGCCGCGGCCCGACAAAGCTCATCTCGCCCTTCAGCACATTGAAGAGCTGAGGCAGTTCGTCGATTCGCGCCCGTCGAATGAGACGCCCGACGCGCGTGACGCGTGAATCGTTCGGTGCCGCCCATCGGGCCTTCCCGTCCTTCTCGGCGTCCTGCGACATGCTTCGCAGTTTGTACACGGTGAAGGTGCGGCCTCGGTAGCCCACTCGCTCCTGGCGGTAGATGACCGGCCCCGGACCTTCGGCAGCGATCAGCAGCGCTGCGAGCAAGGCAACGGGGGCCGTTATGGCGATCAAGGACGCCGACGCGATGATGTCGAAGAAACGCTTGACGATGCAGCGCAGAATGCTCTGACGAAAGCCATGCCCGTAGATGAGCCAACTTACCTTCAGCGATTCGATCGGAACCTGGCCGTGAACACGCTCGAAGTAGCGCGCAAGGTCCGTGACCTGGACGCCATTCAGGCGGCAATCGAGCAATGAGCGCAACGGCAGGATGCCGCCGCGTTGTTGGCGAACGGCGACAATCACTTCATCGATACGCAACTGCCGGACTGTATCTTCGAGCGAACTGCCGCGCGCGATAATGCGACTCCCCGATACGACGCTCTCCTGCATCTTTTCCAGCGAATAGAAGCCAACGAGTCGTACGCCGAG
>Ga0207657_10000326_pt1 | contig 50694 bp, 48 predicted proteins | sample KBSC33metaG_FD_184316 | JGI IMG/M metagenome (GOLD analysis project Ga0207657, IMG submission 184316) | Corn rhizosphere microbial communities from Kellogg Biological Station, Michigan, USA - KBS C3-3 metaG (SPAdes) (version 2) | ecosystem: Host-associated > Plants > Roots > Rhizosphere > Soil ... | reverse complement strand
CCGATCGGCACATGGCCGGTGAAAGCCGCAATTTCGCCGCCGTCCGTATTGAAGCCATTCGCGTAGAAATGCGTGAAGTAGTGGTTGTCGCGCGCGAGTGCGTCCAGGCGCGGCAACCAGTTACGTGGACCGCCGAGCAACGCGCTTTGGTAAGCCGAGAGCGACTCGGTGATCACAATCACGACGTTGCGTCCGCTCGCCGCTCCACTTTCGCAGGCTTTCGGCCAGCCCCGGCTGTGCTGCAACTCGCGTTGGGCGTAGGCGATGGAGAATGGCCGCATGCGCCCTTGTGGCAAATTCACGCCGACCACATTCCAGGTGTACTGCTCATGCGTGTACAGCAGCGGTGCGCGCACGCTCTCGACCATTGCAAACGCCAGCGCGAGCGCGGCCATTGCTCCGAGTGTGCGGCTGACCCGTGGCATCGGCCGCGGCCTGCGCAGGATCCCGATCAGCGAGGCGACGACGAGCAGACCCGTCAACACGTAGCCGATTCCGCCGATCGACAACAGCTGCGGCCGCAGCACGCTCCAGTTCGCCTGCACGCCACTGCCGAAACGCAGCAGATCGTCCAGATACAGACGCTGATCGAGCAGCAACAGCAGCAGTACGTCGAGCGCCATCAGCAGGATCAGGCCGGCGGCGATGGCGCCGCACAGGCGCGCAATGCCACGTCGTGCCGTGCTCGCGGCCAGCGCCAACAACGCCAATATCGCGCCCAACAGCCACGCATCGTGACCGAGCGCAGGCAGCACAAAACAGCCGCGGCACGCGTTGTCGTAATCGACGTATTGTTCGAGATCGAGTGCGCGCAGGACACTGAGCGCGAGCGCGAGTGCCGCCGCAACGCTCGTCCATGGCACCCGTAGACGTCGTCCTGACGCCGTCATCGTTTCAACCTCAGCTGCGTTCGAGGATCGCCGTCACGCCCATGCCGCCGGCCGTGCAAATCGAAATCAAGCCGCGGCCCGAGCCTTTTTCCTCGAGCAGCTTGGCCAGGGTGGCGACGATGCGCGTGCCGGTCGCAGCAAACGGGTGGCCGAGCGCGAGGCTCGAACCATTGACGTTGAGTTTGGCCGGATCGATGCTGCCGAGCGGCGCGTCCTTGCCCAAACGATTCTTGCAATAGTCGGCGCTTTCCCACGCACGCAGCGTGCACAGCACTTGCGCGGCGAACGCCTCGTGGATCTCGTAGAAATCGAAATCCTGCAGCTTCAATCCGGCCGCATCGAGCAGCCGCGACACCGCGATCGTCGGCGCCATCAGCAGGCCTTCACCCTTGACGAAGTCGACCGCGGCGACGCGCGCGTGCGTGATGTACGCCTGCGCCTTGAGCCCGCGCGCGGCGATCCACGACTCGCTTGCCAGCAGCACTGCCGAAGCACCATCCGACAACCCGGTCGAATTCCCGGCGGTCAACGTGCCGGCGGTCTTGTCGAATGCGGGTTTGAGCGCGGCGAGTTTTTCCAGCGACGTATCCGCGCGCAGAAAACCGTCGCGCTCGAGGCCGCGAAACGGCACGACGAGGTCCTTGAAGAACCCGCGCGCATACGCGGCGCCGGCTTTCTGGTGGCTGGACAGCGCGAGCTGGTCCTGATCTTCGCGCGAAATCTTCCATTCCTTGGCCATCAACTCGCAGTGATCGCCCATCGACATGCCGGTGCGCGGTTCGGCGACGCCGGGGAAACTGGGCTTGAGTTCAGCGAAGGAAAATCCGCGCAGCGCCGCCTTGAACTTGTCGAGCGGCGCCTTCTGCCGATTGACGTTGAGCAGGCGTTGCTGCAGCGCCCTGCCATAGACGATCGGCACGTCGCTCGTCGTATCCGCGCCGCCGGCAATGCCGGCTTCGATCTGTCCGGCCGCGATCTTGTTGGCGATGATCAGCGTGTTGTCGAGCGAAGTGCCGCACGCGCGCGCCGTGGTGATGCCGGGCGTCAGCGGCGATAAACCCGAGGACAAGGTCGCTTCACGCGCGAGGTTCCAATCCGAGGCGTGCTTGATCACGGCGCCGAATGCGACTTCGCCGAGTTCCTCGCCGTAGAGCTTGAACTTCTCCACCAGTGCGCCGAGGGTCTTCACCGCCATGCCGAAATTGCCGATGTCGGCGTACGCCGTGTTGTTGCGACAAAACGGAATGCGCACGCCGCCGAGGATGGCTACGCGTGGACTGGTTGTTGCCATCATCTGCTCCTTGCTTCAGCTCAGTTCGGCGCTTGGCCCCAATGCTGCTCGTTCGCCCGCCACAACTCCAGGAACCAGGCGCGGAACATCGGCACTTCTTCGCCTCGGGAGGCGTCCGCCATCATGTCCAGAGCCGCTTGCGGCGGCATTCCTTCCGTCGTCACCTTGATCAGGGTGTCGAACAGCTCGGTCCATAATGGCGTATAGGCGATCCGTTGCGCTTGCCTCTGCAGGCGTTCGCGCGTGGCGCTGCCATCGTCGTTGCCGCCCTTGCGCCGCGCGACCGCTTGCACCCAGGGCGAGTCGGACAGCACGAGCAGCGTTTCGAATCCGGCATGTTCGAGGAACGCGCGCACTTCGTCCGGCGTGGAGAACTGATTGCGCGCGACGTCCTTGCGCGTGCCGATGTCGGCGCCGCGATATTGCGCCACTTCCAGCGCGTAACGGCGCCAGCCGACTTTGCTGGCGAGATTCCAGGTATCGAAATAGATCAACCCGCCGGGTTTGACCACGCGCGCGAGTTCCTCCAGATAAAGGTAGAAGTCCTCCTTGTCCATGTGGATGAACACGGCGACGCAGTACGCTTTATCGATGCTCGCGTCGGCGATCGGCGCAAGAGTCGTGCGGGCAAGTTCGGTGAAGCCGACATTGCCGTGCGCGGCCAGCCGTTCTTTCGCGACGCGCAGCATATTGGCGGAGATGTCGGCGCCTTCCCAATGCGCGACTTTCGGGGCCAGCAGGTGGCCGATGCGGCCGACCCCGCAGCCGAGTTCCAGCACGCGATCGCTCTTGTGCAAGTCCAGCGCAGTCTCGACTTGGCGTGCGCTGTAGGCCCCGGTCAGTTGCAGGACTTGTTCATTGGCGCTGCCATCCACCGCCAGCAACGCGCCTTTCGTGGTGCTGGCCTTGTCATCCCAAAACGTCTTGTAGCTCTTCTGTGTCGACATTCGTTTCCAATCAATAGGTATTGCGCAGCGCGATAGTATACGTGCCGCGGCAGTTCGCGGCGCGGCCCGCTCAGGACGTCGGCGCCACGTGCACGACGCCGCGCAACGTTTTTTCAAACATGCGATAACCCGCATCCTGCATGCCGAGTGCCGTGTAGGTCTGCTGTGCATGCGTGTTGTCGCGCTCCACGTACAGGCGCACGCCGACGACGTCGGCACGTGCCGCCGCCATGCGCTCGACGTGCGCGTACAAGGCGCGAAACACGCCGTGGCGGCGATATTCCGGGGCGATGTAGACGCTCTGCAACCACCACCAGTCGCCATTGCGCCAATCGCTCCACTCGAATGTGATCATCAGACAGCCGGCGACAATGCCGTCGCACTCGGCGATGAGGTAGAAACCGCGTTTCGATTCCGCGAGCACGGCGGCGACGCCCGCGCTCAACACGGCCGGATCGAGCGCCTTGTGTTCGGTCTCCAGCGCCATCGCCGCATTGAACGCCGCCAGCGTGTCGCGATCGTCGGCGCGAGCGGCGCGCACTTGGATCTTCGTCATGATTTTTTCCCCCGCCGTTTGCGCGAGCTGCCCAATTTGCGCGTCAGTGTGTTGCGGCCCAGACCGAGTTGCTTTGCCGCTCGACCGCGCTGATTATCGTTCTCGGCCAGCGCCGCGGCCAACAACGCCTGATCGAATTCTGCGCGAAGCCGCGGGTAAATCTCCTGCTCGCCCTGGGCGAGACGCTCGCGCACGAGGCGCCGCAGGTCGTCCTGCCAGGTCATCGAGTTCGTCGCGTTCGCATCAGCCGGGGGCAAATCCTGCACACGGATTTCGCGCCCGGCTGCCATCACCGCCAGACGTCGGCAAAGATTTTCCAGTTGACGCACATTGCCCGGCCACGGCAACTGGGTGAGCACGCCGAGCGCGGCTGGCGAAAACAGCTTCGGCTCCAGGCGCATGTCCGCCGCGGCACGCGCCAGAAAACGTGCGGCGAGCAGCGGAATGTCGTCGCGGCGTTCGGCGAGCGGCGGCAGATGCAAGCGCACAACATCGAGCCGGTGCAACAGATCGGCGCGGAACTGGCCGGCTTCGACTTTGGCGTCCAGATCCTGGTGCGTCGCCGCGATCACGCGCACGTCGGCACGAATCAGTTCGCGTCCGCCGACGCGATAGAACTCGCCTTGCGCGAGCACGCGCAGCAAGCGCGTCTGCAACGCCAGCGGCATGTCGCCGATTTCATCGAGGAACAACGTGCCGCCCTGCGCCTGTTCGAAACGACCGAGGTGCCGCTTGAGCGCGCCGGTGAACGCGCCGGCTTCGTGGCCGAACAGTTCGGATTCGAGCAATTCGGAAGGTACCGCCGCCGTATTCATCGCCACGAGGGGACGCGTTGCGCGCGCGCTGTGCCGGTGCAAGGCACGCGCAACCAGTTCCTTGCCGGTACCGGTCGCACCGCTGATCAGCACGTTCAAATCCGTCGCCGCCACACGGCCGATGCTGCGGAACAGCTCGCGCATCATCGGCGCCGAGCCGATCAGTTCCTGCTCGTGTTCCGCGGGCGGCAACGGCGCGGGCGGCGGTCGCGTTTCGGCGAGCGCGCGGTCCACTGCGGCGAGCATCGCGTCGAGATCAAACGGTTTCGGCAGATAGTCGAAGGCGCCGTTGCGATACGCAGCGGCGGTGGACGCCACATCGGTAAAAGCGCTCATGATGATCACGGGCGCGGCGACGTTTCTCGTCTTGAGCTGTTCGAGCAACTTGAGGCCGCCGGTGCCGGGCATGCGTACGTCGCTGACGACCACGTCCGGGATCGCTTCGCCGAGCGCCTGCAGAAGCTGCTCGGCATCGCTGAATTCGCGCACCTGCGCGCCGCCTTCGCGCAGCGCTTCGCCGAGCACGTAACGAATCGCGTTATCGTCGTCGGCGATCCAGATCTCAGCCATGCTGCTGCGCCTCCAGCGGCAAAGTGAGGCTGAACACGGTGCGTCCCGCCCGACTCGTGAAGTCGAGCAGCCCGCCATGTTCCTGCGCGATCTCCTGCGCGAGCGCGAGGCCGAGGCCGGTGCCTTCGGCGCGTCCGGATACCAGTGGCAGGAACAGCGACTCGCGCAATTCCGCCGGCACGCCAGCGCCGTTGTCGATCACGTCCACGCGCACCGCCAGCCGCATCGGGCGATCGTTGAGCACCACCGCGTGCTCGGCGCGCGTACGCACGCCAATACGCGTCGCCGCGGCCTGCATCGCGTTGCGCAGCAGATTGAGCAGCAGTTGCAACAAACGGTCGGCGTCACCGTGCAGTGCCGGCAGACTCGGATCGTAGTCGCGATCGAATTCGATTTCCGGCGCAGCCTCCGCACTGATCAACGCAAAGGCGCGCTCGGCCAGTTCATGCAGATTGACTGCACTCAAAGGTGACTGGCCGCCGGGCCGCAGCAGACGATCGGTCAAGGCGACGAGGCGGTCGGCCTCGGCAATGATCAATTCGGCCAGGCGTTGCTGATCGGGTTCAAGCGTGCGCCGCTTCAGCAGTTGGGCAGCACCGCGCAGTCCGGCCAGCGGATTTTTCAGCTCGTGCGCGAGGCCGCGCAGACTTTGCGAAATGCGCGGCGCCGCGCGCGCGGAACCGTCGTGCTGGCCGTGCGCATGAATTTCGATCAGCACGCGGTCGTCATCGGCGCTCACGCAAATATCGGCGCGCAGCGGCGGATCGCGCGTGGCCAGTTCGAAGCCGCGCACGGCGAGCGTCGAATGCGTCGCGCGCACGCGAGCAATCAGCTCGGCAAGTTCCGGAGCAGCTGAACCCAGCGCTTCGAGTGGGCAGTCGCGCCAACGCGCCAGGCCCGTAATGTCGATGAAGGCCGGATTGACATGTACGAAACGCAGTTGCGCGTCGAGCAAGGCCACGCCGGTGGCCAGCGGGTCGTATGCGGAATGCAATTCGGGCGGCGTGCGAGGCATGCACCATCTTAGTGCAAACGCCGGGAATTTTCCGCCGCGGCAGGGTCTGAGGGCATGGTCTATTTTGTGCTTTGAGTCGAACGCCATGGAAAAGCGCCTTCAAGGAAGTGCCCGTTGTGGCTGCTGGCGGAAAACAGTGCATGAATTGCGCATCGGCGCAGCTTGGCGGGCGGCCGGCGCTCGGCCGGGCGGCACATTCTCCCTGCAAGATGCACGGTGCTGCGCATGAGCGCGAGCGGGATTGCCCTGCCCATACGCCCAACTCCGCTGGTTGGCAGCGCGCGCCTGCGCATCGCGCAAATCGCGCCGCTCGCCGAAAGCGTTCCGCCTGAGCGTTACGGCGGCACCGAGCGCGTCGTCGCGTATCTGTCGGAAGCCCTGGTCGCATTGGGCCACGAGGTCACGTTGTTCGCGTCCGGCGATTCCACGGCGCAGGTACCCCTGGTTGCTTGCTGCGATGCTTCACTGCGCACGCACGCGCCCGGTTGCGATGCGATGATGTGGGCCGTGTTGCAGCTGCAGACGGTGATCGACCGCAGCGACGACTTTGATGTGCTGCATTTCCACAATGGCTATCTGCACATGTTGTTCGAGCGTCGCATCGATACGCACGTTACGACGATGCACGGCCGCCTCGACCGCGATCCACCCTCGTTCTACGCGAACTTTCCGCGCGCGCCACTGGTTTCCGTTTCGGATGCGCAACGCAAACCCGCGCCCGACGCGCATTGGGTGCGCACCGTTCATCACGGTTTGCCGCGCGATCTGCTCGTGCCCGGGCCCGGCGATGGCGGTTATCTCGCGTTCGTCGGCCGGTTGTCGATCGAGAAGCGCGTCGACCGTGCCATAGAAATCGCACGTCGCGCCGGCATGCCGCTGAAGATCATGGCAAAGATCGATCCGGCCGATGCCGCCTACGTCGAACGGGAAATCCGCCACCTGCTGAGCGCGCCGGGCGTCGAGTTCATCGGCGAAGGCGATGAACGTGCCAAGAACGAACTGCTCGGCGGCGCCGCGGCGCTGCTGTTTCCGATCGATTGGCCGGAACCCTTTGGCCTGGTCATGATCGAAGCAATGGCTTGTGGCACGCCGGTCGTCGCCTGGCGCAACGGTTCGGTACCGGAAATCATCGACGACGGCGAAACCGGCTTCATCGTCGATTCGATCGAAGGCGCGGTGCACGCCGTGCGCCGGCTCGATCGCATCGACCGCACCGCCTGCCGCGACACGTTCGCGCAACGTTTCACCGCCGAACGCATGGCGCAGGATTACGTCGACGTTTATCGCACGTTGCTGACGGGCGAGCAGCATATGAACTCATCATGGCAAGCGCAGTCCCGCTAAATCCGTACGAACCGAATCCGCCGGACCCGTACCGCGTTGATGCCGATGCGGCGCTGGCCACCGAAAGCACCTACGTGCTCAATCACGCCGACACCTTCGCGGTCATCGACCACTGGGGCGACATCGGCCCGGGCGCGCGCGGCTGGCAGGGCATCTACCACCGCGACACCCGCCAGATCTCGAAGTTGAATGTGCGCCTCAACGGACGCCTGCCGATCCTGCTGAATTCGACCGTGACCGACGACAATCTGACACTGGTCGCCGATCTGACCAACGCCGAGACCGCGCATGTGCCCAAGAACGTGGTGCACCTGCGCCGTCAGGCCGTGATCCATGATGGCCGTTGCGACCTGCACTTCGATTTGTGCAACCACGACATGGAGGCGCGCGAAGTCGACCTATGCCTGAGCGCGGACGCGGATTTCCGCGACATCTTCGAAGTGCGTGGCCTGCGGCGCATCTCCAAGCAGCCGGCGCGCACCATCGATGCGAGCTTGCGCGGGATCGAATTTGCCTACGCGGGACTCGACGGCGTGCGGCGCAGCACTCAGCTTTCGTTCTCGATCTCGCCCAGCCATGTCGAAGCGCACGGCACGCATTTCCGCTTCACGCTCGCACCGCGCCAGCATGCGCGTTTCGGTGCGACGATGCTGTTTACGCACGGCGCGAGCGCGCGCGAAGCGGCGCCGTACCGGCAGCGCGTGGCGCCGGATCACGTCGAATTCTGGTGCAGTCGCTTGCCGCGGATCGAAACGAGCTACCGGCCGCTGAATCTATGGCTCAATCGCAGCGCGATCGATGTGTCGTCGCTGATCACCGAAACGCCGCATGGTCCTTATCCGTATGCCGGCGTGCCGTGGTACAACGCGGCGTTCGGGCGTGACGGCATCATCACGGCGCTGCAGATGTTGTGGGTGTTGCCGGAACTCGCCGGCGGCGTGCTGCGTTTTCTCGCGGCGACGCAAGCAAAAGAATCCGACCCGAAGCGCGACGCCGAACCCGGCAAGATCGTGCACGAAACGCGGCTCGGCGAACTCGCCGCGCTCGGCGAGGTGCCGTTCGGCCGCTACTACGGCGCCGTCGACGGCACGCCGCTATTCATCGTGCTTGCCGGCGAATACGTGCGGCGCACCGGCGATCTGGATCTGATTCGCGAATTGCGGCCTGCGCTCGATGCGGCGCTCAACTGGATCAGCGAATACGGCGATCTGGATCACGACGGTTTCGTCGAATACGCCAATCGTTCCGGTGATGGCCTCACCAACCAGGGCTGGAAGGATTCCGTCGATTCGGTATCGCACGCCGATGGCGCGCTCGCGCAGGCGCCGATCGCGCTGTGCGAGGTGCAAGGCTACGTGTTCGCGGCATTTACCGAAGCGGCGCACGTGCTGCATCTGCTTGGCGAAGTGAGCGCCGCGCGCGCGCTGCGCGAGAAAGCGCGCGCGCTCAAAATTCAATTCAATCGCACGTTCTGGCTCGACAAGCACCGCACCTATGCGCTGGCGCTCGATGGCGCGAAGCGCCCCTGCGTCGTGCATTCGTCCAATGCCGGGCAGTGCCTGTGGACGCGCATCGCCCAGCATACGAAAGCGGCACGCCTCGTCCCCGGATTGTTTCACGCGCCGATGTTCAGCGGCTGGGGCATTCGCACGCTGGCCAGCACCGAAGCGCGCTACAACCCGCTGTCGTACCACAATGGTTCCGTATGGCCGCACGACAATGCGCTGATCGCGCTCGGACTCGCACGCTACGGCTACACCGATCTCGTCGCGCGAATATTCGCCGCGCAATTGGAAGCGGCGACCGTACTGCCGCTGCATCGTCTGCCGGAGTTGTATTGCGGTTTCGAACAGGTGCCGAGCGCAGGGCCGGTGCCGTACCCGGTCGCGTGTTCACCGCAGGCATGGGCGGTCGGCACCGTGTACATGATGCTCAGCGCGTTGCTCGGTCTTGAAATCGACGCGCGGCACAAGACGATTGCCTTTCACTCCACACGCCTGCCGCCGCACGTGGAATGGCTGCGCATCCGCAATTGGCGCGTCGGCGAAGGTGCCTGCCATCTGGAATTCCGTCGCCACGGCGCCGACATCGCGCTCAATGTGAAAGCCAAGCCGCAGAGCTGGAAAGTACTGACGATCAAATAGGAAGTTGCATTGATCAATAGTCGTACGCGGATTCGCCGTGCGAACTGATGTCCAACCCCTCGCGTTCCTCTTCGTGCGTCACGCGCAAGCCGACCAGCCAATCGGCGCTCTTGTACGCGATCAGCGATACGACGCCCGTCCATACGATCGTGATGCCGACGGCTTTGGCCTGAATGAACAACTGCGTGGCGATTCCGGGATAGCCCATCGTCATCGTCACCCAGTCCTGCACCGAGCCGGGACCGCCGAGACTCGGCGCGTTGAACACACCGGTCAACAGCGCGCCGGAAATGCCGCCGAGTGCGTGTACGCCAAACACGTCGAGCGAATCATCGGCCTTGATGATGCGCTTGAGTCCGGTCACGCCCCACAAGCAGATCAGGCCGGCGAGCGTGCCGATCGCAAACGCGCCCGCAATGCCGACGTTGCCGGCGGCCGGCGTGATCGCGACAAGGCCGGCGACTGCGCCGGATGCGGCGCCGAGCATCGACGGCTTGCCCTTGAGAATCCACTCGGCGAACGTCCACGACAGCACCGCGCACGCCGTCGCCAGATAGGTGTTGATGAAGGCGAGCGCCGCCGAACCGTTTGCCTCGAGTGCGGAACCCGCGTTGAAGCCGAACCAGCCGAACCAGACGAGCGAGGCGCCGATCATCGTCATCGTCAGGCTGTGCGGCTTGAGCGCCTCGCGGCCGTAACCGATGCGTTTGCCGACGAGAAACGCGCCAATCAGGCCGGCGATTCCGGCGTTGATGTGCACGACCGTGCCGCCGGCGAAATCCAGCGCGCCCATCTGCCAGATGAAACCGGCCGTGGCGTTGACTGCGCCGGTTTTCGCCGCATCCGTGTACGCGTCGGGACCGGCGAAGAACCACACCATGTGCGCTACCGGCAGGTAACTGAAGGTGAACCAGATGACGACGAAAATCAGCAACGCCGAGAATTTCACGCGCTCGACGATCGAGCCGAGAATCAGGCAGCACGTGATCGCGGCGAACGTAGCCTGGAATGCCACGAACACGAGTTCGTACAACGGCGTGCCTTTGGAAAAAGTGGCGGCGAGCGAAAACGAACCATCGGCCGGATTGAACGTGCCGTGGAGAAACAGCCGCGTGAAGCCGCCGAAGAATGCGTTGCCTTCGGTGAAGGCGATGCTGTAGCCGTACGCGCACCACAGCACCGTGATCAGCGAGAACACGACGAATACCTGCATCAGCACCGACAGCATGTTCTTGGTACGCACGAGGCCGCCGTAGAACAGACCGAGCGCCGGCACGCTCATCAGCAGCACGAGCGCCGTCGAAGTCATCATCCACGCGGTATCGCCTTTGTTTGGCGTGGGCGCGGGTGCACTGACCGCTTGCGCATGACCCATGTGCGCGAGCAGCAGCGCAGCAACGCCGCCAATGAGCGCAAGCAGGAATGACAGATGCCGCGGGCGGCGCGAGGCGACCGTCAGTGTCGTTGCATACTGCCGGCTCATAATGCGTCGTCTCCCGTCTCGCCGGTTCGGATGCGCAACACCTGATCGATGGCGCAAACGAAGATCTTGCCGTCACCAACCTTGTCGGTGCGCGCGGCCTGTTGAATCGCCTCAAGTGCGGCTTCCAGATGCTGGTCGCCAACGACAGTTTCGATCTTGATCTTCGGCAGCAAGTCGACGACGTATTCCGCACCGCGATAGAGCTCGGTATGGCCTTTCTGCCGGCCATAGCCTTTGACTTCCGTGACGGTGAGTCCGCTTACGCCGGCTTCGGTCAACGCTTCGCGTACGGCTTCGAGCTTGAACGGCCGAATCACGGCAGTGATCAGTTTCATCTGCGCACCTTCCCGCTCATCCCAGCGTCTTTTGCCAGTAGCCGACATCAATCCAGCGCTTGAACTTGAAACCGACTTGATGAAAATGCGCGACCTTGGCGAAGCCGAGGCTTTCGTGCAGCGCAATGCTGGCGGCATTCGGCAGCGCGATGCCGCCGATGACGACGTGCACTGCTGGCGGCAGCGTGCCGAGGAATTGCTGATACAGATTGGTTCCCAGACCAGCGCCGGTCCGGCGAGCATCGAGATAGATCGTGCTCTCGACCGAATGCCGATACGCGCTGCGCTGCTTCCAGCGATCGGCGTAGGCGTAACCGACGATCGCACCGGCGTGTTCGGCTACGAGCCACGGCAGGCCGTTCGCATGAACCGCGGCGAGGCGGCCCGCCATGTCCGCAGCCGTGACTTCCTGTTCCTCGAACGTGACGACGCTGTCGCGGATGTAATGGTTGTAGATATTCGCGATGCCGGCGGCATCGTCGCTCAGCGCGTGGCGAATGCGAACGTCGTGCATGCGCGCGACAGCGCTCCGCGAAAGCCGGAGCGCCGTCCCTGCACTCATCAGAGGCTGTAATACATCTGGTATTCGATCGGATGCGTCGCCGCGCGGAAACGCGTGACCTCGACGAGCTTGGTTTCGATGTAGGCATCGATGAAGTCGTCGCTGAACACGCCGCCGGCTTTGAGGAACGCGCGATCCTTGTCGAGTGCTTCGAGCGCCTGATCCAGGCTCGAACACACCGTCGGAATGTGCTTTTCCTCTTCCGGCGGCAGGTCGTACAGATCCTTGTCCATTGGCGCGCCCGGATCGATCTTGTTGAGGATGCCGTCGAGCCCGGCCATCATCAGCGCAGTGAACGTCAGGTATCCGGAATTCATCGGATCCGGGAAACGCACCTCGATGCGGCGCGCTTTCGGCGAATGCACGAACGGAATGCGGCAGCTCGCCGAGCGGTTGCGCGCCGAATAGGCGAGCATCACCGGCGCTTCGAAGCCGGGCACGAGGCGCTTGTAGCTGTTGGTGGTCGAGTTGGTGAACGCGTTGATTGCGCGCGCGTGCTTGAACACGCCGCCGATGTAGTACAGCGCGGTCTGCGACAGGCCGCCGTAGAGATCGCCGGCGAACAGATTCTGGCCGTTCTTGGCCAGCGACTGGTGCACGTGCATGCCCGAACCGTTGTCGCCGACGATCGGCTTCGGCATGAACGTCGCCGTCTTGCCATGCGCATGCGCAACATTCTTGATCACGTACTTCAGCGAGAGCATTTCATCGCCCTTGCGCACGAGCGTGTTGAACTTCGTGCCGATCTCGCACTGGCCGGCGGTGGCGACTTCGTGATGATGCACCTCGACGACGAGGCCCATCTGCTCGAGCACCTTGCACATTTCGCTGCGGATGTCGCCGAGCGAGTCCACCGGCGCGACCGGGAAATAGCCGCCTTTGACGCCGGGACGATGGCCGGAATTGCCCGCTTCGAACTTCTTGTGCGAACTCCAGGCCGCTTCTTCGGATTCGACATCGAAAAACGCGCCGCGCATCTCGTTGCCGTAGCGCACCGAATCGAAAATGAAGAATTCCGGTTCCGGACCGAAGAAAGCGGTGTCGGCTATGCCGCTGGACTTGAGGAACGCTTCGGCGCGACGCGCGATCGAGCGCGGGCAGCGCGAATAGGCCTGCATCGTCGATGGTTCGAGCACGTCGCAGGTCAGGATCAGCGTCGGGTCGGCCGCAAACGGATCGAGCACCGCGCTGGCCGCATCCGGCATCAGCACCATGTCTGAATCGTTGATGCCTTTCCAGCCGGTGATCGAGGAGCCGTCGAACATCTTGCCGTCCTCGAAAATCGAAGCGTCGACGGCATGGCTCGGAAACGTGACGTGATGCTGTTTGCCGAGCATGTCGGCAAAGCGCAGGTCGACGAACTCGACCTTGTGTTCCTTGATCAGATCAAAAACGTCTTTGGCAGCCATCGAGCGGAACTCCAGAAAGGGGTGTTCCGGTCCATAGCACAGTCGATGCCAATTGCAATTTCTCTTACATATCAAAGTGATATGAAGCAACGCAGCGAGTCAGAACGACTCAAATGCACCAGTTTGGATGAGTGCAGGCTCGTCTACGCACAACAATGGTGCTACTCGCGATCGACCCCGGATTCGGTATTGAAGTCGCCAATGCCTTCAACGAGCGCGGTCACCGCTTCGCGTTCCACCTCGGTCAGATGCGGGTTCCAGACGTCGAGCAGCATGACGACACGCGTGCTGTCACTGCGATTCCACGCTTCATGTTCGAAGGTATCGTCGAACGTGAAGCACTCGCCTTCGCGCCAGACCCGTTCTTCACCACCGACGCTGATCGCACAGTTGTCCGGCACGATCAGCGGCAGATGCGTGACCAAGCGCGTATTCGTCACGCCGCGGTGCTTGAGGATGTGCGTGCCCGGCGTGAGCACCGAGAAGCAGACCTCCGGCGCGTGCTCGCGGATGCGGCACAACGGCACCGCGTCGAGCGCGGCGCTCGTGCGCGGGCAGTCGCGATGGTGCGCGTCGTAGCGTTCGCCGTGGCGATAAAAGAAATACGCGTCCCACACCGGCTTTTCGATGCCACCGAGATAGCTCCGCACATCTTCGGGCTTGTGGAATTTCAGGAATGGCTCGATGTCCTGTTGTGCCGCCAGCACTGCAGCGAGCTCCTCGCTGATCGCGGCGAAATTGGCTTCGAGCGCTGCATACCACGGAAACAGGTCGCGATCGAACCAGGTCGTCGACGGCAGTTCGGGGAAGAACAGGAATTTCGGACGCTGGCGCGGATCCGGGTATTGGGCCGGCAGTTCGCCGAGGTAAATGCGCAGGCAATCGGCGACGCGGCGCAATGCTTCATCGCCATGTCGCTGGCGCAATGGCGCCAGCAGCGATTCGAATACCTGCTTGCGCCCGTGGTACGTGAACGCCATTGCGTGCTTGACCAATTGCCGCAGCGGCGGCGCGGTGGTTTCATCGCTGAGCCAGCGATTCTGCGACTGGGCCTGGGTGATCGCGCCGAAATATTGCGTCAGCGCCGCGCGCTCGCGGCCGAGGCGTTCGAGCGCGTGCGCGTAATGCAATCGCACCATGAAGGCTTTCGGTGCCAGTTCCACGGCACGTGCGAGCGCCTGATGCGCTTCGTCGAACTTCTCCAGCGCGAGATAACTGGAACCCAGATTCCACAGCGCTTGCGCATCACCGCCCTGCAACGCCGCGTCGAGTGCTTGCGCGTTCATGCGTTCGCCTCGCGCACGCGCGCGGCTTCGTCGCCACGTCCCGCGCGATCGAGCAGCCCGGCCAGCGGCGCGCGCAGCCAGTGCGCGTCCGGTGCGCGTTCAAGAGCCGTCGTCAGGCACGCGGCAGCGCCGGAGAAATCACCGAGCTGTTCCATGCACCACGCGCACGCGTTCGCCGCACCGGGATTGTTCGGTTCGATCGCCCATGCGCGCCGATAGAATTTCAACGCCTTGGCGATCTGTCCTTGCGCACGCGCGATGTCGCCGAAGCCGGCGTTGGCGCCGAACGTTTGCTCATCGGCATCGAGCAGCCCGCTGAACACGTCGCGCGCGGCGTCGTATTGTTTCTGGCGCACGCGAATGCGGCCCTGGAACAATCGCGCCATCGTGCGTTGCGGTTGCAGGCGCAACACGTTATCGAACGCCTGATCGGCAAACGCGAAATTGCCGGCTTCGAAAAACGCGCGGCCGACACCGAACTGGATCGCGGCGTCGTCCGGTTTACGTTCAGCGGCGCGCGTGAGGAATTTCAATGCGCGCTCGTGATCGCCGCGATTCAGATACAGATTGCCCAAACCAAGCAGCAGCAGCGGGTCCTCGTCTTCGGCGCGACGCCCGGTCTTGAAGCGGTTCTCGGCTTGTTCGAGTTCGCCGTGCTGCAGGTGCAGATAGCCCAGCAGCGCATGTGCCTCGACCGAATTCGGGTCCAGCTCCAGCGCGCGCTCGAAACTGAGCAACGCCGCGGATTCGTCGCCGGCCTGCATCAGCGCGCCGCCAAGCGACAAGTGGTATTGCGCGACTTCCGGCGCGACTTCGAGAGCACGGCGGATCGACGTGATCGCATCGGCATCGTCGCCACGCTGATGCTGCAACACGCCGAGCAGATGCCAGGCGTCGGCGTCTGCCGGTGCCGCTGCCAGACAATCACGGTAACCCTGTGCGGCCGCGTCGTGCTGGCCGTTGCGATGCAGTTCGAGAGCTTCTTGCAGGGTCATGCGCAAAAATCGATGCGGTTTGTCCGGGCCGCACATTATGCCGCACCCGACTGCATCGCGCTTCCTGCTAGGCTATCCGCATGACGGAACTACAAGATTTGGCGACCCTCGTGCGCGCCGGCACGCCTCTGCTCGTGATCGAGACCGCCGAGGAAAAACGCGTAGTCGAAACGTTCCGGCATCTGATCGCGCAGGTGCTGCGGCCGCTGTATCGCTGGAGCATCACCGACGGGCTCAAGCGGCTCGACATGGCCGACGCCGCCAACGACGCCGACAACGAAATCGAGGTCGCACCAGACGCCAGCGCCACGCTGCTCGCAATCAAGCGCACGCAGGACTCCGGTATTTACCTGCTGCTCGATTTCCAGCCGTATCTGCGTTACACGATGACGCTGCGCTTGCTGCGCGAAATCTGCCAGCGCCAGGACAGCGCCGCGCACACGCTGGTGCTGATCAGTCCGAAATTCGAGTTGCCCGAGGAACTGGAGTCCAGCGTCACACGCTTCACGTTGGACCTGCCCGACGCGCAGGCGCTCGCGCAGCTCGTGCGCGAGGAAGCGTTCGCGTATTCGCGCGAGAACGGCGGCAAGCGCGTCGACATCGACGCCGACGCCGCGCGCGCAGTGGTGCGCAATCTGCGCGGCCTGGGCCTGGAGGATGCGCGCCGCATCGTGCGCAAGCTCATCTACTACGACGGTGCGCTCACGCAGAACGATGTCGCCGAACTGGCCAAAGCCAAGTTCGAGCTGCTCAACAAGGACGGCTTGTTGCACTTTGAATATGAAACGGCGCGCTTTGCTGATGTCGCGGGATTGAAGCACCTGAAATTGTGGGTCGAGCAGCGCCGCGCAGCATTTCTCGGCCTCAAGAGCGCGGCAGGCCTGGATCCGCCGAAAGGTCTGCTGCTGCTCGGCGTGCAAGGCTGTGGCAAAAGTCTGGCGGCGAAAGCCGTGGCAGGCGGTTTCGGCGTGCCGCTCGTGCGCATGGATTTCGGCACGCTCTACAACAAGTATCACGGCGAAACCGAACGCAACCTGCGCGAATCGCTCAAGCATGCCGAGCAACTCGCGCCGTGCGTGCTATGGGTCGATGAAATCGAAAAAGGCCTGGCCGGCGGCGACAACGACGACGGCGTGTCGCGTCGTGTGCTCGGTTATCTGCTCACCTGGATGGCCGAGCGCCACGAACCGGTGTTCCTGATGGCGACCGCAAACCAGGTGCAGGAACTGCCGGCGGAGTTGCTGCGCAAAGGCCGTTTCGATGAAATCTTCTTCGTCGATCTGCCGGACACGACGGCGCGCGTCGACATCTTTGCCATCCATCTGCGCAAGCGGAAACTCGATCCGGACGAGTTCGACCTGAGCGCGTTGGCCGCCGCCTGCAGCGGTTACTCCGGCGCCGAAATCGAACAGGCGATCGTGTCGGCGTTGTACGCCGCAAACGCCGAGAACGCGAAGGTCACACAGGCGCATGTGTTGCGCGCACTGCGCGACACGCGGCCGCTATCGGTGCTGATGGCCGAACAGGTCGCTGCGTTGCGCGCGTGGGCAAAAGAACGCACGGTCTGCGCCGATTGACGTTTTACGGGCCTTCGAAGCCGTCCTTGAACAGCGCATCGTATTGGCAACCTTTGCCGTCGCAAATCACCGCGTCGGAAACGTTGGCAGAAAAACTCTTCGAGCCGAGGCCGGCATCCAGTATGTCAGCGCCATTCAGGCTCGTCGCGCTGGTGCTGGTGCCGCACGCGACACGGAACGCAGTGCTCTGTGCGAGTCCACCGGTATTGAGATCGGTCCACGCAATCGCCCAGTCGAGGAAGTAATCCGTGCCTCCGCCGAGCGCCGAACCGGCTGGCGCATTTTGTGCGTTGACCCCCGCGTCGTAAGCGATGAGTTGCGTTTCGGCGGCATCGCCGATGTCGTCCGGCGTGCCCGTCGCGGTGTTCTGGTCGAGATCGACGGTTTTTGGCGAGCCCAGGCCATCGACACCCGCAAGCAGTTCGTAGGTCTGGGGATCCGCGTCGACATCAAGCAGACACGCCCACAGGTACGGATAGTAATGGGACGCTATGTTGAGCGGCGAACCGGCAATACGCAGGCGGAAATACAGATAGCCAACGTCGCTCGCCACATACGCACCGGGATTGACCTTGTTGCCGACGATATCTATTGCCGGAATCGCGAATGTATTGTCGAACGGGTCGCCGAGCTCGGCGTTGAGTTGGGTCAAAGGCAGCCAGCCGCCCGGAAACGTTTGCGCGCTGGCATCGGCGGCAAAGGCCATCAGCACCCACGAAGTAACGCCGACAAACGCACGATTCGCAAACCGCAACATGATTCCGCCCCGGCAAATGGAGCGCCATCTTACTTCAGGCGCTGGCGATGCGCCGCAGGTGCTCGACGATGTATTCCTCCGCCCAACTGGCGAGCCGCCAATCCTGGATGAAGCCGCAGTGGCCGCCGTGTTCGGCGATCGTCAGTTCGGTCGATGGCGCGAGCTTGAGTGCGCGGAAGTCGGCAATTGGAATGACCGGATCGTCGGCGGCGGTAAGAATCGCTGCGGGCATGGCCAGCGACGCCAGCGTGTCGCCGGCAATGGAATAACCGTCGAGGTAATTCTCCAGCGTGCCGAATTCGGTATGGCGCTGTACGAGGTTGCGCGTGAGGTCGCGCAGATTGCCGTTCATTTCCTCGCGGGTAAACCATTCGTCTTGTGGAAAAAGCTTCTGCTTGCGCTTGAGCGAATTGCGCCATTTGCGCAGAAAATACAGTTCGTAGAACCACGGCGAATCCTCGATCGCCTGCAGCGTCGCGCGCGGACTGATCGCCGGGCACACCGCGAACGCCCACGCCAGCGCAATGCCCGCGGCCGGCGCGCGCAAGGCCACGCGCAAGGCGAAATTGCCGCCGAGCGAAAAGCCGCCAATGACGAGCGGTCGCTCGCCGAAACGCCGCGCGACTTCAGCCACCGCGCCGACCACTTCATCGATGCGGCAGGAATGAAACAGCTCGCGATTCAGGTGATGGGTGTCGCCGTGATCGCGGAAATTGAGGCGGAACACGTCGCAGCCTTCGGCGAGCATGCGCGCCGCGGTGTGTCCCATGTACGTGGATTGCGCGCTGCCTTCCCAACCGTGCAGCAACACGACGAGCGCGCGCGGCTTGCGCAATACGCTCTGGCGCGAATGGAACCCCTGCAGGCGCACACCGTGCCCGCAATCCAGAATATGCTCGGTGGCATTGCGTTCGAGTGTTTGCCGCGGGCCACGCCGCAACCAGCGGCGCAACGCGCTCGAGGCCAACACCGATTGCACGTGGCGGTTGCGCAGCCAGCGCGCGGGACGGAAGTCGGCGGGTTGGCTCATGTGTCGGTGTAGCCCAGTGCATGCGCAATTGCCGAACGCGCCGCTTCGGCAGTCTGCCGCCGGCCGTCGTCGCTCAACGGCACGGCGTCAAGGAAATTCACGGTCGCCTCGAACGACGGGCCGCCGAGCAGACGCAAGAAATTCTGCAGGAAATTCTCGCCGGGCGCGAACGGCACGCGCAGGTCCATGCGACCGCCGTCGCCATAGCACAGTGCGACCGGTTGCACCGGCACATTGGCATCGGCGGCGACCTGGAAAATGCGCGCATGAAACGTGCGCAAGCGATCGCCCGGCGAGGTTCCGCCTTCCGGAAAAACGCCCACCGCCATGCCTTGGCGCAAGCGCGCGACGACGCGTTCCATCACCGCACCAAGTGAATGCGCACTGCCGCGCTGGTGATAAATCGTGCCGGCGTTCGTCGACAGCCAGCCGACCAGCGGCCAACGCGCGATCTCGGCCTTGGCCACGAACGCCATGATGCGCTGGCTGTGCATCAGCGTGATGTCCAGCCACGACACGTGATTGGCGACGAACAACACTGCCCCCGGCAGCGGCTCGCCGACATGGCGCAGGCGGAACCCGAATACGTGCATGAGCTGCCGCGACCACCACCGCTGCAGCCAATAATGCAGCGGTTCGCCGCGCACGCGCAGCCGCGGTGCCAGCGGGTTGAATGCGGCGAACGCGAGCGGAAACGTGATCAGCACAAGCAGCAACAGCAGCGGCGTGCGCCACACGTAGCGCAGCGGTCGCAACCAGTCGCGGCTGGCGGTGGATTCGGCGGTAGCGTTCATTCTGCTCGCGATGTTAGCCAGCGTCGGCCTACGCTGCAATGCAGCAAGTGGCGAATACTAGCCTTCGCCAGCGTTAAAGCGCTGTGTCGCGTCCAACAAATCCTCAACGTGCTGCTCCCACCAGCGCGCCTCGGCGGCAAATGGGAATGCGCGCGGAAACGCGGGATCGTCCCAGCGCTGGGCGATCCAGCCGGCGTAATGGATCTGGCGCATCAGGCGCAACGGTTCGATCAGGGCGGTTTCGCGGTGGTCGAAATCGCGGAATTCGACATAGCCTTCGAGCAGCGCATCGAGTGCGCGCGGAGTCGGCGCGAGCATCCACAGGTCCTGCACGGCCGGGCCTGTGCGCGCGTCGTCGAGATCGACGAAATGCGGGCCAGCATCGGTCCATAGCACGTTGCCGGCATGGCAGTCGCCGTGCAGGCGCAACGTGGAAATCGCGCCGACGCTGGCGAAACGCGCCTCGATCAGTGCGTCGAGCGCCTCGATTGCCTGCGTGTAGCGTTCGCGCAGGGTCGAGGGCAACAGCGATGAGGCCAGCACGGCGCGCGAAGGCGCGTGGATCAGCGTTGCGCGATCGAGACTGCCGCGCGCGCGGAACGTGCCGCGGCCGCCCACGCCATGCAGCCGCGCGAGCAGGCGACCCATCCAGGCGAGGTTGTCGGCGGACTCGAGCTCCGGCGCGCGTCCGCCCTGACGCGGATACAGCGCGAAGCGGAATTGTTCGAAATGCAGCAAAGTGGAATTGGCGAACGTCAGCGGCGCGACCACCGGCAATTCGGCGTCGACGAGCTCCTGCGCAAACGCGTGTTCCTCTTCAATCGCCGCATCGCTCCAGCGGCCGCCGCGATAGAACTTGGCAATCAATGGCGTGGCGTCTTCCACGCCGACCTGATAGACGCGATTTTCAAAACTGTTGAGTGCGAGCAGGCGGCCATCGGTGCGCACGCCGGCCGCTTCAACCGCCGCGAGCACCGCGTCGGGACTCAAATTCGCATACGGCGTGGTCACGCCACGGCTTGGCTCGGAATCACCGCCATCGTCAGCCGCGAGATGCACACGAGTTTGCCGCGCTCGTCCTCGATGCGAATTTCCCACACCTGCGTGCTGCGGCCCAGATGCAGCGCACGCGCGGTGCCGGTAACCGTGCCGGATTTTACGCCGCGCACGTGATTGGCGTTGATATCGAGACCGACGGCCGCCTCGACCGACGGATCCAGCGTAAGCATCGCGGCGAAGCTGCCGAGCGTCTCGGCGAGCGCGACCGAGGCGCCGCCGTGCAACAACCCGTACGGCTGATGCGTGCGCGCGTCGACCGGCAGCGTGCCGCGCACGTAGTCGTCGCCGATCTCGGTGATGCGGATGCCGAGCGTCGCCATCATCGTGTTGCTCGACATCGCATTGACGTCGTCGGGCGTGAGTTGCTGTTTCCAGATCGACATGGCGAGTCCCGTGGCGCGTTGACTCGCGAGACTATAACAACATCGGCGACAATCCCCGCGTGAACTTCACCGTCACCCTGCAAGCCAGCGGCAAGCATTTCGATGTCGCCGCAGACGAGAACGTGCTCGATGCGGCGCGTCGCGCCGGGCTCGCGTTGCCGTATTCGTGCTTGTCCGGCGTGTGCGGCAGCTGCAAGGCGACGCTCATCGACGGCGCATGCCATTACCCGCACAATCCGCCGAGTGCGTTGAACGCGGCGGAAGTCGCGCGCCATCAGGTGCTCCTGTGCCAGGCGGTGCCGCGTTCGGATCTGCTCCTCGCCGCGCGTGAGGTCGCCTCGGTCGGCGACATGCCGCGGCGCGTGCTCGCGCTCCGGTTGATCGACAAGCAGCGCCTTGCGCCGGACGTGATGCGGCTCGTGCTGCAGCCGCCGCGCGCGCAAGTGCTCAACCGCCTGCCCGGACAGTATCTCGACGTTCTTTTGCCGGCCGGCAAGCGCCGTGCGTTTTCGATCGCCAACGCGCCACACACCGGCGCGACGATCGAGCTGCACGTGCGCCATGTCGCCGGCGGCGATTTCACCCATCGCGTGTTTACCGATCTGGACGTCGGCGCCACGCTGCGCGTGGAAGGTCCGTTGGGAACTTTCGTGCCGCGCGAGGACTCCGAACGACCCATGATCTTCGTCGCCGGCGGTACGGGATTTGCGCCGATCAAGGCGCTGATCGAGCATTTCCTGCATCTCGGCACACGCCGCACGATGCATCTGTATTGGGGCGCGCGCACGCCGCAGGACCTGTATCTGCGCCAGCTGCCGCAACAGTGGGCCGATGCTGGATCGATCAGGTTCGCGCCGGTGATTTCCGATGTCGAATCCAGCCACGGTGAACGCAGCGGCCTCGTGCACGAAGCCGTGCTCGAGGATCACGCTGACATGTCCGGATTCGATATCTACATGAGCGGTCCGCCGGCGCTGATCGATGCCGGCCGGCGCAGCTTCGTTCAGGCCGGGTTGCCGGAAGACCGGCTGTACTACGATTCGTTCGACTACGCGCCGGACGTGCTGGCGCAGATTCTCAACGCGCGCGCGGGGATACAGGACATATGAACTCTCGGCTGCTGTTTGTCGGCCTGCTGCTGTTGGCCCTGGTCCCGGCGGCGCATGCGATGCGCTGCGGTAACGAGCTCACGCATGCGGGCGATTACGAGGCGCAGGTGCGGGCGCGTTGCGGCCAGCCGATCTGGACCGAGGATCATTACACGCTCGAGTCGTACGGCGCCCGCGACACGCGCATCGAACGCGAAGTGCGGTACACGACGTGGTTCTACAACTTCGGCGCGCGCAAGTTCATGGTGCGCGTTGTGTTCCGCGATGGCCAACTCGTCGACGAGGAAAGTCTCGGCCGCGGTATCGACGAGGTCGGCACGGGCTGCGACCTCGCCCGCTTCAGCCGCGGCATCAGCAGCGGCGAATTGGTCGCGTTTTGCGGCCCGCCGGCATCACGCGATGTGCATCCCGGCCTCGTGTCGCGGCGCCTCGCTGCAGGCGTGCACGAAGTGGACGAAAACGATCGCGAAGACTGGACTTACGATTTCGGCGGCGGCGTTTTCTATCTGCTGCATCTGGCGCGCGGCATCGTCGAAAGCGTGGAAAGTCTGCCGCGCTAGCGCCGTGCCGGTCAGTGTTCGCCTGGCGCCGCCAAGCGCGGCACACCGTGTTCGCTGCGCTCCTCGCGAATGCTTGCGCGTGTGTCGAGCGGCGCTCGCGCCGGTTCGGCGAGCGCTTGCGTCGGCTCACCGCGCGCCATCGCCAATGCGTTGCGATAGCAGATCGCGGCGTCGGCGGCCGCATCCTGCGCCGACAGGCAATCACCGAGCGCTTCCCATAACGCGGCGTTTGGCGCGAATACGAGACCGCGCTCGAGGTACTCGCGCGCCTTGCCCCACAGTTTGCTTTGTACACACAAGCGGCCGAGTGCAAGCAGCAGTTCGGCACTGTCCGGATGCGTGCCGAGCCAGCCTTCCGCGCGCTGCACGCGTGCGTCGGCGTGCGCTTCGCCGAGTTCGCCGTAAACACGCACGAGTCGCTCCGACCAGTTTTTGCGCAGCGCGGTTTCGATTTCGTCCATCGCGGCGAGCACCTGACCAAGCGCCGCGGCGCGGCGCGCGTACGCGGCGATCGCCTCGGGCGTGCTGCGCTGGCCGCGCGGCAATTCCGACCACAGTTTGTTCAGGCTTTCGGCGTCGGGCGCATCGGCCAAGGCCGCCGTGAGCACACGCGCACGCAGATTTGCCAGCGCGTCGGGCCTGTGTGCGTCGGCACGCGCGAGCGCCTCCATCGCCAGCATCGAAGCTTCGTGATCGCCGCACAGCAGCGCGGCTTCGGCAAGCTGGCGCCAGCCGTCCGGGGAAAGATTCTTCGCCGCGGCTTCCGGCTTGAGCAGCGCCAGTGCTTCCTCGGGCTTGCCGCGTTCGAGCAGGAAGCGCGTGCGCAGAGTCAGCGCCGCCGCCGGGGCGTCTTTCGTGGCCTCATCCAGCGCCGCCTGCGCGCGCGCATCCTCGCCGCGCGCGTGCGCCGCGCGTGCTGTCGCGAGCAGGGCGGGCGCGCGCAATTCGGCGTGATGTGAAGCGCGTTCGAATTCACGCAAGGCGCGCCGATGATCGCCTTCGGCCAGTGCCGTCAAACCCGAGGCGACGCGTTCGCGGCCACGCCGGCGCGAGCGCCGCGACCACGCGCGCAGCGGCCAGCGCAGCAGCCGCGCGAGCCAGCCGAGCAGGCCCCAGAACACGAGCAGGGCGACGACGGCGAACGCGAGCGTCGTGTCGATGTGCCATTCACCGGCACGAATCGATACAGCGCCCGGATCCAGCGCCAACCATTGCCAGCCGAACGCCGCCGCGCAAGCGACAAGCAACAGGATCAGCAGCAGCACCCAGGTCTTCATTTGCTGTCCGCGCCGGAACGTGCGGCCGGTTTGGCGTCGCGCAGTGCATGCGTCGCGCGCAGGTTGCGCAATTCCTTGAGCGCGGTGCCGAGCAGCGACGGCGCGGGTGGCGCAAGCGCGATCTTGGTCAACGTATCCAGTTCGGCAGCAGCCGTCGCGACGGCGGCAGCCTGCTTGTCGAACGCCGCATCGAACTCCGCGCGCGCGGAGCCGAGTGCGGCGCGGTAGCGCGCCTCGTCGCGCGCAAGCGCAGCGGCTTGCGCTTCCTTCAGGTCGACGAGGAACAATTCACGCGCCAGATTCGGCGCGTGCAATGCGGCTCGTGTTTGCGCAGCATCGTCGCGGCGGATCTGCACGAACGCGCCGAACAGGCGTGCGAGCCGCGAGTCCGGCTCGGCCGCGCTCGGCGCGACGCCCGGCCCCGCTGCCGCCCACTGGCGCGACTGTTCGCCCAGGCGCGAGAGTTTCAGCGCCGCCGTAGCGCCATCGCTCGCCTGCAAGCCATTGAGCGCGGCGATTTCCGCAGCCACACTCTGGCGTACCGTCGAAAACGCGGCGTCTCCCACTTCGCTCAGCGCGATGTCGGCTTGCGCGTACGTGGCGGCCGCTGCAGCGACGTCGTGAAACAAGACATAACGTTCGCCGCCGAGCGTGAGCAACAGTTCGGCTTCGTCGAGCGCCAACGCGTCATGCGCGGACAGGCGTTTGTCGGCAAGGTTGGCGATGGAATCTTCGATGAGCTTGGTGCGCTGATCCAGTCCGAGCAACTGCTCGCGCACCGACTTGTCGACTTTGTCGCTGTCTTCCTGGCGACGACGCAGCGCGTCCACGGTGCTGCGCAGCTGCGCCGCTTCATGCGCAAGCGCTTCAAATTGCGCGCGCTGCGTCTGCGCGTCCTCGCGATGCGCATCGCGCGTCGCCCACCAGACGCCGAAACCGATCGCGACCACCGCGCCGAGCGCTGCGAGCCGCATCAGCACGTGCAATCTGCGTGGCTTGTCCGGTGCGGGCGAATCCGTGGCGGGTGTGTCGTCCATGGCGTGCATGCTAGCGAATTATTGCGACGATTTGGTTGTTCATAGTCGATGCCGCGCGAGCGCCTGCAGCGTGGCCGCCAGCAAGTGCCGCGGTGACGGTGACGTGGCGACATGCACGTTCGCGAACAGGCTGCGACGCGCGAGCTCGGCGAGCCGTTCGCTGCTGACAATCAATTCGCCTTCGGCCAATCTCGCAAACAGATGCAGCGGCAATTGCGCGCGCAGATTGGCCAATGCTTCGGCGCTCGTCAGCAACGTCAACAACGGCGCGGTCGCGTGTTCGAGCGCGGCGAGTTGGCGGGCGCTGTAGCGCGGCGCGGCGCGGCGGTAAACGTGGATTTCCGCAAGGCGCGCGAGGCGCGCGCGCAACGTCTGCGCGAGCAATTCGCGTCCGCCCGGTGCGCCGATCAACGCGACGCGCTTACCGCGCAGCTTCTGCAATTCCGGCAAAGCGAGCAGGCCCTCGCTATCGGCGCGCTCGCGCGGAAACACGACCTTGCGCACTCCGTGCCGCGCCAATGCGCGCGCCGTAGCGGCGCCGACCGCGCAGACCTGCGTGCTGCGGGCAAACCGCAACGAGCGCAGCGCCCAGGCAAATTTCACCGCGTTGGGACTGACGAAGATGACGAAGTCCGCATCACGCGCCTGCCGCAGCGCCGCCTTCGCCGCGGCGACATCGTCAGCTCCACGCAAGACCATGCCCGGCAAGCCGATGGCGACGCCATCGAGCGCACGAATTTGGCGTTTCAGCGTCGACGAGGTCGCCGCCGGGCGCGTGACGACGACGCTGGCTCCGGCCAGCGGACCCGTCGCCTCGATCAATCGCGCCTTGTTCATGGCGTCATGCTACGCCGGCTTGATCGAGCAAAGCCACCCACGCACACTTGCCGGCATGAGCATCGTCCACGATTTCGAAAATTCCCTGCTCGCCGACATCCCGCTCGCGCGCGCCATGCAACTGCGCGCGCACAGCTACGAAGGCGACCGACTCGTGCTCACCGCTCCGCTCGCGCCGAACATCAACGACAAAGGCTGCGCATTCGGCGGCAGTCTGCTCAGCCTGCTCACGCTCGCCGGCTGGGGCTTGATCGTGCTCAAGCTGCGCGAGCTGGGACGCGCATGCGACGTCTACGTGCAGGACAGCGACGTGCGTTATCTCGCGCCGGTGTGGGAGGATTTTGCCGCGCATGCGCAGCTGGCCGAAGGCGAGTCCTGGGATGAATTCACGCGCACGCTCGACGCGCGCGGGCGCGCGCGGCTGCGCGTGACGTGCCACGTGCCGCTGGCTGGAGGCGCAGCAGCGTGCACGCTCAGCGCGCGCTTCGTGGCGATCACGCAGGCGTGATCGATTTGCGGCACAATGCCTGCGGTTCCATGTCCGGAGTAACGTGATGTCGCGCCTGATCCTGCTCATTGCCCTCGCGCTGGCCGGCTGTGGCTCCATGACGCACCAGACCGAGGGGCGCGAACTGGATCTCACGCTCATGGCTTACGGTAACGCGATCCGCTGGGGCGACATCCAGCAAGCTTTGCCGTTCATTGATCCGGAAACGCTTAAAGCACATCCGGTCACGGCGCTGGACCTGCAGCGCTACAAACAGGTGCGCTTTGTTTCCTACATCGAACAAAAGCCGATACCCGCCGGCCCGCACCAGGTGCGACAGGTGGTGAAAATCGCCTTGCTCAACATCAACACGCAGACCGAGCGCGACATCGTCGACAACCAGCTGTGGCAATACGACGAGAAGACGCATCATTGGCATAATGTGTCCGGCCTGCCGGACATCACGCAGGCCAGAAGCGACTAGCGCGCGCGTGTTCGCTGGCGCATAATCCGCGCCCTTTTGCGCCAAGTCGTGCCATGTCCGAGTTCCTGCAGCGCTTACCCGAGTTCTTCGCCCACCACATGCTGCTGGCGATGATATTCGCCGTGCTGGTGGTCGCACTGGTTGGCAACGAAATCTCGCGCCTGTTCCGCGGCTACAAGGAATTGAGTCCGCACGGGCTCACGCTGCTGCTCAACCGCGAGAGTCCGCTGCTCGTGGATTTGTCCAGTTCGCAGGATTTCGAGCGCGGCCACATTGCGGGCGCGCGCCACGTGCCGCTGTCGCAGTTCGATCCCGAAAACAAGGACCTGGCCAAGGTCAAGGAATTGCCTGTGGCCGTCTACTGCAAGGACGGCAATACCTCGGCGACCGCGGCCGCGCGTCTGGTCAAGGCCGGCTTCAAGCACGTGTTCTGGCTCGGCGGCGGCCTCGCTGCATGGCGCGGAGCAGACCTGCCGACGGTCAGCGGCAAAGCCTGAACGTGCACGCGCCGCCTCGGCGTGGGATAATTCCGCTTCTTTCCGCTCACGAATTTTTGGAGTAGCTTCATGGCTGACGAAACCCAGAGCAATGGCAGCGCGCAGGGCGCGCAACTCTCATTGCAGAAGGTCTATCTCAAGGACGCTTCGTTCGAAGTGCCCGGTGCCCCGCAGATTTTTCAGGAAACCGGCCAGCCACAGATCCAGCTCAACCTGCAACAGCAGGTTGGCGTACTCGCCGAGAATGTCTACGAAGTGGTGCTGACGGTCACCGTCACCTGCAAGCTCGCCGAAAAGACCGCGTATCTGGCCGAAGTACAGCAGGCCGGCGTGTTCGGCGTTGCCGGTTTCGACCAGCAGAACCGCGACGCGGTGCTGGCCACGTATTGCCCGAACGTGCTGTTCCCGTACGCGCGCACGGCGGTGTCGAACCTGATCCAGGACGGCGGCTTCCCGCCCTTCCTGATGCAGCCGATCAACTTCGAGTCGATCTACGCCGAGCAGATGCAGCGCCGCGCGCAAGGCACTGCCCCCAACGCCTAAACGATGGTGCCTGCGCCGTCTCCGCTAGCGGTACTCGGCGCGGGCTCCTGGGGCACGGCGCTCGCCGCCGTGCTTGCACGCAATGGCGTGCCGACCACCTTGTGGGGCCGCGATGCCGACGCGATGGCGCTGATCGGCGCCGCGCGCCGCAATGTGCGTTATCTGCCCGACCTGGAACTGCCCGCCGCGTTGGCGTTTACTGCGGATCTGGAAACCGCCGTGCGCGGCGCGCGCGTGTTGCTGATCGTCACGCCGAGCCACGCCTTCGCCGAGCTACTCGATCGCGTCGTGGCGTTTTTGCCGGCCGGCGCCGGCATCGCATGGGCAACGAAGGGCTTCGATCCGGCTTCCGGACAATTCCTGCACGAACTGGTCGCCGCGCGCGCACCCGGCGCGCCGGCGGCGATCGTCACCGGCCCTTCGTTCGCGCGCGAAGTCGCGCAAGGTTTGCCGACTGCAGTCACCGTGCATTCGGCGACGCCGGCGTTCGCGCAACAAGTTGCGCAAATGTTGCATAGTACACATTTTCGCGCGTACACCGGCAGCGACATGATCGGCGCCGAACTCGGCGGTGCGATGAAGAATGTGCTCGCCGTCGCTACCGGTGTCGCCGACGGCATGCAGCTCGGCCTCAACGCACGCGCCGGCCTGATCACGCGCGGGCTCAACGAGATGCTGCGCCTCGGCGCGGCGATCGGCGCGCGCGCGGAAACGCTGATGGGCCTGGCCGGACTCGGCGATCTCGTGCTCACCTGCACCGGCGACCTGTCACGCAACCGCCGCCTGGGGCTCGCGCTCGGCCGCGGCGTGCCGCTCAAGCAGGCTGTCGCCGAAATCGGTCAGGTCGTGGAAAGCGTGGAGACCGCCGACACGATCATGCGTCACGCTCGATTGCATGGCCTGGATCTGCCGATCGCACACGGCGTGCAGCGCGTGCTGCGCGAGGAGATCACGCCCGCGGAAGGGTTACGCGAACTGCTCGCGCGCGAGCAAAAAGCGGAATATGCGCAGGAATTCCTGCGCTAGTTCGCGGCGACAGGCGCTGCGTCGCGCTTCCAGAAATCCCGCTCGATGATGCGATACAGCGCCGCGGTATAGCGCTGCGCGTCGGCCACCGACAGATGCGACCACTCCGGCAGGTTCATGCCCTGCATCTCGGGGTAATCCTCGAAATGGATGCCGGGTGCACCGGTGCGTGCAAGCAGCACGTCCCAGGTCTTGTCGCGCGGAAACGCCTTGTTCTCCAGGTCGAGCCACGGGCCGGTGCTGGGCGGGCGCACGAACAGCACCTGCACGCCACGCGCACGCAGCTTGGCCACGGCATCGACCGCGCGCTGGATCTGCTCCGCAATGAGCTTCTGCGCTTTTTCCGGCGTGTCCATCATCGGCGGCGGTGGCGCGCTCAGATGCTCGCTCCAGATGTTCCGTACGAGCGCGTAATACTCCGGATCGGTTTCGACCTTGCTCCACAGGTGGCTGTTGCGATCAACTTCCTGCACGGCCAGCTTGCGCACAGAGGTGTTCTCGGGCAGGTCCGGCCGCTGCGGCCACGCTTGCCGTTCGATCACGGTGGCCAGCGCGAAATCGGGCTCGTCGAACGCGAGGTAGGGTTCGAGCAGCCGTTTCGACAACCAGTTGCCACTACGCTGGGACGGGGTTTGCTTGTGGAAGTAAGGGATGACATCGCCACGATAGGCAAAGCCGCTGAAGAACAGGCTTGGCGCCACGCCGACCACGAGATGACCGGTGAATTGCGGGTCCGCGGCCAGATCTTCGAGTACCGGCACCGACGAGGTTCCCTCCATCGCCAGCTGGATCGGACGTTCTCCGGCAGCCTGCTCCCACACCGGCAATTGCACATCGAACAGGATGCGCGACGAACCGATCAGCACGGTCTTGCCGCCTTCGCCCGCGTCGATGCGGCGGCGTTGCTGCGCCCACTCGCCGTTGCTGTTGCGGTAATAACCCGGCGGCACGCCCCAGGCGCGCCAGTACCATTCCCAGGCACCGACCAACAGTACAAACAGCACCAGCATGCCGATGAAGACGCCGCGCCACGGCTGCTGCGGTATCTCGCGTATGGGCACCGGTTGAGCCACGCCCGGGCGATCCGCGGCGGTGACGCGCGCATAGTCGCCGCGGCGCAGATAGCGCGCCTGTTCTTCGACTGTAACTTCGCTGCGCAGCATGTCCATGGCGGTCAGAACTGGAAGTAGATGAAAGAGGCGCCGGAGCCCTGCGCAATGACGAGCGCAAAGGCCAGCAATCCCCAGACGGCACACAAAGCCACCGGATGCGCACGCGCGACCACGGACTCGAGCGTGCGCGCGCGCATGAACCAGTGCGTGAGAACGAGGCCGCCGACGATCGTTGCGACGAATACCAGCGCAGACGTCGCCAGGATCGGCTTGGTCGCCGCGTTCTGTCCGAACATGCCATTGAGCACCGTCCAGGCCTTGCCGAACGTCTTGGCGCGGAAGAACACCCAGGTGATGTTGACGAGCGCATACGTGAGCAGTCCGAGCGCGACGAACACCAATGGCCCGGGCTTGTAGTTCGCGAAGCGCGAACGCAGGAAACGTTCGACCGCGAGATAAAACCCATGCAGGCCGCCCCAGACGACAAACGTCCAGCTCGCGCCGTGCCAGAGTCCACCGAGCAGCATCGTTCCCGAAAGCGCCACGTAAGTGCGCGCCGCGCCATGCTTGTTGCCGCCGAGCGGGATGTACAGGTAATCGCGCAGCCACGCCGACAGCGTGATATGCCAGCGCCGCCAGAAATCCGAGAATCCGACCGCCGCGTACGGGAAACGGAAGTTGTCCGGCATCGCGAAGCCCAGACACAGCGCCGCGCCGATCGCCGTCGTCGAATAGCCGGCGAAGTCACAGAAGATCTGTCCGCTGAACGCAAGCGTCGCGGCCCACGCGTCGAGCGCGCCGGGTACCTTGTCGGCGTCGTAGACGCTCTCGGCCACGTGCGACAGGAAACTGTCGGCCAGCACGATCTTGTTGAACAGGCCGAGTGTCATCAACGCCAGACCGAAACGCAGCTGATCAGCGCTCGCCTTGCGCGGCTGCTCGAACTGTGGCACGAGCTCGGTCGGACGCATGATCGGCCCCGCGACGAGGTGCGGGAAGAACGTCACGAACAGCGCGTAGTCGAGCAGGTTGCGCGCCGGCTCCGCGCGGCGCAGGTACACGTCGAGCGTGTACGCCATCGTGGCGAAAGTATAAAAAGATATTCCGACCGGCAGCACGATGTCGTAATGCGCCGGGTGATAAGCGACGCCGAGCGCATTCATCAGCGCGCTGAAATTGTCGAGCAGGAACTGGCCGTACTTGAAGTAGCCGAGCATGCCGAGGTTGGCGACGACCGACAGCAGCATCCAGGCATGTCGCGCCGCTTCGCGCTTGGCTTTGACGAGTCCCTGCGCGGCGTACCAGTCGATGACGGTCGACACCCACAGCAGGATCACGAACGGCGGATTCCATGCCGCGTAGAACAGGTAACTCGCGATCAGCAGGTTGACCTTCTTCGTCGTCCAGCCCAACGGCAGGTTGTGCAGCACCAGCACGCAGGCGAAGAACACGACGAACGTCAGCGAGTTGAAGACCACGCTTTTTCCCCTGGGAGCTCGAATCTGGCCCTGACCGCCGGACCTGTGAGCCGGTGGTGCGGCGATCATGCGCCTTCCGGGCGTCGCCCGCAATGCGCGGAAGGCTTAGCTGCGCGCCGAACCGTCCGGATTGAAAATCAACGGCGGCTGCGTATGTGCGCGCCAGTAGTTGCGCGGCGCCATCCCGCTGCTCAGCAATCGCCAGGCGATCATGCGCGTGATCTGGGTGACGTCGCGCAATGGCTTGAAATGGCTGGCGCGGCGATCATCGGCATAACTGGCCGCGATCGGCACCGACAACGTGGGAATGCCGCGCCGCGCCGCTTCGATCAGGATCGCGCTTTCGAACACGAAACCTTGTTCAGGCATGTCGATCGCCAACTGTGCGACCGTGCGTGGGTAATAGCGCTGGCCGCTTTGGCTGTCGACGATGCGTTGGCCGCATGCCCATGACACCCAGAAATCGGCTTGCGCATTGCCGAAACGGTTCTTGCCCGGCTGCGCGTCGCGCTCGAGCAGGCGTGCGCCGATGACGATGTGATCCGGAAACTTTTCCGCCGCGGCGAGCAAACGCGGCAAGTCCGCGGCGGCGTGCTGGCCGTCGCCGTCCATCGTCAGCACGCCGCTGGCGCCGCGTTCGAGCGCGCGGCGGAAACCATCCTGAAGTGCGCGCGCCTTGCCGAGCGGCTGCTCGTGACGGATGCGCTCTACCGGCAGATCCGCGATCGCCGCACTGGTGCCGTCGCTGCTGCCATCGTCGACGACAATGACGTTGCCGCAATGCGCCAAGGCGTCGCTCACCACGGCGCGAATCGCGCGCACTTCGTTGAGCGCGGGAATCACGACGAAGGCGCCGGCCGGCGTTTGCGCATTCACTTCAATCAAAACGAATCTCCATTTCCAATATCAGTTGCGGCCCGGCGGCCAGTTGCAACGTCGTTGCCGCCCGTCGCGCCAGCGCCGCGAGCAGCGGCAAACTGCGCGCCGCGGGATTGTCTTGGTGATTAGCGTGCAGCAGCGCCGGCTCCGGCGCAAGCGGCGGCGCGCCTGCGCGCGTGCGCACCTGCAGTCGCGCGCAGGCGCGCGATGACGGCGGTGCAACGACCAACGCGGCGGCGAAACGGCTGCGGCAGGCGACTATGTCCTGCAATGCACCGGTCGCGGCGATATCGTACGCCACCATCAGCACTGGCGCGGATTCGGCACGTGCGAGCAGCGCGGCTTCGAGCAGCGCCGCGCCGAACGTCGCCGCACCGGCGCTGACCGCCGTCGACGAGCGCATGCAGCCGCTCGCGATTGCCCAGTAGCCGGCCGGCGCGTTGTGCACGGAATTGTGGAAGCGCGTCGGCGAAAGTTCCTGCGGCGCGCGCGCGAGCGTCGCGCAGAGATAATCGTTGATGGCGAGATCGCCGTAGGCAGAAGCAAACACGTGCGCGAGGTCGCGCGGCTGACATTGCGCCATCGCGCACGCCTGCTGCGCGGCTTCGATCGCGAGCAACACGGTTTCGGGCGCACGCCGCGCTTGCGTCGGCGGCAGCAAGGTCGGCGCCGGACGCGCTGCGACATTTGGCGCAATTTCCACATTTTCATTCAGTGCGGTGCGCGCGCTGTTCCAGTCCGGAAATTCCGGCGACCACACGCCGATGCCATCGACGCCGATGTCGAATGCGGCACTCATGCGTCGTCGCCTGCGGCGAACGCCAGACAGCAGTTGTTGCCGCCGAATCCGAATGAATTCGACAGCGCCACGCGCACGCCACGTTCGCGGTTGTCGATCCGGATCTGCGGCCCGCACGCGGCATCGAGTGTCCGTGTGTTGAGCGTGCCGGGAACGAAACCGCGCTCGATGGCCAGCAACGCGACCACGGCTTCGAGGATGCCCGCGGCGCCAAGCGCATGGCCGGTCCAGCCTTTGCTGGAACTTGCCGAGGTCGACGCCGGAAACGTGCGCGCGATCAGCGCCGCCTCGACCTCGTCATTCTGGCGGCTCGCGGTGCCATGCAGGTTGATGTAATCGACTTCGCGCGGCGCGATCCCGGCACGGGCCAGTGCCTCGTTCAGCGCGATCTGCGCGCCCAGGCCTTGTGGATGCGGCGCCGACATGTGATGCGCATCGGCCGACTCGCCGTAGCCGATCAGACGCGGTGCGGCCTTGTTCACCGCGGTGCTTTCGAGCAGCGCGAAACCCGCCGCCTCGCCGAGCGACAAACCGGAGCGCGCCGCATCGAAAGGCCGGCACGGCTCAGGCGAGACCAATTCCAGCGAATTGAACCCGTACAACACGCTGCCGCACAACGTATCGACGCCGCCGACGATCGCGGCATCGGCTACGCCCGCGCGCAGCAGCCGTTCGGCGCTGGCGAACACTTTCGCACTCGACGAACACGCGGTGGCGATGGTCAGACAGGGACCGGTAACGCCGAGCACGTGCTGCACGAAGGCGCCGAGCGCGTGCGGATGATGCACGCGCGAGCTGTGCTGCGCTTGCGGGAAATGCCCGGCGCCATCGAGTTCGCGATAAGCGCTTTCGGTTTCGCCAATGCTCGAAGTCGACGTACCCACAATCAGCGCCACGCGCGACGCGCCATAGCGCTCGATTGCCGCACGTGCGCGGTCGATGAATCCGTCTTGACGCAGCCCGAGCCAGGCAAGGCGATGATTGCGCGATTCCCATTGCATCCACTGCGCGGGAAAATCTTCCTCTTCGATTCCGGCGACGCGGCCGATCCAGCATGGCAGCTCGTTGAAGTCGTTCGCGCGCAGCCCGCCCGCCCGCGCGCTGAGCGCGCGAGCGAGCGCGTCACGCCCGCGTGCGGCGGCGCAAGTGGCGGTAAACGCGGAGACGGCGAGCGGCGGAATACGATGCGTCAATCGGGTGCTGCTCAGGTGCAACGGGGCGCGCAGTTTACTTTCGCGGCGCGCGCAGCCGCAATGTTAGGATTGCGGCGCGCGGCGGCCGCCGCGACGAGAAATCACGGAGACACTGTATGTCGCGTTCGCGCCTTGGTTTGCTGCTGCTGTTGCCGGTACTGCTGATGTTGATGGCTTTTCACCAGCTCCCGCTGATCAATCCGCAGCCGATCGCGGTGCCGCAGCGCGCCACGCCGGAGCAGGTCTACCGAGTGATCACGAAAGTATTGGCGCGTTTTGGCTGGGTGGTGGCGTCCGACAAGCCTGGCAATCTGGAAGCGACCTACGCGCCGCGCGACTTCACCGTGCGTATCGGCATCACGTACGACACGACGCAGGTGCAAATTCGCTATATCGACAGCACCAACCTGAAGTACGAAATGAAAAAGGACGGCCCCTACATCCACAAGAACTACACCAGCTGGATTCGCAATCTGGTGACCGGCATCAGCGGCGAATTCAATTTGCTCTGAGTCAGCGGACGCCGCCATGATGATCAGTGCCGTCGTTCGCGTCGAAACGTTTCTGCGCGATTTGCAGGACCGCATCTGCTCGGCGCTCGAGCGTTGCGATGGCGGCGCGCACTTCGTCGAAGATGCGTGGACGCGCGCCGAAGGCGGCGGCGGACGCACGCGTGTGCTCAAGAACGGCGCCGTGTATGAGCAAGGCGGTGTGAATTTCTCGCACGTGGAAGGTGACCGCCTGCCGCCCGCGGCGACCGCGCAGCGGCCGGAACTCGCCGGTTGCGCGTGGACCGCGCTCGGCGTGTCGCTGGTGCTGCATCCGCGCAATCCGTACGTGCCGACGACGCACCTGAATGTGCGCTATTTCGAGGCCCGCAAGCCCGATGCATCGACGACCTGGTGGTTCGGCGGCGGTTTCGATCTCACACCGTTCTATCCGTTCGACGAAGACGTCGTGCACTGGCACACGGTGGCGCGCGATTTGTGCGCGCCATTCGGCACCGACGTCTATGCCAGATACAAGAACTGGTGCGACGACTACTTTTATCTGAAGCACCGCGGCGAGACGCGCGGCGTTGGCGGCTTGTTCTTCGACGATCTGAACGCCGGCGATTTCGAGCACTGCTTTGCGTTTCAACGCGCGGTCGGCGACGGCTTCCTCGATGCCTATCTGCCGATTGTGGAAAAACGAAAAAATATACAATTCGGCGAACGCGAGCGCGAATTCCAGCTCTATCGGCGCGGCCGTTACGTCGAATTCAACCTGGTCTACGACCGCGGCACGTTGTTCGGCCTGCAATCCGGCGGGCGCACGGAGTCCATACTCATGAGCCTGCCGCCGCGCGTGCGTTTCGAATACGGCTACGCTCCGCCAGCCGGCTCGCTGGAAGCGCGGCTGACGGAATACCTCAAGCCGCGCGCCTGGGTGCCATTCCGTTCGCCCTGAGCGTAGCGCCGAAGGCGCGGAGTCCAAGGGCTGGCATTTCGACTCCGCTCGCTGCGCGAGCTACGCTCAATGCGAACGGAAGAACCTACTAGGCGATCCGCAGCGGTAGCTGTCGCAATCGCTGCCCGCTCGCCGCGAACACCGCATTGGCCACCGCCGGAGCAATCGGTGGCACACCCGGTTCGCCGACGCCGCCCATCTTGTCGGTGCTCGGCACGATATGCACTTCCACCTTCGGCATCTCGTTCAGACGCAGCACCGGATAGTCGTTGAAATTATTCTGCTGCACCTTGCCGTCCTTGAAGGTGATCTCGCCATGCAGCGCCGCGCTCAAGCCATAAGCGATGCCTGATTGCATCTGCGCTTCGACGGTCAGCGGGTTGACTACCGGTCCGCAGTCGATCGCGCACACCACGCGGTGCACCTTGATCGCCTTGTTCTTGGCATCGACCGAGACTTCCGCGATCTGTGCGACATAGCTGCCGAAAGATTGATGCACCGCCAATCCGGCCGCGTGGCCTTTCGGCAACGGCTTGCCCCAGCCGAATTTCGCTGCGGCAAGATCGAGCGCGCGGCGCTCGCGCGAATCCGCCGGCAACAGCGCGCGCCGGTATTCGAGAGGATCCTTTTTTGCGGCGTGGGCCAATTCGTCGACGAAACTTTCGACGACGAATCCCGTATGCGAATGCCCGACCGAGCGCCACCACAGCACAGGTATCGGACTCTTCGGTGAATGCAGGTCCACGCGATGCGCCGGCACTGCGGCAAGATACGGCGCGTCGGCTGCGCCTTCGACCGAAGTGTCATCGACGCCGTTCTTGACCATCATCGGCTCAAACGGCGTACCGGCGATGATCGACTGACCGACGATCGTGTGCGCCCATGCGGCGGGTTTGCCGTCTTTGCCAAGGCTCGCACGCAGGCGCGAAACCCACATCGGCCGGTAATAACCGCCGTGGATGTCGTCTTCGCGCGTCCAGACCACTTTGACGGTCCTGCCCGATGCTTTTGCCACGTGCACGGCTTCGGCGACGAAGTCGCTGGTCGGCGTCGCGCGCCGACCGAAACCGCCGCCGAGGAACGTGGTGTGGACGCGCACCTGTTCGGGTTTCAAGCCGAGGATGGTCGCTGCGGTCCTTTGATCCATTGTCTGGAATTGCGTGCCGGTGTAGATGTCGGCGCCGTCCTTGCCGATCTCGACCGTGCAGTTGAGCGGCTCCATCGGCGCGTGCGCGAGGAACGGCACTTCGTATTCAGCTTCGATGAGCTTCGCGCCCTTGAACGCGGCATCGACATCGCCCGCAGTCTTGGCGACGGCGCCGGGTGTCTGCGCGAGCTTGCGATAGTCGGCGCGCATCGTCTGCGTCGACAGCGAAGCGCCGGCACCCAAATCCCAATCGAGCACGAGCGCATCGCGGCCTTGCTTGGCGGCCCAGAAATGCTTGGCCAACACAGCGACGCCGCTCGGCACCTGCACGACGTCGACCACGCCAGGCAGCGCTTTCGCTTTCGCCGCGTCGAAGGATTTGAGCGTGGCGCCGAACACCGGCGCGCGCGCGACCACGGCGATCAACATGTCCGGGCGCTTCACGTCGATGCCGAACTCGGCCTTGCCCGACACCTTCGCCGCGCTGTCCAGGCGCCGCGTCGGCTTGCCAATGAGGCGAAAGTCTTTCGCGTCCTTGAGCTTGACGTCGCTCGGCGCCGGCAGCTTGGCCGCCGCATCGGCGACTTGGCCGTAGCTGATCTTCTGCTCACCGCAGATGACGAAGCCGTTTTCGCTACGGCAGTCGGCCGCCGGTTTGTTCCACTTCGCCGCCGCCGCCTGGATCAGCAACGCGCGCGCCATCGCCCCGGCGTTGCGCAGTTGCTCAAACGATTCCCACGTGCTGGTCGAACCGCCGGTCATCTGCATGCCGAACGCGGTGTGCGCGTACGCGGGCGCCGCGGGCGCGTGTTCGGCGCGCACGTTGGTCCAGTCACAATCCAGTTCCTCGGCCAGCACCATCGGCAGCGATGTCCACACGCCCTGCCCCATTTCCGAGTGCTTGAGCAGGATCGTCACGGTGTTGTCCGCAGCAATGTGGACGAAGGCGTTCGGCGAGGTCATCGCTGCGCCCATGCCTTGCTGCGCGATCGCGCGCCGCAACGCTCCCGGCCAACAGAACGCTACAACGAGACCGCCGGAAACCAGCGCCGTCGATTTGAGAAATTCGCGGCGCGATGTGGAATTGGTGGCTTTGTGGAAATATTCACGCAACATGGCCGCCCTCCTCGCTGTTGTCGGCGACCAGCAGGTCGGAAGCGCGATGCACCGCGGCGCGGATGCGCTGGTAGGTGCCGCAGCGACAGAGATTTCCGCTCATCGCCGCGTCGATATCCGCGTCAGTCGGTTTCGGTTTTTGTGCGAGCAGCGCCGCAGCCGCCATCACCTGTCCCGATTGGCAATAACCGCACTGCACGACATCGGTTTCGATCCACGCGCGTTGCACGGCGTGGTTCGCGTCGGCCGAGAGTCCCTCGATCGTCGTGATCTTTTTGCCAACGAGTGCGGAGGCCGGCGTCACGCACGAGCGCATCGCTGCGCCATCCACGTGCACCGTGCAGGCGCCGCATTGCATCATGCCGCAGCCAAACTTGGTGCCGGTGAGACCGATCACGTCGCGCAACACCCACAGCAGCGGCATGTCCGTGGGGACGTCGACCTCGTATTGCCGACCATTCACATCGAGTTTCATGGCGCCGACTCCGGATGCGAGAAGCCGCTTAGCCTACTCTTCGCGCGCGGCGTTCGCTATCGCGGCGCCGCCCTATTCCGGCTGCGCCACGCCGTCGGGCCAGACTTTGCGCGCCGGGTCGAATTCGAATGTCGCGCACGTCGCGGCGCGATGACCGAAGCCGAGCACCGCGAGCGGGCTCTCCTTGAGCGGATCGAGGCCGAGCGCGCGTTCGATGTCGACTTCATTGATCGCCGCGGTGATGAACGCGCCGAGATCGAACTCGGTTGCCGACACGTACAGCGTCTGCGACAGGTGTCCGGCATCGAAGATCGTCGCGCGGTATGCCTTGGTGTGGTTGCGGTATTTCCAGAATGTGCGCGGAAAGCGCGTCGCCAGAATCACGAACACGGGTGCGTCGAGGAAATATTTCTGTGCCGCGACCATGATGCGCACGAACGCCTGCAAGCCTTCCGCCGGCGGCGGCAGCGGTTCCAGTGCGTGGTCGAGCGGATGATAGTGATACAAACCCGGCGCAATGCCCTCGACGCGCTGCGCGACGACATAGGCTTCGGTCGGATGCAAGCCGCCGCCGGACGGACTCGTGCGCTTGATCACGATGTTGTCTTCGTGAATCCTGTATTCGAGCGCTCCGAACACTCGCCGCATGATCTGCGCAAACGTGGATTTATCCACAAATTTGGCGGGATCGAAATTGCGGCAGGTCGCGCGCCGCGCGAGCAGGTCGTCGACCGCCGTTGGCGCCGGCTGCGGCAACGCGATGCGCTCGTGCGCGGACACGCGCTCGTGCACATGCGGCGGCGGCGCGCCGAGGCGCGCGAACAGCTCGCTCATCGTGTAGACGCCGGACTTGGCCAGATCCTCGCCCGAGGTGACGCCGCGCCAGCGGCCGAAGTAATGCGCGACCGCCGAGTGCGCATGCCAGTTTGCCGCGCGCAGCGCGTCGTCGCGAGCGCGCACGGCGGCGTGCGCCTCGCCATCGCCGATCAGCAGGCCCATGTCGAGCAGGCCTTCTAATACGTGGGCGTCGTGTTGCTGCGCCAATTCGTCGAACTCGCGCCACGGCGCCGCGACCAGCGCGTTGAGTACGGCGACTTGTTCCGCCGTGACCGGTACTTCTCCATCCAGATGCGGAGCGAGCGCGAGCAGCTCGATCTGTGCATCCAGGCCGTCGCCGCCGTTGCTGAGCGATTCCAGATTGAACGCGAGCTTCTCGCGCGGCTCGATCAGCACGATGGCGCAGCGGCGGATTTTCATGGTGGCTACTCCAGGGGCGATGCAAAATACGTGGCACCGGTTGCGCCGGCAAGCGTTGTGGCGGCGCCCGCATTCTGGCTAGACTTGCACGTGCCGCCGCATCCCGCGGCCTACAGGGGGTTTTATGGCAAACACGTTGGCAAGCAACGTTGTCGCGACATTGCTGGACAAACTTGGCAGCGACGATGCGTTTCGCGAGTTGTTTCAGAAAAACCCGGCGGCAGCGCTGCAGCAGGCGGGAGCCTCCAAAGCGGATGCCGAAAGCTGCGCGCATTGCATGAAGCCGGGCAAACTGGCCGACAAAGCGACCATAAAGGCCACCCAAAAAGCGTTGACTGCCCAGTTGACCGGCAAACTGGACCAAACACCGGTGCATCTGAACGCGCGTTAGTGCGCCAGCGAATCGAGCCGCTGCGAAACAAATGGAATCCGCTTGGCATCGGGCCAAGCGGCCAGAAATTGGCTCAAGGCTTTATTCGAGTCGTCTTTTTTTCCGAGTTTCGCCAATAGCTCAGCCTGGCTTAATAGCGCCAGACTCGATTCGGCTGCATTGAGCGGCTGCAACGCCTTGTCGTCGTTCAATTCTTCATAGGCACGGCCACGGTGTTGGCCAAGCCAGATCGATTCGCGCAACGCTTCGGAATCCTGTTGGGCTGCACTGTATGCGTCGCGCAGCGCGACATGAGCGATATAGAGCTCGCTGCCTTGCAGCTTGCGGTTGAGCAGGTCGGACGCTTCCTGAGGATGTCCGCTCGCGCGCGCGCGTTCCGCTTCCGCGATCTCCAGCAGATTGGCCAGATTCGGATAGCCGCTATCGCGCGCTTCATCGCGGACGGTCGCAATCGACTCGTCGGCCAGTTCCACGTCGCCGCTGCGTGCCGCCAAGTAAGCGCCGAACAGGACATGGAACACGGCGGCCGCATGATCAGGGTCTTCCTTGCGTTTCAAGATCTCGGTTTCCTCATCGAGAAATTTGCGCAGAGATCGCAGAAAGTCCGCACGCGGCGAGGAAAACAACAATAGACTGAGTTCCGTAGCTCGGTATCGGCGAACCGCAAGCGGTCCTGCCGCCCCAGCGGCAGCCACGGCTGCCTTGGCCGCGGCAAGCGCGTCGTCCCAACGCCCCTGATCTGTCAGCAGGACGAGCTGTGTCAGTTTTTGCGCGATGTCGTTGCTCGCGACTCCGCTGGGTCTGGAATCATCAAGCGCTTTTGCCGCCGCACCGAAATCGCGGCGAATCGCCGCCGCTTCTACCAGCACGAGACCCAGACTTTGTCCGTGCAAAACTTGTGCGCGTTTGAGGCTGCTCGCAGCTTCCGCATAGTTTTCGGTTGCGAGCTGCAACGTACCGAGAAAGTAATGAGCCGAGCCAAGGAACGGGTTGTGTTCCGAGAGCGCCTTCTTCAATTCGGCGATGGCGTTTTCGTATTGTCCTGCGGACCAGGCGATCAGTGCGTAGTTGTAGTAGGCATTGTAATTATCCGGATACATCTGGCCGATCAACTTGTATTTCGCCATGGCGTCGACCGGCTTGCCGAGCATTGCGAGCAAAGCGTCCGCGCGCAGCGCATCTCGCGGTGACAGGTGAGCCCGCAACGCCTGCGCACGCTGAAGTTCCGCATGCGCGGCAGCGTCGTCGTCTGAACCGAGATGCACGCTCGCGCAGGCAAGATAAGCCAGGGCGAAATTCGGATCGATCTTCGTCGCCTGATTGCACAGATTTAGCGCTTCTGCGCGATGTCCCTCCTGATAAGCCTTCAGACTGAGGGCATAAGCGCGTAGCGCATCCAGATTGGCTGTCGTTACTTTCGGCAAAGGCGCATCGCTCGCCTTGATCGAAGCCAGTGTTTCGCCGAGCTTGCCGCGCAGCTGGTTCGACACCTGGCCGACTGAGGGCAGGATCGATTCCAGGCCAGCGCCATCCGCGCTTTCCACGTACACCGTGGCCTGCGTGTTTGGATCGATCACCTCGGCGCTGACTCGCACGCGCCCGCCGATTTCGGCGACGCTCGGCAGGACCACCGCGCGCGCGCCTTCGCGCAGCGCTATCTCGGAACCGATCGCGCGGTCGATTGGGGTACCCGGCGATTTCTCCATGCGCTGCAGTGCGTCGTTGATCTGCAGCACTGGCACGAGGTTCGCGTAGCGCGACTGCTCCAGGCTGATGCGAAACGCGGCATCGAGCGAGTCGTCGAGCACGCCTTCGTCCGTAAGGTTTTTCAGATTGCCGACGACGATCCAATCGCGGTCTGCGAACGCGATCGCCCGCGGGCTGCGCAGCGACAGATATGCGGGGACCACGATCGCCGCCGTGAGCGCGGCGATTTCCAGCGCGACCACACCAGGACGCCGCCACCACGGCACTTCACGATGCGCCTTGCCGCTGTAGTGCGGGCGGTGCAGCGGCGCAATGCCCTGCTCGCCGACTTCGTACACCGTCATCGGCTCGGCCACACCCTTGAACAGATAGCGGCCATGCTCGCGCCATTCCGGCGACGGATATTCCAATCCGAGTTCGCGCTGCGCGCGCTGCGCAAATGTATACACGACAGCGGACAACAGGATTTGCCCCGGCAGCGCCAGACCCATCAGCCGCGACGCAACGGGCTTGACGAGACCTTCGACTTCGACCGCCTTGGCGCCACGCGACACATCGTCCATGCTGTTTTCCCACAGCACGACGTCGCCGACGTGGATGCCGATGCGTGCCTGCAACGGCACGTGTTCTTTCTCCTGCTCCGCGCGCAGCAGGCGCTGGTACGCGAGCGCGAACGCGACGGCCTGGATCGGCCGCTCGAACATGACTAGGAAACCGTCGGTCTTGTCGATTTCGCGTCCGGAGTGCGCGTAGAGCAGATCGCGCGTGAGGCGATCGAGCTTGTGCATCAACTCGGCGGCGCCGCGGTCGCCGAGCTGTTCGGTCAAAGCGGTGCTGTCGACGAGATCGCAGACGGCGAGCGTGCGCAGCAGCGGCGCCGGCATGCTGTGTGGGTCAGCCCTCTGCTGTTGAACCGCGCTCATCTGTCCGCGAGAGTCACTACGTCAACTTGTCTGCACGTTCCAGGAATTGCCGCCGGCCGCCTTGGCGCGATACAGCGCGGCGTCCGCGGCGCTGTACCAATCGGCCCAGCGCGTGCTTTCATCGCACACAATCGCGCCGATGCTGACCGCCGCGGAGAGCTTTTCCAGTGGCGCCGGAAAATGCAGCGTGCGGATGCCGGAGACGATGCGCGCGGCCATTGCCTCCAGTTCGCCGCGTTCGCTCAGCTGCACGAGCAAGGCGAATTCGTCGCCGCCGATGCGGCAGGCGATATCGCACGGTGCCGCAACCGCATTCACTTCGGCAGCGATCGCACACAGTACCTGGTCGCCAGGCAAGTGGCCGAACTCGTCGTTGATCTTCTTGAAATGATCCAGATCGATCAGCAGCAGGCCCAGATGCGTGCCGGCAACGCGATGGTCGACGAGATGCTCCAGGTGCTCGTACAAGCCGCGCCGGTTCATGAGGCCGGTGAGTTCATCGGTGCGCACAAGCCGGTTCGCCGTCGACAGTTCGTTCTGCGAATGCCGCAGGCTGTCCAACGTGACCATGAGATCTTCGTTGCGGCGCTTGAGAAACGCGATGAGCTGCTGTTCGCTGGCGACAAGGTAGGCGAACGAACGGCGCATGAATTGCGCGAGCAGTCCCGGCTCGTTTTCGATGAGGTAATCGAATGCCGGATACTCGACCACGCGCAGACTGCAAGCGGTGTGTGTGATCGCGCCGGCGACACGCAGGTGATTGCCGATGAACAGCGCCAGTTCGCCGAAGTATTCGCGCGGGCCGAGCACCTTCGCCGGCAAGCCGTCGCCGAAGTCCAGGCGCACTTCGCCGGTCTCGATGATGTACATGTTGTGGCCGAGGTCGCCCTTGCGGAACAACACCTCGCCCGACGGCACGCGCCGGCTCGGACCGGCGCCACGCAACATGACGAATTCGGCGTCGGACAGCTGCCGCGGCAGGTGCGGCGCGGCGGCTTTCGGCGGCAGCGATGCCGGGGCGGCTTCGCTTGCAAGCGCGGTTGGAGACACGGTGGACACGCCTTGGAGCCCCTTTTCCCTGCAACCGCCTCAGTGTAGCTTAAGAGCTGGGTGGGGGCATCCGTGCGCGGGCGCGACTTGTCGCGCCCGTGCGGCCGTTCGTCAAGAAAGCGGGCGCGCTGCGGCGCCCTGCCCGTTCAGGCGGCTTCCTTGTTCTTCGCGCCGTGGAATTGCTCTTCCTCGGTCGAACCCTTGAGCGCGACCGTCGAAGCGCCGGAGCCCTGGATCGTCTGCGTCACCGTATCGAAATAGCCGGTGCCGACCTCGCGCTGGTGCTTGACCGCGGTGAAGCCCTTGTCGGCGGCGGCGAATTCGGCTTCCTGCAGTTCGACGAACGCGCTCATCTGCCGGCGCGCGTAACCGTGCGCGAGATGGAACATCGAGTAGTTGAGCGCGTGGAAACCGGCCAGCGTGATGAACTGGAACTTGTAACCGTAGGCGGCGATTTCGCGCTGGAAGCGCGCGATCGTTGCGTCGTCGAGATTCTTCTTCCAGTTGAACGACGGCGAGCAGTTGTAGGCGAGCAGTTTGCCCGGATACTTCTTGTGGATCGCCTCGGCGAACTGGCGCGCGAAGTTCAGATCCGGCTTGCCGGTTTCGCACCAGACCAGATCCGCGTACGGCGCATAGGCAAGGCCGCGGCTGATTGCCTGATCCAGACCATTGCGTGTCTTGTAAAACCCTTCGGCGGTGCGTTCGCCGGTGCAGAACGGCGCATCGTTCGCGTCGATGTCGGACGTGAGCAGATCGGCGGCTTCGGCATCGGTGCGCGCGACGAGCAGGGTCGGCACGCCGCAGACATCGGCGGCCAGGCGTGCGGCGACGAGCTTGTCGACCGCCTCGCGCGTCGGCACCAGCACCTTGCCGCCCATGTGGCCGCACTTCTTCACGCTGGCCAGTTGATCCTCGAAATGCACGCCGGCGGCGCCGGCTTCGATCATCGCCTTCATCAGCTCGAACGCATTGAGCACGCCGCCGAAACCGGCTTCGGCATCGGCGACGATTGGCTGCAGGAAATCGATGCTGTCGTCGCCCTCGGCATGATTGAGCTGATCGGCGCGCAGCAGCGTATTGTTGATGCGCTTGACCACTTGCGGCACCGAGTTGGCCGGATACAGCGATTGATCCGGATACATCTCGCCGGCGAGGTTCGCATCGGCGGCTACCTGCCAGCCCGACAGATAAATCGCTTTCAGTCCGGCCTTGACCTGTTGCATGGCCTGATTGCCGGTCAGCGCGCCGAGTGCGTTGACGAAATCCTCGGTCTGCAGGTAACGCCACAGTTTCTCGGCGCCGAGGCGCGCGAGCGAGTGTTCGATCGGTACCGTGCCGCGCAGCCGCGCGACGTCCTCGGCCTTGTAGGGGCGAGTCACGCCGTTCCAGCGCGGGTTGTTCTGCCAATCGATCTTGATCTGTTCTGCGGTCGGGAGAGCGGCTTTCATCTTCGTTACCTCGATTGAATACGGGTCGAATAGCTACGCACCTCAGCCAATATTCTTGTGCGTAGCAGCAGACTATGCGCTAGCGTACGTATTTGACAAACTGAATGTTTCAATCTATATATTTGAATTAGTTAAATCATACTCATCGCACTGATCGACAAAAGAAATTTGCGAGAAACTCGCATGAATCAACCGCCAATCAGCCTCAATCCGGCAGCACGCGAACGACCCAAACTGAAAGCGCGACGCAAGCGCCAACTGGTCCCTGCTGCAACGCGGTTCTATTACAAAGGCAATCGGACAAAGCAGTTGCGCGCGTTCTGTTACGCCGTGAAATTTGGCACGGTGTCGCGCGCGGCGGAGGCGCTGTTCCTGTCCGCTTCGTCAGTAAGCCTGCAGCTGTCCGCGCTGGAAAAAGAACTCGGCGCGCGCCTGCTCGAACGCACGCGTCCGCGTCTGGCGCTCACACGCGAGGGCCAGATGCTGTATGACCTCGCGCGGCCGCTGATCGAAGGTGTGGAATCGCTCGACCAGCAGTTTCGCACGCAGCGCCAGGGCCTGGATGCCGGCGAAGTGACCATCGCCGCCGGGGCCTCGACGATTCAATATCTGTTGCCGACGCTCGTGCGCGATTTTCGCGAACGCTTTCCTGACGTGCGCCTGCAACTGGCCAACGTCACCGGCAAGGATGGACTTGCCCTGCTGCGCTCGGACCAGGTCGACTTTGCGTTCGGCTCGATGCTCGACGTGCCGCACGATCTTTCCTACGAACCGGTGCAATGGTTCGACCCGATGCTGATCCTGCCGTTGGAACATCCGCTCGCCGGGAAAGCGGAAATCGTGCTCGAGGATTTATCGCCGTTCGGTTTGATTTTGCCGCCGCAACGTCTCACCACCTACCGCCTCGTCGACCTCGTCTTCCAGCAGCGACGAGTGCCCTATCGCGTCGCCATCGAAGTCGGCGGCTGGGAAGTCATCAAGCAATACGTGGCGATGGGACTCGGTATCTCGATCGTCACCGGCATTTGCATCACCGAACACGATCGCAGCCGTCTGGCCGTGCGCAACATGCGCCGCTATTTTCCGCAGCGCAGCTACGGCGTAGTCGTGCGCAAGGGCAAGTATCTGTCGGCGCAGGCGCGCGCCTTCATCGATCGTATCAAACCCGGCTTGTTTGCGCGCGGCGACTACTACGAATCGGGGCATTCCGAGCGTTGAACAGAGCGGCGTTTTTCCGAACGCACTGCAGCAAAATGCGCAATGTAACAATTTGTCTTTTTCTACTTTTTGAAATAGACTCATCGGCCCGATTTTCACCTGACCGAACCCAAACAGGAGTCCACCAAGATGGCAAAGAATGAAGATACCCGCGACGCCAGCCTGCGCGTGTCGAAGAAGATGCGCGACAGTCTGAAAGCCGCCGCGGCGAACGCTGGCCGTCCGCTCTACGACGTCACCAACGAAGCGATCAACAATTACCTCGCCTCGGCCAAGGCCGGCGGTACGGCGCGCAAGCCGAAGAAGTAAGAATTCGCGTTAGTCCGCGCCGCCCAATGGCGGTTGCGGATGCATCGACAAGGACGGCCCATGTGGCCGTCTTTGTTTTTCCGCATTCGCCAGCGCAACAATCCGCGTGAAGCGACGCAACACGTTACGCGCGTGCGGAGACGTGCGCACCGCACGCAACAGCGCCTGCGTGTCGAGACCTTCGTAATCGATCGCTTCCGAACGCGCACGCAAATAGCCGCGCATCTCGCGCACGCCGAATTCCGGATGAAACTGCACGCCCCACGCATTCGGCGCAAAGCGCACAGCCTGGTGATCGTCGAGACTTGATCGTGCGAGCACCGCGGCGCCGGGCGGCGCGCGCAATACGGTTTGCAGATGCGTTGCATGCGCGAAGAACCGGCCGGGCAGGGCGCCCACGAGTGGATCGCCGACGGCGGCGGACAGGCATTCGATTTCCGCCGTGCCGATTTCGCGGCCACGCGGGTTGTAGTCGACGTGTCCGCCGAGCGCGTGCGCGAGCAGCTGGTGGCCGTAGCAGACGCCGAGAACCGGCAGGCCAACGCCGACCGCGTCACGCAACCAGGCCGCTGTGCGCTCGCTCCAATCCAGGCGTTCCGGCACCATCGCCGCGGAACCGGTGATGACGGCGCCGGCCACGGCATCCGCGGCCGGCAAGCGTTCGCCGGTGTCCACGCGCACGGTGACGATTTGCTCCGCGCGCAATCCCAGTCCACGCCGGAACCATTCCGGGAAGTCGCCGTAACGCGCCAACACTTCCGGCGCGGCGGCGCCGGTCTGCACAATCAGTAGTTTCATGTTTCCAGTGGCGGCAATACGCCGACAACCTCGGGGATCGTGGTGATGCCGCGCGCAACCTGCATCGCCGCGGACAGATGCAGCGGGCGCATGCCGTCGCTGAGCGCGGCCATGCTCATGCGCGCCAAGTCCGCGGATGGCTGGATCATTTGCCGCAAGTTGGCCGACAGTCGCATCATTTCGTAGATGCCGGTGCGGCCGAGGAAACCGGTGTTGCGACATTCCAGGCAGCCGAGCGCGGCGAACACGCGCGGCGGTGCCGGCACGCGCCAGCGATGCACGAGCACTTCCCACGCGCCGACGTCGAGCGTGCTCTCGGTTTTGCAATGTGGGCACAATGTGCGCACGAGGCGCTGGGCGACGACACCGGTCAGCGTCGACTGGATCAGATAATGCGGTACGCCCAGATCGAGCAGGCGTGTGATTGCGCTCGGCGCGTCGTTGGTGTGCAGCGTCGACAGCACGAGATGTCCGGTCAACGATGCCTGCACCGCCATCTGCGCGGTTTCCAGATCGCGCACCTCGCCGATCATGATGATGTCCGGGTCTTGGCGCAGCAGCGTGCGCACGCCGGAAGCGAAATCCAGATCGATGCCCGACTGCACCTGCATCTGGTTGAATTCCGGCGACACCATTTCGATCGGGTCTTCGATCGTGCAGACGTTGATGTCCGGCGTCGCCAGATGCTTGAGCGTCGAATACAGGGTCGTCGTCTTGCCCGAGCCTGTGGGTCCGGTGACGAGCACGATGCCATGCGGACGTTCGACCATGCTGCGCCAGATCGATTCCTCTTCTTCGGAAAAGCCGAGCTGGCGGAATTCCTTGACGACGATGTCCGGATCGAAAATGCGCATCACGACTTTTTCGCCGAACGCGGTCGGCATTGTCGACAGGCGCAATTCCACTTCGCGGCCTTCGCTGGAACGCGTCTTGATGCGGCCGTCCTGCGGGCGGCGCTTCTCGGCGAGATCCATGCGGCTGAGGATCTTCACGCGCGCGGTCACCGCCGTCATCACCGGCGTCGGCAACTCGAACACCTTGTGCATGATGCCGTCGATGCGGAAGCGAATCGGGCTGGAGTCGCGGCGCGGTTCCAGGTGAATGTCGGAAGCGCGCTGATCGAACGCGTATTGCAGGAGCCAGTCCACGATGTGCACAACGTGGCGATCGTCGGCGCCGATGTCGCCGGCCTTGCCCAGTTCGAGCAACTGTTCGAAGTTGAGAATCGCGCGGCTTTCGACCGAATCGAAGCGCGAATCCTTCGCTTTCTGGATCGAACGCTGCACGCCATAGAACTCGGCGAGGTATCGATTCAGGTCGACCGGATTGACGACGACGCGCGTGATCTCGCGGCGCAGGATGTGGCCCAGATCGGCGAGCCAGCGCGTATCAAACGGCTCGCAGGTGGCGATCGTCACGTGCCCGGGACTCACCGCGACCGGGAGAATGCGATAGCGCTGCGCGTAGGCGAGCGAGATGACCTGCGTAACGGCGGCCGCATCGATCTTCATCGGATCGATTTTCAGATAGGCGAGCTTGGCGCGAGAGGCAAGCCACACCGTAAGCACTTCCAGGCTCAGCGGCTTGCCATCGCGCGGATTGATCAGCTTGTGATTGGCGATCAGAGCCAGTGGATGCGCTTCGATCTTGCCGCGTGCACTGCGCGCATCGGCGCGGATACGAGGGACATCGGCATCGGCAATCATGCCGTCGCCATGCAGCGCCGACAGCACGCTGTCCAGATCCAGTCGGCGATGCAAGCCGAGCTGAGATCCGGCGGATTCGACAAATTTGGGAGGTTGTGGAACGGTGGTCATGCACGTCGGACAAGTGAGCTGCCGTTATACTAGCGCGCTTTTCTCAGCCTCAACCGTGACTCGCATGGCCGGCCCGACATTCCAGGAAGTCATTCAGACCCTGAACCGCTATTGGGCGGATCAGGGTTGCGCATTGATCCAGCCGCTCGACACCGAAGTCGGCGCCGGCACGTTTCATCCGGCGACGTTCCTGCGCGCGCTGGGGCCGGAACCGTGGGCGGCGGCTTACGTGCAGCCTTCTCGTCGACCGACCGACGGTCGTTACGGCGAAAATCCGAATCGCCTGCAACACTATTACCAGTATCAAGTCGTGATGAAGCCGAATCCGGACAACATTCTGGATTTGTACTTCGGCTCGCTCAAGGCGCTCGGCATCGATCCGCTCGTGCACGATTTGCGCCTCGTCGAGGACAACTGGGAATCGCCGACACTCGGCGCCTGGGGCCTGGGTTGGGAAGTGTGGCTCAACGGCATGGAGGTCACGCAGTTCACCTATTTCCAGCAGGCCGGCGGCCTCGAATGCAAACCGGTCACCGGCGAGATCACCTACGGTCTCGAGCGATTGACGATGTATCTGCAGAACGTCGACAACGTCTACGATCTGGTCTGGACCGTGGCGCCGCATGGCACGGTGACTTACGGCGACGTGTTCCACCAGAACGAAGTGGAGCAGAGCGCCTACAATTTCGAACACGCCAACGTGCCCGAATTGCTGCACTGGTTCGACGTTTGCGAGGGCGAAGCCAAGAAGCTGATCGAACTTGGCTTGCCGCTGCCAGCATACGAGCAGGTATGCAAGGCTTCGCACAGTTTCAATCTGCTCGATGCGCGCCGCGCGATCAGCGTGACCGAGCGCCAGCGCTACATCCTGCGCGTGCGCACGATCGCGCGAGCGGTCGCGGAAGTCTACGTCGCGCAGCGGGAGAAATGGCGTGCGACGAGGGAGGCGGCGTGATGTCCGCGTCGAAGCCCCTGCTGATCGAAATCGGTTGTGAAGAGCTGCCGCCGAAAGCACTCGATGAACTC
>Ga0207657_10000325_pt1 | contig 50816 bp, 45 predicted proteins | sample KBSC33metaG_FD_184316 | JGI IMG/M metagenome (GOLD analysis project Ga0207657, IMG submission 184316) | Corn rhizosphere microbial communities from Kellogg Biological Station, Michigan, USA - KBS C3-3 metaG (SPAdes) (version 2) | ecosystem: Host-associated > Plants > Roots > Rhizosphere > Soil ... | reverse complement strand
TTGAGCGGGATCGCCGGGAAGCCGGCCATGACGTTGATGATCTGTGTCTGCGCCGCCGGCGAGAGCACGTAGTTGACGAACTTGTACACGTCGGCCTTGTGCCGCGCCGACTTCGGGACGCCGAGGTACGCGGCGCCGCCCGTGAACGAGGGGCTGGCGATCTGCGTCAGGTGAACCGAGGCGGGCAACTGACCCGTCTTGAGCGCGGTCAGCGACTGGTCCGACCACACCGGCGCGACCCAGATCTGCCCCTTGCCGAGCAGGTCGAGGACGGCCGCGTTCCCGTTCGGATAGACGCCCTGGTACACGTACTGGTTCAGGCTGTGCAGGACATCGAACCCCTGCTTCCAGTTGGACTCGAGGTTCGGGACATACCCGTTCTGCATCTGCTTCAGGATGTTCGCCGGGATGAAGCTGTCCACCACCGTCTCGGCGAACGAGTAGCCGGAGCCGCCGCTGTTCGGCGAGTTGTAGGTGAACTTGCCGGGGTGCGCCTTGATCCAGGCCAGCAGTCCGCTGAGTGTCTTCGGCGGTGTCTGCACGTTGTTCGAGTCGTACGCGAGCACGACCGACGAGCCGCGGTACGGGATCGCCGCGCCCTTCACCGGCGTGAGGAGCTTCTGGTCGACGTTCTTGATGTTCGGCGCCGTCGCCTTCGTCACCGGCTGAGTCAGGCCGTCGGTGGCAAGGGTCGTGACGAGCCCCGCGTCGACCAGGTCGATCCCCGGCCACTTGCGCTGCTTGACCGCGGCGCCGATGCGGGCGAGCGTGGTCGTGTCGTTGACGCCGTGCTCGGAGAAGATGAACTTGACGTTGATGTTCTTGTTCTTCTTCTCGAACCCCGGGATGATGTACTGCTGCCAGAGCGACTGCACGTTCACGTCGCCGCTTGCGTAGAGGACGATGGTGTCCGTCTTGGCCTGACGCTTCGTCGCCGCGCTCGACGCCGCTGCGACAGATGCCAGGACGACCGCGAGCGCGAGGACAACGATCGCGCCGAGGTGCTTCCGTTTCACTGCTCCCTCCTTTGCGTCTCTCGACGATTCGGTAGTGGGGGGCTCATGCAAGCTCCGAGATCGCGGCCGTAGCCTCGCCGCCGATCTCGACGTCGTGTCGGGCCGCGAGGACTCGCGCGGCAGATTGACAGACGAGGACGTCCTCACGCCCTTCGTCAATGCCCGCGCGCGGCGGTGCGCCGCCGCGCACGAACGACTCGAACGCCAGCCATTGCCGTTCGAATGCTTCGACGGTCGACCGCGTGCCGGTGACGCGTTCCGCTTCGTGGTCCGCGTCGATCACCGTGAGGACGGTCGGTGCATGGAGGAGGTACGGCGCCGGGAATGCGAGCTCGACGCTCCCCAGCGCGTCGTGGACCCGCACCTCCTCGCGGTAGGCGGGATACCCCTCGAGGTAATGCCAGCGAATCGACACGCGGGCGCCGTCCGGAAGCCGGCCCTGCAGCGCGACCGATCCGTCGGCCGCTTCCGCCGGCCACACGTCGGCGTCGTCGATCTCGAGACCGCCGCCCACGAGGGCACGGATCACCGCCAGGTCGTGAACGACGCTGCCGAGAAAGACCTCCGCGTAGAGCTCTCCCAGCCAGCGCGGTGCGGCGCCGAGCGCTCGGTCGAGCGACGCGGCCTCGTCTGCTGCGAGTCGAGCGAGGTCGTCGGCACCGACATCGCCTGCCGCAGGAAGCAGGCCGGCATGCGCGAGCTGCGGCCCCGACGGAGGGTGGAGCACGGTCACCTCGACCGACCGCGGTGCGGGCCGACCTGACAGCACGGCGGCCGCGCGCTCGACCGCAGGGTCGTACAGCTTCATGTAGCCGAGCTGGAGAACCGGTTCGACCGACGCAAGCTCGTCGATCTCGCCGACCGAGTATGCGAGCGGCTTCTCGCAGAAGACGGCGAGGCCGGCGCCCGCCGCAGCAGCCGCGAGGCGCGCATGCGAGCCGCTCGTGAGGATCGCGACCGCGTCGAGCCCGGCCGCGTCGAGCAACTGGTCGGGACGAGCGAATCGGCGCTCCACGTCGACCCCGTAGCGCGTGCCGACGCCGTCGCGGGTCGTGCGCGAGACGTCGCAGAGCGCAGCGATCCGGAAGAGCTCGGGATGCTTGTGCAACAGGGGGAGGTGAACCGCCTGAGCGACCGCCCCCAGTCCCACGATGCCGATCCGGATCGGCGAACTCGGCCCCCCGCCCACGTTGGGCCAACGTTTGCACGGAGCTCCGAGGTTGTCAAATCTCCTCGAACTTCAAGCGATTTCTCCGCGCGCAAACGTTGGCGCGCGCGGGAATCAGCGCGTCTGCGGGAAGCCCAGGTCGACCTTCGAGGTCGCCGGGTCGGGCCACCGCGACGTGACGACCTTCGAGCGGGTGTAGAAGTCGATCCCCTCGGGCCCGTAGATGTGCCGGTCGCCGAAGAGAGACGCCTTCCAGCCGCCGAACGAGTAGTAGGCCACCGGCACCGGGATCGGGACGTTGACGCCGACCATCCCAGCCTGCACGTCGAACTGGAACCGGCGGGCGACGCCGCCGTCGCGGGTGAAGATCGCCGTGCCGTTGCCGTACGGGTTGTCGTTGACGAGCCTGATTGCCTCGTCGTAGGTCGCGACGCGCGTCACCCCGAGCACCGGCCCGAAGATCTCGTCGTCGTAGGCGCGCATGCCGGGCTCGAGACCGTCGATCAGCGACGGCGCCAGGAAGAAGCCGTCGTCAGGGCAGCCCTCGCGGCCGTCGACCAGCACGTCGCCGCCGCCGTCCTCGAGATACGCCGCGACCTTGTCGCGATGCTCGCGCGTGATCAGCGGGCCCATCTCGCTCGACGCGTCCATCCCGTCGCCGAGCTTCACGTTCGGAATGCGAGCCTTGATCGCATCGATCATCGGATCGGCGACGTCGCCGACCGCGACGAGCATCGAGACCGCCATGCACCGCTCGCCGGCCGACCCGTAGGCGGCGGAGACCGCAGCGTCGGCGGCCATGTCGATGTCGGCGTCCGGCAGGACGATCATGTGGTTCTTCGCACCGCCGAGCGCCTGGCAGCGCTTGCCGCTCGCGGTCGCGGTCTCATAGACGTACTTCGCGATCGGCGTCGAGCCGACGAACGAGACCGCCGCGATGTCGCGATGGGCGAGGATCGCGTCGACCGCGACCTTGTCGCCGTGGATGACGTTGAAGACGCCGTCCGGCACACCGGCTTCCTTCAGCAGCTGCGCCGTGTAGACCGACGCCGACGGATCCTTCTCCGACGGCTTCAAGACGAACGTGTTGCCGCAGGCGATCGCCGGCGCCCACATCCACATCGGGACCATCGCCGGGAAGTTGAACGGCGTGATGCCCGCGACGACGCCGAGCGGCTGGCGGATCGAATACACGTCGACCCCCGTCGAGGCCTGCTCGGTCATGCCGCCCTTCAGCAGGTGCGGGATGCCGCAGCAGAACTCGATCACCTCGAGCCCGCGCGTGACCTCGCCCATCGCGTCCGAGAGCACCTTGCCGTGCTCGGCCGTCAGGTGCTTCGCGATCTCCTCACGCCGCTCGTGGACGAGCTCGCGGATCGCGAACAGGATCTCGGCGCGCTTCGCGATCGACAGCGCACGCCAGGCCGGGAACGCCGCCTTGGCCGCCTGGACGGCGCGATCGACTTCCTCGGCCGACGCGAAGTCCACCGCACCCGACTGCTGCCCCGTCGCCGGGTTGAACACCGGCCCGGTGCGACCCGAGCTGCCGGCGTGCGGTGCGCCGGAGATCCAGTGGTTGATCGGCTTGACGGCTGCAGGTGCGTCGACGACGTCGGTCATGATGGGCTCCTTTGGAAGGCTGTGAGCAGACTAGCGCCGCGGAACCGACGGTCGCAGAGCTCGCGGAAGACGCCGCCGTCCACGTCCTGCCGCGCCCTGATCGCCGGCTCGGATTCGAGAGCCACGGCACGATCCAGTTGTTCAGGGAGCGTTACGAGAGCGTGTCCAGCAGGGCCTGGGCGCGCCGCTCGTACACCAGCGAGCCCTTTACCCGCGCTAGGCGGACCGCTTCCTCGAGCACCTGCCGCGCCTCGTCGTCGCGCCCGGCAGCCGCGAGAGCTCGCCCGTGCTCCGTCGTGAACCACGGCCGCAGCATGAAGTACCCAGCGTCACCGAGCTCTCCCGCGTGCCGCGCGGCAGCGACCGCGTCGTCATGGCGGCCGTCGAGCGACGCGAGACGCGCACGAACGACGGCGACGAACGCATCCGTCAGCCAGTCGTCCTCGGAGCCGAGCCCCTCGGCTTCGTCGAGGATCGCCTCCGCCTCCTCACGACGGCCGAGCTCGAGCAGGTCGATGGCGAAGAGGGCTCCGAGTGTCGAGCGAAAGCCGCGTTCTCCGAGCTCTCCGAGGGCGTCCCAACTGAGCCGGTACACCGGCTCAGCCGCCTCGAGATCGCCCGCGAGGTACAGCCCCCACCCTCGGTTCTGGCCCTCCGTGCGCGCGCTGTGCTCGTCGCCGCGCTCGATCAGAGCGGCCTCGTATTCACCGAATAGCCGCACGGACTCGTCGGCACGGCCCATGGCACTGGCAGCGACCGCGAGCCCGGAGAGCGCGTTGTCGACGACCCGCCCGAGCCGATCCCGCTCGGCCAGCATTCCGTGAGCGAACGTCTCGTACTCCTCCCATGTGGACTCGCCGTAGAGCAGCGCAATGCCGACGTGAGTCGCACACATGGCTTCCAGCACCGAGATCCCAGCCTCGCGGGCGTAATCGCGGCCGAGCGTCGCCGCCTCCAGCTGATCCGAGGTGCGCCCTTGCCAGAACAACAGCCGCGCGAGGGCGTGGTACCCCTCCGCGTACGCGAGCGGCGAGGCGTCACCGAGGTCGGCAAGCCGGGCGCGCACATCCCGCTCGAGGCTGCCGATCGTCTCGCCTTCCGCCGGATTGTGTCCTCGTCCGAGACAGCGGGCGAAGAACGCGATCGCCGCATCTTCTCCCTCGGCGGAATCGATCGCTTCGGTCAACACACGGTCGGACTCGGCGAACTCACCGGCGGAATACAGGGCGACGCCGAGCCACGGCAGTGCCGCGCCGCGCTGCGGCGAGCCGCTCTCGAGCAACGCGACTGCCCGCGAGAGCAGGCGACGGCCGGCAGCCATGTCGCCGCGAAACACGGCGCGCCGCCCGGCGTCCGTCAGGTGCGTTCCCGCGCGAACGGCAAGGTCGCCGAGCTCCCGGCCGAGCTCCGCGCGGTAGAGCGCCGCCTGCTCGAGGTGGTACCCGAGGATCTCGTCCAGCTCGATCAGACCTCCGCCGTGGTCGTCGAGCCACCGCGCGAAGCGCTCGTGCAGCTCCGCGCGCGTCGCCTTGGGCAAGGCGTCGTACGCGGCGTCGCGAATCAGCAGGTGCCGGAACCGGAATGCATCGTCCTCGAGCAGCGTCGCGGCCGTCGGCCGGACGAGCTCCTTCCGCACCAGCCCCATCAGCTCGGCCGCGACGGACGGATCATCGGGCGCGAGTGCCTGAACCGCGCCCCGATGGAAGACCTGGCCCTCGACGGCACCGCGCTCCAGCGCTGCGCGTTCACCGTTCGGCAGCTGGTCGAGGCGCGCCGCGAGTAGGGCTTGGATCGTGGGCGGCACCGACACTGCCTCGTCGCGCGAGTCCTGCACCATCGCGAGCATCTGCTCGACGAACAGCGGGTTTCCCTCCGCCGCGTCGGAGATTCGCTCACGCAGGTCACCCGAAAGCTGTGCCGAGCCGAGCAGATGCTCGATCAGCTCGCCTGTCTGGCCCTCGGTCAGCGGCTCGAGCAAGACGGTGGTGGAGTTCAGCTTGCCGCCGCTCCACGCCGGGCGAAGCTCGAGCAGGTCGGGCCGCGCGCTGCACAGCACCAGGAGCGGCGCGTCGCGAGCCCAGTCGGTGACATGCTCGATCAGGTCGAGGAACGTCGGCTCCGCCCACTGCAGGTCGTCGAAGTACACGACGAGCGGGCGCTCGCGGGCCGACGACTCGAAGAGCTTCCGCACCGCGAACGCAATGTCCTCGGCAGTAGCGTCTCCGTTTCCGAGCAGCGCCGCGATCGCCGCGTTGGGCGCAGGCTCGTCCCGGAGCAGTTGCTTCACCGCCTCGACGACGGGCCAGTACGTGATCCCCTCTCCGTAGGAGAGACATCGTCCGCTGATCATCGAGCCGTCGAGGCCGTTCAGGAACTCCGCGACGAGACGCGACTTCCCGACGCCGGCGCTCCCGAGGATCGTGAATTGCACACAGGCGCGCTCGGTACGTGCGCGCTCCCACGCATCATCGAGCTGGTCGCGTTCGCGCTCTCGGCCCACGAGCGGCGCATCCGTCCGCCGCGCGAACGCCGCGTCGCCCGTGACCGATCGAACGCGATAGGCGGTGACCGGCTCCGACTTTCCCTTCGCCTCGATCGGCGGCACGAGCTCGGCGTCGATCGCGTCGCGGACGAGCGCGTACGTCGAGCCGCCGACGAGCACCTCGCCGACGCCTGCCGCCTGCTCGAGTCGCGCCGCGACGTTGACGGCGTCGCCCGTGACGAGGGTCTCGCCGGTACCGGTCACGACCTCGCCGGTGTTGACGCCGATGCGCACGTCGATCTGTGCCGCGTCGCGCAACTCGATCGCCGCGCGGACGGCACGCAGCGCATCGTCCTCGCGGACCGTCGGCACACCGAAGACCGCCATCACTGCGTCCCCGATGAACTTCTCGACCGTGCCGCCGTGGCGCTCGATCGCCGCGCGGGCGACGGCGAAGTACTCCGCCATCAGGCCGCGGAGCTGCTCCGGGTCGAGACGCTCGCCGAGCGCCGTCGAGCCCGTCACGTCGCAGAACAGCACCGTGACGACCTTCCGCACCTCGCGAACCGGCTCGGGAGACAGCGCGGCGCCGCACGCGTTGCAGAACCGTGCTCCGGCCGGGTTCTCCGCCCCACAGGCTGGACAGTTCACGGCGCGACACTAACCGCGGGAGTAGCATCAAGGCCATGGCGACGACCGAGACGAACACCGAGCTGGGCAGGCAGATCGTCCAGGACGCGAAGGACTACGTCCTCTACTCCTGGAGCGTCCAGAACGCGATCAACCCGATTGCCGTGGAGCGAGCGGAAGGGCGCTACTTCTACGACTACGACGGCAAGGCGTACCTCGACTTCGCCTCGCAGCTCGTCAACGTCTCGATCGGCCACTCGCACCCGAAGGTCGTCCAGGCGATCAAGGACCAGGCGGAGAAGCTCGCCACGATCGGCCCGCCGATGGCGACCGAGTCACGCTCCCGCCTCGGGAAGCTCCTGGCGGAGGTGACGCCGGGCGACCTCTGCATGTCGTTCTTCACGAACGGCGGCGCGGAGGCGAACGAGAACGCGATCAAGCTCGCCCGCTGGTACACCGGCCGCCACAAGATCATCGCGCGCTACCGCAGCTACCACGGTGCGACCGCCGGCGGGATCACGCTCACCGGCGACCCGCGGCGCTGGGCCGCCGAGCCGGGCCTTCCCGGCGTCGTGCGCATGTTCGACCCCTACACCTATCGCTGCCCGGCCGGGCACCCCGACCCCTGCCCGGTCTGCACCGGCGCGCCGCACCTCGAGGAGATCCTCCAGTACGAGGGCGCGCACACCGTCGCCGCCGTGATCCTCGAGACCGTCACGGGGACGAACGGCATCATCGTCCCGCCCGACGGCTACCTGCAGTCGATCCGGGAGGTCTGCGACCGCCACGGCATCCTGCTGATCGCCGACGAGGTGATGGCCGGCTTCGGCCGCACCGGCAAGTGGTTCGCCGTCGACAACTGGGATGTCGTGCCGGACATCCTCACCGTCGCCAAGGGCATCAACTCGGGCTACGTGCCGCTCGGCGCGATGATCGTGCGCAAGCCGATCGCCGACTGGGTGCGCGACAAGATGTTCGCCGGCGGCCTCACCTACAGCGGCCATCCGCTCGCGTGCGCGTCCGGCGTCGCGTCGATCGAGGCGTTCCAGGAGGAAGGCATCGTCGAGAACGCCGCCGCGATGGGCGAGGTGTTCAGAACCGAGCTCGCGCGCCTGCAGGACAAGCATCCGTCGATCGGCGAGGTGCGCGGGCTCGGCTGCTTCTGGGGCCTCGAGCTCGTGAAGAACCGCGACACGCGCGAGCCGCTCGTGCCGTTCAACGGCTCGGGCGACGCCGCGAAGCCGATGGCCGCGGTGATGAAGCGCGCGCTGGACAGCGGCCTGTACCTGATGACGCATTGGAACGTCGTCATGTGCTGCCCGCCGCTGACGATCACCCGCGACGAGCTCGACGAGGCGATCGAGATGCTCGACGACGCGCTGTCCGTTGCAGACGAGTTCGTCGCTTAGGGCGTTCGCGGAAGACCCGGCCGCGTGGGGGGAAGACTTCCCACCGGACAGCGTCTGGCGGCGGATCCTCACCGACCGGTGGTGCCTGCTGCTCGGCCCGGTGCCGTCCTCGACGCAGGTCTCACGTCTGCGCCTCGACCCCGACGAGATCGCGGAGGCGATCCACGAGCTTCGAGCCGAAATCGCTGCCCAGGGGCACACGAACGCGCACTGGAACGTCGGCTCGTCCTCCAGTCCCGGCGACCTGATCGACCGGCTCGTCGCCCACGGCCTCGAGCCGGAGGATCACCTGACCGCGCTCGTGTTGGCCGCCGAACCGCCCGAGGTTCCCGGGGTCGAGGCGCGGCGCATTCGCGACCTGGGCGAATACGCCGCCGCGTCGGCGATCACGCACGACGTGTTCGGGACGTCGCCGGACAGGCGAGCCGAGTGGGACTCGATCGCCCACGAACATTACGAGGCGGAACGGCGCGGCACCGGCCCGCGCCAGTACATCGCGTATCTCGACGGCCGGGTCGTGGGGGCGGCATCAGCAGTCGTCGAGGACGGCTTGCCGGCCTCGATCATGATCGGCGGTGCGGTCGTTCCGGACGCGCGCGGCCGCGGCGTCTACCGCGCTCTCGTGCGTGCGCGCTGGGACGATTCGCTCGCGGCGGGCATCGCCGCTCTCTGCGTCCAGGCACGGGTGACCTCGCGCCCGATCCTCGAGTCGATCGGCTTCGAGCGCACGAGCGAGGTGGAAGTGCTACTCGATCCCGTGACGTGCTGAGCGCCGAGCTGCGCGAGTTCGCGCGCAGCCCCGGGGCGTACCTCGATGCGTCCGGCGCCGAGGTGGTCGACAACGAGCGCTACTTCGCGGCGATCGTCGCCGGCGGCAAGTACGTCAACGTCTTTCGCCCTCGCTTTGCCGCCGACGCCGCGGCAGATGTGCTCGCGGAGGTCCGGTCGCTCGCACCGTCCGCGATCGGGTCGTGGCAGACCGACTCGGTGGACCTCGCCGAAGCGCTCCTCGCCGCAGGGGCGCGACGGCCCGCGCCGCCGCTCGAGTGGACGTTCACGGCGCTCGCGACGGCGACCGCGCCGCCGCCCGTCGCGGGCATCGAGATCCGCCGCATCGAGAGCTTCGACGACTACCTCGTCGGCCTCGAGATCGCGCTCTCCGCCGAGCAGTACACCGACGAGGCGCGCGCGCACCGCCGGGCGGAGGCCGAGGAGACCTACGAGCGGCGCAAGGGCGGCCCGTCGATGGAGTGGCTCGCCTCGATCGACGGCGAGCCGGTCGCGCACGCGCGCGCCTTTCCCGGCCCGCGCGGGTTGCTGCTCGACGGCGGCGCGACATTGCCGAGCGCACGCGGGCGCGGCGCGTACCGCGCACTGATCGCCGCCCGCTGGGACGAAGCGGTCGCGCGCGGCACGCCGGCGCTCGTCGTGCAGGCGCAGGACACCACCTCGCGCCCCATCCTCGAGCGATGCGGCTTCGAGGTCGTTTGCACCATGTACGAAGTGGAACACGATCCGCTGTGAACGACGCGCTCCGCCAGTTCGCGCAGAACCCCGATCGCTACACATGGATCTCGAGCGACGTCGACCGCTTCGCCGACGAGCGTGTCTGCGTGATCCAGGGCACGACGTGGGCCGGCGTGTCGGGAGTGCGCGTCGAACCGGACGACGTCGAAGCGCTGCTCGCCGAGGTGCACGACCGCGTCCCCGACGGGAAGGCACTCGTGTGGTGGCTCGACCCGGACACGCAGCCTGTCGACCTGCACGAGCGCCTGCTCGCGCTCGGCCTGCAAGAGCCGCGCGACCGCGGGTCGCTGCTGCACGCGCTCGCATGCGTCGAAGAGCCTCCGCCCGGGCCGCACCACGTGGACGTGCAGCGGGTCGAGACCTACGAGGAGCACCTCGCGGCGACCGAGGTGATGTGGGAGGCGTTTGCGGTTCCCGAGGATCGACGCGCACGGCAGTTGAAGCACCTCCGTGTCGAGTTCGAAGCGGCGCGGGATGCCGCGGTTCCGATCACCTTCCTCGCGCACGTCGACGGTCGGCCGGCGGGCGTCGGCCGCTCGATCTACTCCGACCGCGGCGTCTTCCTGATCGCAGGGGCCGTCGCCGAATGGGCGCGCGGCCGCGGCGTCTACCGTGCGCTCGTGCGCGCCCGCTGGGACGACGCCGTCGCACGCGGCACCCCGGCACTCGTCACGGAAGCGCTGCCCGACACGTCGTACCCGATCCTGAAGCGCGTCGGCTTCGTCGACGTGTGCACGATCCGCCGGCTGGAAGACCCGCGCTCGCGCTAATCGAGCGGCAGGACGTCGTTCGTCTCGAAGAGACGGACGAATGCCTTGACGACAGTCGGATCGAACTGGGTGCCGGCTGACTCGACGAGGCGCTCCACCGCCTCCGCGGCCGGCATGCGGCCGCGGTACGGGCGGTCGGTGACCATCGCATGGAATGCGTCGCAGACGAGCACGATGCGCGCCTCGACCGGGATCTCCTCGCCCCCCTTGCCGTCCGGGTAGCCGCCGCCGTCCCAGCGCTCGTGACACGCGCGGACGATCGGGCGCACATCGGCGAGCCGGTCGATCGGAGCGAGGATCCGCTCGCCGAGCTCGGGATGCGCCTTGACGATCTCGAACTCCTCGTCGGTCAGCGGGCCCGGCTTTTGCAGGATGTCGGACGGGATCCCGATCTTCCCGATGTCGTGGAAGAGCGCCCCGAGCTCGAGGCGCTTGAGCGCGTCGCGGTCGAGCTCGAGCTCCCGGCCGACGAGCAGCGCCATGTCGCTGATCCAGCGCGCATGCGACGACGTGTACTCGTCGTTCGCCTCGAGGGCGTTCGCGAGCGTCGCAACCGTCGAGACGAACGTGCGCTCGAGTCCTTCGAAATGCTCGGCGCTCTCGATCGCGAGCTTCGCCTGGTGCGCGAGCCCCGCGAGGAGCCGGAGCTGCCGGTCGACCACGAAGCGGTCGCCGACGGTCGCGACGAGTGCTCCGACGCGGCCGCCTTCGAGCCGAAGAGGCGCGACGAGGTAGCGATCGATGCTTGCCGGCGGGGCGCCTTCGAGCTCGGCGAAGTCCGCGGGCTCGAGCACGAACGGCTCCGCGCGCTCGAGCCACCGATGTGCGAGCGCCGCCGGGTAACGGCGACCCGACGCCGGGTCGATCTCGGCCGGATACCCGACCGACGAGCGGCCGACCAGGTCGCGCGGCTCCGCCTCTTCCTGGATCCACAGCGACGCGCGCTCGGTGGCGAGGACACGTGCCGTCACCTCGACGCTGCTTCCGAGGACGTCCTCGGGCGACTCGGCGGTCGCGAGCTCGCGACTCGCGTCGAGCAGTGCGTTCGCGATCTCCGCAGCTTCGCGGTGGCGCTCGTAGAGACGCGCCTTCTGCAGCGCGACGGAGAGCTGGTAGCCGAACGACGCGAGCAGCCGTTCGCGGTCCTCGTCGAGTTGCGGCACGTCGACGACCACACGCCCGCCTGCTCCGTCACCTGAGTCGACCGGGACCGACACTCCGCCGGTGACCGGGTCACCCGCATGCGCCACGCAATCGGCGCCGATCCAGATCGACGCGCGCGAGGTCTCGAAGATGCGCGTCGCCGCCTGGACCGCGAGGTTCTGGATCTCGTCGACCGAGTGCGCACGCGAGAGCTCGTCGGCGAAAGCGAGCAGCGCCTTCGCCCCGTCGGCCTCGCGCCGCTGCTGCTCGTAGAGGCGGGCATTCTCGAGCGCGACCGACGCCTGGCCCGCGAGCACCTCGAGCAGGCGGACGTCGTCTTCGTCGAACTGGTTCACACCGAGCTTCGAGATGACGATCGCGCCGGTGACGCGCGAGCCGTAGCGGAGCGGAACCACCGCGAGCGACTCCTCGAGCTCGTCGGTGCCGGGAATGCGGAACGCAAAGTCGCACTCGAGCGCGTTCGGGATCAACAGCGCCTCACCGGTCTCGACGGCACGACCGGTAACGCCGACGCCGACCCGCTGCGTGTACGCATCCGACGTGTTGCCGATCGCCTCGTCGGCGTCACCGACGAAGGCGATCGGGCGGAGCTCGTCACCGTGTCGAAGGACGACGCGGCAGTTGTGGTAGTCGATCAGGAGCCGCAGCTCGGTCGCGATCGTGCTGCCGATCTGCGCGACGTCGTTCAGGCGGTTCAGCTTCCCGGCGAGGGACTGCAGCATCTTCAGGTGGGCGATCGAGCGCACGTCGCGGCCGGCGAGCGCCGCCGCGCTCGGACGCTCCGTCGGGCCGTCGTCGTAGACGACGCTCTGGTTCTTGCCGCGCGCCTTGGCGGTCATCATCGCCGCCTCCGCGCAGGAGACGAGCTCGCGCGGGTTCATCGCGTGCTCCGGACCTTGCGCGACCCCCATCGACACGGTGATGCGTCCCGCCGGCTCGATGTCGACGTCGTGCAGCGCTTCGCTGAGACGAGAGGCGAGTCCGAGCGCGTCGCCCGCGTCGCACGACGGCATGATCACGCCGAATTCCTCGCCGCCGATGCGGCAGACGACGTCGGAGCCGCGCACGGTCTCGCGCGCGACCCGCGCCACCTGCATCAGCAGCTGGTCGCCGACGCCGTGTCCGTACACGTCGTTGACGCGCTTGAAGTCGTCGAGGTCGAACATCAACACGGCGACGGTGTCGTGCGAGCGAGACGCGCGCGTCAGCTCGGAGCGAAGTCGCTCGTGGAAATAGCGGTGGTTGTAGAGACCGGTCAGCGAGTCGGTCTGCGCGAGGTGCTCGAGGCGGGCGCGTATCTGCGCGTTGTCGAGCGCGAGTGCGGCAGCGTCGCCAAACGACCGGGCGAGATGGAACTCGTGCTCGGCGAACTCTGCGTCCTCGCCGATCCGGTAGATGTTGAGCGCGCCCTTGAGGGCACCGCGCGCGATCAGCGGGATCGAGATCATCGCCTCGGGCTCGACCGGCGTCCCCGGCACCGTGACGGCGCGGGGATCGAGGTGAGCACGGTTCGTCCACACGGGCCGGAGGTTCTCGACCGCCCACCCGGTGATGCCTTCGCCGAAGCGCGGACGGCTGCGCATGATCTCGTCCTCGTACACCTGCGAGCGCGCCTTCAGCGGCACGAGCATGCGCCGGTCGACGTCGGCCTCGTAGATGTGCAGTGCCTCGTACGGCATCAGGTCGCTGAGCGTGACCACGATGCGGTCGAGGAGATCCTCGAGGCTCTGCTCGGAGAGCACCTCGTGGAACACCTCGGCGAGCCGACGGTACGACTCGGCGAGCGCCTCTGGGCGCCCGTTGCCGTTGGCGGACACGCCGAGCTCGTCGGTGTGCGCCGCCGCCGCAGCCTGCGTCACCATGCCGATCCCATCGGCGGCGGCGCACGCCGACTTGATACTCCCGGTGGGTGGTTTTCGCTAGATCAAGCCGCAGACGCGGGCGGTGTTCGGCCACGGGTAGAAGCCGCGGCCCGACCGGTACGCGCGCACCGCCGCCTGCAGCTGGGCCCAGGCCGGCCAGTTGTCCGCCGTGCCCCACTTGGCGACGAAATCGGGGCCGTAGAGCGTCTGGAAGCGGCGGTCCATCTGCAGCCCGCCGTAGTAGCCGTTGCCCGTGTTCGAGTCCCAGGCGCCCTCGTAGTGGTGGATGCACAGGAACGCCGAGCTGAGCGCCCGGGGCAGCGGCCGATGGCCGTGCCGCAGCACCTGGATGGTGGCCGCGGCGAGACGCCGCTGCCAGAGCCGGAGCGTGTCCGCGCCCGACCTGCTGTGGGCGCCCGCGTAGCGCCGCGTGACCGAGCCCGGGTAGATCCGCCGCAGCTCGAGCGTCAGGCGCCGCGTGTAGGCGATCCGGCGCGAGAGCGCGCTGTGGACGAGCGGGGCCTTCGGGATCGCCACCGCCAGGCGGCTGTGGACGCGGCGCAGAGCCACGTCGCGGGCCGTGGAGGCACGGCGCGACCAGGTGTCGATCGTCCACTGCAGGTACTCGCGATCGACGCTGTGGCGGTACGAGAAGGTGGTCGGAGTGCGGTGGACGCGAGCAGCGCGCTCGAACGTCCAGGTCAGCGTCCGGTAGTGCTCGACGACTTGGCGGAGCGCCGGAATCGCGGCGGGTCTCGCCGGTCGAACGGTCTCACGCGCGAACGCAGCGCCGGCGAGCGCGAACGTGATGATGCCCGCGAGCGCCGCAATGCTCAGCGGAATAGGGAAACGCACGAATAGTCCTCCTTGGCCGGGAGCGTCATGGCTGTGAGGGGGTTCCAGGGCAAGGCTCTGGGCAAGAGCGCCAAGCCCACGTGACCGCGGGACGGTAGCGGCCACGTGTGAGGTGGCGCAAGGAAGATCTAAAGGATTTGTAAAGGCCCGGCGGCTTAGCTGAAGAGATCCAGCTCGTGCTCGATCACGATCTCCTGGCCCGAGCCGTCGCCCTCGAGCCTCAGACCCCGCACCACCACTGCCGGGACGCCCTCCGCCTTGCCGCGGGCCAGATCGGCGGCTCCGGCGATCTCGTCGGCGATCGCGACCCGGCTCGAGCGGAGCTCGTAGCCGATCCGGTCGGTCGTGCCGCGGAGATCGAGGAGCGCCGGCACGCCGGAGACGCCGATCGCGACGTCCGTCGTCCCCTGGCGGAACGGCCGCCCGAACGAGTCGGTGACGATCACCCCCACGTCGACGCCCGTCAGCTCCTCGATCCGCTCCCGAACGACGCGCGCGCTGGCGTCGGGGTCGACCGGCAGCAGGACCAGCGTGCCGTGCTCGGGCGCGTTCGAGTGGTCGACCCCGGCCGAAGCGCAGACGAAGCCGTGTTGCGTCTCCACGATCACGAGCGGGCCGCGCTCGCGCACGATCCGCTTCGACTCGCGCAGGATCACCTCGACCTCGCGCGGGTCACGCTCGCCGGCGGCGAGCTCGATCGCCTGCGCCGAGGCCTCGTAGTCGTCGATCCTCACGACGCGTCCCTCAGCCTTCGAGACTGCCTTCTGCGCCAGGACGAGAACGTCGTGGGGCTGAAGCTCGACCAGCGCGACGACGAGCGCCGCGAGATCGTCGTCCTTCCGGATCTCAGGCAGGCCGTGAACGGGGATGAGCTCGATCATTCGACGCCGGCGATGCGCACGCCGGCGTGTGCCTTGTACCGCCGGTTCAGGTTGACGATCACCGCGGTCAGCCCTTCGAGCGCGCGGGCGCTCGCGAGCGGGCCTGCGTCGAGCGCGCGGCCGCCGACGACTCTCCCCGCGAGCTCGAGCGAGAGTGCCTTCGCCGACTCGTCGTCACCGCACACGAGTGCGTCCTCGTCCGGTGCGTCCGCCAGGTTCGACGCCGCGACCGAATGCAGCCCGGCTGCGACCGGTGCGTCGACGATCTGCTGGACGCGCTCCGCGAGGCTGAGCGCGTCGGGATCCGGGAGCATGCCGCGACCCTTCTCGAAGCTGATCGCACTCGCCACGGAGAGAAACGGGGTCGTGCCGAGCGCTGTCGCGACTGCGCGCGCCGTGTCGAGTGCCGCGTCGGCGTTGACCGCGAGCACGGCGAGGTCGACACCGCGCACCGCCTCCTCGTTGGTCGCGCCGGTGGCCCGTGCCCCGAGCTCCGTCGCGACCGCCGCCGCACGCATGGCGTCGCGCGAGCCGATCACGATCTCGTCCTCGCCGACCGCTGCGAGCCGCGCGGCGAGCGCGCGGCCGAAGCTGCCGGTGCCGCCGAGGATCGCGACCTTCACGCCGGCGCTCCGGCCGCGTCGAGCGCCGCCGCTGCGAGCTGCCGCGCCGCGTCGAGGTCGGTCATCAACGTGTGCGTCACGACCGGGCGAACGCCGTGCGGCAGCTCGGCCGGCGCATCGGCGACGTCGAGCACGAGGGCATCGACGAGCCCCGTGTAGCACGACGCGACGTGCGCAGGCGTCGTCCCGCCCGCGAGCCGGCTGAGCATCCGGTCGGCCGGCCCCTTCACGGCCCGTCCGCCCACGAGTGGGCTCACCGCCACGCACGGAGCGCTCCGCCGCTCGAGCGCGGCCCGGATCTCGGCAACGGCGAGGATCGGCCCGATCGACACGTACGGGTTGCTCGGTGCGATCAGGATCACGTCGGCGGCATCGAGCGCCTCGAGCACGCCGGGCGCAGGAGCGGCTTCGGGCGCGCCCGCATAGTGCACGGCGTCGACCTCGTCGCGGTGGCCGCGCGCGACGAACCAGGTCTGGAACGGGAACGTCCCCGCCGGGGTCTCCAGGAAGGTGCGCACCGGGTCGTCGGTCGCAGGCAGGAGGTGCGCCTCGAGTCCGAGCGCATGCGCAATCCGCGCGGTCGCCTCGGTCAGCGACGCGCCGCTGCGCAGGAGCTCGGTGCGGACGAGGTGAAGGCCGAGGTCGCGGTCGCCGAGCCGAAACCAGTCCTCCCCTCCGAGCTCGCTCACGGTCTCGAGCGCCCGCCAGCTCTCGTCCGCGCGACCCCAGCCGCGCTCGTCGTCGGATCGTCCCGTGAGCGTGTAGAGGATGCTGTCCAGATCGGGCGAGACTCGAAGGCCCAGGAGCTCGATGTCGTCCGCAACGTTGCCTACGATGGAAACGTTGCCTGGATCGACGACACCGACCAGCCCGCGCAGGAACCGCGCACCTCCGACGCCGCCCGAGAGGACAGCGACCTTCAAGCTGCCGACTGCAGGTCGAGGGAGGCGAGCACGCGCCGGGTGTGCTTGCCGAGCCGGCCTTTCAGCCGGGCGAGATCGTCGAGCGTGTCCACGTCATCGATCAGATTCGGCGCGTCGAGGACCGTCGACGGGCCAAGCGCAGCGAACCGTTCCGCGCTGCCGGGCCCGTAGACCGGCTCAAAGAGGCTCGCGTCGGCGAAGGCGAGCGCATTCGTCGTCCCGTCGGCGGCCGCCACGAGCGCAACGCCCTCACCGGACACGGCGCCGGCGAGCGCGAGCAGGTCGCGCGGGTCGGCGCACGGGAGGTCGGCGTTCACCACGAGGTACGGCGCCGGCAGCGCAGCGGCGCTCGCCGCGGCGAGCCCGGCTTCGACCGCGGCGCCCTGCCCGCGGCGGGGATCCGGCACGAGCGTTGCGTTCGGCGGCACCTCGGTACCGACGGGCGCGACGACGAGCACGTCGCCCACCGCGACGGCTGCGGCAACCACATCGGCGAGCATCGCGTCGGCGAGTGCGCGACGAGCGGGATCGTCGACGGCGAGGCGCTGCTTCGGGTCGGAGCCGCGGAACGGGACGACGATCGTGGCCATGCGTCGAGGACACTACCCGGGTGACCCGTCCAGGCAACGCGACGCTCGCCGAGCGGCTCGAGGCGCTCGCCTCGCTCCTCGACCTCTCCGGCGCGAGCTTCTACAGCGTTCGTGCGTATCGGCGCGCGGCCGAGCTGATCCGCTCGACGCCCGCCGACGTGGCGCTACTCGTGCGCAGCGGGCGAGTCCGGGAGCTGGCCGGGATCGGCGGCTCGATCGAGGCGAAGCTCCGCGAGCTCGTGGAGACGGGCCGGCTCGCCGAGCTCGAGGAGCTGGAGGCGACCGTGCGACCGGAGCTCGTCGGGTTGGCGCGCCTCGTCGGGCTTTCCCCGCAGCGGCTCGTGCAGATCGGCACGACCTTGGGGCTCTCGAACGCCGACGAGCTGCGCGAGGCCGCGGCGGCCAAGCGCCTCCGCCAGGTCCCGGGGATCGGCCCGGCGACCGAGGCGAAGATCCTGGCCGCGCTCGAGCGTCCGCGGCTCGAGCCGCGCCGCGGCCTGACCTTGAACCGCGCGCTCGAGCTCACCGAGACGATCGCCGAGCGGCTCGGCGGCGTCGCCGCCGGTGACGCGCGGCGCTGGTGCGATCTCTCCCACCAGCTCGCTGTCGTCGTGGCGAGCGACGACGTCGACGCGGTCGTCGCGCGGTTCAGCGATCTCCCCGAGATCGTCTCGATCGCCGAGCGGGCTGGGGGGCGAGCGCTCGGCGTGACGGTCGACGGGGTTCCGATCGAGCTCGTCGTCGCGCGGGCGCACGAGCTCGGTACGGCGCTGCTCCGTGCGACCGGTTCCGCTGACTACGTCGCGGCGCTCGGCGAACTGCCGCTCGCCGGCGACGAGCGCGGCGTGTACGACGCGCTCGGCGCACCGTTCCTGCCACCCGAGCTCCGCGAGGCGCCGTATGCCGGACCGGCGCCCGCGCTCGTCGAGCGCGCGGCGATCCGCGGCGACCTGCATGTGCACACGACGTGGTCGGACGGCCGGAACTCGGTGCTCGAGATGGCAGAGGCGGCGATCGAGCTCGGCTACGAGTACCTCGCGATCTGCGACCACACGCGCAGCGTGCGCGTGGTGCCGGGCCTCGACGCCGACGACGTCCGGCGCCAGGGTGAGGAGATCGCGGCCGCCAACGAGCGGTTGGCGCCGTTCCGCGTCCTACGCGGGATCGAGTGCGACATCCTGAACGACGGCACGCTCGATCTGCCCGACGACGTTCTCGGCGAGCTCGACTGGGTGCAGGCGTCCGTCCACGCCGGCCAGCGCCAGTCGCGCGGCCAGCTGACGCAGCGGACGCTGGCGGCGATCGAGCATCCCGCCGTGCGGTCGATCAGCCATCCGCAGGGCCGGATCCTGAACCACCGCCCGCCGAACGCAGTCGATCTCGACGCCGTCTACGAGGCGTGCCTCGCCACCGGCACGGCGGTCGAGACGAACGGCCTGCCCGACCGGATCGACCTGAGCGCATCCCATGTCCGCGACGCGGTCCGGGCCGGGGTCGCGATCACGTGCTCGACGGACGCCCACTCCGTGCGCGGCCTGCAGAACATGCGACTCGCGGTCGGGACCGCGCGGCGGGGCTGGTGCACGGCGGCCGACGTGCTCAACACACGTCCGCTCGCCGAGCTTGTCTAGGCGCCGCGCTCGGAGATCTCGCGCACGTCGATCCAGTGCGTGCCGCGGAGCGCCTCGACGACGCGCTCGTCCGTGTGCTCGTGATTGAACACGTGCGCGTCGAGATCGCAGCAGAGCACGACCTCGTCCGCGCCGATTCCTTCGAGCTGCACGAAGGCGTCGACCGGCAGGCGCGCCTCCCCGAGGGTGACGTGGCGGAACTGGAGGTCCGGCGCGATCTCCATCAGCGCAGGCCAATCGGGGCACGCACGTGCGCTCACGGCTCCGGAGTTGGCGCGACCGAGTCGATCTCCTGCATCGACCAGGCTCCGTCCAGCAAGACGACGCCCGCCTCGGTGCCCGCCGGGAACACGAAGAGCCGAAGCGCATCGTCGAGTGCGTGCAGGAGCGCGCCGCTCGACGCGTCGGCGAGCGACACGCGCAGGTGGAAGCGGCCTTCGGCGAGCGGCAGCCGGTCGACCGTGAACAACACCTCGTGGCGCCCGCCGCCGTTCCAACCGAGGGGAGCGAGCTCCTGCGAGACGTGACCCAGCACGACGCCGTCGTCGTCGCGCAATTCGATCACCACGCGCGGCGCCGTCACGCCGCGCTCCGCCTCTACGACCAGGCGCACGAGGACCGGCTCACCCGCCGCGAACTGGGCGCGCTCCTCACCCGAGTCGTCGACGAGCGCAGCCGAGGCGATTCGCGCCTCGCCGGTCCCCCACTCGTGGAGGCCGGCCTCCAGCTCGTCCGGGCTCTCTTCCGAACCGAGTAGCCGCCGGTACGCGGCGATCGCCTCGCGCGTCGAGCCGTCGAACGCCAGCTCGCCCTGCCGCAGGAGGACCGCGCGGTCGCACAGCCGCTCCACCGCACGCGCGTCGTGTGACACGAACACGATCGTGCCGCCGCGGTTCTTGAACTCCGCGATCTTGCCGAAGCACTTCCGCTGGAACCGCTCGTCGCCCACGGCGAACACCTCGTCGAGCAGCAGCACGTCGGCGCGGATGTGCGCGGCGACGGAGAACCCGAGTCGCATGAACATTCCCGACGAGTAGGTGCGCACCGGCAGGTCGATGAACTGCTCGAGCTCGGCGAACGACACGATCTCGTCCATCGCCTCGCGCACCTTGGCGCGGGAGAGGCCGTGGATCGACCCGTTCAGGTACACGTTCTCGCGCCCGGTGAAGTCGGGATGGAACCCGGCTCCGAGCTCGAGGAGCGAGGCGACACGGCCGCCGGCTTCGACGCGTCCCGTCGTGGGCGTGATGATCCTCGAGACGATCCGCAGGAGCGTCGACTTGCCGGAGCCGTTGCGGCCGACGAGGCCGACCGCCTCTCCGGGCTCGATCGTCAGCGAGACGTCCTTCAGCGCCTCGACGTCACGGGCGGCGAGACGACCACGCGCGACGAAGACGTCCTTCAGCGTGCGCTGCGCCTTCGGATACACACGGAAGGTCCGCGAGACGCGGTCGACGACGATGCGACCCGGCGTCAAACGCGCTTCTCCATGTGCACCGCCGTCTCCGTGTAGCCGAGCGAGAGGTAGAGGCCGCGCGCGACCTCGTTGCCGCCGAACACGTTCAACGCAACCTTCGCGATCCCGAGACGCTGCGCCTCGTGCTCGGCGAACTCCATCGCCATGCGGCCGAGCCCGCGGCCGCGAAACTCCTCGTCGACCTCCACCGCATAGACGAAGAGGCTGTGTCCGAGCTCGCCGTCGCGGTCGCACAGCCAGAGGTAGCCCGCGAACCTGCCGTCGTCCTCGATTGCGTACATGTAGTGGTTCGGCGTCGCCAGGCCGTCGGGCAGAAGCTGTGGCAGGTCCGTGTCGGCTTTGGCCTGCGCCACGGCGCGGTCGATGCCGGCGCGCACCATGTCGTCGACGTAGAACGCCATCCCGCGCGCGACGAACGCGTCGTACTCCTCCTCGCGCAACTGCCGGATGACGGCCGTCGGCTCAGGCACGCGCGCCCACAGGAGCAGCCTGGACGAGCGCCGCGAGCCGCGTCACCGCCTCCGCCTTCGTCCCGGGCAGGACGCCGTGCCCGAGGTTGAAGATGTGACCCGGCCGTCCGCCGGCGCGTGCGAGCACGTCGAGCGCCGCAGCCTCGACCCGCTCCCAGGGCCCGAGCAGCAGTGCAGGATCGAGGTTCCCCTGCACGCCGCGGTCGTCGCCGACGAGCGTCCAGCCGTCGTCGAGCGGGAGGCGCCAGTCGAGGCCGATCACGTCGCCGCCGGCGCGCGCCATCGCCGGCAGGAGCGTCGACGTGCCGGTGCCGAAGTGGATCGTCGGGACCTGGACGCTCTCGAGGATCCGCGCCGACCACGGCGCGACGAACTCCTCGTAGTCGGCCGGCGAGAGAACGCCGACCCACGAGTCGAAGAGCTGCACCACGTCCGCCCCCGCCCGAACCTGCTCGCCGAGGTACGCGGCGAAGCAGTCGGCGAGCCGCTCCATCAGCGCGTTCCACACCGCCGGCTCGCCGTACATCAGGGCCTTCACGCGCGTGAGCTCGCGCGACGGGCGTCCTTCGACGAGATAGCCCGCAACCGTGAACGGCCCACCGCAGAACCCGACGACGGCGCGCTCGGCGGCGAGCTCGCCGCGGACGGTGCGGATCGCCTCGGCGAGCGGCGCATACGCGTCCGGCTCCGGCGGCACCAGCCGCTCGACGTCGGCCGCCGAGCGGACCGGCGTCTCGAGCACGGGGCCGATCCCTTCGACGAGCTCGACGTCGAGGCCCATCGCGACGACCGGGGTCATGATGTCCGCGAACATCACCGCCGCATCGACACCGTGCCGCCGCACGGGCTGCAGCGTGACCTCGGCACAGAGCTCCGGCGTCTGCGCGACCTCCCAGAAGGTGTGCTGCTCGCGCAGCGCGCGGTACTCCGGCAGCGACCGCCCCGCCTGGCGCATGAACCAGACGGGCGTGCGCTCCACCGGCTCGCGGCGCGCCGCGCGGACGAGGAGTGGCTCCATGACGACGTTAGGGTAGTCCCCCGTGTCGAAAGGACCGCTCGGAATTCGCTTCGGCCCGATGGCCACGCCCGCCCCGGAAGCCGGCGCGCTCGCGCAGATCCAGGTCGACGTCGAGAACACGGGCAGCGTCCGGTGGCCCGACGGCGTCTTCCTCTCCTACCACTGGCTCGACTCGCACGACAACCCGATCGTGTGGGACGGCGTGCGTACCACACCGCCCCGCCTCGCACCCGGCGACCGGGCGACGGTCGAGCTCGGCGTGCGCGGGCCGATCCCGCCGGGGCGCTACCGGCTCGCCCTCGACGCCGTCGCCGAGAACCGCGCCTGGCTCTCGGAGCTCGGCAGCGAGATGCTGCGGATCGACGTGCAGGTCGAAAGCCGGACCGGCGAGCCGTCCGCGACGCTGCCGCCGTGGGTCGAGGCAACGCCGTCCTGGGTGGAGCACACACGCGCCGCGCACGCGGAGGGCTACGCGGTCGTCGCCGGCTCGATCGACTGGGAGAGCGGCGCGATGCGCCGGCGACCGCGCGCGCTCGAGCCGTACACGCCGGGAACCGGGCGCGTGCCCGGGTTCGGTGCGCCGCTGCTCTGCCCGTCGGTCCTGCCCGGGGTCGAGCTCGAGCCGCTCGGCGACGTCGCCGGCCTGCCCGCCTTCGCGGCGCCGCTGGTCGAGCCGTGGACCTACGACGGTCGCGCCGTGCTCAAAGCTCGACCGCGATCCGATCGTCGACCGACGTGAAGACCCACGCGGCGAGCACGAGCGAGACGGCTGCGGCGACGGCCAGGTAGACGACGTCCCAGAGGTGCGGCGCCCGGCCCGACCAGATCGCGTCGCGGATCGCGAAGATCGGGGGCGCGACCGGGTTGATCCAGTGCAGCACGTTGATCAGCGTGTGGTGGCGAAGCGCGCGGTCGCCGAGCGTCTGCGCACTCCAGAGGATCGGCGTCACGAAGAACCACGGCAGCAGCGCGGCCGCGAGCACGTGCTCGACGTCCCGGAACACCACGTTGAGGCACGCGACAACGAGGGCGAGGCCCGCGACCTCGGCCGCGAACAGGAGCGCCAACGGAATCGCGAGCCACACCGTCGACCGCGCGCCGGAGACGAAGACCAGCGAGAGCAGGACCAGGATCCCCTCCATCACCGCAAAGGTGACCGCCTGCGTCGCGACCATCGAGAACGCGACGAGCTGGCGCGGGAATCGGACCTTCTTCACGAGCTCGGCCGCGTCGACGAGCGAACGAGCCGCCGACTGCATCGAGGTCGCGAAGAACGTCCAGCACGCGAGCCCGGCGAGCAGGTACAGCGCGTAGTGCGGGATCTGCGGGCCCGGGAAGATGACGCCGAACACGAGCAGGTAGACGCCGAGCAGGATCAGCGGGTTGAGCAGCGACCAGAGCACGCCGAGCGCCGACCCCTTGTACTTCGCCTGGAAGTCACGGCGGAAGAGGTTCGAGAACAGCTCGCGGTAGCGAACGAGGTCGGCGTAGACCGTCATCGGCGGCAACTAGTGTAGGGACGCACAAAGAACACAGACAGAGCCCTAACAGCAACGCATTACCTTCAGCACTCGTGAGCACTCTCGCGGCGATCGCCGCTCTCCCGGCTTCAGCGCTCGCGATCAGGCTCCTCCTCGCGACGGGGCTGCAGAAGCGGCTCGTCGCCGTCCCCTCGAGCGAGCGCTGGCACGACGTCCCGACCCCACTCTTCGGAGGCGTCGGGATCTTCGCCGGGCTGACCGTGGGGATCTGGGCCGCCGTCGCGTCCGGGGCGATCCCGGCCGGCCAGCAGATCGCAGGGATCTACGCGGGGATCTCGCTGCTGTTCGTCGCAGGGCTCGTCGACGACGTGCGCGCGCTTTCCCCGAAGCTGAAGCTCGCGCTCCAGATCGCCGCGGCGGTGATCGTGCTCTCGACCGGGACCGGCGTCGAGTTGATCCACACGCACCTCGTCGCGTGGCCGCTCGCGGTCTTCTGGCTCGTCGGGATGACCAACGCGTTCAACCTGCTCGACAACATGGACGGGCTCGCGGCGACGCTCGCGGCGATCGCGTTCGGCTTCTTCGCGATCGACGCCGTCACCGTCCATCCGGACGACGCGCACCTCGCGTTCGCGCTCGCCGGCGTGTGCGCGTGCGCCGGGTTCCTGCCGTTCAATCTCCGCCCCGGCCGCAAGGCACTGGTGTTCATGGGCGACTCGGGGGCGCAGGTGCTCGGCTTCGCGCTCGCCTCGCTCGGCCTTGCCGCGAGCTGGAACGTCGCGGGCTCGACCGTCGCCACGCTCCTTCTGCCGATCCTCATCCTCGCCGTTCCGGTGCTCGACACGACGCTCGTGACCACGATCCGCCTGCTCGAGGGCCGCCCGATCTCGCAGGGCGGTCGCGATCACTCGTCGCACAGGCTCGTGCGCTTCGGCATGTCGGAGAAGCACGCCGTGCTGCTGCTCGCGCTGATCGCGACGGCGCTCGGCGGCACGAGCCTTGCGTACAACGTCCTCGACGACCAGCGGCTCGCGATCGTCGGCGTGCTCGTGACGTTCGTGCTGCTCGTGCAGTTCGCGAGCTTCCTCGCCGACGTCGAGCGCCGGAGCACACCGGGCTCGGACGTGCGCCTCGTCGATGCGTTCGCGGTGCACTGGCGGCGGTTGATCGAAGTGCTCGTCGACTTCGGTCTGATCGTCGGGTCGTTCGCGGCGGCCTACGTCGTGCGTTTCGGCTGGCCGGGGACGGAGTCGCAGCGGCACCTGGCGACGGTTGCATTGCCGGTGCTGATCGCCGCCCGCTACCTGGCGTTCATCCCGTTCGGGCTGTACCGCTCGATCTGGCGGTATGCGGGCTCGCGCGACCTGGTCTCGATCGCGGGTGCTGTTGTGCTGTCCGAGGCGGTCTCGCTCGGCTACATCGCGGCGACGCATTCCTTCGGAGACTTCTCCCGCTCGTTCTTCGTCGTCGACGCGCTCTTCTGCGTGGCGGCGATCTCGCTCTCACGGCTCGCCGAGCGCGCAGTGATCGGCGGCACGCGCACGCTTCGCGACCGCACAGGCAGACGGACGCTGATCGTGGGCGCCGGGCGCACCGGGCGCAGCCTGCTGCGCGAGCTGCGCGAGACGGGCGGGGAACGCGTCCTCGGGTTCGTCGACGACAACCCGCGCCTCCGGCGGCGGCGCGTCCACGGCGCGCCTGTGCTGGGCGGCACGCACGAGATCGCCGCGATCATCGCGCGCGCTGCTCCCGACATCGTCCTGGTCACGATCCCGGAAGCAGAGCGCGCACGCCTCAACACGGTCGTCGAGGCGTGCGCTACAGCAGGCGTCGCCTGCCGGTTCGTGCGTCGCGAGACCGACCTCGACCCGCGCGTCATCCTGGGCGCTTCCGCCGAGTGAGCGAACGCACCCGGCTCGACCGGATGCTTGCCGCGATCCCGGTCGCCGTGGTCGCCTTGGTCGTGTTCGCGCTCTACGCGTGGGAGGCGTCGAGCCGCAAGACACCGACGATCTTCAGCGACGAGCTCGAGTGGGCGCAGCTGTCCCGCGCGATCGCCGCGACAGGACACGCCGCGGCGCTCGGCGAGCCACAGCCGTTCAAGTCTCTGTACGCGTATGCGATCGCACCCGCGTGGTGGTCGGGCTCGGTGGGCACCGGCTACGCGCTGATCAAGTACCTGGACACGATTGCGATGTGCCTGACCGCGGTGCCGATCTACCTGCTTGCACGCATGGTCGTGCCGAAGCGCGTCGCGGTCGTCGCAGCGTTCGCATCGATCCTCACCTCGGCGATGTTCTACGCCACGTTCCTCCTGCCCGAGGCGCTCGCCTATCCCGTCTTCGCCGCCGTCGCATACCTGTGCGTTCGCTCGCTCGCCGGCGGCGGCCGCTGGTGGACGATCGCAGCCGTCGCCGGGTGCCTCGTCGCGACCCAGGTCCGTGGCGAGCTCGCCACGCTCGGCGCGGCCTACGTGCTCGCGGCGGTGGTCATCTTCGTGTCGGGGCCGACGGGCAGGCGGCTCCGCGCCGGCTGGAGCATCTTCGACCACGCCGGCGCAGCCATTCTCGCGCTCGGCGCGCTCGTCGTCCTGAACCAGCTCGCGAGCGACCGCTCCCCCGAGTACGCGGTCGTCACCCAGGCGTACAAGCACCGCATGTGGAGCCTCGGCCTGCAAGCGGGCTCTGCGCTGGCGATCGGGATCGGTGTCCTGCCCGCGATGGCCGGGCTCGCAGCGCTGTGGCTGCCGTCGCGACGCGACGACCCCGCCTGGCGTGCGTTCGCCGCGTTCACCGCCGCCGCGATCCTCAGCGTCGGGGCGTACACGGGCATCAAGGCGGCGTATCTCTCCACGGTGTTCGCGACGCGGGTCGAAGAGCGCAACATGATCTACCTGGGGCCCCTCCTGATCGTCGGCTGCGCGGTGTACTTCACGTCGCGCCGGATCTGGCTGCCCGGGATCGTGGTCGCTGCCGGGTTCGTCACCTGGCTCGTGACCGCGTACGGCTACCAGCTCGACTACCCGTACTTCGAGGCGCCGGGCTACGGCATCGCCGTGATGGCGAACCGCTCGTGGCACTGGGACCAGCCGACCATCCGCACGTGGATGTACGTCGCCTGCGCCGTGTTCTTCGTCGTCGCCGTTCTGTCGAGGATCCCACGCGCGCCGGTACGTGCCTGGCAGGCCGCCGCCGCGACCGGTGCCCTCGTCGCGGTCGCCTGGGCCGTCACGGGCGAGATCACCAGCGCACGTGGTTCGAACGCGTCGGCCAACGCGCTCGCCGCGCATCTGCCGAAGCCGCTCGACTGGGTCGACGTTGCGGCGGGCCGACAGCCCGTGACGCTCTTCGGCGAGAACATCGGCGACGCGAACGGGATCTGGCTGCTCGAGTTCTGGAACAAGTCGATCGTCCACGACTGGACGCTCGACGGGACGGCGCCGCGACCCGATCCGACGCTCACCCCCAACGTGACCACGACGGACGGAGAGATGCAGCCCGACCCGGGCACCGACTATGCGCTCACGACCGGCGGTGTCGAGGTACAGGGAACGACCGTCGACGAACGGCCTGGGTACGTGCTGCGCCGGCTCACTCATCCCTGGCGGCTGCAAACGGCGCTCTTCGGACGGCAGGGAGACGGCTGGATCGGGAGCGACGCGCGCTATGTCAAGTTCGGCCCGGGCAGGTCGCGGGGCACGGTTGCGGTCTCGGCCAGCCGCGCCGGGTTCTGCAACCAGAGCGCGCCCAAGACGCACGTCACGATCAAGGTCGGCGAGGTCGCGCTCAACGACCAGTTCAAGCCCGTGCTCGGGCGGACGCTCGCGACACGACGCCGGCTGCTGGCCAACTGCGCGACGTGGACGGAGACGCTCCCGGCGCGCCCGCCGTTCATCGTCACGGTGCATGTGAGCCCGCTCGTGCGGCCGTCGGACTACGGCACGACGGACGTGCGGTATCTCGGCGCGGTGGTGGACTGGACGTTCACCCCCGGACGCTGACGAGCGTCACAGGGCCTTCAGCCGCTCGGGGTGCTTGACGACGAAGCGCGCGACACCCGCCCAGTGCCAGAGCGTGCGGCGTGTCAGCCACTTCTTGTCGGTCTCGGCCTTGTGCTCGTGGCGGACGACTGCGGACGGCACGTACCACCGCTCCCACCCCGCGCGCATCGCGCGGTACTGCAGGTCGATGTCCTCGCCGTAGAGCCGGTAGCCCTCGTCGAAGCCGCCGAGCTCGTCGAGCATCGAACGGCGGAGGAGGAGGAAGCCGGCCAGCATCCAGTCGGCCTCGACCGGCTGCTCCGGCGGTGTCTCGTCGAGGTGGAAGTGACGACGCTGCGGCACGACGAGCCGGAGCGGCGTGCGCCGGACGATCGTCCCGGTGACCGTCGGGAAGCGCCGCCGCGACGGCTGCCAGCTGCCGTCGGGGAACACCATGCGCGGCCCGGCCACCCCACAACGCCGATGCGCCTCCATGAACGACCGCAGCGTCGCGACCGCGTCAGGCGTCGCCACGGCGTCCGGGTTCGCGGTGAGCACGAGCTCGGCGGTCGTCAGCCGCAGTCCGTTGTTCACGTTCGCGCCGAAGCCGAGCGGGCGCTCGTTGTGCACGGCCTCGACGCCGTCGGGGACCGAGCCTGGGACGTTCGCGATCACGACGAGCTCGTCGACCTGGGACTCGAGCGCCGGCAGCGACTCGGCAAGCTCGGCCGGATGTCCGTGCGAGACGACTACGGCGGCGACTCTCACGCGGCGAGCACCCGCCGATAGGCGCCGACGGTCAGCTCGGCCGTCCGCTGCCACGAGAACTGCGCCGCCCGCGCGAGGCCCGCGGCGCGGTAGCGGTCGCGGTCGGCGAGCGCCTCGGCGACGGGGCCGTACGCGCCGGCGTCTCCGGCGACCTCGCGCAGCGCGGGATCGTCGGAGAGCACGACCGGCGTCCCGCTCGCCATCGCCTCGAGCACCGGGATGCCGAAGCCCTCGAAGCGGGACAGCAACAACACGGCGGCCGCGCGCCGGTACAGCTCGGCGAGCTCGGTCTTCGGCACGGCGCCGCGCACATCCGCGCCGCGCCGGCGCAGCTCGGCGGCAAGCGCCTTGTCCTTCTCCGGCCCGACCACGACGAGCGGCAAGCCCATCGCGTGCGCCGCGTCGAGCGCGGCCAGCGGGTCCTTGCGCGGCTGCACCGCGCCGACGAAGAGCAGGTAGCCGTCGTGCGTGCCGTCCCCTGGGGCGAACGCCGGGTCGGCCGCAAGCGGCGTCACCGTGATCTTCTCGCGGGCAAGACCGTAGAGCTCGACGGCGTCCCGCTTCGTGCGCTCGGACACTGCGAGCACATGATCGGCCTTGCGCGCCGCGCGCGGCACGACTGCGCGGAACGTCAGCCGGTCGACGAGCCCCATCACGCTCGGATCGCGCTCGAAATGAAGGTCGTGCAGCGTGACGACGCTGCGGCCGCCGTACGCGAGCGGGATCGCATGCTGGAAGTGCGCGAGCTGCGGCCTGAGCCGGCGCAGGAGCCGCGGGAGTGACACGGCCATCCGCACCTCCTGGGAGCGCGCCGGGAGCGGGATCGCCTCGACACCGTCCGGGACGAGCTCGGGATGGCGCGTCACCGCGGCGAACCGGAGGTCGGGCGCCGCCGCGGGCAGCTCGCGCAGGAGGTTCGCGAGGTAGGTCTCCTCACCGGTGCGGCCGCGGCCGAGGACGTCTGCATCGACGAGGATCATGCGACCGCCTCCTCGTAGACCGCCAGCGTCCGCGCTGCGACGTCCTCCCAGCTCGCGACGCGGCGCGCGACCGGCGACGTCGCACGGCCGATCGCAGCGCTGATCGCCGCGACGTCGGCCGGGTCGACGAGGACCGCATCGCCGCCTGCGAGGTCCGCCATCGGCGAGCCCGCGCTCGTCACGATCGGGCACCCGCACGCGAGGGCCTCGGCGACCGGGATGCCGAAGCCCTCGTAGAGAGACGCGTAGACGAGGCAGCGCGCACCCCGGTAGAGCGCGGCGAGCTCCTCGTCGCTCGTGTTCGGAAGCCACGTGACGTTCGCCGGCGCCTCGACGCCGCCCCACCCGCGCGCACCGACGACGCGAAGCTCACCGTCGACGGCACGCGCGATGCGCTCGAGGTTCTTGCGCGGCTCGAGCGTCCCGACCGCGAGCACGTAGTCGCCCGGCGCCTTCGGTCCGTCGGGTGTGAAGACGTCCTCGACCGCGTTCGGGACGACGGAGATCCGGTTCTCCGGCACCGCCAGCAGCTCGACGAGCTCCCGCTTCGTGAACTCGGAGACGGCGATCACGCGCCGGGCCGCGCGCACGACTCGCGGCACCGCGAAGGACGAGTAGGTGCGCGTCCAGCGGTTGAACCACTCGGGATGGCGCAGCACGGCGAGGTCGTGCACCGTGACGACGAGCGGCGTGGTCGCGCGGAACGGCCCTCGGAACGTCGGGCAATGAAGAACGTCGGCGCCGCGCGGCGCGCGCAGCCTCGGGTACCAGGTGAGATCGCACACGGCGGTGCGGAACCGCGACGTCGCGGGATACGAGAGCTCGACGAGCTCGGCGGCGAGGTGGTCGCGCAGGCCGCGCACGTAGCGCGCGGTGCCGCCGCGGGTCTGCCGCACCGGGGTCGTGTCGAGCGCTACGCGAATCGCCGGTACCCCTCCAGGAAGATCTCGCCCGTCCGCCGCCACGAGAACATCGCGGCATGCGCGAGCCCGAGCGCGCTCAGCTCGTCACGCTTGGACAGCGCGGTGCGAATCGCGTGCGCGATCGCCTCCGGATCCTCGGGATCGGCGCGGAGCGCGGCGGCGCCGGACGCCTCGTCGAGCGACGGATGCGACGACGCGACCACGGGCGCGCCGCACGCCATCGCCTCGGTGACGGGCATGCCGAACCCCTCGAAGCGGGACGGGTAGACGACCGCCGCCGCGCCGCGGTAGAGGCGCGCGAGCTCCTCGTCCGTGACGCGACCGAGCCTGACGATGCCGCGCCGGTCGAGCTGCGGCTGCTCGCCCCACCCGGCGCCGCCCGCGACCGCGAGCACGAGGTCGGGGTCGGACAGCTGCTCGAACGCGCGCACCAGCGTCTCGAGGTTCTTGCGCGGCTCGAGCGTCGCGACGGTGAGCAGGTACGGCAGCCCGAGATCCGACGCTTGCCCGTCGGCCGTGAACTCCTCGCCGATCCCGGGATGGGCGACGAGCATCCGCTCGCGCGGGAACGAATAGACGCCGCTGAAGTCGTCGGCGGTGAACGTCGAGTTGGCGAAGATGACGTCGCACGTGCGCGCGGCGTTGCGGTACTTGCGCTCGTGCATGGCGGCGGTGCGGGCGGTCGTCCATTCGGGATGGTGGTGCGGGACGATGTCGTGGATCGTCGTCGCGCGCACCCCGGCACGCTGCGGCGGGAACAGCCAGTCGCTGAAATGCAGCGCGTCGAACGCCCCGAGCCAGCGCTCGGCGGCCGGCCGGCGCGCGAGCGACCACGCCGTGCGCAGAGCGTGCGAGGCCGGGAGCGGGAGCAGCCGCAGGTCGACGTCGATCCCGGCGAGCGCCGCACGGATCGCCGCCGAGCCGTTCAGCGACGTCGGAGCGAACGCGACGATCTCGTCGTCGGGCGCCGCCTCGGCGAGCCCGCGCAGCGAGCCGCGGAGATAGTTGTTCACGCCCGTCCGCTCGTGCGAGAGCGGGCTGACGTCGAAAGCGATCCTCATTTGACCGTGAAGTCGAAGAAGTGGAGCCCGAGGACACGCGTGTCGGTCGAGCCGGGCTGCACCTCGGCGGGGACGGCGACGGGCGAGACGCGGAAGTGCACGACGCAGCGGGAGCCCTCCGCGTGGAGCGGGACGGTGAGCGTCCGCTTGAGCGACGTGGGCACCCGCAGGTGCATGCCCTCGACACTGACGGTCGAGGGCCCACGGATCAGCTTGGCGTCGCCGCCGACAGTCGCGTAGAGCGTCTGGCCGGTGTGGCACCGGAAGCGCGTGTACGTGACGGCCGGTCCCGACCAGTTGTCGGGATACAGGCCGCGGGTCGCGCTCTTCACGCCGACCGCGCGCACGACGCGGTAGAGCGCGAGGCCCTTCGCCTCGTCGGCGGCGAGCTCCGGCTCGTCGAGCTGCAGGGAACGGGTGGTGAGCAGGTACGGCTCCTTGATCCCCACGATGTGTCCCGTCTTCGGATCGATCTGCACCGGCGTCTCGGGCAGCGCACCCGGCGTCGGGCCGGCGACGTCGTAGACGGTGCGGATCGAGCGGTTGAAGAACTCGTTCGTCCAGACGGTGAACTTGTCCATCACACGCGAATCGAACAGCACCGCGACGTGCGCGTGACGGCCGAGGCGCGCGTCGATCCAGTCTCGGTCCGGCATCGAGGTGCCGCCGTACAGCGCACCGGCCGACGCGTGCTGGATGCCACCGTGCGGGTTGGCCTCGATCGGCCACAACGCCGCGGCGTAGAGCGCAAGCACGAGCGCCGGCAACGCGATCGCATACCGGCTCGGGATCAGCAGGAGCAGCAGCGTGATCAAGATCGCGCCGCCGACGACGACCGACTGCACCTGGTCGAGCGTCGTGATCGTGTCCTGCAGCGTCCAGAGCGGAAGCAGCGCGAGCGTGTCCGAGGTCGCGTTGCCGTTGATCAGTCCCGAGTACGGGACGACGCCGACGAATGCGGCCGCGATCACGGCGCACACGGCCGCGGCGCGCGGGCGCGGCAGTCCGCGCTCGACCCACCAGCAGAGCGCGACGAAGAAGAACGGCGCGACGAAGAACATGTTCCTCTCCTCGACGCGCTGGCTCTGCGTCGACGCGAATGCGGCAACCTCGACGAGCAGCCAGGCCGTCATCGACACGGCCGCGGCGACGAACGGCGAACGCCGCTCGCGCGTCGTGACCAGGAACAGGAGGGCCGCGAACGGGACGACGCCGACGTAGAGGTCGAGCTCGCCGACGTGGTAGACGAGCCAGCGCAGGACGCTCGCGACGGAGTAATGCGTGCTCGTCGTCACCTGGTAGGCGCCGAGTGCCGCCTTCGGCGACCGGCCGTGCACGCCCTCCCAGCCGAGGACGAGCACACCGCCGGCGACCACGATCGCGTACAGCCGGCGGAACTCCCGCAGGCGCGAGCGACCGAGGAAGAGCGGCGCCGTGAGGATCGCGGGCACGATCGCGATCGCCTGCGCACGCGTGAGGAACGCGAGCATCGTGAGCGCGAGCAGCACGACGACGCGGGAGAGCGTCGGCCGCTCGAGCGTCATCACGAGCGCGAGCGCGCACGCGAGGAACAACGGGTAGAACGCCGTCTCGGTCATCAGCGTGCCCGTGTAGACCATCGACGGCACGGCCAGCGTGAGCACGGCCACGACGAGCGCGAGCGGCGGGCGGACGACGCGCCGGGCCAGCAGGTAGGCCGGGATCGCCGCGAGCGACATCACGATCGAGCCCGTCGCCTTCGCGAGCCCGTACGCGGCCGGCACCGACGCGACGCGGAACGCGGGCGCGATCAGCAACGGGTAGACGAACCCGAAGCCGTGCGCCGGGACGCCGCGAATCAGGAACGTGCCGTGTGAGGCGGCGGACTTCGCGAGCTCGGAGTAGATGAGCTCGTCGACCATGATCCAGGGCGCCACCATGCGGCGGGCGAGCACGACGCGAACGAGGATCGACAGGACGACGATCGCCGCGAGCCACACCCACGCGGGCAGCGCCGCGGCGCGCGTGCGGACGGAGGAGCTCACGCGACGATGCCCGCTTCGCGGGCGGCCCGCGCCAGCGCAGCCGGGTCGTCGATGCCGACCTCGGCCGCGGCCTCGGCGATGCGCCACAACACCGCGTCGGCCACAGCGTCCCCGCCCGCCGCCACCTCGAGCGCTTCGACGTAGGCGTCTGCGGCGCGCTCGACGTCGTGGGCGCGCGCGACGTACTCTCGGGCGGCGGCGGCGAGCTGCGTGCCGTGATCGACTGCGACGCCGAGCGCGGCCTTCAGCGTCGCCACCTCGTATTCGTCGACGGGAACCTTCAACACGACGCCGTCCGGCAGCTCGCTGAACCAGCCGACGTCGGAGACGATCAGCGGCTTGCCGAGCGAGAGCGCGCGGATCACCGAGCCGGAGGTCTCGCCCATCGTCGGGTAACGCAGGTTGACGAGCGCGTCGCACGCCGCCATGAGCGCCCAGAGACCCTCCTCGGGCACGTAGTCCAGGCGCGTCACGCCCTCCGTCAGGCCGAGCCGCTCGAGCCGGCGCTGCACGTCGAAGCGCTCGCCGGCGGCGCCGACCAGCAGCAGCCGCGCGCCGGGGCGCTCGCGCCGGAACGCGGCGAACGCCTCGAGCAGCTCGGGGATCCGCTTGTTCATGTTCAGGAAGCCGAAGCACCCGATCAGGGGGTCGCCCGGGATGTCGTCGACCGGCGTCACCTGGCCGATCGGCCACGCCGGATGCGGGATCCGCCAGATGCGGCCGCCGTACCCCGCGGCCCGCGCGCGGCCCGCGACGTAGTTCGAATGGGTGATCAGCCCGTGCGCGTGGTCGAGGATCGTGCCGGCGAGCGGGAAGCGCTCGGGCTGCGTCTCCCAGAGGAGCGGCAGCAGGTTGTCGAGCACGCCGAGCCCGAGCAGCCGGCCCGCGACGCCGAGCTCGCGCTCCATCGCGTCGAGGTAGCCGCGGCCGTCGCCGCGGCCGATCGTGATCCCGGCGACGAGGTGGTGGAGCACGTACTCGTGCAGGACGACGACACCGGGTCGCTTGCGCAGCGCGTCGACGATCCAGCCGTGCGCATCCGGGTCGTTGCCGACGTGATAGAGCGCGACGTCGGCCGCCGGCGCGTGCTTCCCCTTGTGGGCGACGACGATCTCGACGCGCTCGCGGAGCGCGGGCAGCAGCAGCGTCGAGTAGTCGGCGATCCCCGACCGCTCCGGCGGCAGCGGCGAGTAGTAGGCGACCTTCACGACAGCAGGGCGTCGACGCAGGCGTCCCAGGTGACGCGCTCGGCGAGCTCGCGGCCGGCGCGGCCCCACGCCTTCGCCTCGTCGACGTGGGCGGCGAGGTACGCGCAGGCCCGGGCGACGGCGGCGGCATCCGGCTCGACGACGGCGCCGGTCTGATGGTCGTGCACGACCTCGAGCGGGCCGCCCGCGTCGACGGCGGTGACGACGGGCTTCGCCGACAGGAACGCCTCGTACGGGACCATCCCGAAGTCCTCGTCGACGGGTGCGTAGTAGACGGCGAGACAGCGCGCGTAGAGGTCGGCGAGCTTCTCCTCGTCGACGCGGCCGACGAACGTCACCTGGCCGTTGAGCCCCGACGCGAGGCGCTCGAGCCGTTCACGGTCGGGTCCTTCGCCGGCGATCACGATGCGCAGCGACGGCTCGTGCTTCGCAGCCTCGACGAGCAGGTCGATCCGCTTCGCGCGGTCGAGCCTGTTGACCGAGAGGACGTAACCCTCGGGCTCGGCCTCGCGATAGGCGAGCGACTGCGGCGGGTGCGGCAGCACGTCCGCGGTGATGCCGTTGAAGCGCTGCAACCGGTCGGCGACGTTGCGCGACGTCGCGAACACCTTGCGCGCCTCGCCGAGCGCGACCGCGTCGAGGCGCCCGATCGCACGGCGCGTCGCGCGGTCCTCCGCCGACTCGTCGAACTGACCGAGGTCGGTGCGGTCGTAGTCGTAGGCCTGCCGGAACTGGTGCAGCACCCACGCGACCTTGTTCGGGTGGCGCACGCAGTACGCGGGGAACTTCGTCGCGATCACGCGGTCGATCGGCCGTCCGTCCGACTCCGTCAGGTCGACGAGCCGCCAGAGGAACGCCTGATCGAGCACGCGCGAGCCCGGGTACCACTTGAAGGGGATGCTGACGATCTCCGCGTCGTGCCCGCGCGCGCGCAGCGCGGCGACAAGGTCCTCCGCCATCAGTTCGGCGCCGCCTCGCACGAACGGCACCTGCGGCGCCGCGACGACGACCCTCATTGCCGCTCGAGCCGCTTGACCCGCTCGTCGAGGTCGTCGATGAGCTTCAGCACGGCGTCGTTGAACGCGCGCTGGTCGGCGAGGGCCGGCTCGACGTACCACCGCATCAGGCGCCGCAGGAACGACTTCAGCGGGCCGGCCGTGCCGACGATCGGGCGCTCGGCGGAGATCGGCCAGAGGCGCTCGGCCTGGTCGCGGACCGAGAGGCGCACGTGCTCGGGTGGGACGTCGACGCCGCGTGGCCCGGCTGCCCGGAGCTCCTCCTTGAGCCGCGCGAAGAGCGCGGCGACGTCCGTGGGCTCGTCGGTCACTGCGCGGGAGTGTAAAGAGGCCGGATTACGGCTCTGTTAGCCGCCAGTACGATCGCTGGGTGAGCGTGATCGCGATCCCGCTGCTCACGCTCGTGCCGGGCAGGCTCGGCGGCAGCGAGACGTACGTGCGTGAGCTGTTGCGCGGCCTGGGCCGGTCGGGCGCCCACGAGTACCGCGCCGTGGTGCCTGCGGTCGCGCAGGACGCCGGCGAGGGGCTGCCGACGGTCGTGGCGCGCGAGTACCGGCGGGCGGCGTCGACGCCCGAGCGGCTGGTCGCGATGGGGCTCGCCTCCGCGCGCCCCGGCCCGCTCGCCTCCCACCTCGAGGGCGCCGGAGCCGTGCACTTCCCGCTGACGGTCGAGCTGCCGCGAACCGGGCTGCCGAAGGTGGTGACGCTCCACGACGTCCAGCACCTCGACCTGCCGGGCCTGTTTCCGCGCGCGGAGCGCGCGCTGCGCTCGGCGCTGTGGCATCGCTCGCTCCGCCGGGCGGCTCGCGTGATCGCGATCAGCGACTTCGTGCGCGACCGGGCGGTCGCGAGGCTCGGGCTCGATGCGGCCCGCGTGGATGTCGTGCCGCTCGGCCTCGACCACGACGTGCTGCACCCGGGCGCGGGCGAGCGCGAGCCGTTCGTGCTCTATCCCGCGCGGCCGTGGCGGCACAAGAACCACGCGCGGTTGTTCGAGGCGTTCGCGCTCGTCCGCCGCGAGCGGCCGGAGCTCCGGCTCGTGCTGACGGGCGGCGGCGATTTCGGGGCGGTGCCGGACGGGGTCGACGTGCGCGGGCACGTCGCGCAGGCGGAGCTCGTGTCGCTGCTGCAACGGGCGTCGGCGCTCGTGTTCCCGTCGCTGTACGAAGGCTTCGGCCTACCGCCGTTGGAGGCGATGGCGTGCGGCTGCCCGGTCGCGTGCTCGAACGCGGGTGCGCTGCCGGAGACGGTCGGCGATTCGGCGCGGCTCTTCGACCCGCACGACCCGCGGGCAATCGCCGACGCTGTGCTCGACGTGCTGCGCGCTCCGGCGTCGTGGGTCGAGCGAGGGCTCGCGCGTGCAGAGCGGTACTCGTGGGACGAGACCGCGCGGCTCACCGACGCGGTCTACGGCGAACTCCTCGCGTAGCGGCGCTTCGCAAATCCGGGGACAGTCCCCGGGACGGAACCCCGGGGACTGTCCCCGGTTGAAGCGGCTTGCCTGAGCGGAAACCGCCGCGAAGTGCGGGGTCAGCAGACACGGCCGTACGGGAGATGCCGTGGGGACAGTCCCCGGGTTTTTGCCGTTCGGGGCACCGCCGAAATCGCCGATGCGCACACGATCGACGCGCGGTACCGTCGAAGGAATGCCCCGGCCCAACCGGCACGACCTTCCCGAGTTCGGCGCGTATCACCTCACGATGCGCGGTGTCGACGGCTGCGACATCTACCGCGACGACGATGACCGCACCCACTTCGTCCGGCTGCTCGCGCTCGGCACCCGCCTCGCCGACTGGCGCCTCCTCGCCTACTGCCTCATGCGCAACCACTTCCACCTGGTCGTGCTCGGCGAGCTCGAACGCGTCTCGCGCGGCATGCACGCCCTCGCCTTCCGCCACGCACAAGCCTTCAACCGACGTCACAAACGGCGCGGCCACCTCTTCCAGGATCGATTCCACGCGCAGGTGATCCGCGACGACGAGCACCTCGGCACCGCCTGCGCATATGTCCTCGCGAACGCCGACCGCGCCGGGATCACCGACTGGCCCTGGCGCGGCGGCGAGCTACTGGCCTAGCCGCGCCCGGATCGCGTCGGCGTCCGGCGTCGCGGCGTCCTGCATCCACGGCTGCAGCTCCTCGCGGAACACCGCGAACGCGAACAGGTTCGCCTGCCGCGGGAGCACCTTCGTCACGAGCCGGAGCGGCGCAGCTGCGAAGCGCCACTTGCCCCTCCCGCCCAGCTCGAGGACCGATACCGGCAGCTCCAGCTCGCGGAACCACACGAACCGGTGCCGCCGCTGCGGATGGGCCGAGGCGATCGTCTTCTCCACCTCGCGCTCCGTCCAGCGGTACACATAGTTCGGCACCGGCGAGTTGCGCACGCCTCCCGCGGCGAAGTCGTTGTCGGCGACGGCGGTCAGCTCGTACTCGTCGACGACACCGAGCCGCTGCGCGACGCGCATCAGCGCCGAGTCGCGCGCCTCGAGGGCGAGCACACCGTTCCGCGCGACGCGATAGAGCTCGAGCAGCGCGCGATGCGGTGAGGCGCAGTGGTGCAGCCCCGCCGAGATCACGGCGAAGTCGAACGAGTCGTCCTCGTAGGTGAGCGCTTCCGCGTCCTGCCGTTCGTCGCCGTCACCGGACAGATTCGTGAACGTGACGTCCGTGAAGCCGCCGGCCGCGAACGCTTCGCGATCGACCGCGCCGCCCGCCACGACGAGCACGCGCCAGTCGCGTTGCACGTGACCCGCGTCGACGAGCTCGCGCAGCACGCGCTCGTAGAACCCGATCCGCTCCGTCATCGCCGTCCGAGCCTCCCGCGCCGCGCGTCGCGCCAGCCCTTCACCGCGGCGCGTACACCGGCGGCATCGCGTGCGTTCGCAAGGTGCGCGCCGAGCACCACGCCCCGCCGGACGGCCGCCGCCGCACCGCTCCGCGGATCGTGGCGCTCCGCGACGGCAATCATGTTCCGCGTGTCGTAGTAGATGCTCGTCGGCGAGCGCATCCCGCCGGTCGACGCCGAGCCGACGTGCCACACCTTCGCGTCCGGCACGAACACGACACCGAAGCCCGCCTCCCGGATGCGCAGGCACCACTCGGTGTCCTCCGCGTAGGCGAACAGCGACTCGTCGAGCAGACCTGCGCGCTCGATCGCGGCACGAGAGACCGCCATCGCCGCACCGGTCGCGCGGTCGACGTCGCGCAGCGTGTCGAAGCGGCCGTCGTCGCGCTGCCCGAACCCGTCCTGCCTGCCCCAGTACCCGAGCCGGAGGTTCACCCGGCCGCCGGCGTACATGAGGACGTCGGGCGGGTCGGCGAAGAACACCTTGCACGCGAGCACACCCGCATCGGGACGCTCCGCCGCCGCCGCGGCGAGCGCCGCAGGCAGGCCCGCATCGGCGACCGCGTCGTTGTTCAGGAGCAGCACCCAGTCGGCACCGCGCGCGAGCGCGCGCCTGATGCCGACGTTGTTGCCGCCGGAGAAGCCCAGGTTGACGCCGGTGCGGATCAGCTCGACGTGCGGGAACCTCGCGGCGACGGCGTCGGGCGAGCCGTCGTCCGAGCCGTTGTCGACGCAGACCGTGTCCACGCCCTGGAGCGACTCGAGGGCGGCGAGGGTGTCGTCGCCTCCGTTCCAGTTGAGGACGACCGCGACGAGGTTCACGACGCGCGGGCGAAGTGCGCGATCGATCCGGCTCCCGCCAGGCGGCCCCACGCGCCGGCGCGCTCGATCTCGCCGACGAGCCGCGCGACGCCCGGGTACACGTTCCCGTAGCCGCCCGTGTCGACCGCGTCATGGAAGAGCACGTGACCGTTCGGCCGGACGAACGCCTGCCACCGCTCGAAGTCCGCCTTCGCGCCTTCGTAGCTGTGGTCGCCGTCGATGAACAGCACCTCGAGCGGCTCCGGCGGAGGATCGACCGTGCGCGAGTCGGCGACGACGAGGTGCACCTTGTGCGCAAGCCCGAAGCGCTCGAGCGCCGCGGAGAGCTCGCCGTCGAGCTGCTCGCCCGGCATGTCCGGCCGGAGCGCCACGTGGACGTCGTACGACCACAGCTCGACGCCGTCGGGCAGCGCAGTCGCGAAGACGATCGTGCTGCCGCCCTTGAAGCGGCCGATCTCCGCGAACGGCCCGCTCGTCGCGTCACGCGCGAGCCGGTAGAGCAGCGCCGCCTCGTCGAACTGGAGCGACGCGACGCCGTGGTTCAGCTGGTTCGACGAGAACAGGAACGCGAGGTCCTCGAAGCCGTGCACCGACTCCGGCCACTGCGCGACGTTGCGGAAGCGCATCGTCGACGGGTCGCGCAGCACCGCGGCGTGGATCAGGTTCTTGCCGAGTCCGGTGCGGCCCGCACGGCGGACGATCTCCTTCAGCACGCGGGGCACGCTACTGCAAGGAGTGCAGGTACGCCCACGCGTGGCGGAGGCCCGGCGGCCGGCCGACGCCCAGGGCGAGCGCGTACACGACGACACCGACGATTGCGGCGGCGAGCGGCCCGACGAGCACGCCCGGCACGCCGAACGCAACCGCCGCAACCAGGCCGCACACGATGGCAGCGGGTGCGAGCGCCCGCAGGGTCGGCGCGAGCGCGCCGAGTGAAAGGAGGACGACGGTGAGAATCCCGGCGGTCGTCACCGCCAGCCCGCCGGCGACACCGCCGAGCCCGGCGATCCCGCGCCCGCCCCATTCGACGAGCACGTGCAGGCCGAGCGCGCCAACCGCGAGCAAGGGCAGCCACTTCGCGCGGCCACGGACGAACAGCAGCGGATAGGCGACCGTGACCGCGATCGACGCGACCATCCAGGGCGCGAAGTAGACGACGAGGCGGCCGAGCTCCGCGCCCGTACCGCCGCCGTACTCCGACCCGAGCACATGGCGCGCGACGGTCCCCCCGGCCAGCGCGAAGACACCGGCCGCGCCGGCGACCGTCGCGAGCGAGAGCCACGAGATCGCGCCGATGTGCCGGGCGATCCGCGGCGGCGTCGGCTCGCCCCGCGCGAACGGCACGGTCGACACGAGCGCGATCGACGTCGCGGTGACGGCCACGAGCGTCGCGGCGATCAGGTACGCGTAGGAGAGCGTGGTCGCCTTTCCCGTGCCGAGGCCGTTCGCGAAGCGGTAGCCGACCAGGTAGAGGCCCTGCAGCGCGAACGGAAGCGACACGCCTTCGACGAGCTCGCGCAGTCGGGCGAGCGGGCTCGCATCCGGCCGGTGCAGCACGCCGCGCGCAATCAACACGACGAGCGGGACGCCCGCGGCGATCGCGGCGTTCAGCGCAAGGCCCCAGCCGAACGCCACGACGCCGTGGCCGACGAGGGAGACGATCACGACGAGTCCCGCGAGCGCGCCGCAGCCGAACGACGCGGCAGCGAGCGCGTAGTCGTCGAGCGCCGCCAGCGCGCTCGCGAACACGCCTGCCGCGATCTGCGCCGCCGCGGCGGGGACGAGCCACGGCAGGAGGGTCGCCGCCGCGTGCCGCGCGTCCGGTTGGCCGGCGAGCGCACGCGCGACGAGGTCGGGCCAGCCGACGCACACGACCAGCACCGGCACGAGCGGCACCGCGAGCGCGGCGAGCCAGGTCGTCACCTCTCCGCCGAGACGCTCCTCGCGGCGCGCCCGGACGAAGCCGGGCAGCACGACCACGCGCAGCGCGGTCGCGACCAGCACGAGCGCCAGGTACACCGCATACGCGGCGAAGAAGCCGTCGGTCTTCACGCCGTGGCCGAACTTGCGTGAGAGGACGATGCCGGCGCCCACCGCGGCGAGGCTCACGAGCCCCGTGGAGAGGCCGGTCAGCAGGCCGCTGCGGACCGTTCTCCCGCGGGGGTGGGCGCTATCCTCCATCGATGCCGAGCGACCATACCGACGCGTGGACCGAGGCTGAGCACGAGGCGCTTCGGGGCGAGCTCGGCGACCTCTACCGCGACCGCACGTGCCTCATCACCGGAGCGGACGGCTTCATGGGCTCGCACCTCACCGACGCGCTCGTCGCGCTCGGCGCACATGTGATCGCGTTCGTCCGCGCGACCTCGTCGGGCGCGCTCAACAACATCGCGCGCCATCGCCGCGACGTCACCGTGGTCTTCGCCGATCTCACGGACAAGACGTCGATCGACCACCTGGTGCGCAACCACCTGCTGACGGCACCGGACAAGCCCTACGTGTTCCACCTCGGCGCGCAGGCGCACGTCGGCGAGTCATGGCACCGCCCGTACGAGACGGTGATGGCCAATACCGTCGGCACGTTGAACCTGCTCCAGTCGGTCGTCGACATCGGCGTCGAGCTCGAGAAGTTCGATACTGCCGGCACCTCCGAGGAGTACGGCAACGTGCGCGAGTCGGTCGCGCACCACCACGACTTCGACGAGCTCGGTGGACTGATCCTGCACGAGCGCTCGCCGATCAACCCGAAGTCGATCTACGCGACCGCGAAGGTCGCCGCCGACTTCCTGACGATGAACTACTACGACGCGTTCGGCGTCCCGGGCGTCGTCACGCGCATGTTCAACAACTACGGGCCGCGCCAAAACCCGCGGTTCGTCACCGGTACGATCATCACGCAGGCGCTGACGCGGCCCGAGGTCGAGCTCGGCGCGCTGGAGCCCCTACGCGATTTCTGCTTCTGCACCGACGGCGTGCGTGGGCACCTCATGGTCGCTGCGCACGGCATCGCCGGCGACCACTACGTCTACGGCCAGGGCGAGAACATCTCGATGGCGGATTGGACGGCGAAGATCCTCCAGATCGGCGAGGCGAACGGCTTCTGGGGGAGCGACCGTCACGTCGTCACCGACGAGAGCCGCCTTCGCCCCGGCGCGACCGACGTGATGGCGCTGAAGGTCGGGTACGAGAAGCTCGCCGCGGAGACCGGCTGGGCGCCCAAGGTGTCGTGGGAGGAGGGCATCCTGCGGACGATCGACTGGTATGCCGCGAACCGCGACGGCTGGATCGGGCGCGTCGACTGGCTGACGCCGGAGCGGTCGGCGACGTGACCCGGATCCTCGTCACCGGCGGCGGGGGCTTCGTCGGCTCGCATCTCGTCGAGCGGCTCGAAGCTGCGGGTCACGACGTCTTCGTCGCGCGCAGCCACGACTACGACCTCACGCGCTGGGATGACGCCGAGCGCCTGTTCGCCGACGCGCGACCGGAGCGCGTGTTCCACCTCGCGGCTGAGGTGGGCGGCATCGGCGCGAACCGCGCGAACCCCGGGCGCTACTGGTACGCGAACCTGATGATGGGCGCGCACGTGCTCGAGCTCGCGCGGCAGAACGATGTCCAGAAACTCATCGTGACCGGCACCGTCTGCGCGTATCCGAAGCTCACGCCGACGCCGTTCTCCGAGGACGAGCTCTGGAACGGGTATCCCGAGGAGACCAACGCCCCGTACGGCGTCGCGAAAAAGACCCTGTTCGTGGGCGGTGCCGCCTACCGCGAGCAGTATGGGCTCGACGCGATCTTCCTGCTGCCCGCGAACCTCTACGGGCCGCGCGACAACTTCCATCCGACGAACGCGCACGTCATTCCCGACCTGATCCGCAAGATGTTCGAGGGCGGCGGCCGAGTCGTCCTCTGGGGCGACGGCTCACCGACGCGCGAGTTCCTCTACGTCGACGACTGCGTCGACGGCTTGCTGCTCGCTGCGGACCGCTATGACGAGCCGGCGCCGGTGAACCTCGGCACCGGCGTCGAGACGACGATCCGCGAGCTCGCCGAGCTGATCGCCGAGCTGTCCGGCTTCAACGGTGAGATCGCCTGGGACACCTCGATGCCGAACGGACAACCTCGGCGCAACCTCGACGCGACTCGCGCAGCCGAGCTGTTCGGTTTCCGCGCAACCACCTCGCTCCGCGAGGGGCTCGAGCGAACGATTGCGTGGTATCGGGAAAACGCTCTCACGCGCGCGTGACACCGCCGCGCGCGGTGTGTCGCACCTGAGCCGATCGCGGCCGGTACCGCTACTCGCTGCGCTGTGCAGCGTGCAGCTCGGGGTCACCGCGTGGTTCGCGTTCGCGACACCGCACAACGGATTCATCTGGTACAGCGGCGGCGACGCCACGGAATACTGGACCGGTCAGTGGGCTGTCGGGCATCTCCGCCTGACGCAGTCGGTGATCGGGTGGGGGCTGCCCGTCTTCTACTCCTGGGTGCCCCTCGTCACCGGCACCACGCTCGTCTCCGGACTGCCGGTGATCGTCGTGTTCCAGGCGCTCGTGCTCGTGCCGCTCACGGTCGTGCTCGTCTGGCTCGTCGCCGACCGCCTCTTCGGCCGCCTCTACGCAGCAGGAGCGACCGCGTTGTGGGTCGCGGGCCCGCTGCTCCTGCTGTGGGGGATGCCGCACGACTATCGCGTCCGGTTCGAGCAGAACTTCCTCGCCCCCCACGTCTACGGCCTGACGAACATGGCCGATCTTCCCTCGGTCGTGCTGAGCCTCGCGTGCGCGTGGGCGACGCTCCGCGCGCTCGACTCCCGCCGCACCGAAGAGTGGCTCTTCGCCGGCCTGATCGCCGGCCTCGCGATCGGCGTGAAGCCCGCGAACGCGTTCATCCTGGTCGCGGTGGCGGCACTCTTCGCGCTCCGCCGGCAGATCCGCGGCGCGATCATGTTCGCCGTCGGGATCGCTCCCGCAACCCTCGTACTCGCGCTCTGGAAGCAGCGCGGTCTCGGCGACCTACCACTCTTCGCCGCCGGCCAGGTGCACGAAGCCGCCGGGCTGATCGTCGCGACCGCGCCCCGCAACTACATCCCATGGGATCCACATCATCTGAAGGTGGAGTTCCGCAGCCTGATGGAGCATTTCTGGAGCGTGCGGCTGCTGGAGTGGATCGCGCTGGCCGGCGTCGTCGCGGCGGTCAAGCGGGCACCCGCCAGAGGGACGTTCCTCGCCCTCTGGTTTCTCATGTTCTGCGTCGTGAAGGGATCGAGTCTCCACGCGAGCATCGCCACGACGTCGTACTTCCGCCTCGCGGCGCCCGGCCTCCCGGCGTACGCCTTGCTCGCCGCGGCGATCGTCTACCTCGTCCCGCGCGGCCGCCCGAGCGTCGCGCGGCCTGCCCCGCGCCCGGTGCCGCGTTGGGCGCTCGCGACCACAGCGGTCGTCGGGGCGATGATTCCGCTCGCCCTCGTTCTGGCGTTGCGGGCGCAGCCGGGTTCCGCATCGACCGTGCGCATCGACGCCCACTCGACCGAAGCACCGATCTCGACGGCGCTCACCGCCACCGCGTCCGGCTCCACGCTCAGCTGGCGGCCGGTCGACGGTCACGGCGCCCACATGCAGTACGTCGTCTACCGCGTCGACGCCGACTCGGGCGGGTGCACGGCGCCTCTCTCCGGCGCGTACGAATGTCTCTTCCAGGGTGCGGTCGTCGCCAAGACGACCGAGCCGTTCGCACTACTCATCGCGCCGGGCACATACCGCGTCGCCGCTGCTGCGAACTACCGCAACAGGCTGAACGGCGGCGACCTGATGCTGATCGGGCCGCCGGTCACCGTCCCTTAGTCGTCGCGGATCTTTGCCTCGAGCAAGGCCAACCGCTGGGCGAGCACGACGTTCTGGTCCGAGAGCCTCGAGATCACCGTCGAGTAGTGCAGCAGCACGAGGATCACGAACAGCAGCCCGACCGCGAACAGCACGGCGGGTGGGTAGCCGCGCACGCCGAGCCAGCCGGCGATCGTGTTCAGCCCGCCGCGCCACGCCGAGAGGACGACGAGCACCAGCCCGGTCAGCAGCCAGAGGAGCGCGTAGCGCTCCTGCAGCCGCCGGGAACGGATGAGCTCGAACACGACGAGGACGAGGACGAGCGAGGCAAGGGTCGCCGCGATCGAGACCTTCAGCGGCGTCTGCGAGTCGAAGATCACGCTTCCTCCACCGGCACGACGCTGCGCCGGAAGAGGCCGACGAACAGCGCGATCAGCACCTTGACCATGTAGTAGATCGAGCGCAGCGCCGTGATCGACGAGCGGCCGTGCTCGCGCTCGCGCATCTCGACGGGCACCTCGACGAGCCGCAACCGGTGCTTGATCGTCATCACCATTCCCTCGACCTCGGGATAGTCGTGCGGGTAGTCGGCGGCGAAGAGCTGGAGCGCGCGGCGGTTGAGCGCCTGGAAGCCGGAGGTGGCATCGGTGACGCGCTGGCGTGCGATCGCCGAAACGGCAAGCGCAAGCAGGCGGATCCCGACGCGTCGTGTCGCCGACGACCGGTAGCCGCCGCCGGAGACGAACCGCGAGCCGATCGCGATGTCGGCCTCCCCGGCGACGACGGGAGCAATCACCTTCGGCAACTCGGCCGGGATGTGCTGCCCGTCGCCGTCGCAGCGGACCGCGAGGTCGTAGCCGTTCTCCCAGGCGTAGCGGAAGCCGGTCTGCACGGCGCCGCCGATGCCGAGGTTGAACGGCAGCCTCAGCACACGGGCGCCCGCCTCGCGCGCGATCTCGCACGTGCGGTCGATCGATCCGTCGGAGACGACGACGACGTCGAGCCCCGGATCGTGCTCCTTCAGCTCGGCGACGACGCGCGCGATGTTCTTCTCCTCGTTGAACGCGGGCACGACCGCGATGCGGCGCAGCTCAGCCGACACGGGCTTCCTCGCGGAGGCCGATCAGGTCGAGGAGCTGCCGTGCGCGGTGGCGGTAGGTGTGCTCGTCGAGCACGCGTTCGCGGGCGCGCCGCCCGAGCTCGGCCGCCTGCGCCGGATCGTCGAGCAATTGACGGTAGGCCTCGATCGCCTGCTCGGTCGTCGAGACGACGAGGAGCTCCGAGCCCGGCTCGAACCAGCGCTCGATGCCCTCGTACGGGTTGGCGACGATCGCCGCACCCGTCGACGCGAGCTCGAACGGGCGGCAGGACGACGACGCGTAGACGGAGGCGTGCGCGCGGCGCGTGATGCACAGGTTGATGCGCGCCGCGGAGATCGCGCGCGCGAACTGGCTCGTCGGCACCTCGCCCAGGAGACGCGCCGAACCGATGTCGCCGCGGAAGTCGCGTCCGCCGAGCGAGAAGTCGACGTCGGGCAACAGGCGCGACGGCTCGCCGACGAGCGACTGCATCCAGTCACGCCGGAACTTGTCGCCGTACCCGTAGAAGTAGACGTCGGTCTCCTTTGCCACGTCGTACGGGCGGAAGAAGTCGGGGTCGGCGCCCCAGAAGACCGCCTCGGTGCGCTTTGCACCGAGCTCCCGCAAGCGCTCGAGGCCGCCTTCGGAGTTCGCGACGATCAGGTCGTATTCGCCGGGGTCGGCATCGTGGTACCAGTTGAAGCCGGTATCCATCCCGCCGAACTCGGGAAGGCTCATCGGCAGGTCGCCGTCGTAGAACACGACCGGCAGGCCGAAGCGCTCGCGCAGCGCCGTCGGAATCCCCCGGATGTGCGCCATCGGCACGGTGAAGACGACGACCGCGTCGGGCTGCTCGCGCTCGACCAGCCGCTCGAGGTGCTTGCGCCAGCGCGGCGTCACCCACCGCCAGATCACTTCGCGGGTCATCCGGTCGCCGAGACCGTCGGCCGGGTTCTCCTCGGCACGGCGGAGATGCGTGTCGCCCTTGAAGCGGGCGAGCGTGTCGCGTGCGAACGCGAACGACTCACCCTCGCGGTAGGTCGGGTTGTCCGCGACCCGCCACCAGGGCGACTCGATCGGCCGGCCGCGGTACGGCGCCAGGACGAGGTCGACTCCCTCCTCGTGCAGGCCCTTCCACAGCTGCCACCACGCCGGGGTGCACCCGTAGCGAAAGCTCAGGTCGATCGAGGAGACGAGAGCGAGGATCCTGGGCCCGCGCATGTCCGCCAAGTGTGGCACGGGGGCGTTACGGCGCCGTTAGGGCCGTGCGTGTCAGTACGCGCCGCGGCGGGCCAGCACCGCGAACGGTGTCTTGAAGAGGATCGTCAGATCCATCCAGACCGACCAGTTCTCGAGGTAGTAGAAGTCGAGGCGAACGAGGTCGTCGAACGAGAGATCGGACCGGCCCGCGACCTGCCACAACCCGGTGATCCCGGGGAGGACGTTGTACCGGCTTCGATGCCACGGATCGAGCCGGAGGTAGTCGCGAACCGGTAGCGGGCGCGGCCCGACGAGCGACATCTCACCTCGAAGCACGTTGATCACATTCGGAACCTCGTCGAGTGAGAGCCGGCGCAGCATCCGGCCGACGCCCGTGACACGCGGATCGTCGCGGATCTTGAAGAGCGCACCACCCGCCTCGTTCGCGGGCTCGAGCGCCGCCTTCTGCCGGTCGGCGTCGGCGACCATCGTGCGGAACTTCAACATCCGGAACTCCTGCTCGCCGAGCCCGACGCGCGCGTCGGAGTAGAAGACCGGGCCGCGCGAGCTCAGCTTGACGGCGAGCGCGATGAGCGCCCATACCGGCAAGCCGACCACGACGAGCGCGGCACCGACGACGATGTCGAACGTCCGCTTCGTCGCCCAATCGGCGCCGGTGAGGATCGGCGGGCGGAGGTCGAAGAGCAGCACTCCCTGACCCGGCACGTACTTGCCGCGTTTCACGAGCAGGTCGGTCGTCCGCGGCGCGACGCGAACCGTGACGCCACGGCCGTGCGCCTCGTCGACGATCTCCACCAGGCGATGCTCAGCGAGGCCGCTGTCGGCGACGAGCACCTCGTCGAGAGGCAGATCCGACAGAATCGAGCCGACGTCATCCGGTTCGCATTCGGCCACGAAGTCGTAGTGGATCCCGCCCCGTGTTGCACCGAGCGCGCCGCGGAGATGCGCACGAGCCTCCGCATCGCCCACGAGGGCAACCTTCCGACGCACGCCTGTCGCGTTGAGGATCGACCCTGTGATGCCCTCGTACGCAGAGCGCGTGGTCCCGATCAACACACCGCTGAAGATCGCCGCGAAGACGTACAGGCCGAAGGTGGTGAAGTGCTGCCCGGTGCCGATCGCAAACGCGAGCGACAGAAGCGCGACCAGCACGATGTTGGGGAAGACACTGCCAACCCCGTCGCGGAACTCACGCGGCGCGTAGAGGCCCGCGCGCGCGAACACGAGCACGAGCAGCAGGATGAGGAAGGGCAGCCAGTTCGTCTCTTGGTCCCACAGGAGCCCCCAGAGGACCGGCTTCGGATCGACGACGTACGCCCGGAGGGCGAGTGCGCCGTACAGCCCCAGCGTCAGGCCCGTGACGTCGACGACGACGAGTGCCGTGACGCTCGCGACACGTCGCAGGATCACTTTCAGCAACGAGGCCGACAGGACGTATGGCCGGGCCGCCCGAACGTCCTCGGCAGGCGGGAGGACGCGCCCTGGCTTCATCGAGTGATCGTACCGCCGTCCCAGGCGTGCTCAGGTACCGCGGCCGTCCGCTCCTCGAGCTCCGAGATCGTCAGAGGACGGCGGCGAAGGGCGAGCAGCCGGAGGCAAAGCCAGAGTCCGGCAGCGCGCTTGCGGTCGACGAGCTCCCAGTCGTGGAAATGGACGTGCACCGCCTGCGGGAGCCGCGTCGCCCGCGCGAGCGCCCCGAGCGAGTGGGTGGCGGGCAGCTCCAGCAGCGTTGCACCCGACGGCAGGACGATGCGGGCCGCCGCCGCGAGCTGCAGCCGCGCGGCGTTCGCAGGGAGGTACGACTGCCGGAAGCTCGTCGCGGTGCAGTCGACGTAGCCACACGCCGCCAGGGTCTCGGCGACCGGAACGTCCCAGTACCAGCCACCGCCGCAGAAGTACCGCGGTGCGAAGCCGTGCGAGCGCAGCCACTCCGATTCGGCTCTGACCTTGTCGGCGGCGTCGACGTCGTCGGGCGGCCGGGCGCGACCGGCGCCACCCCAGTGCGTGTGGTGCCCGAGCGGTGCGAGCGATGCGGCGACCCTCGCCCGCTCGAGCCAGCGCTCGGTGTCGCCCGCCTCGTTCTCGTCGGGCGGTCGCATGAACGGCGTGACGACGAAGCCTGCGGGACGGCGGCGAAGGAGTCGCTCGAAGGCGGACCACACGGCGTCGTCCAGCGGCCGCTCGACGTGGCACGAGACGACCGCCGTGCCGGACCGAAGCCTCATCTCCGATCGAGCTCCTGTCGGTAGACCGCTTCGACTCCCGCTGCGGCGGCCTCCGCCGAGAACTCTTCGACCGCGCGCCGGCGGGCCGCTGCTCCCATTGCACGCACTCGACCTGGGTCACGGGTGAGCGCGACGATCGACTCGGCCAGGGCTCGTTCGTCGCCGGCCGGAACGACGAGACCGGTCTCGCCGTCGGCGACGATCTCCGGCAGCCCGCCGACATCGGACACGATCGCTGCACGACCACGCTCCGCCGCCTCGAGGGCGACGAGCCCGAAGCCTTCGCCGCGAGACGGTGCGACGAGGATGGAGCTCCGCTCGTAGCACGGCGCGACGTCCGAGACCCGGCCGAGGAACGTCACACCGTCGGGGGCGGCCGCGGACAGGCGCTGCTCGAGCGGCCCGGCACCCGCCAGCTCGAGCGTCAGCTGCGGAACGTCGCGCCGCGCGATCGCGAACGCGCGCAGGAGCACGTCGAATCCCTTGATCTCGATCAATCGACCGACCGCAAGCAACCGGGTGGACTCAGCCGGCGGTGGGGGCTCGGGACCCGCCTCGATCCCGTAGTGGACGACCGTGAACGTCCCGGCCGGGTATCCCTGCGTGACTTCGAGGTACGTGGCGAGCCCGCGCGAGATCGCGATCTGCCGGTGTGCAAGCCGCGCAGCTGCACGATCGACGCTCGCGACGACCCGGTTGCCTCGAAACGCGTTGAAGCCGTGCTTCGTCGAGATGCGAACCGGGACTCTCCTCAGCGCGGCCGCCGGTAGGGCGAGCACGTCGGCGTGCACGAGGTGCGTATGGAGAATGGTCGGACGGTGGCGACCGATGAGGCGCAGCGGGACCGTCGGGTCGAGGTCGAGCCGCATGCGCCACGCGTCCGTCGGAACGCCTGCCGCCCTCATCCGCTCGACAAACTCACCGGCGCCGGGCTCGTCCTCGTGCAGCACGAGCATGCGCGCGTCCCACCCGCGATCGCGGAGCAGCGGAACGAGCGACAGCAGGTGGCCTTCGGAGCCCGAGATGCCCGAGACCTTCTGTACGTGCAGCACCGAGGTCATCGCGCTGCCTCGACGACCCGCTCGGCCCACCGCTCGACCGAGTGGTCACGCGCGACCCGCGCACGAAGCTCGGCGCCGATCGCCTGCCGACCTTCGCGGCCCACCTCTGCGAGCGCGGCGACGCGCGAAGCGATCGACGTCAGATCGTCCTGATCGAATCGAAGCGGTGGCTCGATCCCGCCGACGAGCGCGTCGAA
>Ga0207657_10000324_pt1 | contig 50837 bp, 40 predicted proteins | sample KBSC33metaG_FD_184316 | JGI IMG/M metagenome (GOLD analysis project Ga0207657, IMG submission 184316) | Corn rhizosphere microbial communities from Kellogg Biological Station, Michigan, USA - KBS C3-3 metaG (SPAdes) (version 2) | ecosystem: Host-associated > Plants > Roots > Rhizosphere > Soil ... | reverse complement strand
ATCCGCTCGTCACATTCGCGATCTCGAACTGCTATCAGGCGTGGATCCTTTTGATCTACGCCGGTTGCCTTTACGTTTGCTTCTGGCCGATCGATCCCAAGGTGCGGCGGGCTTTCTTCATGACCTTCTTCCTGTGCTGGGTCGTCATCGGCTCGATCATGGCGACGGCGTTCTCCTCGGTCGGTCCGTGCTTCGTCGGCCCGATCCTCGGCAACCAGCATTTCGAGCCGCTGATGGCTTACCTGCACATGGTCAACGCGACTTATCCGGTCCTCGCGCTCAACGTGCAGGACCTCCTGCTCGCGTGGTATCGTAAGTCGGCCAACGGGCTCGGCAGCGGGATCACGGCGATGCCGTCGATGCACGTGTCCATCGCTTTTTTGTTTTACCTCGCGATGCGGCACGTCTCGCGTGCAGCGAAGTGGCTGTTCTTCGCGTTCTTCGTCGTCATCCTGGTGGGCTCGGTCCATCTCGCCTACCACTACGCGCTCGACGGAATCGTCTCGATCGCCGTCACCGCCGTCTTGTGGAAGCTGTCGTGGCTGTTCTTTGCGGCTTACGACCGCCGGAGATCGGTGATGCCCGCGCCAGCCGCGCTGGCGCCCGGCGCCTGATCGGCCGGCAGGCACATCAGGTCCGCGAAGCGTCCCATCGCCAGCCAGATCGCCAGGACGCCCAGGCCGCCGACGATGCCGTCGCTGGCATAATGCCAGCCGAGGTGAATCGAGCCGACATAGATTACCGCGAGATAGGCGACGGCGATCCCGCGCAACCAGAACCGGCGTGTCTGGCGGAACGCAGAGAGAACGGCGAACAGGGCGATGCCGACATGAAGCGAGGGCATAGCCGAGATGCCGCCCCCCAGCGCGTTAAGATGCACGTTGGCGAGAAGGTACTTCATGGCCTTAAGGGACAGCAGGCCCTCCGGGCCGTTCACGGCGCGCAGTTGCGCCATCAGCGGCGCGAAACGGGTGTCTCCGGTGAATTCCTGCACGAAACAGGGACCGACCGAGGCGAGGGCGATGGCCATTGCTCCCCCGATCAGCAGCCAGGATAACTGATAGGTCAGCACCGCCTGGACCTGGAAGCGCCGGTCGCGCGTCAGCACCAGCCAGGTCAGCAGGCCGATGTTGACGATGTGCCACAGTCCGTAAACGAGATCGATCGCGCGCGTGGCCATCGGCCCGAAGACTGCATGCGTGACCTGCCAGGCGTCGACCCCCAGCAGGCTGTGCTCGAACGCGGCGATGGCGTGATCGGCGTAGAACGGCACGAGCTGCGGGATCAGTTCCTTGATGCGGCCCGCGGTGTCGAGCGTGTGCGGCAGGACTATCGCCATCAGCGCGACAGTCGCGAGCCAGCCGCTGTGGCGCTGGACGTCCTCGATCAGCTGGCGCGTGGGCGCGGGATGGCGGCGCACCACCAGCCACAGTGGCCTCAGGACGCCGATCAGGAACACGACCGTCAGCGAGAACGTGACGAAGGGAAAGGATCCCTCCCCGGATGGCGGCAACGGGTGCTTCCATCCGAACGCCAGCAGGATGAGCGAGGAAAGAGCGGAAACGCCGACGATCGTGAGGTAGGCGATCCAGTAGCCGCTCGGGATCGCCCGCACGATCCTCACCGCCGGACCGCTTGCCGCGCCGGCCCGGCTTTTTACTGACGCCAGCATCATCGGCTCAGCGGGTTGACCGGATGCCCGTTGATCCGCGTTTCGTAGTGGACGTGCGGCCCGGTCGAGCGGCCGGTCGAGCCGACGTAGCCGATTATCTCGCCCTTGCGCACCTGCTCGCCGGGGGCGACCGCGATCTGCGACATGTGGCCGTAGCGAGTCTCGACGCCGCTGCCGTGCTCGACCGCCACCATCAGGCCATAGCCGCCGCGCCAGCCGGCCGAGCCGATGACGCCGTCGCCGGTCGCGATGATGGGCGTGCCCATAGGGGCAGCGAGGTCGATGCCGTCATGCTCGGCGTAGATGCCGGTGACCGGGTTGACGCGCATCCCGAAGCTGCTGGTGAGCGCGCGGGAGGCGACGGGCAGGCCGCCGGGCAGGGTCCCGTTGAGGATCGCCCCGGTCGCCAGGCTGAGGCGCGGCCGCGAATAGGAAATCGATATCTCGGAGCTGCCCTCGGCGCCACGGGAACGCACGCCCCAGGCCTGCCTGCCCTGCAGGTCGAGCGCCCGGCCGATGGTGACGTGGACCGGGGCGGGCGCGGCTTCCTCGCTTGCCGAAGGGGCCGAAGCTTCCTCCGCGACGGCATCGCCGGCGAACGCCGGCGTGCCCGCGAGCAGCAGCCAGGCTCCTAAAAGGACAGGTACACAGGTGAGTCGAAAACGCATGACCCCACCCCCTCGAGAGCTACCTAGCATATTCGATTTCATGGGCAAATCGTCCTATGGGGGCGTACCGAAGTGGTACCGGCTGACGCTCGCGCATCGGCAAGCCTGTTGAAATTTCGCTGTGCTGTATTACATCGGCAATACGGTCGCCCAACCGGGGAACCCCGGGGAAAGAAAGGATCCGGCGCGCGGACTATCGCGGCCGAATTTAATACAATTCGCGACTTGATAGGTAATTAGCTAATCGACTAAATCCGGCATTGCTGATCGGGCGGGACATGGGGAAGCCAGTGAACACAGCCGATTACCGACGAGCCGCCAGGGCGCGCCTGCTGGCGCTGCCGTTGCTGCTCGCGGCGGCGGGCTGCAGCCGCGTGGACGTGACGCCGCCCGAGGCCGGCATCCCGGTCCCCGAAAAATGGGCCGAGAGCGATGCCGCCGCGGTCTCGACCGACGTCAGCCGGTACTGGACGCAGCTCGGCGATCCCCTTCTCGCCCAGTTCGTCGAGCAGGCGATCGCGAGGAACCAGGATCTCGCGCAGGGCGCCGCGCGTGTCGCCCAGGCCCGCGCGCAGCTTGCCTCCGCCCGCGCCGCGTTCTTCCCGCAGATCACCGGCAGCGCGGGCGCGAACAAGGACGTCGGCGACTTCGCGCAGAAGAAGGTCCAGTTCAACTTGGGCGCCGACGCGAGCTGGGAAGCCGACCTGTTCGGGCAGATCTCGGGCAATGTCGCCGCCTCGCGGGCCGATCTCGCCGCGGCCGGCTATTCGCTCGCCGACCTGCAGCGGGCGATCGTCGGGCAGGTCGCGCTGACCACCATCCAGGCCCGCGCCACCGCCATGCAGCTGGCGATCGCCCGCGATACGCTGGGCTACCAGGACCAGAACTTGCAGATCGCCCGCTGGCGCGTGCAGGCGGGCCTCGTCTCGAGCCTCGACGTCGAGCAGGCGCGCGGCCAGCGCGCGGCGACCGCGGCCACCATCCCGCAGCTCGAAAGCAGCCTCGCCGCGAGCGCCAACGCGATCTCGACCTTGATCGGCGAACCTCCCGGGCGGGTCCTCACCCTGCTCAAGGGATCGGACAGCCTTCCCTCTCCGCCGACGCTCGCCGGCCTCGCTCCGCCCGCCGAGGTGCTGCGTCAGCGCCCCGACGTGCGCGGTGCCGAGGAGACGCTTATTGCCAATAGCGCCCGCGTCGGTGTGGCCCGCGCGCAACTGCTGCCGTTGCTGCGCCTGACCGGCAACGTCAGCACGGCCTCGTCCGGCCTCTCGGGGCTGTTCGACGTGATCACCGGCGGAATCTTTGCGACCGTCAGCCAGCTCATTTTCGACGGCGGCCGCACGCGGGCGCAAGTGCATGGCGCCGAAGCGGCCGCGCAAGGCTCGCTCGCGGCGTGGCGCGGCACGATCCTTGCCGCGCTCGAGGATGTCGAGACAGCCTCCGTCGACCTCAAGTCGGCGCGCGAGCGGGTCGCGATCCAGGAAGAAGCGCTCGATGCGGCCAACAGCGCCGCGCTCCTGGCGCGCAGCCAGTACGAGGCCGGGCTGACCGACTTTCAGAACCTGCTGACGGCTGAAAACCAGCTGCTCTCGGCGCGCAACGGCCTCGTCGCCGCCGAAGCCGACCGGGCGAGCGCCTTCGTCCGCCTGACCCAGGCGCTCGGCGGCGGCTGGTCGTCCACCTCCCTGCCCCTTGCCTCGAACGACGGGATCGAGCCATGAACGACGTTGCCACGTACCAGAGCGAAAACCTCGAAGAGTTCCTCGGCACGAGCGATCAGCCGCGCTGGCGCCGCTGGGCCAAGTACTGGATCCCGGCGCTGCTCGTGCTGGTGGCGCTGATCGTCGTTCTCGCCTCGCGCGGCACCAACAAGACCGACTACATCGCCGAGCCGGTGGCGCGCCATTCGCTCGATCTTTCCGTTACCGCCACCGGGAACCTGCGGCCGACCAACCAGGTTCAGGTCGGCTCGGAGGTATCCGGACGCATCGACCAGGTGCTGGTCGACGTCAACGACCGCGTTTCGCGCGGCCAGGTGCTGGCGCGGATCAATACCGACGTGATCGACGACCAGATCAGGCAGGCCCAGGCCGACCTCAATTCGGCGCACGCCTCGGTGGCGCAGGCCGGCGCCACGCTCGACGTCGATTCGGCGCAGCTCGCCCGCCTGCAGGAAGTCTACCGCCTGTCGGGCGGCAAGGTGCCGTCGAAGACCGAGCTCGAGGCCGCGCAGGCCAACGTCAAGCGCGACCGCGCCTCGGTCGCCACGGCCCAGGCCGGCGTCGCTCGCGCGCGGGCGCAGCTGTCCTCGTCGCTCACCAACCGCGACCGCGCCGTCATCCGCTCGCCCGTGTCGGGCGTGGTGCTCGCGCGGCAGGTCGAGCCGGGGCAGACCGTCGCCGCCTCGTTCAACACCCCGACGCTGTTCGTGCTCGCCGAGGACCTGTCGCAGATGCAGCTGCGCGTGAACGTCGACGAGGCCGATGTCGGCGAGGTTCACCCGGGCGAGAAGGCGTCGTTCACCGTCGATGCCTATCCCGGCCGGGCATTTCCCGCATCGGTCGAGCGCATCGACCTCGCCTCGACCAACACCGCCAGCACGGCCGCTTCCGGAACGGGCACGCAGGCGGCCGCCGGGCAGTCCAACTCGGTGGTCAATTACGAGGCGCGCCTGACCGTCGCCAATGCCGACGGCCTGTTGCGACCCGGCATGACGGCCACCGCGACGATCAACACCGGCCGCACGCCGGTCAGCCTGCTCGTCCCCAACGGGGCGCTGCGCTTCAATCCGGACGAGGCCAAGAAGACGCCGCAGCAAGGCGGCGGCGGCCTGCAGGTGCGCGTCGGGCTGCAGGAGGAGGAGCAAAAGGCGACCATCGGGGTGGGCAGCCGCCAGGAAGTCTACGTCCTCAAGGACGACGGCACGCTCGAGAAGATCGATGTCGTCACCGGCCAGAGCAACGGCCGTCTCACCGCCGTCAGCTCGCCGAAGCTCAAGGCCGGGATGAAGGTCGTGACGGGGATCAAGGCGAAGGCCGCCAAGTGACCCAAGCGACGACCGGCGAGCCGCTCATCGAGCTGAAGGCCATCACCAAGACCTTCGGCCAGGGGACGGCGGCGTTCCAGGCGCTGAAGGGGATCGACCTCGATGTCGCCCGGGGGGATTTCGTCGCCGTGATGGGCCCGTCCGGTTCGGGCAAGTCGACGACGATGAACATCCTCGGCTGCCTCGACACGCCGACGAGCGGAACGTTCCGCTTCAAGGGAGTCGAGGTGCAGTCGCTCACTCCGGACCAGCGCTCGCTTCTGCGCCGCAGGTATCTCGGCTTCGTGTTCCAGGGGTTCAACCTGCTCGCCCGCACCAGCGCGCTCGAGAATGTCGAGCTGCCGCTCCTCTATCGCGGGGAAAAGAAGGCGGTCCGGCACGAAGCGGCGATGAAGGCACTCGACCTCGTCGGCCTCGCGCCGTGGGCCAGCCACACGCCGGCCGAGCTCTCGGGCGGACAGCAGCAGCGCGTCGCCATCGCCCGCGCGCTCGTCACCGAGCCCGAGGTGCTGCTGGCGGACGAGCCGACCGGCAACCTCGACACCGAGCGATCGATCGAGATCATGCAGCTGCTGACCGAGCTCAACCAGCGCGGGATCACCATCCTGCTGGTCACGCACGAAGCGGAAATGGCCGCGTTCGCCCGCACGATCGTGCATTTCCGCGACGGGCTGGTCGAAAGCGCGGAGCGCGGGCACATGTCCGGCGCGGCGGTGAACGCCTGATGTTCGGGGCGACGCTTCTGCTCGCCATGCGCGAACTAAGGCGCCACCTCATGCGATCGTTCCTGACGACGATCGGCATCATCATCGGCGTCGCCGCGGTGATCACCATGGTCACGCTCGGCAAGGGCGTCACCGCCTCGATCGAGAAGCAGATCGCCGCGCTCGGTTCAGACGTGCTGATCGCCTTTCCGCAGCAGACCAACGACAATCGCCCGCCGCGCCCGTTCAAGCAGGACGACGTCGTCGCCGTGCGCGAGCAACTCGCCGGCGTGAAATCCGTGGCCGGCGAGGTGAACCAGACCGTCCAGGCGTTTCACAACGGGCAAAACTGGCAGTCGCGCGTCGAGGGCGTCAGCAACGCGTTCATGGACGCGCGCGGGATCGGCATGGACCAGGGCCGTCGCTTCACCGAGGCCGAGGAGGAAGCCGGCGCCAACGTGTGCATCATCGGGCCCAAGGTGCTGGACGAGATCTTCGTCGCCGGCGTCAGCCCGCTCGGCGAGCAGATGCGCCTCAACGAGGTGTCGTGCACGGTCATCGGCGTGTTCGCCAGCCGCGCGCTCGGCGGCAACAACCAGGACGACGACAACTCGGTGTTCATGCCGCTCAAGAACGTCCAGCGCCGTTTCACCGGCCAGGACACGATCGGCTACATGGTGATCGCCTACGATCCGGCTTACAAGAGCAGCTCGATCCAGCAGTCCCTGATCGACCTTTTGCGCGAGCGGCGGCTGCTGCAGCCGGGCGAGCAGAACGACTTCAACATCATCGATTCGGCGCAAGTGAACGACGCGGTCAAGACGGCCGTCGGCACGCTCACGGTCGCGGTGGCGGCGATCGCCGGGATCAGCCTCGCGGTCGGCGGCGTCGGCATCATGAACATCATGCTCGTGTCGGTCACCGAGCGTACGCGCGAGATCGGCATCCGCCTCGCCATCGGCGCGCTGGCCCGCGAAGTGCGCATGCAGTTCCTCACCGAAGCGGTCGTGCTGTGCTGCTTCGGCGGGCTGATAGGCATCGGCATTGCCTTCGGCCTGTCGCTCGGGCTCGCCAAGCTGATCGACGTGCCGTTCGTGTTCGACCCGACCATCAATGTCGGCAGCTTCGTGTTCTCGGCGCTCATGGGGATCATCTTCGGGTACTACCCCGCGCGCCGCGCGTCGCGGCTCGACCCGATCGACGCGCTGCGGCACGAGTAGCCGCTCGCCGCTCAGGGGCGCACGACGAGCGAAAGCTTGATGGTGAACGGATCCTGGCGAATGTACTGGTTTTGGGTGAACAGGCGCAGCGGGTTGCCGTAGACGAAGCTGTCGCCCCGCGCGTCGAACAGGTTCTCGGCGTCGAGCGCTATCGTCCACTGGCCTCTGGAAGCTGCAAGGCCGGCATCGAACTGCACGTAGTTGCCCATGGGCCGGTCGAGCGCCGGGTCGAAGCTCAGCCGCGAGGGCCCGACGTAGCGGGCGTCGGCGGTGAGGGTTGCCGACCAGTCGGCGAGCGCGAAGTCGTGCGCCATGAGGGTCCTGAAAGTCCACGTGGGCACGACCGGCAGGCGGCGATCGTCGAGCTTGAGGCCGGTTTCGTTGCGCACGAGCAGCGCCGATTGCGCCATCGCTCCCGCTTCCAGCCGCCAGCCCCCGGCGAACCGGCCCTTGATCGTCAGTTCGGCCCCCGAGATGGCGGCGCGCCCGACGTTGACCGTCTCGGTCAACCCGTTCTTGAGCAGCCCGTCGGACTGAACGTCATCCCACCAGGAATGGTACAAGCTGAGGTCGAGGCTCCATCGCCCCGCCGTCTCGCGCCAGCCGGCTTCCGCGGTGGCGAGTTCGTCGCCGTCGAGCCGCTGGACCGTGCCGTCCGACAGCACGGTCGTTCCCCCTTGGCGCACGGCCGAGCCATATCGCAGGTACAACAGGCGGCCCGGACGCGGGTGCCACGCGAGGGCGGCCGACGGAGTGATCCCCGTTCGCGTGCGCTCCTCGTTGCCTTGGGCCGCAGTCACGGCGCGCTGCTCGTGCTGGACCGTGCGATAGAGCCTGCCGCCGACCGTCGCGTCGATGGTGCCCGTGATCGGCATCGTGGCTTCGCCGAATAGCGCCGCCTCCTCTGAATGGTTAGTCACCGTCTCGAGCGTCAGCGAGGTTCCATCAAGGCCATGGAGCACGCGCAGCGCATGCTGGCGGGCATCGAGGTAGGAGAGGCCCGCGAGCCAGCCGAGCCGGCCCATGCTGCCGCTCAGGCGCGCCTCATTGTCCCACAGGAGATAGTGCGCGGCATCGTCGAGCGTCTGCGGATCGGCCAAGGCGAAGCTGCCTGCGCCTTTCGTCGCGTCATAGCGATCGTCCACGTGGTGGCTCGTGTAGCCGGTCGAGAGAACGACCATCGTGTCGCCGTCCCGAACGAGGCGGAATGAGCCATGGACGAGGTTGTTCTCGTGCGGCTCTGCCAATTGCGCGGGCCTCTCGTGCGCTTCGGGATCATAGGTGTAGTTGCTGTCGCGGGCGTTGAGCCACTGGCCGAACGCGGTCGCGCCCGCCTGCCAGCCATCGCCCAGGTCCACGACGAGCTCCGCGCGGCCGCCGCGAACCGTGCTCGAGTTGCTGTCCTTGCGCGCGCCGGTGTCGATCCAGCCCGGAGCCCTTTCGCCGTAACCCGCCAACCTCAGCGCCGCCCTCCCGGACAGGAGCGGAACGTTGACGACGAGCGAGCCGCCAAAGCCCAGTTCACCGCTCGTCACCGACTCGACGTTTGCTGCGCCGCTCAAGGAGAACGACGACGGATCGGGCCGGTTGGTGACCACGCGATAGATCCCGCCGAGCGCACCGGTGCCGTAGAGCGAGCCTTGCGGTCCTTTCAGGACCTCGATCCGGTCCACGTCGACCAGCCGGATGTCGGGATCGGGCGCGACGTAGGTCAGCCGGGCATCGTCCAGCAGGACCGCGACGGTCGCCTGCGCCTTCCCGCCGAAGGGGCTGTCGGCAATTCCGCGCAGGAATATCCGGTTGCGTCCGGCGCCCTGGCCGGTGAGGGTCAGCCCCTCGACCTGGTCGGCGACGGACTCGGTGTCGCTCGTGGGGTCGAGCTGGCGCCGGGGGGCGACGGCGACGACCGCCGCCGCGACCGGAGCGTCCTGCAACCTGAGCTCGCGCTTGGTCGCGGTGACGACGATGTTGTTTTCGCCCTCTTCGGGCGCCGCGGATGGCGTCGCCGGCGCGCGCGCGGGCGCGCTCCTCGAGGCAGGCGCCGGCTCGATCCGCCAGGCGGTCGGCCCGACCTGGCGGGCGACATAGCCCGATCGGCGAAGCAGGCGCCTGAGCGCCTCGCCCATACTCATCCGCCCCTTCATCGGGCGGGTGGCGAGACGCGGCAAGACTCCCTCGGTGCCGATGGAGACGTTCGCCTCGCGCGCGAGCTCGGCGATGGCGTCGGACAGGGTTACCGAGGAAATGTCGATTGCGAGGCGCGAATTGTCGCGGGCGTCAGCCTGGGTCGGACAGGCGATAAGCGCCAGCGTCGTAAGACAGCTCCAGCCCCATGAGCTGCGACAGGTCCCGAACCGCTGAGTTGCCATCTTTGATCGACAAGGTTCCCGAGAATCGCCGCCCCGCCAGCGATGGGGGCACCGAGACCCCGACCCCGGCATAGCGGGCGAGGTCGCTGGCGACCAGCGCCAACGGCGCCGCGTCGTAGGTCAGCCGGCCTTCGCGCCACTCGCCGACATCCTTGGCCGCCACGAAAGACACCCTTGCGAGGCCGTGCGCCGGATCGAACAGGATGCGGTGACCGGCGGCCAGCTGGACGGGCCCGCCGAGCGCGTCGCCGCGGACCTCGACCCGGCCTTCGGAGACCTCGACGCGCACCGCGCGATCGGTCGCCTGCACCTCGAAGCGCGTGCCGATGTCGCCGATCTCGAGCTCGTTCGCACGGATCGTCAGCGACCGGTGCGGGTCGTGGCGGATTTCGAAGTAGGCGCCTCCTGCAAGCGCCAGCGCGTCCCTGTGCCGGCCGGAAATTGTCAGCCGGCTGTGCGGCGCGAGCACCACGCTCGAGCCGTCCGCGAGGGCAATGGTCTGCTGCCCGCGCCCGGTAGAGAAGGTCTCGGGTTGGCCGGCGAGCCACTGGGGCACGACGAGGACCCCGGCGAGCGCCGCCGCCACGGCGCTGCCCGCCCAGAAGGGCCACGTGCGCCGGGCCCGGCCGGCTGTCGCCGGTTCCACGACCAGCGGAGCCAGCCGATCGCGATGCCGCTCGAGCGCCGCGGCCACTGCCGCGATCTCGCCGTAGGCGGCCCGATGTTCCGGGTCGGCCTCGAGCCACGCCGTGAAGCCGTCCCAGTCCATGTCGTCGCGGGCGCTGGTGAGGTGCCAGGCGGCGGCTTCGGCGAGGATGGTATCGTCTACCCCTGTCATGGCGGAGTCTTTCCATGCGGCCCATGTCCCCCGGCCGGTTCACGAGGCTGAGACGGCGCGGATGCGAAGAATCCGCAGTCGGCGAGCTTCTGCCGCAAGTGGCGCATGGCGACGGCGAGGTGCTTTTCGACGCCGCTGCGGCTGATTTGCATCACGCGCGCGATCTCCGCCTGCCCGAGCCCTTCGAAGCGATAGAGCACGAGCGCGCGGCGCGCGCCATGCGGCAGGCTCATGATCGCCTGGTGGAGCATGTCGGCTTCCTCGGCCTCGATCAGGCCGGCATCGGCCGCGGGCGCGGGGTCCGCCAGTGTCTCGACCGCCGGCGGAACGGCCTCGTCGCGTTCCAGCCATTCGCGGTCCCGGCGCATCGCCCGCTGCCGTTCGCGCGCGCGGTCGAGCACGAGGTTGTTGGCCATGCGGAAAAGATAGGCCCGCCCGTTGGCAACCGGCCCCGCGCGGGTGAGGGAAGCCTTCAGCCAAAGCTCCTGCAGCAGGTCCTCGGCTTCGCCCGGATCGCCGCTGCGGGCGACGAGGAAACGCAGCAACTCGGCCCGGTGGGCGTCGAGCAGTGCCGCCAGGCCGGCCTCAGCTATGACATTGCCTTCTTCCATCGACGAAGCCGCCGTCCCGCCTTCGAACCGCCGCCCGGCCTGAGCGCGCGCGCCGTCCGATCGTGAGTGCAATGGCGTGTTCTTCGATGGAAATGGCCGCTGGTGCAATCCCTCAGTTCCTCAGGCGCCTCACGCGAGCGGCGCGGGGCAGGGGCAAGCGCCCAAGTGAGGAAGCGCGGCCGGCCCGGATGGGGAATTCGAACCGGCCGCGTCCCTGCCGGTTGGCAGCAGGATCGCGCCGTCCGCGAAGGCGCGGCGACGCAGGCATACCGATGAAGGACGCCGCCGAGCGGCCCGATCCGCAGTCCTTGCCTCCGATTTCCTGCTAGCGCGCCGCGGCGAACTTGTTCTCCCGCCGGTGCCCGAGCATGCTGTCGCGCTCGAGCCGCGCGCACAGCGCGGCGTAGTAGTCGGACAGGAAACCCCAGTCGTCGCCGTCGTCGGGCAGGCCCGCCTTGTGGCGGATCGACGCGGCCACCGTGACGATCGCCTCGTCGCTGCCCCGGCGCAGCACGTCCTCGAGCGTCTGCAGCTCGTATACCCCGTAGAGGTCGAGCGCGGCTGCGGGGAAGATCCGCCGCTGCCGTGTCGTGGCGGCCCCGACAAGGTCATCCGCCAGCGTGCCGCGCACCGTGTGGACGACCCACGTGCCGGCCAGGAGGTCGCCGATCCTCAGGCGGTCGCGGTTGAACAGCGGGAAGAACAGGAACAACGCGACCCAGCAGAACGCGAGGATGTAGATCAGCGCGTCGAGCCGGCTTTCACCGGCGTCGATCGCCAGGAACGACAACGGCAGGAACAGTTCCAGCTCGCGCATGGCGTTGCGCACCGTCACCGCTCCCCCCGTCAGTCGCGCGCCGTCGCGGGCGACCACGCGCAGGCCGAGCAGGCGCTTGCCGGGGGTCGCACCGCGTCCGGACAGCTCGAACAGGATGAACCAGCCGTTGCGCAGGACGAACGAGCCGAGCAGCCAGATGACCGTCAGCGCGGAGAGAGCCGAGCTTCCGGCGGCGTCAGCGAGGTAGGCGATCGCGATCGTCGCCGCGACGAGGATGACGAGCATGATGACCGCGTCGATCAGGAAGGCCGTGGCCCGCTCGCCCGCGCCGGCGAGCTCGAGCCTCAAGTCGACGCCCTCCGGTGTGACGAACTGGCGCCGCATCGAGCGCGCGCCGGGCGGGCGCGGGCGCCTAGGCCAGGCCATGGCGCTTTCGCGGCAGGTAGTAGTAGGCGAGCCAGCCGGCGAACACCGCGGTGCCGATGGCATAGCGCTGCCAATCGAGCTCGATCGTCTGCCGGCCGATGCCCTCGAGCAGGCCCGCGACCAGCAGCATCAGCACGACGCCGGCCATCGCCGTGCCGCTGGTGCGCCCGGCGACAATCGCCGATTCCAGCCGGCTCGCCCGGCCCGGAAAGCCGATCGCGAGGCCGATGCGAAAGCCCGCCGCGCCCGCCAGGGTTATGGCGAACAGCTCGGTCGAGCCGTGGATGATCAGCCAGCCGCCGAGCATCGCGCCCAGGCCTTTCGACACGTAGATCTCGACGAGGGCGCCGAGCGTCAGCCCGTTGAAGACGAGCAGCATCGCCGTCGGCACGCCGAAGGCAAAGCCGAGGGCGAAGGCGAACAGCGCGACCTGGGCGTTGTGGGTGAAGAGGTAGGCGGCGAACGTGGTCAGCGGATCGGAGTCGTGCCCGCCGTAGAGCACGCCCTTGAGGACCTTCGCCGAAGCGGAAGGATCGCGCCCTTCGGCAAGCTCGGGCGGGATGATGCTGTAGAACCACGAGGGGTCGTGCCTGACGAGGTAATAGCCGAGAACGGCGGAAACGATGCCCAGCGCCGCGGCGACGAGCGTTTCGCGCCACAGCGATGCGATCGCATTGGGCCAGCCCGTGGCGAAGAAATGCGCCAGCTGCCGCCACGCCGTCCCCGGAGCGCCGTAGATCTGGAAATAGGCGCGGGTGCACAATTGCTCGAGGTACGTCTGCAGCGCGCGGTCGAGCGACGTCTCGCGGACGACCGAGAGCGACGACAAGGTGGTCCGGTAGAGGATCGGGAGGGCGAGAAGGTCGTCCTCGCCGAGCGCGCGGACCGATCGCTTCTCGATGCGGGTGACGATCGCCTCGAGCCGCTCCCATGTCGCCTGGTGCGCCGCGCGGAAGCGGGTGGCGTTGACCATCGGCGCGGCCGTCGGCGGCGCGGTCACAGGAGGCCTCGCCGCTTGAGGTCGAGGTAGGCCGCGACGAGCCGGTCGCCGACCCGATCGTGCTCGCACTCGACGACGTGCGCGCCGATGTGGCGCAGGCGGGTGAGCACCAGCAGCCGTTCCTTGAGCAGCGCCGCCGCGGTGACCGCTCGGGTGACATCGTCGGCCTTCTCCGGCGCCCGATCGGCGATGCCCTCCAGCTCCTCGTCGCGCAGCACGACGACCAGCAGGAGATGCGTGCGCAGCAGGCGCGCGGCCGCGCGGACGAGGAACTCGGCTGAAGTGAGGTCGGTGAACTCGGTCATGAGCACGATCATCGAGCGCCGCTGAAGCTTGGCCGCGAGAGTGGTGAGCGCGAAGGTGTAGTTGCTCTCCTCGCCGCTGTAGTCGATCGCCGCGGCCATGCGCTGGACCTCGCCGAAAGCACCCGGGCCGGCGACGAAGCCGCTCGACAGGCGCGGCCGCGAATCGAACGCGTGCAGCGCCACCCGATCGCCGAGCTTCAGCGCCACCCACGCGCTCAGCAGCACCGCCGATACCGCCCGGTCGACGCGCGGCAGCCCGGCGACGGGATCGCCCATCTGCCGCCCGGCATCGACGGCAAAGACGATCTGCCCGTTGCGCTCGACCCGGTTCTCCTTGGCGTGGAGCTTGGTGTGGCGGGCCGACTGCTTCCAGTCGATCGCCCGGCGGTCCATCCCCGAGCGGAATTCGACGAGCGATTCGAACTCGGTCCCTTCGCCGCGGTGCATCTGCGTCATCAGGCCTTGCAGCGCGTGGCGCTCGAACAGCTGCGCGCCGCGCGTGCGGGCGGTCTCGAGATCCGGGTGGACGGGCATGAGCGCCTTGCGCTCGATCGTCCGCTGCTTCCAGACGAGGCCCAGCCGGCCGCGCCAGCGCACCCACAGGCGGGCGATGGCGACGGTGCCGCGGCGATGCGCGACGAGCGACGTGAGCCCGATCCCGCGGCCACCCGACAAGAGGACCCACAGCCGCCCTTCGTCCTCCAGCTCGACCAGCGGATCGGGCGCGAGCGCGACTTCGGCCGCCCGCGGCGGCCCGGCGCCCGCGATCGCGACGAGCAGCGAGGCTTCGACCCTGGTCCCGACCGAAGCGGAGCGCGGCAGCCTCAAATCGGCCGTCGCCGCCGCGGGCTTCGCGCCCAGCAACGCGTCGAGGGCCGTCAGCACCAGCATCGCCAGGGGCCACGCGAGCGAGACGTACCAGCGTCCCGGCGCGAGCACGGCGACGGCGAGAGCCACGGGCGCGCCCGCCGCCGTCACCAGCACCGCGGCTCGCGTCGGGTAGATCAACGCGGCGCCTCGATCGTCTCGATGATCGTGCGCACGACATCCTCGACCTGCCGCCCGTCGATCTCGGCCGCCGGCGAAAGGATCAGGCGGTGGCGCAAGAGCGCCGGGGCGAGCGCCTTGACGTCGTCGGGAATGACGAAGTCACGGCCCTCCATCGCCGCCCGCGCGCGGGCGGCGCCCGCGAGCATCGCCCCCGCGCGCGGGCTGGCGCCCGTTTCGAGATCGGCGACGTCGCGCGTGCCGCGGATCAGCGCGGCGATATAGTCGACGACCTCGTCGACCAGCCTGACGCTCGCCACCGACGCGACGGCCTTGCCGATCGCTTCGGCGTCGGCCCTGGATTCGACACCCCATTGCCCGGGCGACATCTGCGCGTCGGCCGCCCCGTGCAGGGCGATGATGCGCTTCTCCTCGTCGAGCGGCGGATAGTCGACGATCTGCTTGAACAGGAAGCGGTCGAGCTGCGCCTCGGGCAGCGGGTAGACGCCCTGCTGCTCGATCGGGTTCTGCGTCGCGATGACGGTGAAGCGCTCTCCGAGCGGCATGCTCTCGCCGTCGATCGTCACGGTCCGCTCCTGCATGGCTTCGAGCAGCGCCGCCTGGGTTTTCGGCGGCGTGCGGTTGATTTCATCGGCCAGCAGCACTTCGGTGAAAACCGGGCCGCGGCTCAACTGGAATTGCGAGGTCTGGAAGTTGAACAGGTTGGCGCCGATGATGTCGCCCGGCATCAGGTCGGGGGTGAACTGGATGCGCCCGAAAGCGAGCCCGAGCGCGCGGGCGAAACTGTGCGCAAGCAGCGTCTTGGCGGTCCCCGGCGGCCCTTCGAGCAGGATGTGACCGCGCGCGAGCAGCGCGACCAGCATCAGGTCGACCGTCTCTTCCTGGCCGATGACGGCCTTGGCGACTTCGCTCCGGATGGCGCCGGCAAAGTCCTGAACCCCCTCAAGTGTCACGCACGATCTCCCGTTTCCAAGCATGGAGCGCCCGCGCCGCCGCGAGCATGTCATTGTCGTTGCCGGCCGCGGCGGCCCGCCCGGCGAGCTCGGTGAACCGGGCGCCACTGGCCAATCCATCGAGATACCGGTCGACCTCGGCGGTGTCGAACCGCGGCGACACGCCGAACGCGCGCACCGCCTGCTCGCGGATCATCTCCGCATAGCGCCCGCCGAGGCGCCGCGCCTTGCGGGCCTTGCTGACCAGCATCGCGCTGTTGTCGACCAGCGCCGCCTTGCCGAAGGCAATGGCGCGCCTTCGCGGGCGCGGCGCGCCGAACCGCCCGGCAGCGCGGATGCCAAGCAGCAGCACCATCGCCATGAGCGTCAGCGTCATCGCCAGGAACGGCGGATCGAACGCGAGGCGCAGCAGGCTCTTGCTCTCGCCGAGCCCGTTGAGGACGACGTCGAAGCCGACCCCGTGCGCCTTCGGCCCGGCGAGGCGATCGAGCAGCGCGAGCGCCGATGCGGCGTTGTCCGGCCGCTTCATCGCCGCGTTGTCGATGAGGTCGGGATCGGCAAGGATGAACAGCTTGCCGATGCGGCCGAGCACGATCCCGCCCGCCCCGTCGGTGATCAGCGGCACGATCGCCGAGAAGCTGTAGCTGACGCTGCCGGCGTTGTCGTCGCCGCCCGCCGGCGGCGCGACGGCTGTTTCGACCGCGGGCTTCGCCTGCCGATCGTCCACCGGCTCGATGACCTGCAGCTTCGTCGGGGTGGCGAAGTCGATCGCCGCGGCAAGACCGGGATCGGCGATGCGCAGCGGCGGCCTCCTGTCGAGATGGCGCTTGATGGCGAACCGGATCGCGGGCGCGAGGACACCTTGCGGTTCGAAGGGAGGCAGCAAGCCCGAAACTTGCACCCAGCCCTTGTGCTTCTTGTCCTCCGCGGCGTTCCATTTGGGCAGCACGTAGAGCGTCGGCTTGTCGATTCCCCGCGCGGCCATAATCTTGTCGAGCCGCGTCGCCGCCCGTTCGGGTGTCGCGACGACGAGATCGTCCATGGCCCATTCCTGCTCGCCGCGCAGGACTCGCGGGTTGCGCCCGGTTGCGCCCATGAGCCGGACGAGGCCGCTGAAGCCGACCGCGGCATGCGAGGCGGCGTGCGCGCCGGCGTGGCCCTCGCCCTCGATGTCCGGCGCGTAGGCGCCGAGGACCATGGCGGCGAGGAAGGCGACCACCCCGACGGCAATCATCAGGCCCACGGTCGCCGGTCTGAAGACGTCGCCGGCGCCCCGATCGCGAATGGCGATCTCGCTCATGCGCGCCAGGCCTTCGGCAGGGCAAAATCGGCATAGGCGGCGCGGGTCGCCGACCACTCGTCGGCCGACACCGGCCGCCCGCCGAACAGGCTGCGCTCGACGATCGCGACGATCCGCATGAACAGCGACCGGGCCTCGCCGGGAATGGCTGGGGCCGCCGCGATGTCGCGGCTGGTCAGGGCCGGGCGCACCAGCTGCGGCTTGCGCCAGGCGATATCCTCGATGCTGCGGCGGAGCAGGTGGTGGACCGCCTCGGCAAATTCGCCACGGGCGGCGAGCGCGTCGGCTTCCTCGAGCCAGGCGCGGGCGGGAGCCGCCTCGGGCAGCCACTCGTCTTGAGCCTCGATTCCCGCATTGCCGCGGCGGCGCCACAAGGCAAGGCGCCACGCGCCGGTGCGCAGGCGCTGCACGACGAGCGCGATCAGCGCGAGCGCTCCGGCGATGAGGACCGCCCACAGGAGAATGCGGGCGTAGGGCGCCTCGGGCATCAGCGAGGTGATCCAGTCGATCGCGCGGCCGATCGGGCGCAAAGCCTCGCCGATCCAGCGGCCGAGCGTGCGCAGCCAGTCGGGCGCATGCGGCGGCGGCGCGGCCGGCGTCAGGTCGAACTGCACCGCACCGTCGCCGCGGAGCGCGCGCCAAGCCTGCCGGAACTGCGGATCGCTTGCGAGCGCAGGCAGCTGCGTTGGGCCGGCCATGCTCTCGAACCTTCCCCCTTCGCGGCGAGGGCCGCTCGCTCGCAGCCTAACCGAAGCGGCGAGCGGCGCAACCTGAGAATGCCGCAAGCGGCTGGACAGCCAGGAAGACGTGGAACATGATGCGCTTGGGCGCAAGCGGGGGAGGGGCAAATGGCGAGCGTTGCGGAAACCGGCGAGACCATGTCCGTCGGCCATGTCTTCAGCCGCGGATTCGGGGTCATCGTCGACAATCCGGTGACCGTTTTCGGGATTGCCTTCCTGATCGGGGCGCTCCCTTCCGTCCTCATCAGCTGGCTGCAGCAAAGGACGGTCTCCGGCCAGATGGACAGCGAGCAGATCGTCGGCTCGCTTGCGGTGGCGTTCGGATCGATTTTCGTCAGCCTGCTGCTCCAGGCGCTGGTCCAGGGATCGCTCGTGCGCGCCACGCTGGCTTATGCGCGCGGCGAGAGGGCAACCTTTGCCGAATGCGTCGGCGCGGCGCTCGCCGTCGTGCTGCCGCTCCTCGGCCTCGTCGTGCTGATGGTCATCGGCATCTGGATCGGCATGATCTTCCTTTTCGTGCCCGGCGTCATGCTGTTCGTCATGTGGTCGGTCGCCTCGCCGGCTCTCGTCGCCGAGCGGACCGGGGTGTTCGAGGCCTTCGGGCGGAGCCGTTTCCTGACGAAGGGGGCGCGCTGGAAAGTATTCGGGATCGAGGTGATCCTGATCGTCATCTATTACGTGTTCATCGGCGCGTTCGCGGCAACCACGTTCACCGCCACCGGCAGCAACTTTGCGACGAGCGTCTCGACCAGTGGATTGCCGCTGGGCTGGCTCATCGCGACGATTGTCTCCTCCACCCTGGCGACGACCGTCTGGAGCACGGTGCAGACCTCGCTCTACGTCGAATTGCGCAACTGGAAGGAAGGCCTGCCCGAGCAGTCGCTGGCCGAGATCTTTTCCTGAGCGCGTGCCGCGCGGAGACGCGCAAAGGGACGTGATCGAACGGGTTAGCTCGCCTGCCCCTTTGAGTGACGCGCGATTTGGCGGCACTTTCGGCCGGAACGAGCGCACGGTCACACGCGCGCCCGTGCCGGCCCGCAGACGGAAGGACCTATGACTAGCGAAAACCGCCCGGTCGACATCCTCGAGCTCGATCAGGAACTGCTGTACGACGGCGAGGCCGGCGGCGGCGACGCCTTCGTCATCGAGCCTCACGTGCTCCTGCTCGATACGCCCGCGCCGGTGGCGGGACCCGTCATGGCGATCGCCATCACGCCGCCTCGCGGAACCAGCAAGATGCCGGAACCCTCGTTCGGAGGGGTGTCCGGCGAGGCGGCGGAAGCAGGCGAGGCAGGCGCCCCCGTCGCGCTGCCTGCGGCCGGCGAGGAGACATTCTCGACAAGCTACCTCGACGAGCTGCTCGCCCTCGCGCGCGCGAGCGCGGCGGTCCTCGGATCCGACGAGGCCCGCAGCCGCAAGTCGCTCTACGCGACGCTCGCCGGGGCCTACGATCTGTCGCTCGCCGTGATGCAGGATCCGCGGGGCTACGCCAGGCTGCTCGAGAGGGCCGGACTGAAGATGCAGGACCGCGCCCCGCTGACGCCCATCCTCAAGCTCGTCCTCGGCGCCGATTACGACAAGACACGCCTCACCGAATACGCCGCCGTGCTGGCCTACGGGCACCGCAAGCTCGTCCCGCCCGGGCATTTCGCCGGGTTCCTCGAGCATGCCGAAGGCGGTCTCAAGGGGCTCGTCGCGCTCGAGCGCCTGCTCCGCAACGGCGACACGGCGGCCGGCCGCCCGGCTCCGCGCAGCGAGCCGCGCGCGGCCGTCGCGCAGCGGCTGCGCAAGCTCGAGGGGCGAACGCTCGAGGCGTTCGGCATGGGGGAGGACGAGTTCACCCTCGTCATCGCGCGCCGCTTTGCCGACGGCACCATAGCGGCGCTGGCGGAAGTTCCGCGCGACGTTGCGCTGCTCGAGCGCGCGGCCCGCCGCGTGTTTGCCGAGCAGACGACGGACAAGGCATAGACGGGGACGGTAGACGCGTGGCGAAACCGGGTTTCAGGGAATGGCTGGCGGCCGGCAAGGCCATTCGCGGCGGCAACTTGCTGCGCCACGAGGGTCCGCGGCGGCTGACCGCGCGGTTCGAGCGCGATTTCGCGGCCTACATGGGCGCCGGGCACGCCCTGACGGTGACCAGCGGCACCGTCGCCCTGCACGCGGCGATGACCGCGATCGGCGTAGGCCCGGGGGACGAGGTGCTGGTGCCGGCCTACACCTGGATCGCCTCGGCGGCGGCGCCCGCGCTGGCCGGCGCGGTGCCGGTCCTTGTCGATATCGACGAGACGTTGACGATGGATCCCGCCGACCTTGAAAAGAAGATCACCCGCTACACCAAGGCGATCATCCCGGTGCACATGGTGAACGCGCCGTGCGACATGGAGGCGATCATGGATATCGCCAGGCGCCACGGGCTCGCGGTGGTGGAAGATGCCTGCCAGGCGGTTGGAATCGACTACAAGGGCCGCAAGCTCGGCACGTTCGGCGAGATCGGCGTCTACAGCTTCAACCACTACAAGAACATGACCATCGGCGAGGGCGGCGCGCTCGTGACCGACGATGCGCGGCTCCACGCGAGGCTGATGAACTTCCACGACCTCGGTATCTGGGCGCGCGACGGCTACGAGGCCGGCAACGAGCCGGCGTTCATTTCCGCGCACGCGCGAATGACCGAGCTCCAGGGCGCGATGCTGAGCGTCCAGCTGGCGCGCCTTCCGGCGAGCATGGCCCGCCTCAAGGCCAACCGGAAAATCGTCGAACAGGTGGTGCGCGACGCCGGCCTGCGCATCTCGCCGCACAACGATCCCGCGAGCGCCGCGACGATGACCGTCATCTTCGATACCGAGCGGGAAGCGGAGGAGTTCTCGCGCCGGCCGGGAGTCTACCGGATCTACGACAACTCCAAGCACGTCTATACGAACTGGGACCCGATCATCAACCAGCGCACCGCGCACCCCAAGCTCAATCCCTGGGCGTGGGCCAACCGGCGGATCAGCTACGACGCGAACACCTGCGCGCGGACGCTGGCGATCATGCGGCGCAGCTGCCGGCTGCATGTGAGCGCGAGCTGGCCGGCGCCGCTGATGAGGTTCGTGGCGAGGACGCTGTACCGGCCCAACTCGCCGCAGACCCCCGCCTACCGCCTGATGGCGCGCCTCAAGGGCGCGTGATCGGGGCGGCTCGAGGTGTTCCCAACCCAGCGCTCGCGGGCAGGCTGATGCGCCTCGGCCGTCTCGGTTCGCTCGAAATAGGCAAGGTTCTTGAAACCGACCTCGCGATCGTCGGCGGCGGCCCGGTCGGCCTGACCATCGCCGAACTGTGCGCCAAGGCCGGCATAGCGGTGCTCGTGCTGGAGAGCGGGCTCGAAGAGCAGGACGAGGCGCACGAGGAGCTCAACGCCGTCGAGTTCGAGGGAGACGGGCATGGCGGCGAATATTCCGCACTGCGAAGCGCCTTCCATGGCCAGCTGGCGACGCTCTGGAGCGACCAACGCCAGCCTTACGGCGTGCGCTGCCGCGGCCTCGGCGGCTCGACACAGGCCTGGGCCGGGAAGTCCGCGCCGTTCGATCCGATCGACTTCGCCAGCCGTCATTGGGTCGAGAACTCAGGGTGGCCCATCACCCTCGAGGAACTGGGCCCCTATATCGAGCAGGCCGGCGAAGTGCTCAACCTGTGCCCCGCGGCGCCCGTCGCCCGCTTCACCGGTGAACGCCTGGCATCGTTCTACTGGCAATTTTCCCGCTCGCGCAGCGAGCACTTCGACGTGATGCGCTTCGGCCGGATGATCTCGCGGACGCGGCCGCCCGGGGTCGATGTCATGCTCGATGCGACGGTCACACGGATCGCCCTCGATCCCTCGGGCGGGCGTGTCTCGCACCTCGAGGCCGCGGACGGTGCGGGACAGCGCCATAAGGTAACGGCCAGGCACTTCGTGCTCGCCGCGAGCGCGATCGAGAACGCCCGCCTGCTGCTGGCCTCGAACGACGTCGCGCCGGCCGGCATCGGCAATCAGCACGACAACGTCGGCCGGTACATGACGGACCATGCAGGCGTGCAGATAGGCACCTTCAGGGAGGCCGACATTGCCCGTCCGGCGAAGATCTTCGGGTTTTACGGGGTTCAGCATCATAAGCGGGCCCACATGTTCATGCATGGCCTGGCGCTCACGCCGGCTGCCCAGGAGAGCGAACGGCTCCTCAACGCGGCGGTCTGGTTTGCGCCGAAGCGTGCGCCGGACGATCCGTGGGACTCGCTCAAGCGCCTGCTCAAGGGACGGAGCGCCGACAGAATGCACGACCTCGTGACCGTGATGCGCGGATCGTCCACCCTGGCCAAGGGCATCGGCGTGCACGTGATCAACTCGCCGCGGTTTCCCTCCGTGCTCAAGGGAGCGATCGCGAACTCGGCCATCCGACTGTCGCCCAACTTCGTCGCCGGGGAATTCCAGAGCGGCGGGCTGCCGCACAAGCTGTGCGGCCTGTCGATCGAGGCGATCACCGAGCAGGCTCCTTGCCGCGAGAACCGCATCACCTTGAGCGGCAGGGGCGACCGTCTCGGCGTGCCGCTCGCGCGCGCATCCTGGAAAGTCGGCGACCTCGAGCGGCGCACCCTTCTGGCCCTGGCGCGAGCGACGAAGGCGGGACTTGCCGCGGCCGGCCTGCCCAGTCCCGACATGGTCGACTGGGTGGAGCGGGGCCGGGCCGAGGAGGCGACACCGATCGACCTTGCGCACACGATGGGCACGACACGCATGGCGGTCGATCCGAGGGACGGCGTCGTCGATCCTCGCTGCCGCGTCCACGGGATCGCCAACCTCCACGTCGCCGGCGGTTCGGTGTTCCCGACCGCCGGCCACGCCAATCCGACATGGATGATGCTGGCCGTCGCCTGCCGGCTGGCGGCCGACGTGCAGCGCGAGTTCGGCTCATGAACGGATCGTCGCCGGTTCGCCGCGCACAGCGGTTCGCCCAGAGTCCAACAGGTGCAATTTCGGATCACCAAAAAGTGCTAGCCCACAGGCTGTTAAACCATTCCGTTGCGCAAACGGTGGAAACAGCGAATAGGAGGCTCGCCATTCTCGCGGTTTCGCTTAAAGTCCTCGACGGTACTGCCGCAGGGAGGTCGCGCCTGCCGACAGGTGACTGGAAACAAGCGCTTTTTTAGAGACCCCTGTGGAAGAATCGGACGGCAATTCTAGAAAGCTGCTGCGGAGGCTGCACGAGTTAATGCTCGATGAATCTTCCTTGCATTTCAGCGACTTTGTCGAAGTCGCCGAGGCCTTCATTGACAGCTACACGAAGTTCGTGCGGCGCGGCGTTGCGGCCCCGACGATCGGTGTCGCGATGCTCGGGGCAACGGTCAACATGTACGAAATGTTCGACATGACCGACGAACTGCCTGATTTATTGCGGATCGTTGCCGACAAGATCGAGCGCGACGGGACCCTCCAGTAAGCGCCTTCAAGTAGGGCAAGCAGGGGCTACCCCCAACGGGGTGAATCCAAAGCTTTCTTTCGCGCGCACCTGCACCCTCCTAAGCCAGTCTCGTCGCTCGCAACCGCTTACGAGGCGCCGGTGCGAGGTCACGACAAGTGAGCGTATTCGAAAAGACCATTTGCAGGCGGGTACATGCGCATCCACATCGCCATCGCGACGACGGGCCGGGCCGCGATCGTCAGGAAGCTCGTCGAACGGCTTGCCCTGCAAGCGCGGCCGGCCGACGGCGTCATCGTCGTCGGCGCCGCGCCGGCCGACGTCGCTGGGCTTGCCGGCACCCTCCCGAACCTCGACGTCGTCGTCGCAAGGAAGGGCCTTTGCCGACAGCGCAATGCCGCGCTCGACCGGCTCGACGGGCACAGCGACGTCGTCGTCTTCTTCGACGACGATTTCCTGCCCAGTCATGATTACCTTCGCTCGCTCGAACGATTGCTGAAGGCCCGCCCGGGCGTCGTCGGCGTGACCGGCAGGCTGGTCGCCGACGGGGCGCACACGCAGCCGATCGATTTCGCGGAAGCGAGCTGCCGGCTCGACGTGCAGGGCGAACGGCCTCCGCCTTATTACCGTGAATGCTCCTCCCTCTACGGCTGCAACATGGCCTTCCGCCTCGACGTTGCCCAAGGGATGCGCTTCGATGAGAACCTGCCGCTTTACGGGTGGTGGGAGGACGTCGATTTCACGCACCGGCTGAGCTGGTCGGGCAAGCTCGTCTGCACCAGCCAGGTGACCGGCATCCATCTCGGCGCCCGCAGCGGCAAGACCTCGGGCAGGAGGCTCGGCTACTCGCAGGTCGCGAACATCGTCTATCTCTCGCGCAAGGGGACGCTGCGTCGCTGGACCGGCGAGGAGCAGCTCGTCCGCAACGTCGTGGCGAATGCGGTGAAGAGCCTCTGGCCGGAACCGGACATCGACCGGCGCGGGCGGCTTGCCGGCAACCTCTTGGCCATCGGCGACCTGTTGAAAGGCCGCATCGATCCACGCCGGATCGAGACGCTGTGACCGTTCGGAGCGGGTGAGGACGTCTTGAGGCCTGCCGAGACCGAGCCTGTCATGAACGTCAAGCACGGGGTCATCCGCGGCACCGTCTCGCTCGGCGGCGCGCGCGCGCTCGTCAGCGCGTTCAACGCCGTCGGCATCGTCATTCTCGCGCGGCTGCTGACACCGGCCGACTTCGGCATCGTCGCCATTTCGACGGCCGTGCTGGGCGTCACCATGGCGCTGACCGAGGCGTCGCTGCAGCCGGCGCTGGTGCAGTGCGAGGCTCCGACCCGCGAGCACCTCGACACCGTGTGGACGATGGCGCTCATTCGGGCCTCGATCATCTTCGCATTGTTTCTCATAGGGGCCTGGCCCCTCTCCGTGATCTATGGCGACCCCCGCCTGTTCCAGGTCCTGATCGTTTCCGGGGTCACCGGGGCGTTCATGGAATTCTACAATCCCCGGATCACGCTGGCGACGCGCGGGCTCGAGTTCCGCGCGCTCGCGGCCTTCCAGATCGCGCAGAAGTTCGGCAGCCTTTTGACGGCCATCGGGCTCGCGCTCGTCTTCCGCAGCTTCTGGGCCATCGTCATCGGCAATGCCGCCGGCGCGCTGGTCGTCTCGTTGTGCAGCTACGTCATGCTTCCCTACCGCCCGCGCTTCACCCTGGCGCGTTCCGGCGAAATCTGGGGCTTCTCCAAGTGGATGTTCCTCTCCCAGCTGTGCGACACGCTCAACTGGCGCTTCGACCAGCTCGCCATCGGGCTCACGGTCACGAAGGCGCAGCTCGGCTTCTATTCGGTGGCGGACAACCTCTCGGTGATCCCCTCGCGGGAGCTCTCCACTCCGATCTGCAGCGCCCTGTTCGCGGGGCTTACGAACCTCGCCGGCCAGCGCGAGAAGCTGCGCAGCTCGTTCCTGCGGGCCCAGTCGGCGGTGGCGATGGTGGCGGTTCCCGCGGCGGTCGGCCTCGCGCTGGTGGCCGAGCCCGCGGTGCGCCTGCTGCTCGGCGAGAGATGGATCGCGAGCGCCGTGCTGGTGCAGATTCTCGCCATCACCTACGGGCTCGACATGTTCGTCGTCGCCGTCCGGCCGCTCGGAATGGCGATGGGCCAGACGCGCTTGCTGTTCGTGCGCCAGCTGGCGGGGCTGTGCATCCGCATCCCGTTGATCCTGATCGGGCTGTTCACCGCGGGAATGATCGGCGCCGCGCTCGGCCGCACGATAGGCAACGCCATCAACTGCCTGATCAGCTTCTACATGGCGAGGCAACTGCTCGGGATAAGCATTCGCGAACAGTGCAAGCGACAGGCGGTGACCGTCGCCGGCGTTGTGGCGATGGCTATTGTCGTGCTGACACTCGAGGCCAAGTTCGGCGCTCTTCTTGCGCCGAGCGCGTTGTTGTCCGTCGTCGTGTTCGGCGCCGCCGGGGCAGTCACCTACTGCGGGACCATCTTCGCGCTGTGGCTCGCGGGAATCCGGCCCGGCGGCACCCTGGCGGACCTCGCCGGAGCAGCCGCCTCGTTCCTGCCCGTCGCCATAACGCGGCGCACGGCTCCATCGTGATCCGCCTTCGCTCGCAAATGCCCCTGCTCGTGGCCGCGCTCGCCTGCGCCTGCGCCAACGGGCAGCCCGGCGCGGGCAAGCCGATCGAGCTGTGCGCCTACACGCTCGCGTTTGCCGACGAGTTCGACACCTTGAGCGTTGCCGCGCATTCGCTCGGCGACAAGCGCTGGACCGCGCACACTCCCTGGAACGGCGACTTCGGTGACGCCGAGTTCGTCAATCCCGGCCCTCGCGAGCCGTTTTCGGTCGCGGGGGGCACTCTGCGGATCACCGCGCGCAAGGATGCCCAAGGCCATTGGCGATCGGGGTTGATGGCCGCCGCGGACGCCACCGGCAACGGGCACGGCGTCGAATACGGCTATTTCGAGGCGCGGATGAAAATGCCGCCGGGGCCGGGCACATGGCCTGCCTTCTGGCTGATGAGCCTGCAGCCCGCCGGGGACAAGCGTCCGACGGTCGAAGTCGACGTCGTCGAATACTATGGGCACGAGGCCGATCGCTATCACGTCACCGGGCATGTCTGGTATCCCAAGCCCGACCAGAGGATGTCGCGGCACGAGGGGAGCAAGATTCTCGTCCCCGAGGGCTCGCTGGTGGACGGCTTCCACACCTACGGGGTGCGCGTGGAGCCGACCACGATCACGTACTATCTCGATCGACGGCCGGTGTGGCAGCAGATGACGCCGCCGGAGCTGCACACGCCGCTTTATCCGCTGGTGAACCTGGCGCTCGGTTCGGGCTATTCGATCGCCGACACGCCGAATCCGTCCACTCTCGAAGTCGACTACGTGCGCGTGTACCGCCCGGCCGCCCATCCGGCCTGCTGACCTGAGCGCCCCTCGAAATCGACAGATGCCGCCCTGTCTGAGCCGGCTTGCTCGCGGCGGAGCGAGCCGGGGCGCAGCGCGAGGGCTGCGCCCGCGAGAATGGCAAATGTCGTGCCGGGATGGGCGTTCGCCGAATTCATGGCGGCCGGGATCAGGCTGAGCACGGCGGCGCTGCCGAGCGCCCCGCCGATGACGGTCCGGTTGTCGTCGCATGCGCTCCAGCTCGACCGGCGCCACGGCTGGAACACGGTGAAGACATAAAGCAGGAAGGTGACGATCCCCACCACGCCCATCGAGCCCATTATCGCCATGAACATGCTCGACGAGCGGAAGCTGCCCGGCCCGATCCCGAGACCATGGGAGGCCATGAAGGCATCGCGGCCCTGCATCGCCCAGAACAGCCTTTGGGCGGCAGAATCGCTCTCTCCCTTGTCGACCGTCATGATCCTGATCATCTTGATCATCGAAGCCGAAAGGTCCGGGACGATAACCATGACGGTGGCGAACAGCACGCCGAATCCGGCAAGGACCGCGAGCACCGTCCAGACCTTCCTGCCGATCGCGAGGTTCGGCAGCAGGAGCGCCCTCAGGAAGAAGAAGGCGACGTAAATCGCCAGGGCCGCGTAAGCGGTCGAGGAGGTGCTGAAGAACAGCACGATGGCCATCGCCAGGGCGGCGGCGCCGGTCGCCCGGGTCCTGACGGAACGATACCACAGCTCGGCGTTGGCGACCATGAAGCCGAAGCCGAAGCCTGCGAACTCGGACGCTTCGGGGAAGATCCCGCGCATCCGGACGATCCCGCCGACCGTGTCGTCGAGCTGCACGTAAGTGCTGTTGCGGAAGATATCGAGCACCGAATCGAGCGGTGTTCCGCGGACCAGCACACCGACGATCCCGAAGGAGATATGCAGCCACGACACCCACAGGATCGCGGTTACCAGCGTCGCGGGCCCATTTTCGCGGCGCGCGGCGATCCACGCCCCCGCGGCGAGGAAGAAAGTCCCCGCAAGATAGATGGCAGCCGTGACGTTCTGCGAGGTGGGCACCAGGGGAAGCGTGTCGAACAGGGTTTCGCGGGAGGTCAGCAACATCGGATAGACGTTGATCGCGCCTGCAAAGAGGCGCGGCCCGATGTAGGACATGGCGACCCCGTAGGCGGCGAACAGCAACAGCCACATGTTGGCCCGCACGGCGTCCGGCAGGTCACCCGTGAAGCCGCCGCGGGGCGCAAGGATGCGCAAGTAGATGAACAGCAGCGCGAAGTAGATCGGCGGCACCGACGAGCCGCCCCCGCTCAGCACAAGTGCCGCCGATCCCGAAAACAGGCCCGAGAGGAACAGGAAGACGAACGCCTGGCGCAAGCTGCCGCGAAGGGCGATGAAACCGCCGACGACGAGGTGGAAATAGCCGATGAACGTGATGGTCATTTCTTAGGTCCCGGCTAGGCCAGCCTGGCGAACTCGGCGAAGCGCGCGTCGAACCGTTCGGGGGCGAACTCGCCCGCCTGGTCGATCGCGTCGGCGGGATCGAAGCTTGGAAGGAAATCCTCCATGCGCTCGACCGCCTCGCGCAGCGACTCGCCGTCCTGTCTCTCGAACAGGATCCCGGTGCGGTTCGGCACCACGCTGTCGAGCGCCCCCCCGCGGCCGAAGGCGATGACGGGTCGCCCCGAGGCCATCGCCTCGACCGGCGTGATGCCGAAGTCCTCTTCGGCCGTCATCACATAGGCCCTGGCGCGGGCGAACGTGCGCCTCAGCGTATTGAAGTCCATCCGCTCGACGAACGTGATGTTCCCCCTCGCCCTCGCCCGCAGGCTCTTCAGCATGCTGCCCGCCCCGACCATCACCAGCGGCAGCCCATTCGCGTTGAAGGCGTCGACGGCAATATCGGGCCGCTTGTAGGGCACCATGGCGCCGACCCACAGGTAGTAGGCATCGGTTTCGAGCGATGGCGTGAACAGGCCCACGTCGACGGGCGGATGGATGACCTCGGCCTCGCGCCGCCATACTTTGCGGATTCGCTGCCGGACAAAGCGCGAATTGGCCGCGAACCGGTCGACCCGCGCGCTCGAGCTGACATCCCATTGCCGCAGCCGGCTGTAGATCGGCGGCATGGCGAGTCTCGCCAGGCCCCTCGTCTGCCGGCGGTACTCGTGGTAATGATCCCACAGGTAGCGCATCGGCGAGTGGCAGTAGCAGACGTGGAGCGCGTCGGGACGGGTGATCACCCCTTTCGCCGGCCCGGATTCGCTGCTGATGACCAGATCGTAGGCGGAAAGGTCGAACCCCTCGAGCGCCATCGGCATCAGCGGCAGGTAGTACTGATAGAGGCGTTTCGAGAACGGCAGGCGGTCGATGAAGCTCGTCGTCATCCTGGCCTGCTTCAGGGTCGACGAGAGGCACGCGGGATCGCTGACGTGGGCGAACAGGTCGGCTTGCGGATAGAGCTTGAGCAGGCGCTCGACGACACGCTCGCCCCCGCGCATCGCCACGAACCAGTAATGGACGATCGCCACTCGCGGCTCAGACAGGCGCGAAGGTGCCGGCAGGACACGCGGCTGGCCGAACTTGTGCCGGCCACTCACGCATAATACTCGCTGTAGTGACGGTAATAGAACGAAGGATCCGTCTTTCCGAAATAGGAGCGCCGACGCAGATCGACCTGGTTCAGCACCATGCCCACGAGATTGACGTGATCGGGCGGCAGCCGCCGCAAGGCGGCGCGCACCGCGAACGTCGAGGTCTTGCGCCACCGGGCGATCATGATCGTGGCGTCCGCCCGACCGGCGATGACCGGCGTCGACGCGACGGGCAGGACCGGCGGCAGATCGAGGATGATCCTGTCGAACCGGCCACGCAGCTGCTCGAGCAGCATATGGAAGCGCTCGCCGGTGAGCAGATGCTCCGGGTGGGCGGCGTCGGGCCGCAGCGGCAGCACGCACAGCAGCTTGCCGTCGTCGAGCTCGTGGAAGTTGTCCGGCGCCGAGCCGTCGAGGTATTCGAGCAGCCCGTAGTCGTACTTCTGCATGTCGAGCAGGCGGCTGATCCCGCCACGCCGCAGGTCGCAGTCGATCAGCAGCGTGCGCTGACCGCTCTGCGCCAGGACGTAGGCGAGACAGCACGAAACGACGGTCTTGCCTTCCCCGGGCAGGGCGGAGGTGACGGCGACGATCTGGCGATGCCCGTTGGTGATCTGGCCGATAGCGGTATCGACGGTGCGGAAGCTCTCCGCGAAAGCCGATGTTGGCGCCTCCTGGATCGCCGTGATGGTATGCTTCACGCGCGGCGAGACGGACTTCAGCAACGGCACCGAGCCGAGATGGCGTTCCCCCAGGCTCCGCTCGACGTCTTCCGGCGTCGACATGCCGTGGAAGATCGCTTCGGCGATGTACGCCGCGACCACACCGAGACCGAACCCGATGGCGAGCGACAGGGCGAAATTGAGCAGCAGGTTGGGCCTTTCAGGGAACAACGGCACATCGGAAAGGGTCAGGATGCGCGCGTTCGGCTTCTCGGTGCCCTCGGCCGCGAGCAATTGCTTGTAGCGGTTGAGATAGGTCTCGTAGATGCCTTCCGATGCCTGGGCGGCGCGCTCGAGATCGCTCAATCCGACCATCGCCGCGTTGTTCTGCGACAGCTTGCCGCGCGCGCTGTCGAGGGTGCCGGTGACCGAGGCGAGCCTTCCCGACGAGACTTCCGCCTTGGCGCGAAGGTTGGAGATGACCCGGCCGATCTCGGCCTGGATCTGCCCGCGGATTTCCGCGAGCTTGCTCCGGGCCTGGATCAGTTCCGGGTGGTTCGGGCCGTACTTGGCCGAAAGATTGGCGACCTGCGCGGCGGCATCGCTTTCCTGCACGCGAAGCTGGGCGACGACGGTCGATCCGAGCGCCTCGCCGACATCGTCGCCGGTTGAGCCGGAACGCAGCTGCTGCAAGGCCGTGTCGAGCCGCGCCTGGTCCTCGGCCGCATCGGCGCGGGCCTGGGCGACCTGCTGGTTGTAATTCGAGATCTCCTGCTCGGTGAGCGAGCTGCCCGACGTGCTGAGCAGGTTGTGGGCGATGCGGTACTGCTGCAAGGCCTGCGTGTCGGCCTGGGCCTGGGCCCGCAGCTTGCCGATCCGCTCCTGCACCAGGCGGCGCTCGTTGCTGTCGCGCGCCTGGTCGGTCTGCAGTTGCCAGGTCGAATACTGACGGGCGAATTCGTTGACGGTCTGCGACGCCTCCTCGCCGGTCGGCGCGTCGAAGCTGATCGTCAGGGCGTAGCTCTTGCCCGAGCGCTCCGCGCTGACGTTCTTCTGCAGCCTGTCGATGAGCTCGCGATAGCCCATCGGCGTGAGGCGCCGGTCGAGGCCGAGGGCGGTCGCGACCTTTTCCGCCATCTCGCGCGACGTGATGATCTCTGCCTGGGTGTCGACCAGTTCGCTGCTGACGGCCTCGCTGCGGTCGGGATTGGCCGCCACCGCGGCATCATTCTCGTTGGTCAGCATCACGGCCGCCTTGGCCGTGTAGGTCTTCGACATGAGCAGCGAGATCGCCATGCCGGCCATGACCGTGAGCGCGACCACGCCGACGATCAGCTTGATCCGCCGGCGGAAGAAGCTGATCGTATCGGCGAGATCGAGCCTGTCCTCGGTGACGGCCGGGAGATGTTCGCCACGGGCGTAGGGAAGCCCGCCAAGGGGGGCGGGAACGAGTTGGCGCGTTTCGTTCATGATCGAACCTCGAGATATCCTCTGGCGCTGCTCAACGGGATCGAAGCATTCACTAGACCGCCAGCCTGACACCGACGGTGGCCGAAACCCCGTGGTAATCCCGGCCGCCGCCCTTGCCGTTCTGGGTGCGATATCCGACCTGCCCGATCAGCCCGACCTGGTTGGTGAGGCGGTAATGCACGCGCGCGTCGACGAAGAACCGCCGATCCTCGCGCGCGATGCCGCGATACTGCTCGACTTCCATGCCGGCGTCCGCGGTGAGCAGCAGCCGGTCGCTGACGGCATTTTTCGCTTCCAGCCGGAACGTGCTGCGCAGGATCGCCGGCACGTCCTCGCGCGGACTGCGGTCGATGACCCTGTCGGCTGAGGCGGTGACCTGCCAGTTGGGCCTCGGCGTCCAGTTCAAGAGGAAATGGTAGTTGAGGCCCTTGACGGTCTTGACCGCGGGATCCTTGAAGTCCTGCTCGATGTAGCCGATGGCCCCTTCGACCGAGATCAGGTCGGTCACGTTGCGCTGGAAGCCGCCGAGGAGGGCAAAGCCGTTCGAATTGCGCGGGACGATGCCGATATTCTCGTAGCGGACCTGGTTGCCGGAAACCTCGAGAAACACGCGGGTGTTGCGCCCGGTCGGAGCGCTGGCGCGCAGCCGCGCCCGGCGGATGGTCACGTCCCTGTCGGAAAGGTCGATCGGCACGCCGTTGATCGAAGCGTTCTTGTAGTCGAAGCGGGATATTCGCGCTTCGCCGAGCATCTCGAGGAAGCCGCCGGTGCGCTGCAAGCTGATGGCGCCGAAGGCCTGGTCGTATTCGACCGGCCGGTCGGTGAGGAACAGGTCCCCCGCGGTGCCCCGTTGCTCTATGCCCCGGCGATAGCCGCCATCCATGGCGAGCTCGGTGCGGCGCGCAAGGTCGAGGCGGCCACTTGCGTCGAACTCGTACTGGTCGCTGTTCTCCGAGCCCGTTTGGGCATAGCGCTCGAAGTCGCCCGCGGCGCGAACGGAGAGCTCGTGCCGCGGGAGCGCGGTGCGCAGCGTAACCTCGGGGCGGAACGAAAAAATGAAATCGTCGATCGTGTTGACGCGAACGTTGTAGACGTTGGAGTTGTAGGTCACGTCGGCATCGAGCTGCGGCAGGGCGACCACGTCAGGCCCGAGCCGCCATCCCTGGCCCTGTTCGGGATCGAAGATCTGTATCGGGGTGAGGACCTTGGTTTCGTCCGCCGCGGCGGGTCGCGAGAGCCCGACGGCCGCGAGGGTGAGCAGGCCCTTGTAGAGCCACTGCCGGCGCCGCCTTTGCCCGGGCCCCGGCTTGATCCTGATCGGCCGCTGCCGCAGCGATCCATCGTGGGCACGCGAGCCCATGCCCTCGGCGCCCGGCATGAGCCGCGCGAAAAGCAGCGCGTCGGCCATGGCGGACCGCGCGGCGCCAACACTGATCGCCGTACCCTCATCGGTCGATAACCGGCGCAGCGACCGGCCGGGGAACGGCTTGGCCGGGGACGCATTGTTGCAATCGTCCCTCGCCGAAAGTAGTACCGAGTTTGTGCCGATGAGCGGAAGCGCGCTGATGAAAGAACCTTTTGGAGACTTCAGGCTGGGCGTTGCCGGCACTGCCGGCCCTCGCAGTTTCGCGCGCGGCCTGATCCTCGCCGTTCCGCTCGCGCTTGCTCTTTGGGCGATGGCGATCTGGCTGCTGTAAGGGTCCCCGCGGCGCATCATCAGCCCGCTCCGCTCCCGAACAGCACGGCCGGCACCGTCATGAGAATGATTCCGAGATCGAGCGCCAGCGAGCGCTTGCGCCCATAAAGCACGTCGGTGGCAACGCGCCTGCGGTAGCTCGTTTGTGCCCCTCGGGTCACCTGCCATAGCCCCGTCAGTCCCGGCTTCAACTTGAGGTAGCATTCAGCGTGGCGGCCATAGCGCTCGAGCTCGTCGGCGACGATCGGGCGCGGGCCGACGAGCGTCATCTCGCCGACCAGCACGTTCAAGAGCTGCGGCAGCTCGTCGAGGCTGGTGTTGCGAAGGAAACGGCCGAGCCGGGTGACCCGGGGATCTACCAGGAGCTTTTGCGTTTGCGCCCATTCGCGTTCCAGCTCGGGATGCGCGGCCAGGACCGCCGGCAGGCCGGCTTCGGCGCCGCGCTGCATGGTCCTGAACTTGAGACAAGCAAACGAGCGGCCCCCCTGGCCGACGCGCCGGTGCGCGAAGAGCACCGGACCGCCCTCGCCGAGCCTGATCGCGGCCATGATCAGCATCATCACCGGCAGCAGCACGACGATCAGCGCCAGCGAGCCGACGCAGTCGATCGCCCGTCGCAGCCAGCGCCAATCCTCCCTCTCCTGAGGCATGGCGCGGTCGGGCGAGCGCCGCGGCAACCGGGCCGGGACGATGAGCTCCGCCTCGGCGGCGCCGACGAACGCCGAGGCGAGGAACGGAAGATCGGAAAGATCTTCCGGAAACGCTTCGAACCGCTCTATCGGCTCACCGGTGCCGTCGAAGAACTGATTGGCTGTCGCGCGCATTGAAACTCGCATGTGGTCGATTTACAGGTATGCCCCTCGGCCCGATTTCGGCCGCCAAGCCGGGCGCAGAATTCGGCAATTTGCCTGGCCCCACAACCGAGCATCGGGTGTATCGCGCGTCTATCCGGAGGGGCTAATCAGGCCCCCCAATCCCCCGAGACACTCATCCATCAAGGTACTGTCTTCGGCATCCTCGCCCCAATATACCTCAAGCTGAACTCGTGCTGGCGCGGTCCGGGCGCGGCAGTTTCTTGAGTGGGAATGGGTCATGGACGACAACAGATCAGGTTCACGAGTTAACACCCGGCGCCGCCTTTGCAGAATCGCCTTCACGGCTTTGCTGGGCATCGCCGCCTTGACCGGCTCGGCCGGCTGCAGCAGCTCCAGCGTGCCGGTCACCTCGGTCGCCCAGGCGAACGCGGCGGTCAGCCAGGTCTACCATGTCGCGGATGGGGACAAGATCAGGGTCACGGTATTCGACGAGCCCAACCTCACCGGCGATTACCAGGTGGGCCTCGACGGCATGCTCCAGCTGCCCCTGATCGGGCGGATCACCGCCGCCGGCTTGAGCTCGGCCGCCCTGTCGGACGCCATTGCCGCCGCGCTGAAGGGTGGCGGCTACGTCCTGTCGCCGCGCGTCGCGGTCGAGTTGACCGAGCACCAGCCGATCTTCGTCCTCGGCGAGGTAAAGACGCCCGGGCAATATCCCTACGTCAGCAACATGACGCTGGAGCAGGCGGTGGCGGAAGCCGGCGGGTTCACACCGCGCGCCAACAAGGGGGTCATCGTGCTGCGCCGCCAGCAATGGGATTCGGCGAAGAAAGTGCGCCTCGGCGACAGCTCGCTGATGATCGCGCCGGGCGACACCATCACCGTTCAGGAGGCGTTCTTTTAGATCTGCCGGAAGATAGATCGAAGACAGCCCGTTCGGTTAATAGTCGCAAGTGGTACTCCCTTCTAAAAGTTATTGAATCCCATCGAAAGATATCGCCTGTTGGATGTAGATGGCTTTTTATCCACAGAGTGGGTAAACAGCCGTTAACACCGACGTGCGCCGAGTCGTTTCGTGGCTGCGGCAGATCGGGGACATAGGGGCTCGCGACCATTCCTCGGTAGTTGGAAATTTGGGGGCCATAGAGATGTCGTCGAACGTTTGCTTAGTGTGTCCTAATGACATCTCGCGGGAAGGATTATCGCACATCCTGCAGTCCGCGGGTTTCAGCGTCCTCGGATCCTTCGAAAGCCTGGAGAGCATCGACAGCTCTTTCGTGGTTGCCGACGCCCTGTTCCTGATGGATTGCCCCGAACCTGTCGAGCAGCTGGCGGCCATGGAGGCGATCAAGGCGCGCTTCCCCTCGGCGAAGGTCATCATTCTCTCCGACCAGTTCGAGCTGAAGTCCATGATCGACTGCTTCAATCAGGGCGCGCAGGGCTACATTATCAGGTCGGTCAAGTCGGCCCGGCTGCTGGCGGCCTTGCGTCTCGCCGCGGTCGGCGAGAAGGTCATTCCCTCCGACTTCGTCGACTTGCTGGGCGGGCAGATGTCCGATTATGCGACGCCGAGCAGCGCGGAAAGCGACATCGAGGAAGCGAACCTGTCGCCGCGCGAGCTGGACGTGCTTTGCTGCCTCATGGCGGGCTATTCGAACAAGGTCATCGCCAGAAAGCTCGATGTCTGCGAGGCAACCGTGAAGGTCCATGTGAAATCGATTCTGCGCAAGCTCAACGTGCGCAACCGCACGCAGGCGGCGATCTGGGCCAACTCGCGGCATCTGCCGGAAACCTATTGCGTTTCCTGACCGCGCGCCGCGCGGTTCCTCAGCCGGGGCGTTCCTTCATCAAGGCGGCGAGCGCTCCGGCATCGGCGGGCAGGCACTGGCTCGCGCTCGGCCGTGAAACGCGCGCGCAGTCCCACAGCGCGACCTCCATGCCGCTCGCCGCGTCCCTGACGAACAGGAACAGCGGCCGTTCGCGATCCGGCGGGCCGACAGCGCTGTTGCGGTCGATCGCCTCGGCCGACTGATAGGCGACGACCTCGCAGCTGCGCCGCCCGGCGCACTTGCCCAGCGCCGCGACGGCCCAGCCGCCGCTCGCTCCCGACGGATCGACCGCCATGAACAGGGCAGAGCCTATGGGCCGGGCGGTTGCCGCCAGGACCTCGGGTGCCGGCACCTTGGACCCCGCCAGCGAAGCCGCTGCGGCGTTCGCCGCGGCCGCACTCTCGCCGGGTCTGCCGGCGGCGGCGACGCGGGCGTTCAGCATGGCCCGATCGGCCAGGGCCTCAAAGCCCGGCTCCGGGCCGGCGTTGCCCCGGTTGGTCAACAATCCGAACCGGCCCGGCCAGCGGTAGAAGACATGCAGGCCGACCATGCCGAGCTCCTGCATCTTCGGACTCCACCACGGGCTGACGTAGTCGGCATGGTAGTGCGTCGCCTGACCGACGCTGGCATCGACGGCGCCCGCGATGGCGTCGGCGGCGAGCTTTCGCGCCCTCGCCATTTCCCAGGCGGCCGGATGGCGTCTGAGAAGCGAGCCGTCGCAGGTGAAGGTGAACTGGCATCCGGTCGATAGCTGCGATCCTTCGAAGACCACGGCACATACCGAGGAGGGAAACGCCGGATGCCGCACCCTGTTCAACACGACCTGCATCACCGATCGTTGCGCGTCGGGATCGTCGCCGGCCTCGTACCAGCCCGCTGCGGCGAGACACTCGATCGCATGACTGCGCTCCATCGCGCTGCCCGTGAAATGGAACGGCGGCGCGGGCCGAAGCAGCGCCACCGGGTCCTCGCCGTACGTCTTCAGCACCGTCGCGCCGGCAGAAAACGCAGCCCGCCTGGCGAACGGGACGGTGTTCTTCGGTCCGGCCATGAACGAGAGCGAGTGGGCGTTGGCCTTCTCGCCGGCGACGTCCAGCATCGAGGACGGGACGCTGCTCAGCGCCAATGCGATGAGGGCCAGGCGAACGAACCACATCGCCGGCGACGGGCGTGTCTCATCCCGGTGAAGGATCTCCCCCAAGAGGCTCCCGATGTGCCCTGTTGCCATGCCTTCACCGACCGTCCGCCAGCTATAGCGAGCCATTGTGCAGCCGGCGGGCTCGCCAAACCACTGGGCATAGGGGTAAGGCCGTGGCGCGTTCGTGTAGCCGTAGCGCGCGATTCGCCCCCCTTGAGACGGGGCCCCTCATGGCAAGAGGCCATCCGCTCGCGCCCTTGGAACGCGCAGCCCACCCGCCGATCGAACTCACCCTTTGGGAGTTCATACCAATGTCTGCTTCCGAACCCTCCCGGGGCCGGGGATATTGCGCCCGCTGGCAATTTCGTGATGGACAGGCGTCTATCGCTCGGGAGGGGGCCAACCGGTTGTGTTCAAGTACGATCCTTCACTTTATCGCAAGGAGTTTGAAGCCCGGGGGTACGTTCATCTCAAGAACGTCCTCAGCGAGGAATTTCGCGCGTTTCTTGCCGACTTTCTTCAACGCAGCTTGCGCGATCACGCGAACGAAATCGACCAATGGAAGATCCACCGCAAGAAACGGCAGTATCTCTTCGACTTCGCCAGCCGCGAGGATGCGACCCGCTTCCGACGGGGGATGGCCGGGCTGATCGGGATAGCCCCGGAGAGCTTCACCGTCTCCGAGAGACACCTTAAGGTCTATGACGAGAACGCGCCCCATTGGCCCGCGCCGCACAAGGACCGCGCGGCATCGGCCGTGTCGATCGGGCTGCCCATCCACATTCCGGCCGGTTCGAGCGCGTGCATGTTTCCCACGCTCGATTTCGGCCCGAATGGCGAGAAACGCGCTGTCTTCATGACCGGGCAGGACGGCACCGGCGCAAAAGACGCCTACGCAACGCAAGACGCCGTCATGCTGAACGAGCAGTTCGGCGACCTCATCGCCTTCCTCGGCTCGTCGATCTTCCACGAGCGCGTCCGCCCGGCGGGCGCCGCGATCGTGTACATCAAGGTGAATGGCCATGGGCGCGATCCGCTCGGCGAGAACATCTTCGCGAGCGAGGCCGCCTGACCATGGCTGGAAGGCGGATGCACAAATGAGTTACGTCGGCTAGCTGACAAGGAGGTAACTTGGTCGCTCACATGCACAGGGTCTCCGCATGGTGGAACGGCACGGTTCCGCCAGCGGGGACGCGTGCGCGGCTCCCAGGAACGGGCGTAAATACGCCGCTCTGTCTCGACACGAGAATTCCCATCATCCTGCTCGGTGGCCGCGAAAACACGCTCGCTGTTGCCCGCAACCTCGGCGCGCTGGGCATTCCGGTGTACGTCAGCGGGCGCGCCGGATGCCGCGCGATGCGCTCGCGATACTGTCGGGGCGCGTTCCCCGTCACGAGCCGCGATGTTCCGAACGATTACTGGCGCGATTTGCTGCTTGATCATCCCAAGCCCGCCCTCGCCGGCGCTGTCCTCATTTCCAACTGCGATGAATCGATGGCCTTCATCGCCGCCTGCGGTGCCGAACTGAGCCGGCACTACCGCGTGGAGCAGTTCCGCCCCGAGTTGCGGACGGCGATGCTCGACAAGCTGCAGACGCTCGAAAGGGCGCGCGCGGCGGGCGTACCAACGCCGAATTTCTGGAAGATCGCGCGGCCGCAGGACGTATTGGCCCTGCGTGACGAAATGCGCCTTCCGGTGATGGTGAAGCCGCTCGACAGCGCCCGCTTCGCCGAGGAATTCGGGCGCAAGCTGTTCATCGTCGAAAAATCGCTCGAGGAAGTCGCCGACAAGGTCGCGTTCTGCCAGAACCGCGGTCACGCGGTCCTGGTGGTCGAAATGATCCCCGGTCCGGACGACCAGCTGTCGAGCTACTACACTTATCGCACGCCCGACGGACGCTTCCTCTACGACTACACCAAAAGCATCATTCGCCGCTGGCCGGTCAATCGCGGAGGCGCCTGTTACCACCAGTCGCAGTGGCTTCCCGAGACGGCGGAGATGGGCAAGCGGTTGTTCGAGGCGATCGGGTGGCAGGGCCTCGGCAATGTCGAGTTCAAGCGCGACATGCGCGACGGGCAGCTCAAGATCATCGAAGTCAACGGCCGTTTCACCGCGGCCCACCGTCTGGTGGTTGAGGCGGGCGCGCCGATCGACCTTGCCGTCTACTGCCATCTGACCGGTCAGGAATTCCCTGCCATCAAGCCGTGCCGGCAGCTCATGCGCATGTGGTACCCGTACCACGACCTCCTCGCCTTCCTCGAGCTCAAGCGCTCGGGCAAGATCACGTTCGCGCGGTGGCTGCGCTCGCTGCGCGGGCAGCGTGCGGTGCTGCCCTACTTGAGCTGGCGCGACCCCCTTCCGTGGCTGGAGAACGTGATCTTCGGCATGGCAAGGCTGGCGCTTCGCCCCATTTCGTCCTTGCGAAAGGCCTTTGCCATCCAGCGGTAGGACGCAGGCTAGCCCTAACGGGGTTAGTCCAATGGCTCCTTCGCCCTGATGCCCAGCAGACCTAGACTGATCACCCATAGGATCGGCGCCGAAAGCCGGATCTGCAGCGAAAGGCAACACCTTGATCCTGAAAGAACAGACAGCCCGCCTGGCCGACCAGCAAGAGCCCGCGCCGCCGGGCCAGGCTTCGGCAAGCCCATCGAGCGCCAAGCCGAAGTCGTCGGAAATGACCCCCGGCCCCGGCTTCATGATCCGCACCGATTTCCCGCGCCTGCCGGCCGAGTTGATCGCCGGCTTCGCCGAGTTCGAGACGGCTGAGGTCTCCGACGTGCTCAATCGGCTTTACGCGATGAACGGCAGCATCCGTAACCGGTCGAACGACAAGGAGCTGCTCGGAAGCGCCTGCACGGTCAAACTCTATCCGGGCGACAACCTCATGATCCACAAGGCGCTCGACATCGCCAAGCCGGGCGACATCGTCGTGGTCGACTGCAGCGGGGCGATGTCCAACGCCGTGTTCGGCGACCTCGTCGCCAACAAGGCGTGTCACCGCAAGATCGCCGGTTTCGTCATCGACGGCCTTATCCGCGATCTGGCGGGCATCATCGAAACCGGGCTGCCCGTCTATGCCCGCGGCGTAACCCCGTTCGGTCCGCTCCACCGCGGCCCGGGCGAGATCAACACGCCGATCAGCTGCGGCGGGATTGTCGTCAATCCCGGCGACGTCATCAAGGCAGACTCGACCGGCATCGCCGTCATCCCCCGCGATCACGCCGCCGAGATTCTGCAGCGTCTGCGCAACAGCCGCGACAAGCAGGAAGCCTACGTGGCCAGCGTCAAGCGCGGCGACTTCTCCAACGCGTGGGTCGATGAGCAATTGCGGGAGAACGGGTGCATCATCTGCAACTGAGCGAGCCCGCCCGCGCGGCTGGAACCGACGGGGTGACGTCGAGCGGCAAGGCGGGGCGGTTGTGGCTCCGGACCCGGCGCCGGCTCACAGACGTCAGGGGAATCCTCGAACGGCGCCGCTTCCGAGCGCTGCGCGGGCGATTTTACGACACGCTCTGGCGCGAGGCCGCCTCGTCGGCCGGCGCCGACGTGACGCGCCTCGCCAACGGCCTGCTGCAGATCAGGCGCGGCTCGCTCGCGACTTTCGTCGACCAGTCCGACGTCATGCTCGACAGCGCGATCACCGCGCGGCTGCTGCTAGACAAGGCGATCACCTATCAATGGCTCGCGGCCAAGGGCCTGAGGACGCCGCGCAGCATCGCCTTCGATCTCGATACCATTCACCTCGCCGAGGGCTTCATGGCGCGTCAGCCCGGGCCGGTGGTCATCAAGCCCGCGGACGGCACCGGATGCGGGCACGGCGTGACGACCCATGTCTCGACGCACGACGCCTTGCGCAATGCGGCGCTGCACGCCGCGGCCTTTCATGCCCGGCTGCTCGCCGAGGAACAGCTCGCCGGTTCGTCCTACCGCCTGCTGTTCTTGGATGGCGATTTCATCGACGCGGTGCGCCGCGACCCGCCGGTCCTCACCGGCGACGGGCATTCCTCGATCCGGCAGCTGGCGCAGCGGGAGAACGATCGTCGCCGCGAGGGCGAGGTGATCACCGCGTTGAGCCCGCTGATCGTCGACCGGGAATGCTCAAACACGCTCGCAAGATGCGGACTTGGTCCCGGTTCCGTTCCGCGCACCGGCGAGCAGGTGCAGGTGAAGCTGGCGGTCAACGAGAACGCGGCCCGCGAAAACCACGTCGTGCGCGAAGAGGTTCATCCCGAGATCCTCGAAACCTGCCGCAGGATCGCCCTCGACTTCGGCCTCGGCTTTGCCGGCTTCGACGTGATGGCCGAAGACATCTCGCGGCCGCCGGAAGAGGGCGGCACCGTGTTCACCGAGATCAACATCGCGCCCGGCATCCATCATCATTATCTGGTCGCCGAGCCGGACAGGCGGGCCGAGGTGGCGCAAATCCTGCTCGATCGCATGTTCACCCGCAAGCGCGGGGTATTCGCGTTATGACGCTCGACACCTCCCGGCCGGTGCTCCTGCTCGGCGGCGGCGCCAGCACGCTTGCCGCTGCCCGCAGCCTCGGCTCGGCCGGAATCCCGGTCTATGCGAGTGGTTCGACCTGCCGGGCGATGAAGTCCCGCTATTGCTCGCTTGCGAGGCCCGTCCCCCACGGGGTCAAATCGCAGGCATACTGGCGGCAGATCCTGATCGACGAGCCTGACGAGCGACTGGCCGGCAGCCTGCTCATGCCGGGTTGTGACGAATCGCTCGAATTCATCGAAGCCCACCACCAGGCCCTCCGCCAGCGCTACGTCGTCGAGGAGTTCGTCCCCGAGTTGCGGCGGGCCATGCTCGACAAGCTGCAGACGCTCGAACTGGCGCGCCAGGCGGGCGTGCCGACACCGAATTTCTGGCGCATCGAACGCGCCGAAGACGTCGAGGCGATAAAGGACGAGCTGCTCCTGCCCGTGATGGTCAAGCCGTTGCATTCGTACGCGTTCATGGAAGCCTTCGGTCGCAAGCTGTTCATCATCAACGATAGCGTCGATGAGGTCGCCGAGAAGGTCTCGCTGTGCCTCTCGCGCGGACACCCGGTGATGGTCGTGGAAATGATCCCCGGCCCGGACGACCTGCTGTCCAGCTATTACACCTATCGCACGCCGCAAGGACGGATGCTCTACGACTACACGAAAAGCGTCATCCGTCGCTGGCCGGTCAATCGCGGCGGCGCCTGCTTCCACCAGTCTCGATGGCTCCCGGAAACCGCTGCATTGGGACGCCACCTGTTCGAGGCAATCGGCTGGGAGGGCATCGGCAACGTCGAGTTCAAGCGCGACGTGCGCGACGGCAAGCTCAAGATCATCGAGGTCAACGGCAGGCTGACCGCCGGGCATCCCTTGCTGACGCGCGGCGGGGCGCGGATCGACCTGATGATCTACTGCCACCTGACCGGCCAGCCGGTGCCCCCGCTCGGCCAATATGCCCAGAACTTGCGGCTATGGGACCCGTTGCGCGACTTCATGGCCTATCGCCAGCTGGCCCACAGGGGCGAGCTCAGCCTCATGGGGTGGTTCAGGAGCATCTTCGCCCAGAAGATCGTCTTTCCCTTCTTCAGCTTCGATGATCCGTGGCCCGGCCTGACGGAGGCGTGGGCGACGATCGTCAAGCTGTTCTCCCGTCCGCTCCGCGTCCGCCAGGCGGCGCTGCCGAGTGCGGATTGACCTTCCCTCCTTTCGCGAGACCGTCGCACGCCTCCTGTCCGCGGGCGGGGTCGATCCGGCGCAGGCGGAAAGCGTGCGCGACAACCTCGTGTGGTGCGATATGGCTGGTCGCAGGAACCACGGCATCGAGCGCCTGCCGGTCCTGCTGGAACGGGTGGCGAAGGGTGGGATCGCGGCGCCGTGCCGGCCTCGCTTCAGCCGGATCGGCCCCGGCGCCGCCCGCCTCGACGCCGGCAACGGCTTCGGACATCACGCCGGCAGGCTCGCCATCGACCGCGCCTGCGACGTCGCCGCCGAGCACGGTGTCGGAATCGTCGGCGTTCACAACAGCAACTTCTACGGAGCGGGCGGCTACTTCGCGAACCGGGCGGCCGAGCGCGGGATGATCGGCGTCGCGCTCAGCAATTCGTTCCCCAAAGTGGCGGCTTCCGGGGGGCTGCGGCCGGCGCTCGGGACCAATCCGCTCGCCTTCGCCGCCCCCCGCTCGGGCGCGCGGGCGATCATCGTCGACATGTCCACGGCGGCGCTGGCCGGCTCGAGCGTGCGGGAAGCCATGGACAAGGGCGAAAGGCTCGCCGAAGGGGTCGCGATCGATGCCAGGGGCCGCCCGATCACCGACCCTGCCTGCGTCGAACGAGGCACGCTGCTTCCCGCAGCCGGGGCCAAGGGCTTCGGCCTGGCGATCCTCGTCGAGTTGCTGTCCTCCGTGCTCACCGGGGCAGGGGTCACCGAAAAGGTCGGCTCGATGTACAAGCACGTGAGCGCTGGCGGAAACAACGGCCACTTCTTCCTGGCGCTCGACATCGGCCGCTGGATGCCGCTCGCGACGTGGCAGGAACGGGTCGAGACCTTGTGCCTCGGCCTGCTCGATTCCGGGGAGCCGGGCGCGGTCCGCATGCCCGGCGACACCCGCTGGGCCGAATATGACCTCAGCCTCGCCGAAGGCGTCTTCGTCGAGGAGCGCACGCTCGCACGAACCGAAACGCTCGCGCGAAACCTCGGTGTAACGCTCGACTGGGCGCAGAGCGTCGCATGAAGCGGCCGCCGATAAGGATCGCGGTTCGCGTTGCGCAAGCCTCCAGCGTGCCAAGGTGGGTAGCCCGCATTCTCGAGGGCATCGCCGAAACCGACGGGCTGGAATGCTGCGCCCTGCTTCGCACAGCGACCGGCAGGACAACTTCGGTCCCGTTTCCGGTCCGGGCATGGCTGAACGTCGAGGCCATGCTGGTCGCGCGGGCGGCCCCCGTGCCGATGGACCGATCGCGGCACGGCTGGGTGGAGCTTGAGGGTTCGACAGGCCTGGCGGCACTAGGGCCCGACGTGATACTCGATCTTACCGGGTTGGGCGGACGCGATATCGATCCCGAAACCGCGCGTCACGGCGTCTGGTTTCCCGATTGCGTGAGCGAGGAGCCGGGCCTTGCGGGCCTTCGCAGCCTGCTGCGCCGCGATTCGATCAATCCGCTGACTTTGTTCCGCACGACCGAGAGCGGCGCGGTGCTGACAATCGCCTGCGGGGCGGTCAATCCGAAGTATCTTGCCGCGCGCAACGAGTTGTTCCTGAAAGAGAAATCCGTCGCCCTGATCTTGCGCGAATTGCGCCGCCTGGCCCTGACGGGATCGGCCCCCGACGTCGGGCCCCGGCTTTTCGAGCCCTTTGCCGCACCGGGGCTGCGTGAGTTCGCCGCTTATGCGCTGCGCGCCTCGCGCGAGAGCCTTCGCCGGCTCGCAGAGAAGTTTCTCGCCCGCATGGGCTTTCGCCCGGGCATGTTCGAGATCAGCAGTCTCGCGGGCGATTTCCCCGACTTCGACCCGGGGGTGGCCCGGGCGACGACGCCCGTCGACAACGTGTACCAGGCAGACCCTTTCCTGTGGCAGCGGGACGGGGAGGACTACTGCTTCTTCGAGACCTACGACTACCGCACCGCCAAGGGGCACATCAGCGTCGGCCAGTTTGACCGCGGACGCCTGACCGACATCCGCACCGCGATTTGCACCGACTATCACCTGTCGTTCCCGTTCCTGTTCGAGCACGCCGGCGAGCTCTTCATGATGCCCGAAAGCTGTGCGAAGAAGCGCATCGAGGTCTGGCGCTGCACCTGTTTCCCCGACCAGTGGGACCTCCATTCGACGGCCATGGAAGGGGTTACCGCAGCCGATTCGAGCCTGGTCGAGATCGACGGGAGTTGGTGGCTGTTCACCAATATCTCCTCCGACCCGTTCGGTGACACCAACTCCGAACTCCACTTGTTCCAGGTGGACGGTCCCGACCTTGGCAAGATCACGCCGCATCCGCTCAATCCCGTGCAGTTCGACGCGCGCTATGCGCGCAACGCCGGGAGGGTCATTCGCCACGAAGGCGCGCTCCTTCGTCCGGCGCAGGAGAATTCCCACGGCACTTACGGCTACGGCCTCAACCTCATGCGGATCGAGGAGGTGTCGATGGACCGGTACTGCGAAGGGGTGCTGCGGCGCATCGAGCCGAATTTCGGCCCGGGCCTGATCGGCTGTCATCATCTCGACGTTCGCGGCGACCTCATCGTCTTCGATACGAGGCGGCGCATCGGGGGGCGCGGCAAGGGCACCTCTCGCGAACGAACCGCCCAATGACCTTCAGCGGGAAAATCCGTCCCGCTGCGATCGACCACGTGGTCGTGATCCACGACTACGCGACGCCCGAAGGGGGCGCCGGGATGCTCGCGCTGGCGGCGGCGCGCGCCTATCGCGACGAAGGCCTTCCCGTGACGCTCTTGGCGGGCGGGACCGGCGATGCCGTACCAGGCGACCTCGACGGTATCGAGGTGATCTCGCTGGGGGCGAAAGGGCTGCTCAAGACCTCGGCCGCCACCGCGATACTGCAGGGCCTGCACAATCGCGCGGCGCGCGATGCGCTCTTCGCCTGGATCGGCCGCAACGACACGCCGCGCACGGTCTATCACCTGCACAACTGGTCGCAGATACTCTCGCCGGCGGTGTTCGAGGCGCTCCGCCCGGTCGAGCGCCGCACCATCGTCACCTGCCACGACTTCTTCAATTCCTGCCCCAACGGCGGCTTCGTCAATTTCAACCGCTCGGAGCCGTGCCGGCTTCGCCCGCTTTCCGCCGCTTGCCTGGCGAGCCAGTGCGACCGTCGCAGCGCGATGCACAAGTACTGGCGCACCGCCCGCCACGTGCACCTTGAACGTCTGGCCCGTTTCGCCGGCAACCGGGCGACGTTCACGTTCCTCCATCCGCGGATGAGGGACCGGTTCGTCGAGGCGGGATTTCCGGCCGCGGACCTGCGCGTGGTGCCCAACCCGGTCGAACCGTGGACACGCGAACGGGTCGGGGCCGAGGCCAATTCGCGCCTGCTGTTCGTCGGGCGGGTGGGCCGTGACAAGGGCGCGGACATCGCCGCCGAAGCAGCGCACGCCGCGAACGTTCCGCTTACGGTCGTCGGCACCGGAGAACTGGCCGAGGATCTTCCCGTCCGTTTCGCGGGCGTGGAGATGGCCGGCTGGCGCGACCGGGCGGGCGTCGTCGCGGCGGCGAGGCGGGCGCGGGCATTGATTGCGCCGAGCCGCGTCGTCGAACCGTTCGGGCTAGCGATCCTCGAAGCGGCGATGAGCGGGTTGCCGGTACTGGTAAGCGACAGGGCCTATCTCGCGCAGGATGCCGTGCGCGACGAATTCGGGATTGCCTTCAATCCCAGCGACCTTGCGGGCCTGGCGGAGATCATCGCGCGGATCGGCCGCGACGATGAGCTCGTCCGCCGGATGAGCTGCAACGGCCTTTCGCGCGCCGCCGCTTACACGCAGTCGGCCGCCGAGTGGGCCAATGCGTTCATCGAGATATTCCGGGAGAAGCTGTCGGCGAGTTCGGCCGCCCGCGGGCGTTTCGACGCGGCCGACGCCGCCTAGCTTACCAGCCCCTCGCCCAGGGCCGTTCGCGCCACGGCTGCCGCGAGCCGCCGCCCACAGCAGCGGGCATGGTCTCGCTCGCCATCACGGCTGAAAGCGAGGGCTCGCTGACCTCGACTGCATGGAACCAGAAGCCGGGCAGCAGCAAGGCATCGCCGGGTTCCAGATCGACGTAGATCGGATGGACTTGCCGCGTCTTCTCGTCGGCCGCGTCTTCCGCCGCGAACGGATCATACGCCGTTATCGCGATGTTGTAGTTGCGCGGCCAGAACCCGGCCAGCAGCGCCTGGTGAGGCGACAGCAGGATGAACCTGCGTCGTCCCACAAGCTGCTGGACGAAGAAATCGTAGGATTGGTGGCAATGCATCGCGGTCCGGGCGCCGCTTCCCATCCAATAGCGGGTCGCACCTTTGACCCTGCCGATGAAGCGCGGCACTTTAAGGTGCCTGTCGAGAAGGGGCAGCGCGCTGTCGCCGAGGTAGGGCTTGAGCCCGCCGGGAAGCCGGACGGCTTGCGGGAAATCCGTCCTGCCGACGACCGTGTCGATGAACTTGCCCAGCTTCATCGGCACCATCCGGGCGTCTCCGAGATCCGACTCGTAATCGCCGACGCGGATCGTCACTTTCGATTCCCCGGCGACCTCCTTGACGAAATCGAACGACCAATCGGCCCCTTCTGCTGGCGGCGACACGTAGTTCTTGAGCAGCAAGGGGCTGGATTCGCGGGCGTGTTGCTCGAACAGTTCCGATCCGTCGGAGTTGTGCCGGGTGTCCCATTCGAGCCGGTCGATGTCTTCGCCGTTGCGCCACGAAGTCAGCGCCGCCACCGTGGGCCAGCCCTTCTGGCACAGGTTGCGGATGGTCATCGGCTCCATCCCGAGCCGCGGCAGGACCCAGCGCTCCATCACAAAGCGCGAGGGAAACTCGATCCAGTGCCTGTGCAGGTATCCAAGGTACCGGCGATCGAACATGGTCCCAAGCGCCGCGAGTTTCGCAGCGACCACAGGAAGGCTGTGGCCCCCCAGCAATTGTCCGATCATCCCCATCTCCGCCCTAAGTCACAAGGACTTGGTCATCATTCGAGGGAGCATGGATTTCGGCGGAGTGTCAATCGACGCAAGTTCGCCTGTCGGGCGATTTTGGGGTAGGGCCCGCTACCATTGGAAGGAGCTTGGGGAGTGGAGTTGCCGAGGAGCCGTCAACCCGGCCCCGCAATGAGCTGCCGCACGGCCGATTTTATGAGGTGCTACTTGCCACTATCCGTAAGCGCGCGCGATCCTCGGCCTGCACCGGCTTGACCGCTCTTTCGCGGAGTTGACCCGCCAGCGTTGGGACGCGCGATGCCGCCACCGCCTTTGAGAACAGGAACCCCTGGCCGAAGTCGCAGCCGAGCCGCTGGAGCCGCTCGGCCTGCGCCGGCGATTCGATGCCTTCGGCGACCACATGGATGTTGAGGCTCTTGCCGAGGTTGATCACCGCGCGGACGATCGCCTCGTCGCCGGGATCGATCTCCATGTCGCGCACGAAGCTCTGATCGATCTTGATGATGTCGACGGGGAACTGCTTCAAGTGCCGCAGCGAGGCGTAGCCGGTGCCGAAATCGTCGAGCGCGATCTTCACTCCCTGCGTATTGAGCAGCGCGAGGGCCCGGTGGACGTATTCGGCGCCGCGGCCGAGGAATACCGTCTCGGTGACTTCCAGCTGGAAGCAGCGCGTGGGAATGTCGGCCCGACGAAGGCTCTCCAGCAGGCGCTCGGCAAAGTTGTCGCGGCGGAACTCCGCGGCTGCCGCGTTCACCGCCACGTGGCGGAACGCGACGCCGCGATCGAGCCAGCAGCGCATGTCGGCGATGACCCGGTCGATCATCCTGTCGCTGATCGCGGCAGCGACCTCCAGGTCTTCGAACGCTGCCTCGAGCGCGCCAGGAGGGCAGATGCGACCTTTCGAATTGCGCCAGCGCAGCAGCGCCTCGAACCCGTCCACTCCGCCGTTCTGGAGGTCGAGCTTGGGCTGGTAATAGGGGACCACGCGGTCATCATGGATGGCATCGCGGGCAAGCTGGAGCATCGACACACGCCGGCGCAGGTCCTCTCGCATATGCGGTTCGTAGAGGGTCACGGTCGCGCGCCCGGCAGCCTTGGCCGCGTAAAGCGCGGTGTCGGCGCACTTGAGGATTTCCTTCAGGCTGCGGGCGTGGTCGGGGAACATGCTCGCGCCCGAAGAGACGCGGCAATCGACCACCCGTCCGCCGTGGACGAACGGCGCACGCATCCGCTCCTGGATCGAGCGCGACAGCCGCAGCAGCGCGCCCTTGTCGCGCAGCCGCGGGACCACGATCGCGAACTCGTCACCGCCCAGCCGGGCGACAGTGTCCCGCTGTCGAACTACGCTGCGCAGCCGCTCGGCGAACATCTTGAGCAGCGCGTCGCCCACGTCGTGGCCGAGCGAATCGTTAACCTGCTTGAAGTGGTCGAGGTCCAGCATCAGCACGCCGACCATTTCGCCGCGCTGCCTGGCTCGGCTGATTGCCTGGTCGAGCTTCTCCTGGAACAGCGCGCGGTTGGCGAGGCGCGTCAGCGGATCGTGGCTCGCGCTCCAGCGGACACGTTGCTCGGCGGTTTTCTCATCGGTCACGTCGCGGCCGGTGATGATGATCCTCTGAGAGCCACGATTGCTCTCGTGCCCCCGCCAGCCGTTGAATGCGATCCAGCGCTCGCGACCGTCATCGGCGCGTTGGATACGATAGGAGGCATCGAAGCGCTCGATGTTGCCGGCTCGGATTTCGTTCAGCTGGCGCATGAAGTCCGGTCGGTCGTCCGGATAGACGCACTGCACGGCCAGCTCGAGCGACGCGTCTGCCGTCGGGGCGATGCCGAAGATCTCGCGCAGGCGGCCCGACCACTCGCGCTGGTCGAGCGCGGCGTCATAGTCCCACACGCCGAGTCCAGCGGCTTCGGCGGCGAGACGGAAGCGCTCCTCGCTTTCGCGCAGCGCTTCTTCCGCCCGCTTGCGCTCGGTGATGTCGAGATGGGCACCGATGCTGCGGATCAGCTTGCCGGCGTCGTCGCGTTCCATCTTGGTCCGGCTGTATATCCATCGCACCTCGCCGGTGATGCCGTGGACGATGCGGAACTCCGACTGGAACGTTTCGCTCTTCTCAAGACTCGATTCGACCCCGCGCCGGAAACGCTCACGATCTTCCGGATGAACATACTCAAGCAGTTTTTCAAAGCTGATCGTCTCAGTCCCCGCCGGCAGGCCGAGTTGCTCCGCCAACCTTACGGAAACGTACGCCAGGCCATCCGCTTCGGCTTCAAAATCGGCCAGGCCGGTGGCTTCCTGCACCAGCCTCAGGCGCTGCTCGCTCCTACGCAGCGCATCCTCGGCGAACTTTCTCTCGCTCACGTCACGTGAAATGCACATGTGCGCCTTGACCCCGCCTTGGAGCGTAAACGGCACCGAATGTGCTTCGACATGGTGACGGCCGCCATTCATGCCGACGATTTCGTAATTCCACACCACGGTCTCGCCGGCGAGTACGCGCCGGTGAACGTCAACGCACTCAGCCAGGTATCCCGGCATCACGGGCACGTGCCCCGAGCCATTAAGGGTCTCAAGGTCCGGCGCCTCGAGCAGTTCGAGCCCCCGCGGATTGATGTCGGTGAGCCGCGACTGCTCGTCGAACAGCTTGACGCAATCTGGCATCGCATCGAGAATCGCTCTGAGCCGCGCCTCGCTTTCGCGCAACGCTTCCTCCGCTCGCTTGCGATCGGTTATGTCGAGGTGTGCGCCGATGCTGGTGAGCGCGTCACCCGCTTCGTTGAGGGCGATCTTGGTATTGCTCGAAATCCAGCGCACTTCGCCGGTGTCGGCCCGAATGATGCGAAATTCGAATTGACAGCAACCGCGCTGTTCGGTGCTACGCTGAACATGTTGCAGAAACCCGTCGCGATCGTCGGGATGCACTAACTTCAACCACTCATCGTGCGACAACGAAGTCGTACCCGCCGGAAGTCCGACCTGGTCGAGGAATCGTTCCGAAAAGTGGGAAATCCCCTCAGCGCCGGCCTCAAATTCTGCGAAGCCGGTCGCTTCTTGCACAAGCCGCAGTCGTTCTTCGCTGCACCGAATCGCATCGTAAGCCGTCAGCGCGGTCCTCGCTGCGCGAGAATGGCCACGGCTCGGAATGGCATGCCCTGATTCTGCTTTGTCGGACGGCCGAGACATCTCAATTCCTGTCCCCTGGGCAGAAAGGTTTGTAATTGCATTAGCTTACCCTTCGATGTGGTTAAGGAGGGCTACGGGCTTTCCACTCCCGCCCGACAGGACTCCTGACTTAAATTGGCCGAAGCACGACCATGGCGTAATCGCGGGAGCGATGGTCACGCGAGCGTGGGCTCGGCGTGCTGTTCCGTCGCCTGTTCCTCGCCCGGATGCTGGCGTACCACGACTCTGGCCAGCTCGGTCAGAACAGCCCTTCGATCTGGCCGTTCTTGTCGAGGTGGATGGCTTCGGCGCTCGGCACCTTGGGGAGGCCTGGCATGGTCATGATGTCGCCGCAGA
>Ga0207657_10000322_pt1 | contig 50910 bp, 51 predicted proteins | sample KBSC33metaG_FD_184316 | JGI IMG/M metagenome (GOLD analysis project Ga0207657, IMG submission 184316) | Corn rhizosphere microbial communities from Kellogg Biological Station, Michigan, USA - KBS C3-3 metaG (SPAdes) (version 2) | ecosystem: Host-associated > Plants > Roots > Rhizosphere > Soil ... | reverse complement strand
ACCATGCCGTCAGCCCCGGCCTCGGCGCCGATCCCGGACAATTGCTCGGCCTGAAGGGTGTCCCCAGCGGCGCGTTCCCGCAGATCACTGTGGCCGGCATGTCCAACCTCGGCTCCGGGACGCACGAACGCGCACCGAACGCGCCGAGGCGGAGGTCACGACGCTGGAGCAACAGGTAGGCGAAGTGACGCGTACTCTCGACGATCCGGGGCTCTATACGAAGGCCGGCGGGGTAGAAGAAGCACATCGGCTCGGGGCCCGGCTCGATAGCTTACGAGCGAGGCTCGACAAGGCGCTGGCGGAATGGGAGCATGAGACCGCCGAGCTGGAGTCGCTCGAGCGCACTACGGTTTCCTGATGGAGGTACAGCCGTGACCCCTTGGGTCCAGCGACTACTGATCGCGAACGTTCTCGTGTTCTTTCTGCAGCAGACGGTGCCGGGTCTGGAGGTGCAGCTCGCCTTCATTCCGTCGCTGATCCTGGCGCGGCCGTGGACGATCGTGACCTACATGTTCGTGCATGCTGGTCTGACGCACATCCTGTTCAACATGATCGCGCTGTATTTCTTCGGACCGCGGGTGGAACAGCGCATCGGCTCGGAGCGGTTCTTCTCGCTGTACATGATCAGCGGTATCACCGGTGGCCTGCTCTCGTTCATCTTCGCGCCAGCGGCACCGATCGTCGGCGCTTCGGGAGCGATCTTCGGTGTGATGCTGGCGTACGCGCGCTTCTGGCCGCGCGACCGGATCTACATCTGGGGAGTGCTGCCGATCGAGGCGCGGTGGCTGGTGATCGGCTACACCGTGCTCTCGCTCTGGTGGGGCTTCGGCGGCGGAGCATCGGGGACGGCGCACTTCGCGCACCTCGGCGGATTCGTCGGCGGATTCCTCTGCCTGCTCTACATGCAGCGGCATCAGGGCGCGAAGAAGTTCCGAAAGCAGGCGACCGCCGTACCGCAGGCGAAGGACGCGCTCGTCGGCGACTGGCGGAAGGTGGATCCCTCACGCGTCCACGCCATCAATCGCGAGGAAGTGGATCGCATCCTCGACAAGATCAGCACGTCGGGGCTCGCGAGCCTCACGCCGCAGGAGCGGCTCTTCCTCTCCAACTTCGTTCCACCCGACGACCGCAAGCCGACAAGCTGAGCGATCGTCGGCGGACAGCGATCAGAACTCGCCGACGAAGTTGATCTCGGGCTCGAGCTCGTAGCCGAAGCGATCCTTCACTGCCTGCTGCGCATGCTTGACGAGCCCGATCACATCGGCACTGGTGGCCTGACCGAGATTGACCATGATGTTGGCGTGGATGTGCGAGATCTGCGCATCACCCACCCGGAATCCCTTGAGGCCGCATTGGTCCACCAGCCGCCCCGCGCCGACGCCCTCGATCTTCTTGAAGATCGATCCGGCGCTCGGGTGCCACTCGAGCCACGGATGACGGCCGCCGCGCCAGCTGAGGTTCTCCTGCATGATGCGATGCATCACGAACGGATCACCCTTCTCGAGCTGGAAGGTCGCGGAGAGCACGATGTCCCTGCGATGATGCAGGATGGTGTCGTCGTAGCCGAACTTCATGTATGCGGCGTCCACCGTCTTCCGTTCGTTCTCCTCGGTGAGGAGATCGGCCGACCGGAAGATCTCGGCGATGAACATCGTGCGTTCGCGCTCGGGCGCCGGCGACAGGAAGTGGAGGTTCTGCCAGATGGCGCCGCCAACGGTGCTCGGGATTCCCACGTAGTGCTCGAGTCCCGACCAGCCGCGACGCACCGCCTCGGGAATGAGGCGCGACATCACGGCGCCGCTTTCGACCCACAGCCGGCCGTCATCGTGAAAGACGCGATGGGTCGCGACGTTCCGGATGACGAGTCCGCGCACTCCGCGGTCGCCGATCAGCACATTCGCACCGAGTCCAAGCACGAAGTACGGAACCTGCGCCGTCCGCGCGGTTAGGATGGCGTTGGCGAGCGCATCGGCGGTATCGGCCTCGAACAGCAGGTCGGCCGGCCCGCCGATCTTGAACGTCGTATACGGAGCGAGCGGCACGTCGCGCCGCAAATGTGGACCGGCCAAAGCGGCGGCCACCTGCTCGAGTGCCACGCGATCGACCGGCGGCGCCGGTGTCGAAGAGGGAAGTTTGGACATGAGTCACGGAAAGAAATCATGAGATCCGTACAACCGCCACCGCGCCGCTACCTGCGCCACCGAGTGCTTCTCATTGCCCTCGCCACGCTGGCGCCGGTCGTTCTCCACGCGCAACGCGCCGAGCTGGAGCGTCGCATCCGGCGCGACACGCTCCACAATGGAATGGAGATCGTCGTCGTGGAGAATCACGGCGTCCCGCTGGCCACCCTGGAGATCAACGCGCGGAACGGCTCGTTCACCCAATCGCCGACGTACGAGGGGCTGTCACACCTGTACGAGCACATGTTCTTCAAGGCGAACGCGAGTTACCCGCAACCCGAGCAGTTCGTGCAACGCGCGTCGGAGCTCGGCGCGGTGTTCAACGGGACGACCACCGAGGAACGGGTGAACTATTACATCACCCTGCCCTCGGACAGCACGATGCCGGGGCTCTCGCTTCTCGCCGCCGCTCTGCGAACCCCGCTCTTCCGCAGCGACGAGCTGGAGCGCGAACGCGCGGTGGTGATCGGCGAATACGACCGCGCCGAATCGAATCCGTTCTACGCGCTCACGACAGCCACCGGCAAGGCGCTGTGGGGAACGGCGTGGAGTCGCAAGAACCCGCTTGGGGAGCGCGCCGTCATCCTGCGCACCACGCCGGAGCAGATGCGGACGATCCAGCACAAGTACTACGTGCCGAACAACGTCGCGCTCATCGTCACGGGCGACGTGGTGCCGGACTCCATCTTCGCCGCGGCGCATCGACTGTTCGACGACTGGCCTCGTGCAGCTGATCCATTCGTCACCGACCCGATCCCCCCGGTGCCGCCGCTGACGGCGAACAAGGCGGTGATCGTCGAGCAACCGGTGAGCACCGTGCTGGTCATGCTGCAGTGGCAGGGACCAGGCGCGCACGCGGACCCTGCGGCCACCTACGCCGCCGACGTGTTCTCGGACGTGCTCAACCAACCGGGTTCGCGCTTCCAGCGGGCACTGGTAGACAGCGGGATCTGGCAATCGCTGCTCGTCAACTACTACACGCTCAACCAGGTCGGGCCGATCACGATCAGCGGCGAGGTAGCGCCGGACAAGCTGCGTGGCGCGATCGCCGCGCTCGATCGCGAGCTCGGCGCCGTGGTGAAGCCCGGCTACATCACGACGGACGCGGTGAACAGCGTGAAGCAGAAGCGCATCGTGGAGACGATGGAGAGCCTCGAGCGTGCCAGCGGCTTCGCGCACCAACTGGGCTTCTGGTGGGCAGTGACGGGCATGGACTACTTCTTCGGTTACAACGACATGATGGCGAAGCAGTCGCCGGACGACCTCCGGCGCTACGCAATCCGATACATCCTCGGCAAGCCACGCGTAACGGGAGTGCTGCTCTCGCCCGAGACACGCAAGGCGATCGGGCTGACCGACGCCGAACTCACGGGAGGAACGCCGTGATCGCGCGCGCCTCCGTGGTCGCTCTCGCCGCAACCATCGGCACCCTGGTTCCGCTCGCGACACCGGCGCCCCTGCGGACGTCCGGCGTCCCGTCCGCCGTGCTGATTGCACCCGATACGGCAACAACGACGCGGTTCGTCGTCGACGGCATCCCGGTAATCCTTCGTCGTAACCCGTCGAACGACGTCGTCGCGGCGAACCTCTACCTGCTGGGCGGCACCCGACAGCTCACGCCGCAGACCGCAGGGATCGAGGCAATGCTGCTCGTCGCCAGCGAGCGCGGGACGGCGAAGTACCCGGGCGCAGCGGTGCGGCAGAAGCTGGCGCGCCTCGGCAGCGCCATCACACTCGAGGCGAACGACGACTGGAGCCAGATCGGGCTGCACGCCATCCGAAGCGGATTCGATTCCACCTGGTCGATCCTTGCCGACCGGGTCATCGCGCCGACGCTCGATCCCGCGGAAGTGGAGCTCGTTCGCGACCAGATGATCACGGCGGCGCGCCAGCGCGGCGAGCAGCCGGACGACGCGGCGACCCAGCTCGCCGACAGTCTCCTCTACATTGGACATCCATACTCGATTCCGACGACAGGGACACCAGCCTCGCTCGCGGCGATCACGGTGCCGCAGCTCAAGCGTTACCACGACCAGCAGTTCGTGACGTCGCGCATGCTGCTGGTGGTGGTCGGCAATGTGGACCGGCCACACGTGGAGCAATTGGTACATGCCACGCTCGCCAAATTGCCGCGCGGCACGTACCAGTGGACACCGCCGCCGGCACCTCCTGCAGGCGGACTCGCGGTCGCGTTCGACGACCGGTCGCTACCGACGAACTACCTCCTCGGCTATGCGCCAGGACCGGCAGCAACCAGTCCGGACTACACGGCGCTGCGGGTCGCTACCGCGGTGCTGTCGGGAAGGCTGTTCACCGAAGTGCGCTCGCGGCGCAACCTGAGCTACGCCGTCGAGTCCCCGTTTCTCGAGCGCGCGTACGGGGTGGGCGGCCTCTACGTGACGACGGTGAATCCCAACGCGGTATTGACGATCATGCGCGACGAGCTGGACGCGCTGCAGAGTGGCCAGGTCGAGCCGGAGGGGCTCGCGCGTCTGGAGCAGCAGTTCATCACCGAGTACTACCTCAAGAACGAGACGAATGCCGACCAGGCGAACGAGCTCGCGCGCGCCGAGCTGTACGAGGGCGATTACCGGAACGCTGACCGGTTCATGGAGGAACTGCGACAGGTGACGCCAGCCGACGTGCAGCGCGTGGCCCGGAAGTACCTCGTCAATTTCCGCTTCGCGTATGTCGGCGACACGACGAAGGTGAACCGGGGGCTGCTGACGCGCTTCTGATCGCTCGGCCGCACCAGTCCGACCCTGTCACCGCGCCGCGCGATCGGCGCGCGCGGCGAGCACTGCCCGGACGTCGTCGAGCGAGGCGCCGACGGCGTGAAGCGCGACGATGGCGTGGTAGACCAGGTCCGCCGCCTCTTCAGCGGCGCGCGAGGCATCGGCGTCGGCACACGCCGTCACCAGCTCGGCAGCCTCTTCGCCCAGCTTCTTGAGACGCAGGTTGCGGTCGGTGAGCAGGCGCCGCGTGTAGCTCGTCGCTTCGCTCGCGGCAGACTGCTGTCGTGCCTGTACCGTGGCGTCGAGCGTCGACAGCGCGTCGGCGTGGAGTGCGTTGATACCGAAGCAGGAGACGGCGCCGGTGTGACAGGCGGGACCGGCTGGCAGCACGCGCGCGAGCACGGCATCGCCGTCGCAATCCGCCGAGAGTGAAACCACTCGCTGGGTGTTCCCGCTTGTCGCGCCCTTGTGCCAGAGCCCGCGCGTGCGAGAGCGGTAATGCATCTCACCCGTGTCGATCGAGCGCGCGAGCGCGTCACGATCCGCGTGCGCGACCATGAGCACCGCTCCCGTGCGTGCGTCCTGCGCGACAACGGTGACGAGTCCCTGCCCCTTCTCGAAATTCAGCGCGTCGAGGTCGAGCATCAATCCGCTCCTCGCTCGGCGAGCACGGCGCGCACCTCACCGGCGAGTGGCCGGTTGGTGGCGATGGCGCTACCGCCGAATGCGGTGGGTCGGCCGGACCAATCGGTGAAGGTGCCACCTGCTTCGGCGATGATCGGCTGCAGCGCCGCGGCATCCCATGGCGAGAGTTCGGGGTCGCACATGATCTCGGCGCGCCCGGTGGCAACGAGCAGGTAGCCGTAGCAGTCGCCCCACGAACGCGCGACGTCCACCCGCGTGCCAAGCCGCTCCCATGCCGCACGACGTACCGGATGGTGCCGGAACCGTTCATCGGTGGTGAGGGCAGTCGCGGCGGTGAGCTCGCCAACCGACGACGCCGAGCAGCGGCGCCCATTCCACCAGCAGCCCACTCCCGGGGCTGCGACAACGAGCTCCTCCACCGCCGGAAAGAATGCGGCACCGGCGAGCACGGTCTCACCCTCGCACAGTGCCACCAGCGATCCCCAGAGCGGAACGCCACGAACGAATGACTTCGTTCCGTCGATCGGATCGATGATCCACCGCCGACGCGCGCCAAGCCGCTCCTCACCGAACTCCTCGCCGAGTACGCCGTCCTGCGGGAAATGGCGACGTACCCACTCGCGCGCCGCCTGTTCGGCAGCGCGATCGGCAGCCGTGACCGGTGATCCATCCGCCTTGCGCTCGACATCGAGCGCCGAGCGGTAGTGTTGCAGCGCGACGCCACCGGTGAGACGAGCCAACTCCTCGGCGGCTGAGAGCAGGTCGCTCGACGACACCGACTCCGTGACGCGCGTCATGCTGCGCGTACCGGAAGGCCGCCCTGCGCAACGGCTCGTTTCACGGCGCGAATGGTCGTGACGCCATCGTGCAGGATGCCGGCGAGGAGTGCAGCGTCCGCGCCGGCCTCGAGCGCCTCGCACACATGCACCACGGAGCCGGCGCCGCCGGAGGCAATGACCGGCACGCTCACCGCGCAGGACACGGCGCGAGTGAGCGCCAGATCGTAGCCCGTCCGCGCCCCGTCGCGGTCAATGCTCGTGAGCAGGATCTCGCCCGCGCCACCTGCCGCGCACTCCTGCGCCCACTCAACCGCGTCCAGCTCCGTACGCTCCCGCCCGCCCTTCACGTAGACGCGCCATCCATGCGCTTCACGTCTGGCGTCGATGCTTGCCACTACACACTGCGCACCGAAGCGGTCGGCGGCCTCGGCGAGGACCTCCGGCCGCTGTACGGCCGCCGAGTTGATGCTCACCTTGTCGGCGCCGGCCCGCAGCGCACGTCCCACGTCGTCGGCGGAACGGATACCGCCGCCGATGGTGAGGGGAACGAACAACTGCTCGGCGGTTCGACGCGCGACGTCCAGCAGAGTCGCACGGTCCTCGGCGCTGGCAGCGATGTCGAGAAATACCACTTCGTCAGCACCCTCCGCCTCGTAGCGGATGGCCAGCGCCACCGGGTCCCCGACATCGCGCAGGTCCACGAAGGCGGTGCCCTTCACCACCCGGCCGGCCTGCACGTCGAGACACGCCACGATTCGCCGTGACAACATCGCTCAGCCCTCCCCGGCGCGGAGCGCCACGCTGCCCTTCGTGCTGAACACTGCGCCAGAATCGATGAGGGCATCGCGCACCGCCAGGCCAACTGCCTTGAATGCCGCCTCGACGATGTGGTGCCGATCGCGCCCGCGCAGCACGCGCAGGTGAAGCGTCGCGCGCGCATGGTCGCTGAACGAGCGCATCCAGTGATCGTACAGGGTGCTGGGAAGCGGACCCTGGTAGTACGGACGACCGCCGAGATCGAGCGCGCAGTGCACGAGCGCGTCGTCCATCGGGATCGTCCGGTCGCCGTAGCGCGCCGCCGTCGCCGGAAGAATGGCCGCGAGTGCGGCGCCGACACAGATGGCGACGTCCTCGATGAGGTGATGTGGCAGGTCACCGGTCGCGTCCACGCGCAGGTCGAGCCCCGAGTAGCGGGCGAAGGTGACCAGCATGTGATCGAGGAACGGCTGACCGGTGCTTACCGCCGCCTCGCCGCGGCCAGGCGTGAGCTCGCAGCGGATCGTTGTCTCACGGGTTTCGCGGGTGATGACAGTCATGATCTCATCCAGGTGGGAAGGCGTGAGGCAGCATTCACTCGCCGAACTCGCCGGCAACGACCACCGGGTCGAGCGCGCCGGTGTAGAGCGCCATGCCGATCACTACCCCCGCCACGCCACGGTGCTCGAGTGCGCGAAGATCCTGCATCGACGCCACGCCCCCTGCGGCGAAGACCGGGAAGTGCGACGCTTCGGCGACGTCTTCCATGAGCGGCAGGTCGGCGCCCTGCAGGCGGCCTTCGCGATGCACGGCGGTGACGAGGATACCGCCAAGTGGATAGGCGTTCAGCGTCTCCACGGCGTCGATGATGTCGATTGGCAGCGTGCGCACCCAGCCACGCGTCGTGACCCGTCGCTCTCGCACGTCGCACGCAACCACGATCTCGCCGGGATGGCGCGCCGCGAGCTCGGCGATCCACTCCTCTTCCTCGAGCGCCCGCGTACCGACAATGATGCGACTGGCGCCAGCCTCGACCAGCTCGTGCACCAGTTCCTCCGAACGAACGCCTCCGCCCACCTGAACGGGCACGGTGGTTTCGGCGAGGATGTCTCTCACGACGGCGAGATTGGAGCCGCGGTCGGTGGCGGCATCGAGATCCACGACGTGCAACCACGAGAACCCGTGGCGTGCCCACGATGCGGCGACATCGAGAGGATTGTCGAGTCGAATGCGCTCCTCCTGGAACGAGCCGCCGACGAGCTGGACACAGGCGCCGTCGCGCAGGTCAACGGCGGGAATGGCGATCACGGAGAGGTCCTCCACACAGGGGCTGAGGCGAGCAGTTCGCGCAGGAAGCGGACGCCGGGTACCGAGCTTTTCTCGGGATGAAACTGCACGCCGACCGCGGTTCCCGCCCGCACGATGGCCGGAAATCGATCCCTCTCGTGCGTCGTCCATGCTGTGACCACCGAGTCCGACACCGGGCGGCAGGCAAAGCCGTTGGCATAATAGACCGTCGACGGGGGCATGACGGGGAGTTCGCGTGCTCGAGCAGATTCAATGGTGTTCCATCCAATGTGCGGCGTCCGGAGCGCGCGCAGCCGAGTCACGCGGCCGGCGATCACGCCCAGCCCCGCTCCGACGCCTTCATCGCTTTCCTCGAACAACAACTGCATGCCGAGGCAGATACCGATCACCGGAAGGCCTTCGAGAATGGCGTTGCGCATTGCCTCGCGGCCTGGTGCCAGTCGCGAAGCCGCCGCGCCGAAGGCGCCGACACCGGGCAGCACGAGCACGTCGGTGTTGATCGCGCGCACCGGGTCGGCCTCGACGTCGAGCTCCATGCCCGGCGATGCGAGCGCCTTGGCGAGGGAATGCAGGTTGCCGGCGCCGTAGTCGAACAGGCTCACTCGCATGCGCGAGCCTCGGCGAACGCGTCGAGAAAGCGTTGCATCACCTCCCACGGACCGATGCCGACACGCAGGGCCGCGCCGTCCGCCCGGGCGAGCGTGCGCGGCTCGCGCGGCAATCCGGTGAAGTGACGCACGAGTACACCACACTCGCGAAGCCGAGCGGCCAGACGGGCCGCGTCCCTTGTCGGAATGCAGAGAAAGTTTGCCGCTGATGGTAGTGGGGGGAAACCCATCGCCATCAGCGCGATCGCGACGCGATCGCGAATCTCGACAGCGAGCCGCGCGCGCTCGTGCACCCAGCCGAGGGCGTCGTTCGTGTCAGCCAGCGCGGCCAGCGCCGCCCGTTCGGCGAGCACGCTCACCTTGTAAGGTCCGCGCGCGCGCTCGATCATCCCAATTACCGATGCCGCACCGGCCGCATAACCGATGCGCAGGCCGGCCATACCGAACGCCTTGCTGAAGGTGCGGACGACGACCAGCCGCTCGTACCGGGCGACCAGATCGGCGAAGCTCTCCGGCGCGAACTCGGCATAGGCTTCGTCGAGCAGCACGATGCCGGTCGCACAGCTGACAACGTGCTCGACCGCCGTGCGCGAAATCCCGGTGCCGGTGGGATTGTTCGGCGCGCAGAGGTAGGTGATCTTCGCGCGGGAGGCCACGAGTCGGTCAGCGTCGAGGTCGAAATCGTCACCAAAGGGGATAGGTAGCGGCTCGAGGCCGTTCAACCGCGCGAACAGCGGCACCATCGAAAACGTCGGCGTGGAGAAGGCGATGCGATCTCCGGCGACGCCGAACGCCCGCATGGCGGAATCGAGCACGTCATCCGAGCCGCAGCCGGTCACGGCGCGCACCCCTGCCGTGTCACCGAGCCCCAGATAGCGCAGCAGCGCCGGCGCCAGCGACTCGGAGCGAGGCGATGGGTACCGCGACACGAGTCCACCTTGCGGCTCGACGAGCGCGCGCAGCGCGGCCGGCGGCGTGCCCCACAGGTTGACACTGTCGCTCAGGTCGAGCGCTCCGGCGGCGGCCTCCGGCACATAGAGCGGAAGGCCGCGCACGCTCTCACGCGCGAGCAGGGTGAGATCCAGCGTCCCCGTGCTCATGGCGCTACTCCCGCGGACCACGCTCGTGCGGCCGCGGCGTGACCAGGCAGACCTTCGGCGTCGGCGAACGTGCCGACGTCGCCGGCAAGGCGCGCTGCCGCGGCTGGACTCACCCGCTGCCAGGTGGTCCAGCGCACGAAGTCGAGAGTGGAGAGGCCGGAATACGAACGCGCGAGTCCGCCGGTAGGGAGTACATGGTTGGCGCCGGTCAGGTAATCGCCGAACGCCACCGAGCTGCTCGCACCGATGAATACCGTTCCCGCTGAACGAAGATGCCCGACGACCTTGCCGGGTTCGGCGACGAGCAGCAGCAGGTGTTCCGCTGCGTATGCGTTCGCGGCGGCGATGCCTTCATTCAGATCCGCGACGACGAGCACGGCACCCTGCCCAGCCAGCGCTTCGGCCGCGATGGCGGTGCGTGGCTGCGCTCGAAGTTGGGCCGACAGTTCGGCGATGATGCGCTGCGCAAGGCGATCGTCAGTCGTAATGGCGACCACGGCAGCGAGCGGGTCGTGCTCCGCCTGCGCAAGCATCTCGCGCGCGACGAGCACGGGATCGGTCGACGCATCGCACAACACCAGCAACTCGCTCGGACCCGCCGGCGAGTCGATGGCGACCGCACTGGCGACCTGAAGCTTCGCTTCGGCGACGTAGGCGTTCCCCGGTCCGACGATGCGGTCCACTCGCGGAACACTCGTTGTCCCGAACGCCATCGCCGCGATCGCCCCCGCACCGCCAAGCGCGAAGACGCGATCTGCCCCGGCCATCGCCGCCGCGGCGAGCACGACATCGGCTGGCTGGCCGGTGGCGCGACCAGGCGGCGAGCAGAGAATGATTTCACCGACACCGGCCACTCGCGCCGGTACGATGCCCATCAGCACACTGCTCGGATACGCGGCGCGCCCACCGGGCGCATACACGCCTACCCGCGCGAGCGGATCCGGTCGCCGGCCGATGACGACGCCCGGTTCGCTCTCCGTTTCCTGCGGCGTGGGGAGAAAGGCGCGGTGCACGCGCTCCAGATTGCCGATCGCGCGCTCCATGCTGCGTCGGAGCGCCGGCTCGAGTGCGTCGAGCGCATCCCGCCACACCGAACGCGGGATCTCGAGTGAATCGAGCGTCACGCCGTCGAGGTCGAGCGCCAACGCACGAAGCGCATCGTCATCGTCATGGCGTACCCGTCGAATGATGTCCGCCGTACGCGCGCGGATCGCTGGATCCGCCGTCAGCGAACGGTCGAACAGCGCGCGCCGGTCGGCGGTGGTGAGATCGGCGAAGCGACCGCACCAGCGCAGTAACCCGGTGCCTGAGGAGGAGTCGCTCATGCCATCAGCCGCTCGATACGCGTGACGAGGATGCCTTCGGCACCGAGTGACTTGAGATCGGCCACGGTGCGGTAGATGGTGGCTGCCGAGACGACGGCGTGCACGGCGACGTGCTCGCCGCCATTCAGGATGTCGATCACGGTGGGTCCGTTGAGCCCGGGCACCACCCGCTTCACCGCGTCGAGCTGCGCGCGCGGCACGTTGGCCATCACGTAGCGCCGGCTGCGCGCGGCAATGACGCTGGTGAGCGCTGCGACCAGCTCGTCGAGTGCGCGAGCACGCGCGGCGTCGCGACGCACGTCCGGTGCGGCGATCAGTCGTGTCGATGACTCGAGTACGGTGGCGATCTCGCGCAGGCCGTTCACCCGCAGTGTGGATCCGGTGGAGACGAGATCCACGATCACGTCGGCGATGCCGATATGGGGCGCGATCTCGGCAGCGCCGGAGACGGGCACCACCTCCACGACCTGATCGCGCCGCGCGAAGAACTCACGGGTGAGCCGCGGAAACACGGTGGCCACCCGGCTGCCGGCCGCGAGATCGTCGATCGCGGTGAGGCCGGTCTCGTCGGCGGCAGCGACCGCGAGTCGACAGCGGCCGGACTCGAGGTCGGCGAGCTGGTCGAGCGCGCGTCCCGACTCGCACACGAGATCGAAGCCGGTGACACCGGCGTCGGCAGCCCCGTCGGCGACGAACTCCGGAATGTCCCGCGCTCGAACAAATAGCGCCTGGAACTCGCCGCCGAGTGAGGCGGTGAGGGCACGCGGACCGGCGGCGCGAATTTCGAGACCGGCGTCAGTGAACAGCTCACGCGTGTCGTCAGCGAGGCGTCCCTTGTTGGGTAAGGCAATGCGAAGCATGAGATGGCCAGTGTGGCCGCGAATGAAGACGAAGAGGTGCCGTCGGCGCTGCGTGGATCCGTCGGCAATGAAAAAGGCCCATCCTGAGTGGACGGGCCGCGAGCCGATCGGCAGCAGTGCCGGGAGACGAGAAAGTTCTGCCTGTCTACCTGTGCACGCGCGCGTCGCCTCGACCCGTCAGGCCGTGGTGATGATGGAGATGGTGCGCGCGGAAAGCGGACATGATCGGAAGGTAGTGCGACTTCGGCGTTCGTCAACGTCGCGGCGCGCGCTGTGCAACGACGCCGGGCGAGCACCGTCATGTCGAATTGCGTGACGTGCATCTTGTGAATAAATTCACAAAAACCCGACGGGGCCCCGTCGGTAAGTACTTTCACGATCCAGGATTTCGGAGGCCTTCAGAAATGCGGTTCTACGGTATTGCAGTGTTGGCGGGCGCGGCGGTTCTCGGTGCATGCGGCGGCGAGAAGCAGCCTGTCGCCGACACCACGGCGGCTACCACGAGTGCGGCGACCACGCCGGCGGCGACCACTCCCGAAGCGGGTGCGCCTGCGGCTGGCGCAGTGGCGGCGGCTCCAGCCACCGGCACCACGCATGAGGTGAAGATGATCGGCGATGCGAAGGGTTACCGCTTCGAGCCGGCCGACCTCACCATCAAGCAGGGCGATGCCGTCAAGTTCATCATGGTCTCTGGCGGCCCCCACAACGTCGCGTTCCTCAACCTGACGGACCCGACCACCAAGGCGCAGCTCAACGCCAACATGCCCGGCCAGCACATGGCCGAGGATTCCAGCCCGCTGCTCATGAACCCGAACGAGGCCTACACGATCTCCTTCGGCAAGATTCCCGCGGGCAAGTATGACTACGATTGCACGCCGCACGCGGCGATGGGGATGAAGGGCACGATCACGGTGCAGTAAGCCGAGTCGAGCAATCGCGACAACACGACGGGGTGGGTGCCGCTGGCACCCACCCCGTCGTGCATGACTCCGCAACGGTGGCCCGCCGCGTGCGCTAGCGCCGAACGTTGCGACCCGCCGACACGCTCGATCACTCTCCTCTGCGCATGCCTCGCCGCCGCCGCTCCGTTCGCCGCCGACCCACTCCACCGCTCCCATCGCGAGCGGCCTGGATGGCCGCGCGTGCGCGCAATGCGCTGCGGCGGCCGGTGTTCATCGGCACGGTCAGCATCGTCATCTTCGCCGCGGCACTGATCGCGATCGTCGTCGTCCCGCAGCAGGCCCGCCGTGCCGCGAGTGCGCTGCGACCGGCGGCGAGCTCGCGGCCGGATACCGAACCGACGGCCATCGCACTCCGCCTCGCGCAGCGCCAGGTGGCGAGCGCGGATTCCGCCGTGGTAGCTGCACGCGCGCAAATCGGCCAGATGATCTCGGCCGCCGCCGCCGCGGCGGCGGCCGATACGACAGCGGGCGGAGCCACGCTGAGTCTCGAAGTTCGCACGCGTCGTGATTCGCTCTCCGCCGACGTCGCCCTGCTCACGCGACTGCTCGCTCGTGCCGAGAACGCACCGCTGCTCGCCTCGTATCGCGCGCTCGCCGAGGCGCGACCGATGCAATCCGACGTGCGCGTGAGGCAACTGCTCGACTCCCTCGTGGAGATCGAGCGAGAGCGCGACAGCTACAACGCGGTCGGTGGCGTGGATCCGGTGTTCGTCGCCCTCACGGCGCGGGCAAACGAGCTCGGTCACAGCATCGAGGTGCTCGCCGACGCACGGCGTGAGGCGACGCAGCGCGCCCTCGACTCGCTCGCGCCCCCACCGCCGGCTGTCGCCGCGATCGCGTCCGCCCCGCTTCCCGACACGATGGCGCGCCTCATGGCGGTGGATACCGCTCGCGCCGTCGCGGCGGAGGTGGCGGCTCGCCTGGCGCGCGAACGCGCCGAACTGCATGCGCTCGACCTGCGCGAGGCGCGCGCGCGCGAGCTGGCGAACGTCGGGGCCTCGCCACCGGCCATGCTCGCAGCGGCGCTGGTGTTCGGCGCAATGATCGGCTTCGGGATCGCGCTGTTCGACGAAGTGCGCCGCCCGCGTGTCGCCAATGGGTACGAAATCGAGCGCGCCACCGGCATGCGCGTGCTCGGCATCGTCAAGCCGCTTCCGCGTTCGCCGGAGCGCGGACGACGCGCATCGGATCGCGAAGGACCACCATACATCGATCCGGGCGCGGACGGCCATCAGTTGATCTACCTCACGGTCGCCACGGCGGGCGCGAATGTGGTGATGGTGACGATCACCGGCGACAGCCCTGCCGTCAGTGCGGTGGTGGCGATCAACTTCGCCGCCATCGCCGCGCAGGAAGCGCGTGACACGCTGCTCGTCGACACAGACGCGTCCTCCTCGGCCGTCGCTTCGGCGCTGCGCCTTCCGCCGAGCGCCGGCGTGCGTGGTCTGGTGGACGGGAGTGTCGGATGGCCCGAGGCCACCCGCGTCACGCGCATCGGTCGCGATCGCACGATCGACGTCGTGCCGAGCGGAGAAGGAACGCTGCCGCTCGACGGCGTGATCACGCTGCTGCAGCGTGATGCCGCCCGTCTTGCGCGACGGTACGACGCCGTGGTGGTCGTTGCCGCACCCGATCAGGCAGGTGCGGGTCTCTCGGCCGTGCTCCCGATTCCGGACGTGGTGTACTGCGCGCGCGCCGGCCAGACGCCGATCGCGGAGCTCAAGAAGCGCGTCGAGGAGATTGCACGAAGTGGCGGCACGGTCCGCGGCGTCGTGTTGTGGGACGCGCCCGATCCGGTGCTGTACGAGGTGAAGCCCGTCGAGCGCCCGGAGCGCGAGCCGGTGCCGGCGACGGCCTGAACATCGCGCCGCGAACACTCCCACGCACGGTGGCAGCCCGCTAGCCTTCGCGCATGTCCTTCATGTTTGCCGACACCCTGCTCGCCGCCGAAGGCGCACACCTGCTGCGACTGCTGTTCTGGGGCGCGGCGAGCTTGCTTGTCGGCACGGCGCTTCTTGCCTGGCTGAGACTGGGTGCGCGCCGGTCGACGTTGCTCGAGCAATTCGCCATCCAGACCGCGGCCTGGGGCACGGCGGAGATTGCGCTCACCGCGCTTGCTCGCTCGTCGCTCGGTATCCGCGACCTCGCCGGCGCAACGCGACTCGATCGGCTGCTCTGGCTCAACCTTGGCCTCGACGCCGGCTACCTGATGCTGGGTCTCGCCGTCGCGATCGTCGGGTGGCGGCTCGCCCGCCACCCGGGCTATGTCGGGGCGGGAATCGGCATCGTGGTCCAGGGCATTGCCCTCGCGCTCCTGGACCTCACGTTCGCCATCCAGATCTCACGCTAGATGTCCGTCCCTGCACATGTCCCGGAGCTCGATGGCTGAGGAGACGCTCGACCTGCGCGGCGTCCCGAAGCCGGATGCGTATCGCCAGCTCGACGGACACATTCGCGCCGTGCTGGCCGGCGTGCGTGATGATGTCGCGGCGATGGCGACGATGAGCGCGCTGATTCACCACGCCTTCGGGCACCTCTGGACAGGATTCTACCGGGTGGTCGAACCGGGAAAGTTGCTCCGGGTTGGCCCGTACCAGGGAACCCTCGGGTGCCTCGAGATCCGCATTGGTCGCGGCGTCTGCGGTACCGCCGCCGCCGAGCGACGCACGATCGTCGTGCCGGACGTGTTCGACTTTCCCGGTCACATCACCTGCGATGCCCGGTCGCGCTCCGAGATCGTCGTACCGGTGCTTGGCCGGTCGGGCACCCTGATCGGCGTGCTCGACATCGATTCGGACCAGGTTGCCGCCTTCGATGACGAGGACCAGCGCGGGCTCGAGCGCATCGTCCAGTGGTTCACCACGGAGAGCGAGTAAGGGGCCCTGAAAGGTCGTGCGGCGCGGGAGGGAGCGCGCTATCTTTCAGTCCCTCCCACCGCTCCGCCGACACTCGGCGTCCCGCTGTCCCCTGGTGTGAAGATGACCCGCGGCTACTCGGACCGCATCAACCACGCGTTCGCCTTTGCGGCGAAGCACCACGACCGCCAGGTGCGCAAGGGAACCCGTCTTCCCTACCTGACCCATCCGGCGAACGTGGCGGTGATCCTCACACGCTACGATCGCGATGAGGGAACAGTCGTCGCGGGGATCCTGCACGACGTGATCGAGGACTGTGTGCGCGATGGCTACACGCGCGCCATGCTCGAACAGCGCATCGGTGACAAGTTCGGCGCCGACGTACTGGACACGGTGCTCGCCGTGACGCATCGGCAGCTGGACGAGGACGGCGTGGAGCTGTCGAGCGAAGAGCGGAAGGATGACTACCTCGCGCGGCTCGCGGACGCGTCGGAGCGCGCGCGCTGGGTGTGTGCTGCCGACAAGATCCATAACGGCAGCTCCATCCTGGCGGATCTCGACCGCACGATCGATCCCGATACGGTCTGGTCGCGCTTCAACGTCGGCCGGCTGGGAACGGTGCGGTGGTACCGGCGCGTCTACGAGCGGTTGCGTGAGCTCGGCTTCGACGCGCCGATCATGGACGAGCTGCGTCTGGTGGCCGAGGAGCTCGAGGCGCGAGGCAGTGCCGACGCGACGGCCGGCGCCGGGCGCGCCGGCTGACGCACCCTGCCCTGCACTGACTCGACGCGTCAGTTCGTGGCGACGAGCGACTCGGCGGTCGCGCCGGGATACGTGCGCGCCACGTAGTCCTCGAGGATGACGAGGAACTCCTCCACGATGGCGTCACCTTTCAGTGTCGTGACGAGCTTCCCGTCCACGTAGACCGGCGCCTTCGGTTCCTCGAAGGTGCCCGGCAGTGAGATGCCGATGTTCGCGTGCTTCGACTCGCCGGGTCCATTCACGACGCAGCCCATGACCGCGACGTGCATCGTCTCGACACCGGGGTGCGACCGTTTCCAGACGGGCATCTGCTCGCGCAGGTAGGTCTGGATATCCTCCGCCATGTGCTGGAAGAAGGTGGAGGTCGTTCGCCCGCAGCCCGGACACGCGGTGACCTGTGGCGCGAAGCTGCGCAGGCCGAGCGACTGGAGGATCTGCTGCGCAACGAGCACTTCCTCGGTGCGATCGCCATTCGGCTTCGGCGTCAGGGAGACGCGAATGGTGTCGCCGATCCCGCGCGCGAGGAGGATGGAGAGCGCGGCGGCACTGGCCACCTGCCCCTTCATTCCCATGCCGGCCTCGGTGAGACCGAGGTGCAGCGGGTAGTCGCATCGAGCCGCGAGCCGCTCGTACACCTCGACCAGGTCGGGCACATGCGAGACCTTGGCAGAGATGAGAATGTGATCGTGCGGCAGCCCGACCTCTTCCGCCAGCTCGGCCGAACGCAGCGCCGAGGCGAGCATCGCTTCGATGTAGACGTCCTTCGCGATGCGCGGTGAACCGGCGCGCGCGTTCTCGTCCATCATCTGGGTGAGCAGATCCTGATCGAGCGAGCCCCAGTTCACGCCGATGCGCACCGGCTTGTCGTGCTCCACGGCGATGCCGACGATGGTCCGGAAATTTTCATCACGCCGCTTGCCGCCCACATTGCCGGGGTTGATGCGGTACTTGGCCAGCGTGCGCGCGCAGTCGGGGTGCCGCGCAAGCAGGAGATGGCCGTTGTAATGGAAGTCGCCAACGATGGGGACGCTGATGCCCATGTCCTCGAGGCGAGTGGCGATCTCGGGGACCGCAGCGGCCGCTTCGTCGTTGTTCACCGTGACCCGCACGATCTGCGAGCCGGCGTTGGCGAGTCGCGCCACCTGTTCCGCCGTGGCGGCGGCGTCGGCGGTGTCGGTGTTCGTCATCGACTGCACGACGACGGGGTGCGCCGATCCGACGGGAACGGTACCAACCCAGGCGGTGACGGTCTTGCGGCGGGGCGAGAAGGACACGGCTCGGAGGGAAAAAGACTACTGAAATCTAACCGGTCCCAGCCCGATGCGGCGTCGCCGGGGAAGCGATATGTTGTGCGCCGACCGCGTCCCCAGCAGGGCCGCATCATTCAGATCCGAGACACCGATGGACGAGCGCGAAATCGAAGCACGGGGCGACGGCTCTGCCGCCCACACTGAGCCGGTCGCCGAACATGCGCCGCCGCAGAAGCGGAAGCGACACTGGGGGCTCATTCTACTCGGCGTGATCGTCGTGCTGCCGGTCGTGGCGTTCGTCGGTTGGACTGCGGTCTCGCTCAACTGGTCCTACGCCGTGGAGCAACGCGCCGGGTTCATCCAGAAGTTCTCGGAGAAGGGCTGGTTGTGCAAAACCTGGGAGGGTGAGCTGGCGATGGCCAACCCGTTGCCGGGCGCGATGCCGGAGAAGTTCGAGTTCAGCGTGCGCGACGACAGCGTGGCGCATCAGATCCAGCGACTCATGGGGCAGCGCGTCGCAATCACCTACGAGGAGCACCGTGGAGTTCCACTCCGCTGCTTCGGTGAAACGGAGTACTACGTCACGGGAGTGCGGCCGACGACGTGAGGCCGGCCCTTGAGGCAGGGATGCGTCCAACCGACGACGCGCGCAAAGGCTGGGTCCGCTGCCACTATTGACCGTCGTTCCAGGCCCTGCTACGTTAGCCGCTGCTGGGGCCCCTTCCGGCTCCGGCAATGTGGTGGCGGGACATCGGTGCGCCCGCGGTTCAGGCTATTGTCAGGGTACGGCGTGTTCCGCTCCCTCGACAATCAGTTTCCTCAGGAGTGGTACATGCGTACGACCGGCAAGGTGAAGTGGTTCAACGACGCGAAGGGCTTCGGCTTCATCACCCCCGACAGTGGCGAGAAGGACTGCTTCGTGCACTACAGCGCGATTCAGGGCAACGGCTTCAAGTCGCTGGCTGAGGGAGACGCGGTGGAGTTCGACATCGTGCAGGGCGCCAAGGGCCCCGCGGCGGAGAACGTCACCAAGGCCTGAGCCGCGGTGATCACAGCAGCCAAAGGGCGGGGCACCGATTCGGTGCCCCGCCCTTTGGCTATCTGGCGCCCGCGGAGCGCCCGACGCTGTTCGCTCGGGACAGCCTGTCGGCGCCTCATGGCGACGCGGTAGTGCGACCGGTCGGTCGGCCCCGTCGTGGAGTGGGCGCGGATTCGAGCGCATCGCGCAGCCGTTCGTCCAGCGTTCGCTCCAGGGCCGGTCGATCGAAAGAGACACGCAGTTGCCCACCCCGGGAGACAGTAGCGTCGTCGGCCGTGAGCAAGTCTGCAGCGAGTGTGAGCGCGTCACGGACGCCGAGGCCGAGCTGGACGTGCAGTTCGTGCGTGAGCGCCAGCTGAAGGAGCGCGTGGTGCGGGATGCGCCGAGCGACGCCTCGCCGTTCGGAGCTCACCCCTGGGACGGGGAGGTGCGAGAGCAAGTTGTCGAGCCACTTGTGTGGGACCCCGATGGCAAGTGACGAAACTGCAACGCTATACAATCTCACATCTAATAATCCTGAAAATGTAGGATATTTGAGCGATAGTCGTATTGGTATTGAATTCCTATTTTCGAAGGAAAACATAGCATTCCGCTGACTGCCACGCCATCTCCTCTCGCGCCCACCGCGCAGACATGCAGACTGGCTTCTGCCCATGCGTGCGTCCGGCCCGACAGCGAAGAGAATCGTCTTCCGCGCGCTTCCATAACGTGGCACGGTACTCGTATTGGCATCTGTCGCATCTTCACTCCCTCTGGAGGAATCAGCAACATGTCTCGTCGGCTTCTCGCCGTGTTCGCCACCGGAGCGCTCCTCGCCCTCCCCGCGGCCGCCCGTGCCCAAGGCAGCACGTCCATTCTCGTCTCAGGGGGCCTGTCGGTCCCGATGAGCGACCTGAGCGACAACGTCAACTCCGGCTACAACATCAACCTCGGCCTCGCGTTCGGTGCGCCGATCATCCCGGTCGGTGCGCGCATCGAAGGCGGATTCAGCAGCTTCGATGGAAAGGGTGGCCTCCCCGGTGGTATCGGAAGCGGCACGACGACTCGCATCGCCTCGGCGACCGCGAACGCGGTGCTCAACCTCGGCCCTACCGGCGCCGCGCCCTATCTCATCGGCGGCCTGGGTATCTACAACCGCCGCTTCAGCTCGGACGCCTCCGGCGCCTCGGACAGCAGAACGACCGCCGGCGTGAATATCGGCGGCGGCATCCGCTTTCCCCTCGGCGGAATCAGCACCTTCCTCGAGGCGCGCTATCACGTGATGCTCGGCAACCAGAACGAGGGCACGAACCTGCAATTCATCCCGATCTCGTTTGGCGTGCAGTTCTGATCGCGCGATGCAACAAGCACAATGAAGGGCGGTGGCGATCTGGCCACCGCCCTTCATTGAACGTACCACCGGCGGCGAGCGCTACGACCGCCGACGCTTCGCGCGTCGCGTGGGCGCAGCGTCGAGCGGATCGTCCGGCCACTCATGCTTCGGGTACCGCCCGCGCAGTTCCCTCCGAACCTCGAAGTACGAGGAGCGCCAGAAACCGGCAAGATCACGCGTGATCTGCATGGGACGTCCAGCAGGCGACAACAAATGCAGGGTCAGCGGCACGCGTTCCTCGGCAATCCGTGGCGTGTCCGTCTGGCCGAACATCTCCTGCAATCGGACAGCGAGCACCGGCGACGCCGGATCGGAGTAGTCGATCGGCAGATTCGATCCGGTCGGCACCACGACATGCGTCGGAGCCAGCCGATCGAGTGCGCGGCGCTGCTCGAATGAGAGTCGTGCCTGCAGGATCGCCGCGAGGTTCAGCTGCTCGATATCGGATCGCCGCCGAAGTCCCACGAGGTGGGGCAGGAGCCAGTCGCTCATCGCTTCCCGCAACGCAGCATCGGACCAATCGGGCCACGACGCGTCGAGGCGCCGCAGGAATGCCACGCGTTCGCGCAGTCGAAGGGCCGTCGCATTCCAGGGCAAGCGAACGCCGTCGTCTCGCATGATGGCGGCAAGCAGTTCACGGGCAATCGTCTCATCGCTCGCATTGGGCAGTGGCAGATCCCGCAGCACCAGCGCACCAAGCCGTTCACGAGCACGAGCGGCTACGACCCCACTCTCACGCTGCCACTCCACGACCTCTTCGCGCACGACCTGCGAGGCGAACGACTGCACGAGCTCGGACGACTCTACCGGTGCGGCAAGAAAGACGCGTGCTTCGGGCCGCTGTCCGTCAGTCTCGGCAATGGCGAGAAAAAGGCTGTCGGCGAGCGAGCCGGCATCATCGAGACGAGCTCCAACGCCGGACCGCAGCAGATACCGATGACCGGAGGCCTCGCGACGACGCGCGACCCGATCCGGGTAGGCAAGCGCGAGGAGCGGACCAGCGGCCTCGTCGTCAACCGTCGTCTCCTTGACGCCGAGTGACGCTCGCCACGCCGACGCGCGCTCGCGCACGCGGCGCAGCCGATCGCGATCCACCCGCGGATCACGCTCGACGCTCGGTGCGATCACGGCGCGGAGGCGCGAGCGAACATCGGCGTCGCGCACCGTCGCATCGCGCCGAAAGAGGTCCCGCTCTTCGAGGAGCGCGGCGAGCGCGGCTGCCGTCGAGCCCAGACCGCGCGCACGGGCGACGAGCGCCATGTGCGCGAGCCGAGGATGTGCGCCGAGCGCAGCCATCCTTCGTCCGTGAGCGGTGATGCGCGCCGACGTGTCGATCGCATCGAGCTCGACGAGCAACTCACGCGCCTGCGCAAGCGCCGAGGACGGCGGCGCGTCGAGCCAGCGCAGCGAGGCCGGGTCCACCACTCCCGCGACCGCCAGGTCGAGCGCGAGTGGCGCAAGGTCGGCGAGGAGGATCTCCGGCGCGGGCCGCTCGAGCAAGACCGCCTGCTCCGCCTCCGACCATAATCGATAGCAGATGCCTGGTGCGGTACGACCGGCGCGTCCGCACCGCTGATCAGCCGACGCTCGCGAGACACGCACCGTTTCGAGCCGTGCCATGCCACTCCGCGGGGAAAATCGCGACACTCGCGCCAGGCCGCTGTCCACCACGACGCGCACGCCCTCGATGGTCAGGCTCGTTTCGGCGATCGCGGTCGCGAGCACGACCTTCCGTTCGCCGGCGGCCGCGGGCAGCACGGCGGCGTCCTGATCACGCGACGAGAGGTCACCGAACAACGGATAGATGAAAACGCCAGGGGGCAGGGACGCTTCACGAACCAGCGCTGCCGTGCGAGCGATCTCGCCTGCGCCGGGCAGAAAGGCGAGGATACTGCCCTCGTCGGAAGCAAGCGCACGGCGCACCGTATCGGCAACGAGGAATTCGATGGATCGCTCCGAGCGTGGCGGCAGGTAGCGAACGTCCACTGGAAAGGTGCGACCCTCGCTGGTCACGAGCGGCGCGTCGCCAAGCAGGGCGCCGACGGCGGCGCCGTCGAGTGTCGCGGACATGACGAGGAGGCGGAGCTCCGGACGCAGCAGTTCCTGCGTCTCGAGCGCGAGGGCGAGACCGAGATCGGCGTGCACGCTTCGCTCGTGAAATTCGTCGAAAATGACGAGACCGATGCCCTCGAGGGCGGCGTCGGCGTGAAGCAGCCGCGTAAGCACGCCTTCGGTCACCACTTCGATGCGCGTTGTCGGGCCGACGCGCGTTTCACCGCGCACGCGAAAGCCCACGGTCTCGCCGACGCGCTCGCCGAGCAACGATGCCATGCGGCGCGCTGCCGCTCGCGCTGCCAGACGACGCGGCTCGAGCATCACGATGCGTTGCCCATCAAGCCACGTCTCGTCGAGCAGCGCGAGCGGGACGTGCGTCGTCTTGCCAGCGCCGGGCGGCGCCTGGAGCACGGCCACAGCGCGGGCAACGAGCGCCTTGCGAAGCGCTGGCAATGCGTCGTCGATGGGCAGTGGCGTCCGGAGCGACCATGGGAACGTCATGGAGTAGAATGTAGTGCGCCCTTTCAGACGTTTGGCGCAACCACCAACGTTCCCTGACGCCGACACGCATCAAGCCATGCAACCATTCCGGATCTTCCAGCCATCAGGGATCAGCACAGACTGTGACCGCTGCGGCGGGCGGGTGGATCTGTTGAAGGGGGGTGTATGCACACGCTGCCGCCGCATCCTCTGCTACACTCATCTGCACGGGAGCTGGCTGCGTCGACTGCTGGCCGACCTGCGCAACGAGAGCATCTGCGTGGAATGTCGAGCGGGCGGCGGCGCGACGGGTAGCGAACCAGTCGACGCGAATGCAAGATGATGCTAGTTTGAGCACGACAAACACCACGCATCACCGCAGTACCACGCATCACCGGGACGCAGGATGGCGGGAGAGCAGATGAATGATCACGCGATGACGCGACGTGCCTGGTTGACGGCATTCGCGCGTACCCTTGGCACAGGCGCGGCGCTCAGCGCACTGCTGCCGATGACCAGCCGCGCCGATGTGTCGAACGCGCCGCCGAAGATCACCGTCTACAAGGATCCGAGCTGCGGCTGCTGCACCAAGTGGGTGGAACATCTCCGCAGCGCGGGTCTGCACCCGGATGTCCACGATCGCACCGACATGGATGCGCTGAAGAACAGTCTTGGCGTGCCGACGGCGCTGCGGTCATGTCACACCGCGGTCGCCGGCCGTTACGTGATCGAGGGTCACGTGCCGGCTGCTGACGTGAAGCGCCTGCTGGCCGCTGCACCGAAGGGCATCATCGGTATTGCCGTGCCGGACATGCCGGCGGGAGCCCCGGGCATGGAAGTTCCGGGACGGGCGGATCGATACGACGTCATTGCCTTTGCGGCTGACGGCACGACGAAGCTGTTCGCGCACCACTAGCTCGATCAGTACCGAAGTGACCACCAGCGTCCGAGTCGGGCGGGCGCAAAGCACGACGAGCAGCATGCCCCCGACCGGAGACACCGGGCAGTTGCCGGCGATCCGGCGCGACACGGTCGAGGTGCCGTCCGGGCGGTACCCGACCGTCGTCGTGCGTTCGACGCACCGAGCGGTCCGTTTCTCGCGCTGCTGACGAGGTGACTTCCTCGACGGGGCGACGATGCAGGCGACGGAGCTTCATCGGCAGATTTGCGCGGCCATCACGCGGCGATCGCTCGTGATGTTCGAGTACGGCGACCTGATCCGCGTCGTCGAGCCACACCGATTCGGCGTGAACAGTGCGGGGCATCCCATGCTGGGCGGATGGCTGCGCGCGGGCTACAGCCGATCGGATCCGGCTGGCGGGTGGCGCAACTACCTCGTTGACGAGATCAGCGCATTCCAGTTGCTGGACGCGCCATTCGCAGGAACCCGGCCGGGATACGCGGCCCACGACGCGCGCATGCGCGAAGTGTTCTGCGAGCTGACGCCGACCGCGGTGGACGTTGCCGCGGAGGGCCCGTACATCGTGCGCGAGACGAGAGGACCGGTGTCGAGCGAACCGCCGTCGCGCGATGCCGAGGCGCGAGCGCCCACCACGCGCGACGACCGGCCGCCAGCGGACGCCTAGATCGCCACGTTCGACGAGCGTGGCGTGGGCGGCGGGAGCAGCGCCGCGCGGGCCGCCTCGATCTGCGCGCGCACGGCAGCGGGGCCGGTGCCGCCTTCCGCTTCGCGATGCGTCACGGAGCTCGCCGCGCTCAATGCCTCGTACACGTCCTGGTCGAACCTCGGGTGTGCGCGTTGGAATGAGCTGAACGGAAGCGTCGTGAGCTCCACCCCGAGCTGCTCACCCTCGCGCACCAGGGATCCAACCGCGCCGTGCGCCTCGCGGAAGGTGGCGCCGCGGCGCACGAGATAATCCGCGAGATCGGTCGCCATCATCGTGCTGGACAGTGCGGCCGCCATGCGATCCGTGCGGAACGTGCACTCGGCGAGCGCGCCGGCGGCAGCGGGGAGCACCAGCAGCAGCGTGTCGGTCGCGTCGAACAGGACGCGCTTGTCGTCCTGGAGGTCCTTGTTGTAGCTGGTCGGCAGCCCCTTGAGCGTCGCGAGCAGCGCGGTGAGGTCACCGAGCATGCGTGCCGCGGATCCGCGCGCCAGCTCGAGCGCGTCTGGATTACGCTTCTGCGGCATCATGCTGGAGCCGCTCGTGTAGCCCTCGCCGAACTGCACGAAGCCGAACTCGCTCGAGCCGTAGATGATCAGGTCCTCGGCCAGGCGCGAGAGGTGAGTGCCGATCAGCGCCGCGGTGAAGAGCACCTCGGCGATGAAGTCACGATCGCTGACGGCGTCGATGGAGTTGGGGCTGACGGCGTCGAAGCCGAGCGTGCCCTGGAGCAGCACACGCGAGATGGGATAGGCGCACCCTGCGACGGCACCTGAACCAAGGGGAAGCACGGCCGCCGAACGCTGCGCGGCGCGCAGGCGCGCGCGATCGCGCTCGAGGGGCCAGAAGTGCGAGAGCAACCAGTGCGCGCCGGAGACGGGAATGGCGCGCTGCAGGTGCGTGTACGACGGCATGAGCGCCGACTCGATGGCCTGCGCCTGCTCGAGCAGCACACCCTGCATGGTGCGTACGGCGTGATCGAGACGCTGGCACGCGTCCATCGTCCACAGCCGCGTGGCGGTGGCAACCTGGTCGTTCCGGCTCCGCCCGGTGTGCAGGCGCGACGCGACGTCACCGATCTCCTCGTGGAGGAGGCGGTCGATCAACGTGTGCACATCTTCGTCCGACGGAAGCGGCTGCTCGCCCGCGGCGAGCCGGCCGCCGACGGCGTCGAGGCCGTGCTCGATGGCGCGACTGTCCTCGAGCGTAAGGACGCCGGCGCCCCAGAGTGCGACGGCCCACGCCTTGGACAGGCGGATGTCGTACGGCCAGAGCCGGAAGTCGACGCCGATGGAGTTGTTGAGCGCGTCGAACTCCGGCGTGGGGCCGGCGCCGAAGCGCCCGCCCCAGAGCTTGTGCGACGACTTTGCCGCCGATCGAGCGGACGACGACACGGGGGCCGACGCGTCAGCGATGGTCATGGTCGATTCCGGTATCGCGCGTCAGACGCCGGCGAGTTCGCCCGCCGGCTCGTCCACAGATGCGTCGGGTGCCGCTGGAGCGGTGACTGCCGCGGGCGCCGCGGGGGCAGACTTCGCCGCAGCGAGCTCCTGGTCCTTGATGGCGCGCACGCGATTCGGCAACGCGAAGAGGCGAATGAAGCCTGCCGCATCGCTCTGCTGATAGACGTCGTCCTCGCCGAAGGTGACGAAGCGCTCGTCGTAGAGCGCGTGTTCGCTCTCGCGGCCCACGACGGTGAGCGCACCCTTGTAGAGGCGCAGGGTGACGGTGCCGGTGAGGCGCTCCTGGGTGACGTTGACGAACGCGTCGTACGCTTCGCGCTCGGTGGTCCACCACCGGCCCTCGTACACGAGGTCGGCGTAGCGAGGCGCGATGACGTCCTTGGCCGCCAGGGTCTTGCGATCGAGCACGAGCTGCTCGAGCTCGGAGTGGGCGGTGTAGAGCAGGGTGCCGCCCGGCGTCTCGTAGACACCGCGCGACTTCATCCCCACCATGCGATCCTCGACGAGATCGATGCGGCCCACGCCGTGCTTGCCGGCGATCGCGTTGAGCGTGGTGACGAGTGCCACAGGATCGAGTGCAACGCCATTCACCGTGACCGGCGTGCCGCGCTCGAAGCCGATCACCACGTCCTCGGGCGCATCGGGCGCGAGGGTGGGGTCGGCGGTGAGCATGAACATGTCGGCCTTCGGCGCCGAGTTCGGATCCTCGAGGTTTCCGCCCTCGTGAGAGAGGTGCCAGAGGTTCGCGTCGCGCGAGTAGATCTTCTCCTTGGTCGCGGCGATCGGAATACCCTTGGCGGTGGCGTAGTCGATCGCGTCCTCGCGGCTGCGGATGTCCCACTCGCGCCACGGCGCGATGACGGGAAGATCGGGCGCGAGAGTGGCGAAGGTCATCTCGAAGCGGACCTGATCATTGCCCTTCCCGGTGCAGCCGTGCGCGAGCGCATCAGCGCCGACCAGGCGGGCGATCTCGACCTGACGCTTGGCGATGAGCGGGCGCGCCATGGAGGTGCCGAGCAGGTACTTGCGGCCGTAGACCGCGCCGGCGCGCAGCGTGGGGAAGATGTAGTCGCGCACGAACTCCTCGCGCAGGTCCTCCACGTAGCACGCCTCGGCGCCGGAGGCGATCGCCTTCTCGCGCACGCCGCGCAGTTCGTCGGCGCCCTGTCCGATGTCGGCGGCGACGCAGATCACGCGCGCGTCGTAGTGCTCGCGCAGCCAGGGGACGATGATCGAGGTGTCGAGGCCGCCGGAGTAGGCGAGGACGATGGTACGGGGCATGGATGCTCCTGAGCGAAGAGTATGCAGTACGACTGCATATTTACTCAGTAGCGCTGGCGGCGTCAAGGCGCTGCGGAGGGGAAATTTCCAACCGGGTCGTGGGCGATGCCAGTCAGCGCTCGCCGGCGAGCTCGAGCAGGCGGGCGGTGAGGGTGAGTCGAGCCTGGGCGGAGCGAGTGACGATGAGGATGGTGTCGTCGCCGGCGATGGTACCCAGGACCTCCTCGAACTCCTCCTGATCAATGGCCTCGGCAATGGGCTGGGCGCCGCTACGTACCGTATGTAGCACGATCAACTCGCCCACGCCGTCAATGCGCGAGAAGAGCTGCGGTAACAGGTTGCCCAATAACGGGTTGTCCTCGTCGGTCACGAGCGAGCCCGGAAGGACGTAGCGACCGCCCTCCTCGGTCGGCACCCGCGCGACGCCCAGGTCGCGAAGATCGCGCGAGAGGGTGGCCTGGGTGACGTCCATGCCCTGGCCAAGGAGGAGGCGCCGGAGGTCCTCCTGGCTCCCCACCACGTGTCGTTCCACCAGATCCAGGATCGCCGTCTGGCGCTCGCGCTTCTTCGTCATCGGTCCTCTCCGGGCTGGCCCAGTCTATCACTGCCGAGCCTCAGCCGAAAGCGGGCATTGACCAGCGCTCAGTGCATGATTATGCATTATGTCGTGAATACGCTACCCCTCGGTGTGCTCGGCGCCAGCGGCTATGCCGGTCGCGAGCTCTGCAGCCTGATCGCCCGGCATCCCCGGTTCAGCCTCGCCTTTGCGACGGCCAATGAACAGCGGGGACAGTCGGTACGCCTCGGTGGCGAAACGGTCACGTTTGCCGCGCCGGATGATGCAGACCTCTCGAGCGCAGCGTTGGTGTTCGCTGCACTGCCGCACGGCGCATCGCTGCCGTGGGTAGAGCGCGCCCGCGAGGCGGGCGCGAAGGTGGTGGATCTGTCGAGCGATCTGCGGCCGGGGCACAAATCGACGGGTGTTCCTTACGGAATGCCCGAGCTGGGCGACGAAGCACGCCGCGCGATCCGTGGCGCGGACGTCGTCGCGAATCCCGGCTGCTATCCGACGTCCATCCTGCTCGCACTCGCGCCCCTGCTCGCCGCCGATCTCGTGGGCAGCGACGCGACGATCATCGCCAACTCGGCGAGCGGCGTGACGGGTGCCGGCAACTCCCCGAAGCGCGAGCTGTTGTTCGCCGAGCTGGCGGAGGATTTCCGCGCGTACGCCGTGGGAAACACGCATCGCCATCTCACCGAGATGCGGGCGACGCTCGACGCATTCGGCAGTGCGGCGGAGCTCGTGTTCACGCCGCACCTGCTGCCGGTCGCGCGCGGCATCCTCTCGACGATCACCGTGCCGCTCACGAACGCGATCGCTGATCCGATCGCGTTCTATCGTGATGCTTACGCACGCGAGCGCTTCGTCGAAGTGAGCGCCGCGCCGCCGACGCTCCGCGAGGTGGCGCACCGGAACGTGATCGCGCTCTCGGCGACGATGCTCGCCGGCACACGCCAGCCGATGCTGCTCGTGACGTCGGCGATCGACAACCTGGTGAAGGGCGCCGCGGGGCAGGCAGTGCAGAACGCCAACCTGATGCTCGGACTGGACGAGTGTACGGGGTTGCCGGCATGACGCGCGTGATCAAGGTGGGCGGCCGCCCGCAACTCGACCCTGCGCTGCCGCGGGCACTGGCCAGCGCGCACGCCGCGTCGCCCGGGTCGCTCGTCGTGGTGCACGGCGGCGGCGACGAAGTAGGGGCGCTGCAGCGGCTCTACGGCATCGAAGCGCGCTTTCACGGCGGCCGTCGGGTCACGAGCTCACTCGACCTGGAGATCATCCGCATGGCGCTCTCCGGTTCGGCGAACAAGCGACTGGTGGCGGCGCTCAACGATCAGGGCGTGGCCGCGCTCGGGCTGTCGGGCGAAGACGCGGGCCTGCTCAACGCCACGCCGCTCGACGCGGACCGGTACGGCTATGTGGGTGCTCCGGCAACGGTGAACGTCACGTTGCTGCGACACCTGCTCGCCGGCGACGTGCTGCCGGTGATCTCCCCGGTGAGCCGTCATGCCACACCCGGCGATGATGAGCCATCGACGCTCAACGTGAACGGTGACGACGCCGCGGCGTCGATCGCCGCCGCGCTGGAAGCGGACGAGCTGCTGCTCGTCTCCGATGTGGCTGGGGTGCTGGTGGACGGTGAAGCGGTGAACGCGCTGGACGCCGACGTGGCGCGCCAGTTGATCGCCGACGGCACGGCGGCGGGTGGAATGGGGGCGAAGCTGCAGGCCGCGCTGGCCGCGCTGGCCGGCGGCGTGGCACGAGTACGGATCTCTGACATCGCGGCGATCGAATCCCTCGATCGCGGCACGGTCCTGACACGAGTGGAGAGCGTGTGCGCATGACGGCACCGACGATGACGCCGCCAACCGGCGAGCAGACCATTCCCGCCATCGAAGCGCAGCCGGCGAGCGCCGGCCAGCCGGTGACGTTCGACAGCGCGATCCTCGGCACCTACAAGCGCGCACCGGTGGAGTTCGTGCGCGGCAGCGGCGTGCGCCTGTTCGACGCCGAGGGAAAGTCGTACCTGGACTTCGTGAGCGGGATCGCCGTGAACGCACTCGGCTACGACGACGCGGGACTCAAGCAGGCGATGCACGCCGCCGCCGACGCCCTGGTGCACACGTCGAACCTGTACAGTACCTCGCCCGGTGAGCGACTGGCCGCGGCGCTGGTGGCGTGCTCTTTTGCCGACAAGGTGTTCTTCTGCAACTCCGGCGTGGAGGCGAATGAGGGCGCGTTCAAGTTTGCCCGCCGCTGGGCGCGCACGAAGGGCGAGGCGAAGCACGAGATCATCTCGCTGCGGGGGGCCTTTCACGGTCGCCTGTTCGCGACGCTCGCCGCGACGGACCGGCCGGCGTACCGGCTGCCCTTCCGTCCGCTCACGCCCGGTGTCTCCATCTGCGAGCGCGATCTCGCCGACCTCGACGCGACGCTGAGCGCGGACACGACCGCGGCGCTGATCGTCGAGCCGGTGCAGGGAGAGGGCGGCGTGCGCGTCCTGGACCCCGGCTTCCTTCGCGAGCTGCGCGCAATGACGAAGGAGCGGCAGGTCGCGCTGATCCTGGACGAGATCCAGTGCGGCCTCGGACGCACGGGGACGCTGTTCGCCTACGAGCAGGCCGGCATCGAGCCGGACATGGTGACGCTGGCCAAGCCGCTCGCCGGCGGATTGCCGATGGGCGCGATCCTGATGACCGACGAGATCGCGAGCGTGATCAAGCCCGGCGATCACGGGACGACGTTCGGCGGCGGGCCGTTCGTGTCGTCGGTTGCACTGCACGTGCTGGAGCGGCTCTCCGACCCGGCGCTGCTGGCGCACGTGCGCACCGTCGGCGAGTGGTTCGGCGAGGAGCTGAACGAGATCGCGCATCGCACGAGCCGCATCCGCCAGGTGCGCGGCGTCGGCCTGATGTGGGGGGTGGACGTGATGGGCACGGCGGCGCACGTCGTGAGCGAGGCGCTGGCGCACGGGCTGCTCGTCTGCTCGGCGGGCGATTACACCGTGCGTCTCCTGCCGCCGCTGGTGGCGACGCAGGAGGAGCTCGCGCGTGGGCTGCAGATCCTGGAGGGCGTGCTCTGATGGCACCCGATCTCATGGTACGTCGTGCGCGGCCGCAGGACGCGGCGGCGATCTCGCAGCTGAACAACACCTTCGCCAACGAAGGACGGATGCTGAAGCGCTCGCCGGAGGTGATCGCCCTCGCGATCGACGACTACGTCGTGGTCCAGAACTCGTCGGGCGAGTTGCTCGCCTGTGGCGCGCTCAAGGAATATTCGCCGAGCGTGGCCGAGGTCGCGGCGATTGCCGTGTCACGCGAGGCGCATGGCAAGGGGCTCGGGAAGGCGATCGTGCGCGCGGTGGAGGACCTCGCGCGCAAGCGTGGCATCTTCGACGTGTTCGCGCTCACCCTGCAGCCGGAGTTCTTTGCGGCGATCGGCTACGAACGGGTGGACCGGGCACGTTATCCGGAGAAGATCCGGCGCGATTGCCTGGCGTGCGCGCGCCGTTTCGCCTGCAACGAGATCTGCTTCGCACGGAACCTGATGGCGGAAGCGGAGGTGAGCCGCGCCGCATGAGGCCCGTTCGGCGAGACCGCATGCGAGACCGCGTGGTAGATTGTCCGTGGCGCTGAACCCGATGCGCCACGGACTTTTCGTTCCCTCGCCCCGTTTCGCCATGCGTCGAGCCCTCGTTTCGCTCCTGGTCCTCGCTGCACCGCTCACCCTCCATGCGCAGTACGAGCGCGCGCCGGCCAGCCGTCCGAAGCTGGTGGTGTTCATCACGGTGGACCAGATGCGTGCCGACTATCCGGACCGCTGGGCATCGCAGTTGAGTGGGGGACTGAAGCGTCTGGCGACGCAGGGTGCCTTCTTCACGAACGCGTTCCAGGACCACGGCGTAACGGAGACGGCGCCCGGGCACTCGGTGACGATGTCGGGGCGATTCCCGCGCTCGACGGGAATCCTGCGCAACAGCGCCGGCGTGGAGGATCCGCAGGCGCCACTCGTGACATCGCGTGATCCGGGGGCTTCGCCCTTCCGATTCCGCGGTTCGGTGCTGATCGACTGGATCCGGTCTCGCGATCCGCGGTCGCGCGCGCTGTCCGTGTCGCGGAAGGACCGCGGCGCAATCCTCCCGATGGGGCGCGCGAAGCAGAGCGTGTTCTGGTACGCCACATCGAACGGCGAACTGACGACGAGCCGCTATTACGCCGACACCCTTCCCGATTGGGTGAAGCGAGTGAATGCGCGCCAGTTCGCGCAGCACCTGGCGGGCGCCTCGTGGAGCTTGCTGCGCGACGTCCACGACTACGCGGAGCCCGACAGCGTACCGGAGGAGAATGGCGGGAAGGACTACACTTTTCCGCATGTGCTGCCGTCCGCGCCGGAGCGAGCAGCACAGGAGCTGCCGTACACGCCGTGGATGGACGAGCTGACGGTGGCCGCGGCCCTGGAAGGGCTGCAGACACTCGGACTCGGCAGGGGACCGCAGACGGACGTTCTCGCCGTGTCGCTCTCGGCGACGGACTACATCGGCCACCGGTACGGACCGGATTCACGCGAGCAGCACGACAACATCCTGCGGCTCGACCGCACGCTCGGCGTGCTGATCGACTCGCTGTACAAGCTGCGTGATTCGTCGACGATCGTCTTTGCCCTCACGGCCGATCATGGGGTGACGTCGTTCCCCGAGCTGGCAGCGATCCGCACGCATCGTCCGGCGCCGGTACGATACGACCTGCGGCCGGCGCGGCGCGCGTTGCGCGACATGCTGCGCGAAGCGAAGGTGGACACCAATGCCATCACGCTCGACGGGCCGCTGGTGTACGTGGACCGGAGCGACTTCGCCGAGGCGGGCGTGGATCCAGAACCGCTGCTGCGCCGATTCGCCGAGCTCGCGCGCCGCGCGCCGGGCATCGCTCGGGTGACGCGCGTGCGCGACCTGGCGACGATGGATACGGTGCGCGACGCCGTGGCGCGGCGGTGGGCGCACATGATCCCGTCCGATTCACCGGTGGAGTACGTCGTCACGCCGGTGGAGGGCGCGTATCCCGTGGGGGCGACGGTAGCCGAGCACGGGCTGCCGTACGATGACGACGCGCACGTGCCGGTGATTCTCTATGGACCCTGGGTCCGCAGCGGTCGGTACAGTGAGCGCGCGCTGGTGGCGGATCTCGCTCCCACCCTGGCCCACGTCATCGGCGTACCGCCCACCGAGCGGGTGGACGGCCGAGTACTCCGGCGCGCAATCCGGGGTGTCGACGCGCCGCGTCGATGACGGAGTCGCGCCACGTGCGTGGCATGGCGAGCTTGCGCCAGGCGTTCGATGAGATCCGGTTTGGCGCCACACGCACGCTCAACCTCCGGCTCTCCATGCCGAGTGGGCGCGAGGCGGCGGAGCGGGTGGAGCGCTGGCTGCGGCAGCACCAGGTGCAGCAATCCGGGGAAGTACTGGTGATCACCGGCCGCGGCAACGGCAGCGAGGGTGGCGTGTCGGTGGTCCGGGAAACGAGCATCCGCGTGTTCCACGAGCTGCGGCGAAAAGGCGTGATCGAGCAGTTCGAGGAGCACACGACGGGTTCGTTCGTGGTGACGCTGGCATCAATGCGCGCATTGCTGGAGGCGGCCCCGCGGCGCCGCGAGCAGACGCCGGTGCCGGCGCCGGCCGAGCCGGTGACGCTCGCCGCGCTGGATGACGAGACGAGGCAGCTGCTGCGCGACCTGGCCGAACGGTCGCTCGATGCGCTGGGGGTGCGGGATCGCGGGCCGTTCATGGAGAGCGAGATGCTGCGGCTGTTCGGTTCGCTCGCAGCGACGGTGCCACCGGGTCCGGATCGTGAACGACGACTCCGCAACGCGGTGAGATCAGCGATGAGTGAGTACGAATAGGTGCAGACGTTTCTCCAGTTCGCGCTCGTCACGTTCACGTCGGTCCTCTTCATCGTGGATCCAATCGCGGTGGTGCCGACCTACCTGGTGATCACGCAGGGACAGACGGCGGAACAACGGCGAGTGACGGCGCGGCGCGCGTGCGTGGCGGCGGCTGTGCTGCTCGTCACTTTTGCCGCGGCGGGGCGAGGGATCTTCAGCCTGTTCGGGATCACGATGCCGGCATTCCGGATCGCCGGCGGACTGATTCTGTGGGTGGTGGCGATGGACATGCTGCACGGCACACGCTCGACGCAGGAAGGCGCGGCGGAAATCACGGAGGGACGCGCGAAGGAAGACGTGGCGCTCACGCCGCTGGCAATGCCGATGCTGGCAGGCCCGGGCGCAATCTCCACCGTGATGGTGCTCTCCGGGCAGGCGCGCACGACCCCGCAGATGGTCGCCGTGTACGGGTCGATCCTGCTCACGATCTTCCTGTCGTGGCTGACGCTGCACGTCGGCGAGCGGCTCGTGGTGCGGATGGGCCAGACGGGGATTCGCGTCATGACACGCATCATGGGCCTGCTGCTGGCCGCGATCGCGGTACAGTTCGTGATCACGGGAGTGCGCGAGGCGATGGGCCAGTAGCGACGAGCGCGACCGCGCCCCCGCCCGCACGACTCGTGTCCGGGCACCATGTTCATCTCCGACTTCGCGATCCGCCGGCCGATCATCACCATCGTGACGATGATCGCGCTGGTGGTCTTCGGGCTCGCCTCGCTCTTCCGGCTGGAGACCGACGAGTTTCCCGAGCTCGATCAACCGATCGTGTTCATCGGGGTCGCATATCCGGGCGCTGCGCCGGACGTCGTGGAGCGCGAAGTCGTGTCACGCCTGGAAGACAAGATTTCCGGCATCAGTGGCGTGGACAAGCTCAACTCCACCTCGACCGACGGCTTCGCCCAGATCGTCGTGCAGTTCGTGTTCTCGAAGGACGTGAACCAGGCGACGCAGGACGTGCGTGATGCGATCTCCGCCGTGCGCGCCCAGCTGCCCCAGGAGATCCTCGAGCCGGTGATCGCGCGGTTCGATCCGAACACGCTGCCAATCGTCTCGCTGGCGCTGACGTCGAGCTCGCTCACGACACCGGAACTGACGCAGCTGGCGGACCAGCAGATCGCCGACGAGCTGCGCGCGATCGCCGGCGTGGCGCAGGTGAACGTGGTGGGGGGCGACAGCGCCCAGCTGAACATCGACGTGAAGCCCGCCGCGCTCGCCGCCACGGGCGTCGGGATCGACCAGGTCGTGAACGCGGTGCGGTCACAGAACCTGGCGGCGCCGGTCGGTCAGGTGACGACGTCGCTCGAGAATCGCGCCATCCGCCTCGAGGCACGCCTGCAGCGCCCGGAGGATTTTGCCGGCATCATCGTGGCGCAGCGCGGCGCGCAACTGGTGCGACTGGGCCAGGTGGCCGACGTGGAAGCGGGCGCTGCGGAGCCGACCTCGGCGGCCCTCTACAATGGGGCGCCGGCAATCGGCCTCGACATCGTGAAATCGCGCGAGTACAGCACGACCGCCGTGAGCGATGCGGTGAACAAGCGGATTGCCGAGCTGCTGCCGACGCTGCCGGCCGGCACGAGGATCGAGACGGTCCGCGACGCCGGCACGCGCGTACGCCACTCGGTGCGCAACGTGGAGGAGACACTCATCGAAGGCGCCGTGCTCACCGTGCTGGTGGTGTTCCTCTTCCTCAACTCCTGGCGCTCGACAGTGATCACGGGCCTCGCACTGCCCGTCTCGGTGCTGACCGCCTTCGCGCCACTCCTCATCTTCGGCTTCACGCTCAACGTCATGTCGCTGATGGGTCTCTCGCTCGCCATCGGGATCCTGATCGATGACGCCATCGTGGTGCGCGAGAACATCGTGCGCCACGTGGAGATGGGACGCGACCACGTGACGGCGTCGCACGAAGGAACGGACGAGATCGGGCTCGCCGTGACGGCGACGACGTTCTCGATCGTGGCGGTGTTCGTGCCGGTGGGATTCATGCCGGGCATCGCCGGGCAACTGTTCAAGCCGTTCGCGCTGACCATCGCGAGCGCGGTGCTCGTCTCGCTGTTCGTGTCCTTCTCGCTGGACCCGATGCTCTCGGCGTACTGGCCGGACCCGCAGCTCGAGGCGCACGAGCGACGAAACCCCATCGCGCGCGCGCTCGACCGGTTCAACGCCTGGTTCGACCGCCAGTCGCAACGCTACACGGGCGTCATTGCGTGGGCGCTGGATCACCGGTGGTGGATGGTGGCGATTGCCGCCGGCTCGTTCGTGACCGCGATCGCGATGCAGGTGCTGTTCGGCGGTTTCGGGTTCACGCCGATCAGCGACAACAGCGAGTTGAACGTGGCCGTCGAGGCGCCACCGGGTTCGAGCCTCGACTACACGACGCTCAAGGCCGAGGAAGTGGGGCGGATCGTGCGCGCGCACAAGGAGGTGGCCTACACGTACACGACGATCGGCAGCGCGTCGGGCTCCGGTGCGGTGGACGCGGCGACCGTGTACGTGCGGCTGGTACCGAAGCACGACCGCTCCACCAGCCAGGAAGCGTTCGGACAGATGCTCCGCCACGAGGTGGCGAAGGTGGCAGGCGCCAATGCCTACACCTTCGCGGCGGGCGGTTTCGGTGGCAACCAGAAGCAGCTGCAGCTGCAGCTGCAGGGTCCGGATGCCACCACGCTGACGACGCTCGCCGAACAGATCGCCGATTCGGTGCGGCGCACGCCGGGCGCGGTGGACGTCGGGCTCTCCACGAAGGGGCAGAAGCCGGAAATCGAGGTGAAAGTGGACCGCGGGCTCGCCGCGAGCCTGGGCGTGAGCCTCGGCCAGCTCGCGACGTCGCTCCGGGTGGCGTTCGCGGGAGTGGACGCAGGCACGTGGGTGGATCCATCCGGCATCTCCCGATATGTGCACGTGCGACTTGCTCCCGAGTCACGGCAGCAGGCCAACGACCTGGCGCAGCTGCCGATCATGGTGGCCGGGACGCCGACCGCGGCGGGGAGCTTCGTTCCGTTGGCGCAGATCGCGACGATCACGCCGAGTCAGGGACCGGCGCAGATCGATCACTTCCAGCGCAAGCGCGTGGTCACGGTCGGGGCGAACGTGCTCGGTGGGTCCATTGGCAACGTGTCCCGCGACGTGATGGGTCGAGTGAACAAGGTGCCACTCCCGCCGGGCTACGAGATCACCGAGGGCGGCCAGGTGGAGAGCCAGAACCAGGTGTTCGGGAGCATCTTCACCTCGCTCGGCGTGGCGGTGATGCTGATGTACCTGATCCTCGTGATCCAGTTCAGCAGCTTTCTCGATCCGCTGGCGATCCTCGTCTCGCTGCCGTTGTCGCTCATCGGCGTGGTGATCGCGCTGCTCGTGACGCGGGACACGTTGAACATCATGAGCCTCATCGGCGTGATGATGCTGATGGGGATCGTGGCGAAGAACGCCATCCTGCTGATCGACTTCGCGAAGTGGGCGCACACGCGTGAAGGGATTCCTCTGCGGGAAGCGCTGATCGAGGCGGGGCGCATCCGGCTGCGGCCGATCATGATGACCACCCTCGCCCTCATCGCGGGCATGGTGCCGGTGGCACTGGGTTACGGCGAGGGCGCCGACTTTCGCGCGCCGCTGGGGCGCGCCGTGATCGGTGGCGTGGTGGCGTCCACCGTACTCACCCTCGTCGTGATTCCCACCGTGTACGAGATCATGGAAGAGTGGCGCTCGGGACTTCTCCGGCGCTTCGGCCTCCGCGCGCACGGTGCGCCGGGGCTCGTTCCCGCCGGCGCGGACGCGCACGCCGATGACTGAGCCGAGCGTCGTCGCGCCGGACACCGCGGCGCCGGGCGTGCCGGCGCCCCTCGCACACCGCCAGGTCCTCGTCGTCTTCAGCGGGTTGCTGCTGGTCCTGCTGCTCGCCGCGCTCGACTCCACGATCGTCTCCACCGCCCTACCTACCATCGTCGGCGAGCTCGGTGGGCTGGAGCACCTTGCGTGGGTGGTGACCGGCTACCTGCTCGCGCAGACGATCGTGACGCCGATCTACGGCAAGCTGGGCGACCTGTACGGTCGCAAGCTCGTGCTGCAATCGGCGATCGTGCTCTTCCTCGTCGGTTCGGCGCTGTGCGGAATGAGCCGGAGCATGACACAGCTCATCCTCTTCCGCTTCGTGCAGGGACTTGGCGGCGGAGGGTTGAACGTCACGACCCAGGCCGCGGTGGGCGACATCGTCTCGCCGCGTGAGCGGGGTCGATACCAGGGAATCTTCGGTGCGGTGTTCGGTCTGGCGAGCATCGCCGGGCCGTTGCTCGGTGGCTACTTCACGACGCACCTGTCGTGGCGCTGGATCTTCTACGTCAACCTGCCGCTCGGCATCATTGCGCTGGTGGTGCTCGCGGCGACCTTCCCAGCGCAGTCGCTGCGACGGGCGCACGCCATCGACTACGCGGGCGCCGGGCTGCTCGCCGTCGTACTGAGCGCGATGACGCTGGTGGCCGACACGGGCGGCACGGCGCTCCCGTGGTCGTCGGGGCTCGTGCTCGGGCTGATCGCCATCGTCGTGATTGCGCTCGTCGGCTTCGTGCTGGTGGAGCGCCGGGCGCGAGAGCCGGTGCTGCCGCCGCACCTGTTCGGTCAGCGCACTTTCACGCTCACGTCGCTCATCGGCCTCATCGTCGGCTTCGCGCTCTTCGGTTCGGTCACGTACCTGCCCGTCTATCTGCAGCTCGTGAAAGGTGTCGGACCGACGCAGTCCGGCCTCGAGATGCTGCCGATGATGGGCGGCATGCTCGTGACGTCCATCGCGTCGGGGCAGCTGATCAGCCGGACCGGCCGCTACAAGGTCTTCCCGATCCTCGGCACCGCGGTGATGAGTGGTGGATTGTTCATGCTGTCACGGCTCACGGTGTCGAGCAGTACGCTGATGGCTTCGTCCGCGATGCTGCTGCTGGGACTCGGGCTCGGGATGGTGATGCAGGTGCTGGTGATCGCGGTGCAGAACTCGGTGGACTACAGCGATCTCGGGGTGGCGACGTCGGGCGCAACGCTGTTCCGGCTCGTCGGCGGGTCGCTCGGAACGGCGGTGCTGGGGGCGATCTTCGCGAGCCGGCTGGCCGTGAACCTGACGCGGCTGCTGCCGGCCGACGCAGTGGGCGGCGCGCACCTGGGCGGCGGCATGACGACAGAAGCGCTCGCCCGGATGCCTGCGACCGCGCGCGCCGCCTACCTGCACGCCTTCACGGCGTCGCTCAGCACCGTGTTCCTCGTTGCAACCGTAGTGTGCGTGACGGGATTCCTGCTCGCGTGGATCCTTCCCGAGCGGAAGCTGCGCGAAACGATCGCCGCCGCGGCGAGCAACGCGGGGACGGACAGCGGTGGCGCCTTTGCGCGTCCACTGGATGCGAGCGTGGCCGAGGCGCAGCTCATGAACGCGTTCTCGCGCCTTGTGGACCGCGACGTGCAGCGTGGCCACATCCAGCGCGTGATCGACCGCGCAGGGGAGACGCTGACACCACTTGCCGCGTGGCTGCTGGTCAAGGTGGAGCGTGATCCGGCGGTGGATCCATCGGCGCTGGCCCGTCAGCATCACCTGTCGATGGAACGGATCCGAGATGCGCTGTCCGAACTGCGCGACCGTGGCCTGATCGAGGAGTCGCGCCCACGCGAGGGCGGCGATCATGCGATCGGGCACCTCACCCCGATGGGATGCCATGTGCTGAATCGCCTCGTCGAGGCGCGGCGCGAACACCTCGGCCAACTGGTGGCAGAGTGGAATGTGATCGAGGACGGCGACGCCGCCGCGTATCTCACCGAGGCGGTGCGCGACATGATCGCCGACGTGCGACGACCGGCGTAGCGAGGAGAGGCAGATGAATCAACCGGTCGATGCACCGACACCGCAGTCGCTGACCGACCTGGTCGCGCGCTGCGACCAGATCAACCGCTACGAGACGCAGCTCACGGCGGCCGAGGAGTCGCGCGTGGCGGCGCTGGCGTCCGGCATCCTCGTCATGCGAAATGTGCTGGAGCTGGAGCCCGTGGATGCGGCGAAGCTTCCCGTGCACCAGGGGCGCATCCAGCACTGGGCGCTCACCGGCGGCCACCTGCGCGAGGCGGAAACGCCAGCCGTTCACGCGCTGCGCGGCATGCTGGCGCTCGATGAACACGAGCAGGTGAAGGTGCTGTCGCAGCGAAAGTGGGGTGGTCACTGGGGCTCGGTCTCGCTCTGGCGGAGCGGAGTGCACGGTCTCACCGCCGCGGTGATGCTCGAGTATCTCGCGCGACTGGTGACAATGGCGCAGCGTCGCGCGCCCGACGCAGCGCGGAAGCTCCTTGCGCGCAGTGAGGCGCTGGCGGCGACGCGGGACCTCATGGACGAAGGGCCGCGTCGTCCGCGCGGCGGCTGACGGTGAGCGCGAGCCACCGGGCACCGCCGGTGTCACACGCGCGACTGGATCGCCCCTCACGCGTGGCAGTGCGCGGCTTCAAATTGCACGCAGCGAAGTAGCCGCGAATTCTCATCAGCAACCGACTGCGCGTCATGTTCATCTCCCGTCCCGTTGGCCGCCTGCGCCGCCTTCCGCTGGCGCTCACGCTCATCGTCGCGCCCCGGCTTTCGGCGCAGCAGAGCACCAATGCACCCATGCCCGGCTACTCCGGGTCCGCCGCAGCGAACGAGCGTGCCCTCGAAGCCGCCGCGATCGCGCGTCCCGATCCGGTGCGCGCACGTGCGCACTCGCGCACGCTGTCGGCGGAGACGCACGTGTCCGGGACACCAGCCCAGGAGCGCACGCGCGACTACGTGATCGCGCAGATGAAGGCGATGGGACTCGAAACGGAGGTGCGGCGCTACGACGTGTTCATGCCCCATCCGACCGCGGTGCACGTCTGGCGCGTGTCGCCCAACAAGAAGGAGCTCCCGCTCGCCGAACCGCCGGTGGCCGGCGATCCGACGTCGGCACTCGCGCAGTACCCGACGGTGAACGGGTACAGCGGGCAGGGTGACGTGACCGCCGACGTGGTCTACGTGAACTACGGCTTGATCGAGGATTACGCGCAGCTCGACTCGCTCGGCGTGTCGGTGCGGGGAAAGATTGCCGTGGCCCGCTATGGGCGGTCGTTCCGTGGGATCAAGGCGCGCGAGGCGGAGAAGCATGGCGCGGTCGCGCTGCTGATCTACAGTGATCCGGAGGACGACGGCTACGCGCGGGGCGATGTCTATCCGGACGGACCGATGCGCAACCGGAACGGCGTGCAGCGCGGCAGCGTGTTCAACGGCGATGGTGATCCGGCCACGCCAGGGTATGGCGCGAAGCCGGGTGCGCCACGAATCCCCGAGAGCAGGATGGGAATACCGCTCATCCCCGTGGTGCCGATCTCCTACGGCAATGCGAGCGAGCTGCTCGAGGGGCTGCGTGGCCACGACATCCCGCAGAGCTGGCAGGGCGGGCTTCCGTTCCGCTATCACGTGGGACCCGGCCCGGTGCGTGCGCGCGTGCAGGTGGCTGACGATCGCGCGACGAAAGGTACGAAGCCGATCTACGACACGTTCGGCATCGTGCGCGGCAGCGAGTTCCCCGACGAGCTGGTGATCGTGGGTGGGCATCGCGACGCGTGGGGGCCCGGCACGGCGGACAACGTGAGCGGCACGGTGAGCGTGCTCGAGGCAGCGCGGGCGGTCGCCGAGGCGGTGAAGGCGGGCCATCGTCCGAAGCGCACGATCATGTTCGCCACGTGGGACGCCGAGGAGTGGGGCCTGCTCGGCTCGACGGAATACGTGGAGGATGATTCGCTGCGGCTGATGCGCGGCGGCGTGGCCTACCTCAATCAGGATGTCGCGGCACAGGGCGCGCGTTTCGGCGGCGGTGGCTCGCCATCGCTGCGCGCGACGCTGCGTGACATCGCGCGGGCCGTACCCGATCCGAATGGCAAGGGGAGCGTGTACGCCGAGTGGCGCCGCGCGAGCGCGGTGGCCGACACCGCCGAACCGGCGATGGGTGATCCGGGCGGTGGATCGGATTTCGCGGGCTTCTACAATCATCTCGGCATGCCGATCGCCGAGTGGGGATTCGGTGGACCGGGCGGCGTGTACCACTCGCAGTACGACGACTTCACCTGGATGAGCAAGTTCGGCGATCCCGGTTTCGTCTATCACGCCGCGGCGGCGAAGATCGCGGCGGGAATGGTGCTGCGGCTCGCGAATGCGGAGATCATTCCGTACGACTACGTCGAGTTCGCGCGCACGATGCAGCGGTATCTTCCGGCGATCGATCGGGCCCTCGCGGGCCACAAGTGGAACGCGTCAACGAGCGCGCTGCGCGCGGCCATCAGCGGCATGGAGCAGGAAGCCGGGACCTTCTCGGCGGCGCGCGATCGCGCGTTGGCGGCAGGCATGCTGCCGCGCGAGCGGCAGGTGGCGGTGAACGCGGCGCTGCTGGGTGTAGAGCGCGCGCTCGCGCGGCCCGAGGGCCTCCGCACGCGGCCGTGGTTTCGCAACCTGATCTACGTGGCCGATGAGAACAACGGGTACGCGAACATGGTGTTTCCCTCGGTGAACGAAGCGATTCGCGCCAACGACGAGCAGTTGGTGGCGACCGAGCTTGCCGATCTGGCACAGCGCTTCCAGGCGGCGACGCGAGCGATCGCGTCGGCGCGGACCGCCCTTCAGTAGTCCGACCGTGTGCTTCGGAGCCGGGGAGCCGGCTGTCTGCCGTGCTGCGGCTGAGTCCGCGCGCAAACCCGCAGGAACGGCTATTGCGCACCGGCGAAGCTGTTGCAGCACGGGAGATTACCGGTGGCGCAAACAGAAGAGTTGGCCGGCGCGGCGATCGCGCGCCTGTCGCATGGCGAACGACTCGCGCTCCAGGACTATGCCGCGAAGGCGACCTGGCCCTCGGGCTTTCAGATCTACGAGCGCGGAACGACTGCCGATGGCGTGTTCGTCGTGGCGCGGGGACGCGTGGTGCTGCGCAGCCGCGTGCGTGCCGGCCGGGGTTTCGTGCCGTGGGTAGCGACGCCGGGGGAGACGTTCGGCGCCGAAGGGCTCTCGCCGAACGGTGTCTATGCGACCGACGCCCGCGCCGACGACGAGACGGACACGCTCTACCTCAGCAGTGCCAAGCTGCGCGCGTTCATCCGCGAGCAGCCGGCGCACGCCCTTGCCGTCGTTGGGCAGGTGATGGCGGAGCGCACCGCGCTGCTGGAGAAGCTGCGCGAGCTCACGACGCTGTCGGTGGAGCAGCGGCTGGTGGCGGCGCTGCGGCGCATGGCGTCGCACGACAGCTTCACGCGCAGCGATGGACGCATCGAGCTGTGCAGCGCGCGCTATCGCCTGCTGTGCGAGCTGGTGGGCGCGACGCGCGAGTCGGTTTCACTCGTACTGGGCCGCCTCACCGGCGAAGGACTCGTGGAGCGCATCGGAAGCACGCTGTACGTGACGCCCACGGCAAGCCTGTTCGAGCGACTGGGCGGCGCGAGTGAGGACTCCCTCCTCGTGCCCGGACTGGCCGACGTGGCAACCAGCGCCAGCGCCGTGCAGTAGAGCGGCCGGCGGATCGCCGGCCAGTCGACAATGATTCCGGTCCTGATCGCGGCGCTCGTGGTGGGCGCTGGCGCGGCGTGGCGCGTGCGCGCTAGTGGCCTCGCGGAGCGCGCGTATCGCGCCGCTCATCCTGCCGACGCGCAAGGAATCGCCATCGGCGCCGAGTCATTCACCATCGAAGGCAGCAACGGTCGCGCGCTGCTCCTGCTGCACGGCTCAGGCGACACACCACAGACGCTGCGCTACCTCGCCGAGCGGCTGAACGCCGCGGGCTACACCGTGTATGCGCCGCTGCTGCCGGGGCATGGCCGCAGTCCGCGCGCCTTCACCCAGGTGAGCGCGGAGGGCTACCTGTCCGCGGCGCGCGAGGCGCTGGCCACGCTGCGCGAGAAGTCGTCGTGGGTGGGCGTGGTCGGTCTCTCGATGGGGGGCGCCATCGCGGTGCAGCTCGCGGCATCATCACCCGACGTACGAGTGCTGGTGCTGCTGGCGCCGTACCTCACGCCGCCAGCGGCCGTGCAATGGGTTGCGCGACTGTCACCGCTCTGGGGGCTGGTCCAGCCACAGCTGAGTGGTCGCGGCGAGCGGTCCGTGCACGATCCCGTGGCGCGCGACGCGAGCCACGCCTACGGTACGTTTCCGCCGCAGGCATTGCGGGCGCTGATGGCGACGGCGGCAGCCGGTCGCGCGGCGCTGCCGCGGGTCACGGCGCCGACGCTGGTGGTAAACTCGCGGCAGGACAACCGCATTCCCCGCGCGCTCGCCGAAACGGCGACGGCGTCAATGGTGGCGCCGGTGGAGCGGAAGTGGGTGGACGGGTGCGGCCACGTGATCACGGTGGACTACTGCCGTGACGCTGTGGCCGACTTCACCCTGGACTTTCTCGCGCGCCACGGCGACTGAGTCCGTGGCGCGCGAGGAGCGCGTCAGCTCGTCACGCGATCGACGAGAGTCTCGCCGAATTCCTTCACTGCTTCGAAGCCGGTGACGACGGCGTGCTGCGCCTGCTCCACGACGCCACCTGCCACCCGTTTCACGCGAGCGGCGCCGCCACGGCGCGAGCTGCTCTTCTTCGCGCCGGATGAGGACGCGCTTCCACCAGCGCTGCCACGCGAGGCGCTGCGCCTCGACGTGGAACTGCGCTTCATCGTGCTCTTCTTCGCGGAGCTCCGCTTGGAGGAGCGCTTCGACACGCTCTTCTTGCTGCTGCGCTTCGCGCCAGCGCGCTTGGTCGCACTCTTCCTGGAACTGCTGCGCTTCGCGGCGCTCTTCTTTGCGCCGGAGCGTTTCCTGACCGCCGGCCCGCGCCGCGTGCTCTTCTTCCCCGCGCTCCGCTTCGTGCCGCGGCCTGACTTCTTCGTTGCCATCGCTGCGTCTCCTCCGCCGGATATGATCGTGGGTGCTGCGCGAATCGTGCGTCGCGTTGCGCAAGTTCCGGGCGCGCCGACGCGGCGCGCGCACGGGGCAAACATGGCAGGTGGGGACGTCGGTTGCCAGCGCGAGGTTCCCGCTTGCCGCCCGATGCTTCGCCTTGCACCATTGGTGCATGCCGCCGCTCAACATCGGCCAGCTCTCCGTCGGGGAGCGGGTCCAGCACGAGCTCCTCGTCCTCGACCGCGTCGAGAAGACGCAGGGCAATGGCGACCCGTTCGTCGTCCTGCGACTCGGCAATGCGTCAGGGCAGATCGACGTCGCACCCATCTGGTCCAGCCAGCGGGGCTGGGCTGACGGCGCGGATCGCGGGCGGGTGGTCCAGGCGATCGGCGAAGTCGGCGTCTACGCCAGGACGGGGAAGCGCCAAATCCAGCTCACGGGGCCCCTCCGCGTGCTGCCCACCGAGCAGGTGGACCTGCACGCCTTCCTCCCGCGAATCGCCGGCGACACGACGCGGCTCTGGGACTGGATCGACCGGCGTCGTGCCGAGATCTCGACGCCGGCGCTGCGCCAGGTGGTGGACCTCTTCTTTGCCGACGACAACTTCCGCGTGGCGTTCGAGCGGACGCCGGGCTCCGTGAATGGCCACCACGCGAAGCTGGGCGGGCTGCTGTTGCACGTGTTCGAGGTGACGTCGATCGCGCGGCAGACGGCGAAGACGATGAACGCCAACGTGGACCTCGTGGTCGCGGGCGCGCTGCTCCACGACGTCGGCAAGGTGGAGGCGTACACAATCGACGCCGGCCAGTTCTCGAATACGCCGTGCGGGCTCCTGCTCGGCCACGTCGTGCTGGGCTGCCTGATGCTCGAGCGGCGCCTCGCGGCGCTCGGCTATCCGGTGTGCACCGAAGGACAACTGCTCGACCTGCAGCACATGATCCTGTCGCACCACGGCGCGCTCGAGTTCGGGAGCCCGGTGCAGCCGATGACGACCGAGGCGGAGATCGTGCACTGGGCGGACGAAGCGAGCGCCAAGGCGAACGACATGATGGAGTCGCTCGAGGACGAGGAGGCGTTCGCATCGGGGAAGGAGTTCTCGGACAAGCGCCCCTGGCGCGTGGGACGACGCATCTGGCGTCGTCCCGATGGTACGTGGTCGTCGCCCGACTGAGGCGCTGACATCGTCGGGCGGCGTCGCCGCCGCCGGGCGTCAGCGAAGTCGATCAGGATCCGCTGTTCTGGCCGGAGGGGTCGATTCGCCGCCCGTCTCCGGCGGCCATGGCGTCTTCTTCGAGAATGGCTTGCCGAAGACTGCGGCGAGCGCATCGCGCGCATTCGCCGTGCGCACGACGAGATCGAGTGAATCGCCGAGCACGAGCACGCGCGAGAAGTCGCGGTAGCGCGCGTAGGAGTGGAAGAAACCCGATGGGCCGGGCCGCGTCAGCTTTCCGAGGAGGATGTCGGGGAGCAGGAGGTAGTTATAGGCGTAGAAGGCGTTGAGAGTCCGACCCCTGGGCAGGTCGCTCTCGATCACGCCTCGCGGCAGGGAGCCGTGCTTCCCCCATTGGACGTCGATCGCCGGCGTGCCGCGCCCGCGCCAATCGGTATGCAGGATCTTCCCGTGCCAGTACGTCCAGAGATCGGTGGGCGCGCCGGAGGACGAGTAGCCGACCCAGACTACCTCCTCGTCGGTGGGGACGGTGAACGGGATCCACGAGCCCATGACGTCGTCATGCCACAGCAGGTGGTAGGCGATGATGGGCCGAGTAGGGTGCACCACGGCGACGGCGCGGTCGAGCGGGAACCATTCATCGCGCTGGAGGTATAGAAGGGGCGCCAGTCTACGCGCGAGCCGCGCGCTGCTGTCAGTGGGAGCGAGTGCTCCGGGGACGACGACCGGAAGCGGCGGAATGTGCGGGCGAGGACCGCAGGCAGCGGTCACACCGAGCCCGAGAAGGGCGGCCACGCGCAGACTAGACCGCAAGACGATGCTCCACTGTGCTTTAGGGCCTTTGGTGGTTACTATTCGTCAAAGGACGGCCCGGCGCCGAACAACCCGGGCAGGTGCGAATCACTTCCTGGAGGGCCAATGCGCAAGCCGCGCCCGGCTACGTATAACCCAGTGCAAGCGCTCCATCTGATCGCGAACGACCGGAACGGCTCGCCATTGAGCTGTCCGTCCTGCTCTGGGCAGATCAATCGAACGCCAGACGACTTTCCACCGCCTCCCCGCTCGCAAGTGACGTTGCAGTGCCGCGAGTGTGGACGCGTCGCGCGATACATCGCCGGCGCCGCCTAGGGCGGCCGAGGGGGAACTACTAGCGCGGAACGGGGCCTGAGGGGCCCCGTTTTGCGTTTCCGACACCCTCGAAACCGCTTGGGACAGCGTTGCACGTGGACCTGTGCACAAAACTTGCCCGATCGGACAGTACGTCCCGCTCCGAGCGCCGGGACGGGCGCTTCGGGGCATCACACGGATCACGTGAGGCGAGTGGCGGTGGCAAGGTTGGAGACCACCCTCGAGCGCGGGATCAGGCACCAGCTTCTGGTAAGAGGTACGGTTCATGGCTCGCATCAACGGCACGGTGAAGTGGTTCAACGACGCGAAGGGATTCGGCTTCATCTCCCGTGAGGGTGGTCCCGACGTCTTCGTGCACTTCAGCGCCATCCAGGGGAATGGGTTCAAATCCCTGGCCGAGGGCGACAAGGTCGAGTTCGAGATCGTCCAAGGACAGAAGGGCCCACAAGCGGCCGACGTGACCAAGATCAGCTGACCCCGCACGGACCGATCTGAGCGCCCCGGAGCCAGCCGCTCCGGGGCGCTCGATTTTCCCCCCTACGCGTCACCCACTCGGCGCAATCAACCGCGGGCGCCGAGGGCACCCGTCTTGCCCCTCCTCCGGCCCGTGCCGACCGTCCGCGCGACCCTTCCCGAACCGATGTATGCCACGCTGGGCCACGAGATTCCCCGTGGTGCAGGCTGGGTGTTCGAGCCCAAGTACGACGGCATGCGCGTCATCGCGGAAGCCAGCGCCCGGCGTGTGCGCCTGGTGACGCGCAACGGCAAGGAGAAGAGCGAGCAGTTCCCCGAAGTGGTGCTCGGCCTGCGCGAGCTCGCACGACGTGCCGGACGGGCATTGCTCCTCGACGGCGAGATCGTGGCGAATGGTCGTCGAGCCGGACGCGCGCCTGCCGAAGGTGACTTCCAGCAACTGCAGACGCGCATGCACCTGCGCGATCACGAGGAGATCCTGCGCCTCGCGATGGAATCGCCGGTGTCGCTCGTGGTGTTCGACCTGCTGCGCGACGGTCGCACGACGCTGACCGGGCGGCCGTGGAGCGAACGGCGCGCGCGACTCGATGCACTCTTCGAGTCGGCGGGGAACCCGGATGACAACTCGGTGCGGCCGAGCGAGACGAGCACGCGCGGTGCAACGATGCTCACGCGAGCGCGGCGTGCCGGCTGGGAGGGCATCATCGCCAAGCGTACCGGCGTGACCTACCAACCCGGTGCGCGCTCCGACGACTGGCTCAAGCTGAAGCTGCAGTACCGCGCCGAGTTCGTCGTGGGCGGCTGGACCGAGCCTCGACGCACACGCCCGTACTTCGGCGCGCTGCTGCTGGGCGCCTACGACGGGCATGGTGAGTTCGTGTACGTGGGTCACACCGGCGGGGGCTTCACGCGCGAGGGGCTGGCGGGGATGTACACGCGACTGCAGCGTCTGGAGCGACGCACGTCACCGTTCGCCCGGCCGCCGAAGACGAACGAGCCTGCGCACTGGGTGGCGCCGAAGATCGTCGTCGAGGTGAAGTTCGCCGAGTGGACGTCTGACCACCTGCTCCGGCAGCCGATCTACCTCGGGACGCGCGATGACAAGGCGGCGCGCGAGGTGACGATCGAGGGCGTGAGCATGCAGCGGTGGGGGACAGGAGAGCTGAAGCATGACGCTGCGTAAGCCGCGCACGGCAGCTCGAAAGACGGCGGGCGCGTCGCCACGGAAAGGCGCGCGGAAGAAGTCGTCACCGGGCCGCGCGCGCACTGCCGGTGCGGACTCGGTCGAATCGCAGCTCGAAGTGATCGAGCGCGAGGGTGGCGACGGCGACGTGACCCTGGGCCGCGGCGTGAAGTTGCACGTGTCGAGCCTCGGCAAGGTGTACTTCCCCGACGCTGGCGTGACGAAGGGCGAGGTGATGCGCTACTACGCGCGAGTGGCGCCCGTGCTGCTGCCGCAGCTCGACGGCCGGCCGCTGGTGCTCAAGCGATATCCCGACGGAGTCGCGGGCGAGATGTTCTTCCAGCAGGACGCGGGTCCGCATGTGCCCGACGTGGTACGCGTGCAGGCGCTCGACACGGAAGAGAAAGGAAAGCGGCTGCGCATCATCGGCGGCGATCTGGCGACGCTGCTCTATACGGTGCAGTTGGGCGCGATCGAAGTACACCCGTGGCTGTCACGCGTGAACGACATCGATTCACCAGACCGTTGCCTGATCGATCTCGATCCGGGCGACGGCGTGTCCTTCTCGACGGTGGTCGCACTGGCGCGCGACATCCTCCGTATCGTGGAGGAGTGCGGATTGCCGGCAGCAGTCAAGACCTCGGGGTCGACGGGGATGCATGTGGTGCTGCCGCTGCCGCCGCGCACGTCGTACGACACGTCAGTACGGCTGGCGAGCCTGATTGCCGGGATGGTAGTCCGGCTGCGTCCAACGTTGGCGACGGTGGAGCGGTCCCTTCATGGGCGGCCGGCAGGGAGCATCTATGTGGACGCAATGCAGAATGCGCGAGGGAAGAGTGCGGCGAGTGCGTACAGCGTGCGTGCGCGAGCGGGGGCGACGGTATCAGCCCCGGTCGAACCGAGCGAGCTCACCGGGCGGCTGCGCATGAGCGCGTTCACGACGCGCACGATGCCGGCACGAATCGCGCGGGTAGGGGATATCTGGGGACGCGCCATTGCGACGCGACCGACGGCCCGGGCCCTGAGTCGGGCGATGCAGCTGCTGGAGGACGCGCTCGACGCATCGGCGAAGGACGCCGACGCGCCGCGAGCGCGGAAACGCGGGAGAGCTGGAGGACAGGATGCTGGAGCAGGAGCCGCGCGACGTCGTGGAGGGCGAGCGCACACCACACGCAGGTGAGGCGCTCTATACGCGTCCGATGCCGGGTGGTGGGTACGTACGGGTGGAGCTGGTGGTGAGCGACCGCGGTGAAGTCGCCAACGAGCGGCGACGCGGACGTGTGGTGATCGAGCAGCGCACGCTGGCGCGCGTCGGTGAAGCGATCCCGCTGGTGGTGGAGGAGGTCGAGGGGGACGACGAGAACGAGATCGTGGAGCAGCTGTTCCGGATCGCGAGGGACAACGCCGCCATCGCGCGGCGAGTGCTGCGGCGGCGCGCGGCGATGGCGACGCGAGCGGACTAGCAGACCTGCGAAAGTCGCTCGCCGTGCCGGCGCTTACCCGCCCGCGGCGCGGCGGGGTGGCGGGAGCGGGATCTCGATCTGCGGTTCGCGGTTCGACGCCTGGCCGCCCGCATCAGATGCGGCAAGGGGCTGTTCGACGAAGGCCCCCGCGGGGCGTGCGCCGAGCAGATGGACGGTCTGGTGGTAGAAATGGAGGGTCTGGATCGGCGCGCGGAAGGTATCCGCGCTGGCGCGAGCGATGGCATGAGCCTCCTCGCGCACGCGACGCGGCAGGGCGCGCGCGAGCGGGTGTCGCAGCAGGCGCCGGATCTCCGTTCCGTTGCGCGCCAGGAGCGCGGCGCAGAGGCCATCCAGGTAGTCCAGCATGGTCGCCCCGAGAGTGGACGTTAGAAGCATATTGCGACTAATGTGCCAAAGCCAGAGGCTGGTAAGGCGCGGGCCCTGATCACTCCTCTCCAGACAGGTCAAAGCGCACACTTCGGCTGGCGCGCCGGCGTTTCTTCGGGGCAAACCGGAACAGCTGCGCGGGGCGGCCGCGCCCTTCACTGCGCCAGGCGTCGGTAGGCTCGACGAGGAAGCTGCCCTGCAGGGCGCGGCGGAAGCTGGCCTTGTGCAGGCGGCGGCCCATGAGGAGCTCATAGATGCCCTGCAGCTCGCTCAGCGT